>Ga0181527_1005209_pt1 | contig 10876 bp, 9 predicted proteins | sample PEATcosm2014_Bin_30_FD_119762 | JGI IMG/M metagenome (GOLD analysis project Ga0181527, IMG submission 119762) | Peatland microbial communities from MTU Mesocosm Facility, Houghton, MI, USA - PEATcosm2014_Bin06_60_metaG | ecosystem: Environmental > Terrestrial > Soil > Wetlands > Peat | place...
CTTGCTGGAAGGTGCGTCCGATGCCCAGGCGCCCGATCTCAAAGGCCGGCTTGCCAGTTATGTCCGCCCCGTTCCACCGAACCTGTCCAGCGTCTGGCCGGTACACGCCGCATACCGCGTTGAACAAAGTCGTCTTGCCCGAGCCGTTGGGCCCGATTATGCCGAGGATCTCGTCGGACTTGATGGTGACGTCGACGCCTGCCAGCGCGACCACGCCGCCGAATTGCTTGCGCATCCCGCTGATTTCGAGCACGGTCGCCATGGGTCGCTCCTCAGGCGGGGGACGAATCAACGTCCGGCGGACTGACGCCCCGGCGGGCGCGCCGCGCGGCCCCTTTCAGCCATTGATAACCGCGCTCCGTCACGGCAATGATCCCGCCGGGCAGCAGCATGATCACCGCGATCAACGCGACGCCGTACGCGATGCGCGAATCAATCGGATCGATTCTCATCACTTCCGGCAGGAACGTCACAATGAGCGCTCCGGTCAACGGACCAAACAGCGTTCGCGGGCCGCCGAGCATCACCATCAGCGCGAAATACATGCTGACCGCCCCGCCATACAGGTCAGGCGAGATATGGCGGAAACTGTAGGCTTGCAGATCGCCGGCGATCCCGGCGAACACGCCGCTCACCATGAACGCGATGAGCTTATGCAGGTCGGTGTTGACGCCGATCGAGCGGGCCAGTTGTTCGTTCTCCCGGATCGAGCGCAATGTGCGCCCGTATCGCGAATTGGCGATCAGATAAGTAGCGAGCATGCTGAGGAGCATGAACGCGGCCACCAACAGGTAGGCGTTCGCCAGCTTGTCCATGTCGAGGCCGAACGCCTTGCCGGTCGGCGGCAGATCGAGCCCCGTGGCGGCGCCGGTGAACTTGCCGCCGTTGACCAGCGTGATGCGCAGCAGCTCGCACATGACCCAAGTGGTAATAGCGAAATGGTGTCCGCTGATGCGAAGCGAGGGAAGGCCGAACAGGCCCGCGAACAAGGCCGCGACGAGCGCCGAGAACGGCATCGCCTGCCACATGTTCATGCCCAGATCGCGCGACAGGATAGCAGCGGTGTAGGCGCCGAAACCCATGAGGCCGGCATAGCCCAGCGACATGATGCCGGCCTGACCGAACGGCACGGCCATTCCATAGAGGACGATAGCCGTGAGGCAGGTAGTGACTGCGAAGGACAGCAGGCGATAGCCTGGGTGCATCCAGGGAAGCGCGAGCACCGCGACCACAACGACGGCGGCCACAATGATGAGCTCGCGCGACGGACGGACTCCGCCCCTGGTCTTCTTGACAGGCGGCTGCGTCAGCGCGACGGCCGCGGCCGCGGAGGATTGCTTATTCAATCGCCGGCCCCATTGTGCCACCGAACAGACCCTGCGGCCGGAAGATAAGGATCACGATCAACAGCCCATAGGTGTAGGCCGTAGTCCATTCCGGCGTCCCGTAGGCGCCGCTCAATCCCTGGACGAGTCCGAGGATCAGTCCCGCCCCCACCACGCCCGCCACGTTGCCGAGGCCGGCGATCAACGAGACGGCAAACCCCAGCATGATCATCTCGGATCCGACGAACGGCGTGATGGGGAACAAAGCGATCGTCAAGGCGCCGCCCAACCCCGCGATCGCGCTGCCATAGGTGAATATCGCCGTGATGTAGCGCCCGATCGGGATTCCCATCAGCGCCGCGGTTTGACGGTCCGCCAGGCTCGCCCGCAGCGCAAGGCCGTAACGACTTCGCGAAATCGTAAGGAAAGTGATGGCGACCACCACCGCGGTGATTAGGACCACGATAACCCGCATCTTGATGAACCGGATCTCCCCGATCTGCCAAGCGCCTGGGAGCGGTTCGGGAATGCTCTTCTGGAACGAATTCCAGATGCGAATGACGATGTGCTGGAGCACGATCGACAGACCCATCGACGCCATGAAACCGTTGTTCGGATGTGGCAGGGTGAACTGAAACAATCCTCGCTCAAGCAGGAACCCCAACACCGCGACAAAGGCGACGGAAATGAGCAGCGCAGGAATGTAGCCCATCCCGTTGCTGACCAACACCCACACGCCGATGCCGCCTATCATCAAAAATTCGCCATGCGCGAAATTGATGATGCCGGTCAGTCCGAAGATCAACGTGACGCCAATGCCCATCAGGATGATGACGCTCGCGACGGAAAGACTGTTCACCAACTCCTGTATAAAGGTCTCCATTGATTCCTTCCCGGCATCGCAGAACCGCCTGCGCAGAATCGTCCGCGTCCAATTTCTCTTGATTTGGATCGTTGCGCGGCGCGCCCGCTCGGGCCAGTAACTCTAGCAAATTTGGTCGGGCGGATCGACCTTGCCCCTCGGTCGATGAACTCTGGAGAAATCAACGGCCTCCGGCCCCGTCGCCCCCGCCCGACCTAGGCGCTGTCCGGGAGCGCGGGCGGTTCGTTGACCGCCCGCGCCGTCCGGAAGGAAGATTCTCAACCGCCCGGATCGCCCGGAGGCGGGGTCTGCGGCGGTTCTTCAACCGCGCACTTGAACTGATCGGAGGTGTTGGGCGTAACGGCGCAAACTTCGGTGGCGAACGTCACCTGATGAGTGTCGTTGAACCACACAGGCACTTTCGACACCGCGCCCTGGTATTTCATCTTCTCCAACGCCGCGACGATCTTGTCGGTGTCGTCGACGGTGCCGGCTTCCTGCATCGCTTTCACGAACATGCCGACATAGTCATAATAGAGCAGCGACACTGACGACTGCACGCCTTTCGGCGCGCCAAGCGCGAAGTATTGGTCGAAGTAGTCCTTCGCAGCTTGGAAGGGCGGCGCTCCCCAGCACACGGGAACGCAGCTCAGCGTGATGGGCACAGTCGATTTCAGCCCGCGTTCCTTCCAGACGCCGGGGTCGACGCCGAAGAGGAAGTAGGCCGGCGCGACGTTGAGCTGGATCGCCTGCGGATAAGCGACCATCACATAGTCGCCGTTGTACCAGATGTGCACGATATCCGGTTTGTCCGCCTTGACGCGGGTGAGCAAGGGAGTGAAGTCCTTGGTCTCAGGCGGATACTTGATCAGATCTGTTGTCTGGCCGTTGGCCTTGAGGGCCAACTCATAGTGCGACGAAAGATACTGGCCGCCCGCGTCGTCCTGGACGAACACGACCGACGTCGTCGGCTTGTGGCCGATCATCGGCTCGAGAAGCGTCAGCACGCCTTTCGCGGTGCTGCCGCTGCGCTGGAATTCCTGCGGTTCGGTCTGGAAAGTGTAGTGCAGCGCCCCTCCAGGCTTGGTCGCACCCTGAGCCATTATGAACGGCCCAAGCGAGCTGTTGCCGGTGAATTGAATCACCTTGGCAGGATTCGTAATCTTGGTCATGGCGATCGAGAAGTCGTGGGACTCCGTGCCCCAGATCGCCTTGACGCCGACATCTTCAACCAGCTCCCGCGCGTTCGCGATGGACGTATTCACGTCCGTGCGATCGTCGCGGTAATAGGGTTCCAGTTTGTAGGTCTTGCCATTTACGACAAAACCGCCGGCGTCATTGATTTGCTTCACGGCAAGCTTGACGGCGTTGTGAACGGTGTTGCCTGCAGAAACAAACGAGCCCGTCAACGCGGCGTTCACGCCGATTTTGACGGTATCCTCCGCTTTAGCCCCCGTTGCGACGGCAAGCGCCGCTACGGCGGCCATACTCAACAATGCGCGTCTCATTGATGTTTCTCCTCGCGCGGCCTCGCTCGACAATCGGCCGAACTGCGGCAAACACCTCCGCTTCGTTCGACCGACGCGAACTTGTCGGTCATCCTATGACCCTACCATTCAGAAGTCAATTTGACGTGACTGAACAATTTTCCTGACAAGTCGTCGCACCCTACGCCGGCAGCGGCGCGTCTTCGCGGATCAACCGTTCCGCCTTCAGTCGACTCCACAACGCGGCCGGAATCTTCATCGAGAACCAGCTCATGTTTTGACGGAGGCGATCCGGCTTGCTCATTCCCAAAACGACCGTCTTCACCGCCGCGTGCCCGCGTGGAAACTGAATCGCTGCAGCTTGCAGCGGCACATTGAATTCGTCGCAGATCGCCGCGATGCGCTTCGCGCGCGAGACGATCTCGTCCGGCGCGACTGCATAGTCGTAGGTCACGTCTTTGGCGTTGGGCCTGGCGAGCACGCCCGAATTGAAGACGCCGGCCATCAACACGTCCACTCCGCGCGACTGCGCCAAAGGCAGGAACTCGTCGAGCGCGCTTTGATCGAGAAGCGTGTAGCGGCCCGCCAGCATGATGCAGTCGAAGTCGCCGGCGCGGATGAAATCCGAGGCGACATCGGACTCGTTGACGCCAACCCCAATCGCCTTGACGTAACCTTGTCGTCGCAACTCGTCGAGCGCCCGGTACGCGCCCTCCATCGCCGTCGCGAACATGCGCGGGAACTCCTTGCCGTGCGTCCAGCGATCGACGTCGTGAATCAGAAAGATGTCGATCTGCTCAAAGCCGAGACGGATGATCGACTGCTCAATCGAGCGCATGATCCCTTCGTAGCTGTAATCGAACACCGACTGCAGCTCGAGCGGTCCGGCAAAGTGCAGTTTTTGGTGCGGCCGGCCACGCAAGGGCGTCATGTAGCGCCCGACCTTGGTTGACAGGATGAAGTCCTGCCGCGGGACGGAACGCAGGAAGCGCCCGACGCGCAATTCGCTTAGGCCGTAGCCGTAGAACGGCGAGGTGTCGAAGTAGCGGTAGCCGACCCGCCACGCCTCGGCCAATGTGGCGTCCGCCTCCGCGTCGGGGATCACTTGATAGAGATTGCCAAGGCCGCTGGTGCCGTAGCCGATCGGTACCGACATCGGATGGCAGCTCAACCCCTGTTTGCCTGCTTCAGTCATGATCCCCTCCGCCGTTCGCTTGCGCCGACGACTGTCTTCGCGCGCGCGTCGGCTCGCGATCCAGACCCACCGGTCAGCGAGCCGGAATTCTCAGGCGGTAAGCGTCGATCGCCGAAGAGCCCATCACCGCAGCCCACTCAGTCGCCGCACAGCCCGACAGGCAGCGCTCGAGCGCCGCCTTGATTCGGCGATATTCGCCCGCCAACAAACAAACCGGCCAATTCGATCCAAACATGCACCGATCGGGGCCGAAGACCTCGAGGACGCGGTCGACGAACGGCTGCAGTTGTTCAGGCGTCCAGGAAGCCCAGTTGGCCTCTTCCGGCATCCCGGAAAGCTTGCACCACACGTGGCCACGATGCGCCTTGAACCCGCCCATCAGCTCGGACCACGGCGAGATGGCGTTCGCCCCGATATTTGGTTTCGCGATGTGGTCGACGACGAACCGCAGGTTGGGGAAGTCGGCGACGGTGCGCAATGCCGCAGGTATCTCGCGCACCTTTAACAGGAGGTCGTAGGCGAGGCCGCGCTGGTCGAGCACGGCGAGGCCGCGCCGAACGTCGTCGCGCAATAACCAATCGGGATCAGGCTCGTCATGGACCAGATGGCGAATCCCGACCAGATAGCGCCCGTCGGGTCGGCGCATCAGGTCTTCAACCGTCCGCTCCACGGCCGGGTCGGTCAAGTCGACCCAACCCACCACGCCAGCGACGAAATCGACGCTCGCCGCAGTCGCCAGAAAGTCCCGCGTCTCGTCGACGCTGTGCCAGGTTTGCACCAGCACGGTCGCGTCCACGCCATTCGCCGCCAGCAGCGGGCGCAGGTCTTCGGGGCCGAATCGTCGCCGAATCGGCTTGTGCACATCGGTCATCCAGGTGAATTCGGTGACCGAAGGATCCCAGAAATGCTGGTGAGAATCGATGACCGCCATCGTCGCGCCCCCTTCATGCGTCGGCGCCCTCGCCGCGGCGAGGGCGCCAGAGCTCACCAACGCTGATGCACCGCCGGTTTGACGCGCTTCTCGTAGATCGACTGAATCTGCGCCATCGTCTTCGGCGGCAGAGGCGCGAGCGCGGCGGCGGCGATATTCATGCGCGCCTCATCGGGATTCATCGCGCCAGGGATGACGACCGACACGGCGTCGTGCATGAGGATCCAGCGCAGCGCCATCTGCGCCATGGTCGCGCCCGCGGGGACGAGCGGTCTGATCTCCTCCACGGCGGCGAGTCCCGTTTCGTAGGGAACGCCGGCGAAGGTCTCGCCGACGTCGAACGCCTCGCCGTGCCGATTGAACTGGCGATGGTCGTCCGCGGCGAATTTCGTGTCGATCTTGAACTTGCCGGCAAGCAGCCCGCTCGCCAGGGGAACGCGGGCGATGATCGCCACCTCCCGCTCGCGCGCGCGAGCAAAGAAGAGGTCGGCGGGGCGCTGGCGGAACATGTTGAACACGATTTGGACGCTGGCCACCCCAGGATACTCCAGCGCCTTGAGCCCTTCCTCGACCTTTTCGACGCTGACGCCGTGGAAGCGAATCTTCCCCTCGCGCTGGAGGCGGTCCATCGCCTCGAACACCTCCGGCCGATAGTAGGTTTCGGTCGGAGGGCAATGCAGCTGCACGAGGTCGAGCGTCTCGACGGAGAGGCTCTTGAGGCAATCCGCCACGAACGGCGCCAGGTTGGCGTAGGTGTATAGGGCGGCGCGCTGCTCCGGCAGCCGTCGGCCAATCTTGGTGGCGACGATCGGAGCGGTCTTGCCCGCGGCCTTGCGCTCCTTGACCACCCGCGCAATCAGGAGCTCCGAGGCGTGGTCGCCGTAGACGTCGGCGGTGTCGATGAAGTTGACGCCGCCATCGAGCGCCGCACGGAGCGCCCCTAGCGATTCCGGTTCTTTGACCGGACCATAGGCGGAGCCGATCGGCCAAGTTCCGATCCCGACCTCGGCGACCTGCCATCCTGTTCGTCCGAATTTCCGTGTCTTCATCTTTCTCTCCCAACGCTCGTGGGATCAGGCTACGACGCCGTGGGGCGCGAGGTCGCCTCGGCTCGTCTCTTTCCCGACGCCTGTGTAGTCAGGTTATCATGCCACCCGGTGGTAGGACAACTGCGACCATGTTTCGCGGCGGGGTCGCGCCGCCTATTGACGCAGGCCGGGGCGACCGGCGCTCCGACCGCGCGATCAAGCCGCCGGACTGGCGGCGAGCCGTTCTTGCTTGTCGTCGCGGCGCCTCGAGGACGGAGCCGTTTGCCTAGGACCGCCCTCCAAGCGCCCCCGCGTCAAACCAGCGAAGGCGGCGCGACGACGCCCACTTTCTTCGCCCAATCGGCCAACTCGCGCCAAGTGACCGGGTCGACCGGGATTCCTTCGGCCAGGCGTTTCCTCCGGCTCCGGAACTCCGGTTCGCCCGGATAGAGAACTTCCGACTCGCCCGGCCCCAGCCGCGACGACTTCATGTAGTCGATCATGGCGCCGATCTTCGCTTTGAACTCCGTCATCGGCGTCAGCCGCTCGATGTCGATCGTCAAATACCAGCAGGCGTTGCCGTGACGACCCGGGTTTGGATTGGTGACGCCGCCGCCGGACAATCCTCCCGCCAACGCCTCGACCATCATGCTCAGCGCGTAGCCTTTATGGCCGACCGAGCCGCCGATGGGGAGAAGCGCGCCAAGCGGGTCGTTATAGAGTTGCCAGGGGTCGTTTGTCGGCTCCCCGTCATGATCGATGAGCCAGCCGTCGGGGGTCGGCGCCCCTCGGTTGCGGTACCAGCGGACCTTGCCCTCGGCGGCGACGCAGGTCGTGAAGTCAGCCAGGAAGTCCGGCTCGCGGTCGGCGGGAAACGCAACCGAGAAAGGATTCGTGCCGAGGCGTCGATCGATGCCGCGGAACGGCACCACCATGGGCGTCACGCCGTTGATGTTGACGCAGCCGAATCCGACCATGCCCTGCGCGGCCGCCATTAGGGTGTAGTAGCCGACGCGGCCCATGTGGTTGCAGTTGCGTACGGTGACGCAGCCGATTCCCGTATTCTGCGCCTTGGCGATGGCCATCTGCATCGCGAAACGCGAACAGGGTTGGCCAAAACCCCAGTGACCGTCGACGCTCGCCCACGATTCGCCTTCCGTAACCACCTCGGGCCGCGCTTTGGCGTCGATCTGCCCGCCTTCGACCTTCTCCAGATATTCCGGCCCGCGAATAACGCCATGCGAATCATGCCCGGCGAGGCTCGCCTCCACGAGATGGTCGGCGACGTCGACGGCGTCCGCCGACGTCGCCCCATTCTTGATGAACAACGCGGCCAGGTAATCTTGCGTCGGCTTCGCAGCGACTACGATTGAAGTGGCGTCGCCCGGCATGTGGAAAGCCTCCGTGGCTCGGATGTCGTCATGTGGTAGGATGACCTGATGGCACGGCGGCGGACCGAGGTCAATGCGACATCGAAGCGTGTTGGCCGTCGAGCTAGAACTTGCGGTACTTCAGATAGGCCTGCTGCGGGTCCTCCCCCGAGAGGATCGCCTTTCGCACGAGGTTCTCCTTCGTCGCCGCGGCCTCCGCGAGATCGACGACCTGCACGAGATCTTTCGCCGGGATGCGGATGACTCCATCCTCGTCGGCGAAGATCGCGTCGCCCCCCGCTATCTCGACGTCTCCAATCCTGATCGTCTGCATGACGGAAGTGGGCCGCCAGACTCCGACAATGTCTCGAGGCGTGCAGCCGCGCGACCAAGCATTGAATCCCAGGCGTTTCAGGAAGCGTACATCACGTATCAATCCGTCGATCACGCAGCCTTTGACGCCCCTGCCGAGCAGCGTCTCGGCCGAAAGTTCGCCCATCTGTGCGATGGTCCTGTCATTCGGTTGGCATACCCAGACACTCCCGCTTGGCGCCATGGATAGAAGTCCCGTCCAAGCGAGCAGCGTGTCGTGAGGATCCGCGGCGACCGGACGTCCCTCTATGGTGAAAGCCGGGCCGGCCAGCACGTTTCCAGCGATAAGCGAGCGCAACTCCGGGGGAAGCACGAAGCCGGTCATCCCAAGCCCGCGCATCACATCGTGAACGATCCCGCCGTAACATTGGCCGAGGCGGCAATAGATGTCCGGTCGCTCCATCGCGGTCGACCTCACCTCCGGCGGGCGATTCGGGCCGATCGGCTCGACCGCCCCGCAGGCGCCAACGCGTTCGCGGCGAACAAGCCGATCGCGCATGGTCGGGCGCCTGCGGACCGTCGCCGCGACTGACGCCGACGACTTGGCTTCGCGGCGACCACGATCGGCGCGGAGTCGCCCGACATCCGGAAGGCCTCCGTGACTTGGGTAACATCATGTGATAGGATAACCTGATGGCACGTCGACGAACGGAGGTCAATGCGACACCGAGGCGTGTTGGCCGTCGACCGTCCGTCGAGCGCCGTTCTCCTCACCAGCGCACTGCGTCAATGGGCAAGGAGGGTCTCAGTCGACCGCTATAAAGGGGGGCGCGTTGCGCTACGTCACCGCAAAGGGAGCGAAGGTTCCGGTTCTCGGGTTTGGCACGTGGGACGTTTTTGGCGCCGAAGGGCGGCGCACGATGGAGGAGGCGCTCTCCCTCGGCTACCGACACATCGATACGGCGCAGATGTACGGCAACGAAGACCAGGTCGGCGCGGCGATCCGATCAAGCGGAATCGACCGCTCGGAGCTGTTTGTCGTAACCAAGATCGACAACGGCAACCATGGCCGCGAGGCGACCCGCCGCTCGACCGAGCAAAGCCTGCGTCGACTCGGGATCGACTATGTTGACCTCTTGCTCATTCACTGGCCCTCGCGCACCGTGCCGATGGCCGAGACCCTGGAGGCGATGGCGGCGCTCAAGGGAGAAGGAAAAGTCCGGCATCTCGGCGTCAGCAATTTCACGGCGGCGCTGTTGGCTGAAGCGGTCGAACGCCGCCCCGCGGACCTCCTCTGCAATCAGGTCGAGTACCATCCCTTTCTCCCTCAGCGTGACGTGTGCGCCGCACTTGGCCGGTACGGCATGATGCTGACGGCCTATTCGCCCCTCGCCAAAGGCCGCGCAGCGCGTGATCCGACGCTCACTGCGATCGGCGACAAATACGGAAAAACCGCGAGCCAGGTCGCGTTGTGCTGGCTGATTGAACAGAACGGCGTCGCTGCAATTCCCAAGGCGTCGAACCGAGCGCACATGATCGAAAACCTCGCCGCGCTCGACTTCGCGCTGGCGCCTGAAGACCACGCCGCGATCAAACGTTTGGGCGGCCCCAAAGGCCGCGTCAATGACGCGCCCGAATAGTCGCCCGTTTGGGACAAGGAGTAGCCGCAGCGGACGCGGCCGCTGGTCGCGCCCTACGCACAGGAGATTGATGCTGCGAATCAGCGCGGATCAGGCGGCGCACAGCGAATCGCCGCTCTCGCTCGATCACAACGCGCGCTGCGCAATTGCCGGGATCGATCCGCTGGCCAGAAACGAGGTGCTTTCATGTGGGCCGTCAGTGTTCAGGAACCGAACCTTCTATCGCTGGTGCAGAAAGAGACTCCCGAGCCAGGGCCTGACGAAGTCTTGGTGCGCATAGCGCGAACCGGAATCTGTGGCTCAGACATACACATCTATCGCGGGAAGAATCCGTTCGCGCGCTATCCGCGCATCATCGGGCATGAAGCGGTAGGCAGGATCGAGGCGATCGGCGCCCAAGTGACGGAGCTTGCCGTCGGCGACCGCGTGGTGCTCGACCCCGTCGTCAGCTGCGGCCATTGTCACGCCTGCCGAATCGGACGTCCTAACGTGTGCGCCAATCTCTCCGTGATTGGCGTTCACCGCGACGGGGGGATGCAGGAGTTCGCGGTGTTTCCTGCAGCGAACGCCATCCGCGTGCCCGACGGATTGCCGGACCGGACCGCGGTGATGGCGGAGCCATATTCAATCGCGGCCAACGTCGTTCTGCGCACCGACGCCAACGAAAACGACATGGCGCTCATCTACGGCGCGGGAACGGTCGGACTGACGGCGTTGCAGGCCTTC
>Ga0181527_1005213_pt1 | contig 10873 bp, 8 predicted proteins | sample PEATcosm2014_Bin_30_FD_119762 | JGI IMG/M metagenome (GOLD analysis project Ga0181527, IMG submission 119762) | Peatland microbial communities from MTU Mesocosm Facility, Houghton, MI, USA - PEATcosm2014_Bin06_60_metaG | ecosystem: Environmental > Terrestrial > Soil > Wetlands > Peat | place...
CTACCACTACGCGCGGCTCATCGAGATCGTCCACTGCATCGACATGATCGATGAGATCCTCTCCGACCCCGACATCCTCAACCCGCATGTGCGGGCCCGGGCGCAGGTCAACCGCAACGAGGGTGTGGGTGTCTCCGAGGCGCCCCGCGGGGTCCTGATCCACCACTACCGGGTCGACGACGACGGCCTGGTGCAATGGGTGAATCTGGTCATCGCGACCGGCCACAACAACCTGGCGATGAACCGCAGCGTGCTCCAGACCGCCCGCCACTACGTCCACGGTGCCGACGTCAAGGAGGGGATGCTCAACCGGGTGGAGGCGGTGATCCGCTGTTACGACCCGTGCCTCAGCTGCTCGACCCACGCCGTCGGCCAGATGCCGCTGCTCGTCGACATCCGCGACGTCGAGGGCGCCCTGATCCGGCAGGTGTCGCGCTGATGGCGCCGGGACGTCGCTCGCGACGTTCCGCGCGCAGCTGAGCCCGCGATGGCACGGCAGCCCGCCGCCGCCCGCCTCCGGGGGGTGCTGGTGATCGCCTGCGGGAACACCCTGCGCGGTGACGACGGCGCCGGCCCCGAGGTGGGGGAGCTGCTCGCCGCGGAGCTGGAGGGGACGGGCGCGGAGGTGGTCGTCGTGGACCAGCTCCTCCCCGAGCTGGCCCTGGACGCCAGCCGGTCCGGTCGCGTGGTGTTCGTGGATGCCGCCGCCGATGTGCCACCCGGCTCGGTGAGCGTCCGGCCGGTCCATCCCGGGCAGGATGCTCCGGGCGACGGTGGCGCCGAGCCTCCCAGCTCCACCAGGCGGGCGCCAGGCGGGGCGGGGCGGTCGCCGGACCCCTTCTCCCACGGCCTGGGCCCCGAGGACGTGCTCCGCCTGGCTCGCGACCTCTACGCCGCCCGGCCCGAAGGGGTGCTGGTCAGTGTGGGCGCGGAGAGCTTCGAGCCCGGGGACGGGCTCTCGGCCACGGTCAGGCGGGCGATCCCCGCGGCGGTACGCGCCGCGGTCCGCGCGGCCCAGGAGGGGGCCGGGCCGGCCTCGTCCAGCGATGCATGAGCTCTCCCTGGTCACCGAGCTGGTGGCGGAGTGCGCCCGGCGCGCGGCGGGGCATCGGGTTGCCCTGGTCGAGGTGCGCTGCCCTGCCGGGACGGATGGGAGCGAGATCGCCGACGCCTTTGCCCAGCTCACCGCCGGCGGTCCGCTGAGCGGCGCCGCGCTGCGGCTCCAGAGCGTGCCCCAGGTGCTCAGCTGCGACTGTGGCTTCGCGGGCGAGGTGGGGCCGGACCACTGCGCCGGCCACATGGTGATCTGCCCCGAGTGCGCGCGCGTCCACGAGGCGCCGGATGCCCTGGAGCTGGTGGCCGTGGAGATCGCCGAGGGCTGATCCTAGCTTCGCGAGCCCCCCGGGGAGGGCGGGCGAATCCTTCTCTATCAGAGAAGCTTAGGCGTGGTTAACATCTCTTGATCATTGGGCATGGCGCGTGCCAGAGTCACGCGGCTGATGTGAGGCCCCCTGGGCCCGGTTGACATCGCCCCGGCCGTCAGCGCTCAGGGCGGAGTCCGCCTCTGGACGGGATGCATCGAGCCGCCCCATGACCCATTCCACGCCGGAGGTCGCCCCGATCGCAGGGGGCGTCCAGCTCTTCCGCAGCTGCATGGTCTCCAGCGAGTACCCGGGCGCCGAGGCCGCGACCAAGTGGCTCTTCGAGCGTCTCGGCGTCGAGTACATCGTCAACCCCGAGCAGACCTGCTGCACCGGGCTCGGCTACTACACCGACGTGATGCCCTTCGCCACCACGGTGGCCATCGCCGCCCGCAACGCGTGCGTGGCGGTCGAGGCGGGGCACCCGGTCCAGGCCTACCTCTGCTCGACCTGCTACGCGATCAACAAGAAGGCGCACCGCGTGCTGGAGGATCCGGAGCAGCGGCGCGAGGTCAACCGGGCCCTGGCCGGGATCGGGCGCAGCTACGACGACCAGGTCGCCAGGACCATCCAGCACCGCCACGTGCTCGAGGTCCTCTGGTCGCAGCACGAGAAGCTGGCCGGCTTGGTCCGCCGCCGCCTGGGCGGCATCAAGGTGGCCACCCATCCCGCCTGCCACTACTGCAAGGTGTTCCCCGACGAGGTGCTCGGGGACAGCGAGAACCTGATGGTCGCCGAGGACCTGCTCGAGCCCGCCGGGGTCACCCGCACGGGCTACTACCCCGAGAAGACCACCCACTGCGGGGCTGGTTTCCGGCAGCGCTTCGTCAACCCGTCGATGTCGATGGCGGTGACCAGGGAGAAGCTGCGCCGCCTGGCCGCCGAGAAGGTGGACGTCTGCGTGCACATGTGCCCCAACTGCGCGGTCCAGTTCGACCGGCACCACGACGTCATCGAGCGCACCTCCCACGAGGAGTACCCGTTCGTGCATTTGCACGTCCAGCAGCTGGTGGCGCTCGCGCTCGGCGCCGATCCGGACACCGTCTGCGGCGTCGGCTCCCACTCCCAGGACCTGGAGCCGCTGCTGCAGCGGATCGGAGCCCGTCCCCGGGCCGCGGTGTGACCCGCAGCGGCGTCTTCCTCTGCGAGTGCGGCGGCAACATCTCCGGCGTGCTCGACCTGGGCGCGCTCGCGGAGCGGGGACGGGAGATGGAGGGCGTCGTCAACGTCGCCGTCTGCCAGTTCCTCTGCGGCGCGGAGGGGCGGCGACTGATCGAGGGCCTGGTCTCGTCGCGCGGGCTCGACCGGGTGGTGATCGGTGCCTGCTCGCGGCGCTTCCAGGGCCCCACCTTCGAGCGCATCGCCCGCGAGCTGGAGCTGGGCGAGAACAGCGTCGCCTTCGCCAACCTGCGCGAGGGCTGCGCGTTCATCCACCGGCAGGAGCCGGAGAGGGCTCAGCGTAAGGCCGAGACGGTGCTCGCCGCGGCGGTTGCACGGGCGGCGTCGCAGCGGCCGCTGGAGCCCTCGCGTGCCTTCCTGCATCGCTCGGCGCTGGTGGTGGGCGGGGGCATCGGCGGGCTCTCCGCGGCCGAGGAGCTTGCCGGCGCCGGGATCGAGGTCCACCTGGTCGAGAGGGAGCAGTCCCTGGGGGGGTACATGGCGCGCCTCTCCAAGACCTTCCCGACCGAGGACTGCGCGATGTGCTCGCTCGGTCCGCGACTCGCCAACGCCGCCACCGACTCGCGCATCCACGTCAACACCCTCTCCGAGGTGACCGCGGTGAGCGGGCCACCCGGCGAGTTCCGGGTGCGGGTGCGCCACCTGCCCCGCTTCGTCAGCGACCAGTGCGTGGGCTGTGGCGCCTGCGCGGCCGTCTGCCCGGTCGAGCTGGAGAGCGAGTTCGACCTCGGGGTGACGAAGCGTAAGGCGATCTCCCGGCCCTTCGCCAACGCGGTGCCGGCGACGTTCGCGATCGACCACCGCGGCTGGGCTCCGTGCACCTCGACCTGTCCGGCGCACACCTCGGCGCAGGGGTACATCGCTCTCGCCGCCCAGGGCCGGTGGGAGGAGGCGTACCGCGTCGCCAGCGAGCCCAACCCCTTCCCGAGCGTCTGCGGACGGATCTGTCCTCATGCCTGCGAGGAGGAGTGCACCCGGGGCCGCCTCGACCAGCCGGTGGCCATCGCCGGGATCAAGCGCTTCGTCGCCGACCAGGTGGGTGCTGCCCTCCCGGTGCCGCCGGCCGTGGTCCGGTTCGAGGACCGGGTGGCGGTGGTGGGGGCGGGCCCGGCCGGGCTCACCGCGGCCCGCGACCTGGCCCGGCTCGGCTATCCGGTCACCGTCTTCGAGGCCCAGCCGGTCGCGGGCGGGATGCTGGCCCTCGGGGTGCCCGAGTACCGGCTGCCCCGCGAGGTGGTCGCCGCCGAGGTCGCGCGCGTGCTCGCCGGCGGGGTGGAGCTGCGCCCCGGGCAGCGCTGTGGCCGCGACTTCACGGTGGACTCGCTGCTCGGCTCGGGGTACCGGGCGGTGCTCCTTGCCGTGGGGCTGCAGCAGCCGCGTCTGCTCCCGCTGCCCGGGGCGGAGCTGCCCGGGGTGATCGGTGGCCTGGACCTGCTGAGGCGCCGGGCGCTCGGCGATGCGGTCGCGGTGGGCCGGCGAGTGGTGGTCATCGGCGGTGGCGACGTGGCCGTCGACGCCGCCCGCACCGCGCTCAGGCTCGGCGCCGAGCGCGTGGTCATCGCCTGCATCGAGGGCCGCGAGACCCTCCCCTCCCAGCCGGACGAGATCGCCGCCGCGCTGGCCGAGGGGATCGAGCTGGCTCCCTCGCTGATGCCAGTCGCCATCCTCGGCGGCGACGAGGTCGCCGGGGTGCGCTTCCAGCCCTGCACCCTGGGGGAGCGCAACCGCCGAGGCTGGCGGCCACCGGTGGCTCGGGAAGGCGAGCCCGTGGAGCTGGAGGCCGACACCGTCCTGCTCTGCGTGGGGCAGTCCCTCGATGAGGACGCTCTCCACCTCGCCGCCGGTGTCGAGGTCGCGGGTGGTCAGATCCTGGTCGACCCCGCAACCCTGATGACCGGGCGCCGAGGGGTCTTCGCGGCCGGGGACGCCGCCCCCACCGGCGGGCTGATGGCGATCCAGGCGATCGCCGCCGGCGCCCGGGCGGCGCGGGCCATCCACAACCACCTCCGCGGCGAGGAGCTGCTGGAGGTGTGGCCGGCGGAGCGGGGCCGGGTCGAGGTCACCGATCAGGAGCTCGGCCGGCGTCCGGTCCGGCCGCGCCGGGAGATGCGCACCCTGCCGGCCGGGGAGCGCCGCCGGAGCTGGGACGAGGTGCGGCTGGGTTTCAGCGAGGAGGAGGCCCGGGCCGAGGCCGGCCGCTGCCTCTCCTGCGGCGGCTGCGCCGAGTGCGGCTCCTGCGCGGTGGCCTGTCCGGCCGGGGCCATCGACCTCGCCCAGCAGCCCTGGGAGGAGGAGCTGACGGTCGGCGCGATCGTCGTTGCGACCGGGCACCGGGAGTTCGACGCCCGGCGCAAGCCACCGCTCGGCTACGGGCGCTACCCCAACGTGCTCACCCAGAGCCAGCTGGCGCGGCTGCTGGCGGCGTCCGGGCCCACCGAGGGTGAGCTGCGCCGGCCGTCCGACGGCCGGGTGCCCCGGCGTGTCTTCATGCTGCAGTGCGTGGGCTCGCGCGACTCCAGCTCGCGCGGCAACTCGCACTGCTCGGCCATCTGCTGCCTCTTCGCGACGCTTCACGCCTCGCTGATCCGGGAGTCCTACCCGGACACCGAGGTGACCATCGCGTACACCGACCTGAGGATGCCGGGCAAGGCCCACGAGGAATACCTGCGGCTGGTCGCCGAACGCGGCGTCCGCTACGTACGCAGCCGGGTCGGTGAGATCTCGGAGGAGGCCGACAGGAGCCTCAGGGTGCGCTGGGAGGACACCATCAGCGGGGTCAAGACGGAGGAGCTCTTCGACCTGGTGGTCCTCTCCGCCGGCCTCGAGGCGTCGGAGGGCACCACCCAGATCGCCCGCGTGATCGGGCTCCAGCAGGGCGAGGCCGGGTTCCTCAAGGAGTACCACCCCAAGCTCCGCCCGGTCGACTCGCAGCGCGCGGGGATCTTCATCGCGGGGACCGCGCAGGGACCCAAGGGGATCCCCGAGACGATCGCCCAGGCCAAGGCGGCGGCGGCGCGGGTGACCTCGCTGCTCCAGGGGGGGATGGCGGTCACGCCGGTGGAGGTGGCCTACTCGGATCCCGGCGTCTGCATCGGCTGCGGGGTCTGCGTGAGCGTCTGCCCCCAGGGGGCGGTGCGCCTGCTCGACGGAGACCGGCCGCACGCTCTGGTCGACCCGGCGAGCTGCCGGGGCTGCGGCATCTGCGCCGCCGAGTGCCCCTCCGGCGCGATGACGGTCGGAGGCTTCTCCGACGCGGAGCTGCTGGCGGAGGCCGGCGCGTGAGCGCGGCCGAGGTCGCCGTGGCGGCCCCAGCTCCGGTCGATGCCCCCGGCGCCGGCGCCCCGGCCACGGCCGCTCCGGCATCGGCGGCGGCCCTCACCGCGACCGTCGAACCCTCGAGCGTCGGGGCGGACGGCGAGCGGACCATCGTCGCCTTCCTCTGCCGTGAGTGCGCCTACAGTGCCGCCGACGCTGCCGGCAACGCCCGGACCGCGCTGCCTCCCACGATCCGCACCATCCTCGTCCCCTGCACGGGTCGGGTCTCGCCGCTCCACGTGCTGAGCGCCCTCGCCGAGGGGGCTGACGGCGTCTACCTCGCCGGCTGCCTCGAGGGGCAGTGCCACTACCGGGTCGGCAACCTCCACGCCCTCGACCGGGTCGCCTTCCTCAAGGAGCTGCTGGCATCGGTGGGGGTCGAGCCCGAGCGGGCCGCGATGTTCACCATGAGCGCCGCCGACACCGCCCGCTTCGTCGCCACCGCCCGCGGCATGCACGAGACCATCGCCCGCCTGCCGCGGCTCCGGAGGGGCTGACCGATGCCTCTGAGCGCTCGTGGCAGGCGGGTCGCCGGCGAGCTGGCCGAGACGGGCGTCGCGGTCAGCCCCGGGGTGATGGGTTGCGAGGTGGTGCGCCGCGACGAGCTCTGCGTGGGCTGCGGACGCTGCGTCGCCGCCTGCCCCACCGGCGCCATGAGCCAGGACGGCTGGTTCGACCCGGCGGTGCTGTACGCGGCGCCCGCCGGGACCGGGCGCGGTGCGCTGGCGGCGGCCCTCCACCGCATCGCGCGTCACGCCCCGACCGGTCCGATCCGGGTACCCGAGCGCGTCCTCACCTTCCGCGCCGTGGTCTTCGACGCCGAGCGCTGCGTGGGCTGCGGTGCCTGCGCCCGCGCCTGCCCGACCGGGGCGGTGGTCGCCGGCCCGATCTCCTCCGCACCCGCGACCCCGCGCGCGCTGGCCGAGATGGGGTCGAGGTCGTGAGCCCGGCCTCGGCGGGGCCGGCGGCCGGCCCGGTGCCCGGCACTCGCGCCCTCCTCTGCGAGTGCGCCGGCACGATGGCGACCAACCTCGACTTCGACGTCCTCGAGGCGGGCATCTCCGCGCTGGGCGTCGACGTGGAGCGGCGGCGGACGTGGTGCGGCCGGGAGGGAAAGACCCGTCTGATCGAGCTGGTCGAGCAGGGCGAGGGGGCCGGACGTCTGGTGCTGGTCGGCTGCTCAGTGGATTTCGCGGCGCGGCGCCTGCAGGGGCTGACGGATCGTGGCCTCCGCTTCGAGGCGGCGAGCATTCGCGAGGGCTGCTCCTGGGTGCACGGGGAGGACCGGGCGGCGGTGACCGCCAAGGCACTCCGGGTCGCCGAGGCCGCGATCAGGTTCCCCGCCCACCTCGAGCGGCGGGAGGGACACCGTCCGGGGTCCGACCGGGTCACCGTGATCGGGGGCGGGGTGGCCGGAACCCAGGCCGCGGTCGAGCTGGCGCGGATGGGCCACCACGTCGACCTGCTCGAGCGGCGTCCCTTCCTGGGTGGCCGCGCCACCACCATCGGCCCGGTGTTCCCGACCGGGGATTGCGGCCCGTGCCTGCCGGCGACGGGGGCCCAGCCCGGGGTCCGGAAGTGCCTCTTCCGCAATGTCGCCGTCGACCACCCCAACCTCCGGATCCGGCGGCGCACCGAGGTCCAGGCGGTCAGCGGCAGGGCCGGCGACTTCCGGATCGAGGTGCGCTCCCTGCCCACCATGGTCGGCGCCGAGTGCATCGACTGCGGTCTCTGCGAGCAGGCCTGCCCGGTCCCGGGCCCACCGGGGCAGGCCACCGCCATCAGCGCCGAGCTCTACGACGGGCGCGTGCTGCGCTCCATCGACCTGGAGCGGTGCACCATCTGTGGCGCCTGCGCCACCGCCTGCCCGGTCGGCGCCATCGACCTCCGCCCGGCGGCCGACCTCGAGGTGCTCCACGCGGGTGCGGTCCTGATCGCGACCGGGTGCGAGCCCGCCCCGGGCCATCTCGTGGCCCACCTCGGCCACGGCAAGCCGGGGGTGATGACCCAGGTCGAGCTCGCCGAGAAGATCGACGGGTGGGAGCGGCAGTCGTGGCTCGGCCGGATGCCCGCCCGGCACCTGGTGATGATCCAGTGCGCCGGCTCCCGCGATGAGCGGCGCCTCCCGTACTGCTCCCGCCTCTGCTGCATGGTGGCCCTGAAGCACGCCATCCGGCTGCGCGCGCTCTTTCCCGAGATGCGGGTGACCATCTGCTTCCAGGAGCTGCGCACCCCGGGCGCGCGCGACGAGACCTGGTACCTGGCGGCCCGGCGTGCCGGCGTCGAGTTCGTGCGGGGCTCGCCGGCGGCGGTCGAGGTCGACCCCGAGGGGAGACCGATGGTCGAGGTGGAGGACCTCGCGGCCGGGGAGCTCCGCCGGCTGCGCCCCGACCTGGTCGTGCTCTCCACCGGTCTCGTCCCCACCGCGGAGGCGGCCCCGGTCGCCCATCTGCTGGGCGTGCCTCTCGACGAAGCCGGCTTCGTGGCCCAGCTCGACGCCAAGAACCGCACCACCGAGACGCGCGCCGAGGGGGTCTTCGTCTGTGGGTCCGCCTCGGGACCGAAGACTCTCGCCGAGTGCATCACCGACGCCGCCGCCGCCGCCGCCCGGGTGCACGCGTTCCTCAGCTCCAACGGGCGCCAGCAGGTGGCGTCGGCGAGCGTCGATCCCGAGCGGTGCGTCGGGTGCGGAGCCTGCCTGACGGCCTGCCCGTTCGGCGCGGTGGGGCTCGTCGATCGAGCGCCGGCCGCCCCCCGCCCGCCGGCCGTGCGCCCGGACGCCCCGGTCGCCGAGATCGATGCAGACGCCTGTCGCGGCTGCGGGATCTGCGCCGCGAGCTGCCCCGAGCTCGCCATCAGCCACTCCCTCGACGACGCCACCGTGATCGCCCGGCTCGAGGTCCTCACCGCCGGAACGGAGAGCCCGGTGATCGGCTTCACCTGTGCCGAGTGCGCCGCCGCCGCGTTCACCCTGAGCGGGCTGCGTCGAGACCAGTACCCCGAGCGGGTGCGCCTCATCGAGCTGCCCTGCCTGGGCCGGATCAGCGCGTCGCACATCGTCGCGGCGGCGCGCCTCGGCGCTGCCGGCGTCTTCCTGGCAGGCTGCGTCGAGGGCCAGTGCCAGTACATGCGCGGCGATCGGAGCGCCGCTGAGCAGGTGGAGCTGGCCGGCGAGCTGGTTCGCCAGGCCGGCCGCATCATGCCCGTCGAGCTCTGGCGGCTCTGCGCCGTCGAGCACCACGGTATCGGCCATCGCATCGAGAGCTTCTGCGCTCGGGTCGACGCCGCCCACGCGCGCGCCCACGAGGCGCGGCTCGCCGGCGCGGCCGGCGGGAGCCGGCCCCCGATACCCGTGGAGGTGGGGGGATGACCGCGGTCGCCGAGCCGACCCGTCTGGCGGCCGCCGATATGGCCGTGCGCTGCCGCTCCTGCTACCAGTGCGGACGCTGCCGGAGCGCCTGCCCGCAGGGTCTGGACCTGGCCGGCGGTCCCCGCGCGGTGGTCCGCCTGATCCTGGCGGGGGAGGTGGAGGCCCTGCTGGCCTGCGAGGACGTCTGGCGCTGCAGCGGCTGCGGTGCGTGCACGGAGGCCTGCCCCATGGGCGTGGACGTCGCCGGGATGCTCGCCGAGGTCCGCCGGCTGCAGCAGGATGCGGGACGGGGCCCGCGCTGCCCGGAGCGGAGCGGTGCGGAGCTCTCCGCCCGGCGGCTCCGGGGGCACTCCTCGCTCAATCCCCTGACCCTGGGACTGTCCATGGTGGCGCGCGGATTCCTTCCCCAGCACCGGTCCGCGGCGATGTCGGCGGGCGTCCGTGCTCTGCGCGGAGAGGCGGCTGAGGCGGCTGAGGCGGTGAGGCCGGCGCGGCGGGCGGCGGCACCGCCGGAGGCGGATGGGGCGACCGTCTTCTTCCCCGGTTGCGCGCTCCGGCTGGACCGGCGGGCGTACGGCGCCACCCACGCGGTGGTGGCGGCGGCCGGGGTGCGACTGGCCGAGCCCGACCCCCGCTCCACCCGCTGCTGCGGGCACCCGGCCCGGGATGCCACCGTGCCTCCCCCATCTCTCGACGGGACGGTGCTCACCGCCTGCCCCGCCTGCGAGCGGACCCTGGCCGGCGCCGGCACCCGGGTCGCCCCGATCTGGGGCGCCGTGGTGGAGCGAGCCCGCCACGGCAGGTGCCGGCTCCGCGCCCGGGCGGCTCGGTTCGTCCCCTACGCCGGCTGCCTCTCCGACCGGGACGCCACCCTCGCCATGATGGTCGAGGCGGGGAATCTGGCCGGGGCTGAGCCGCTCATGGCCCAGCCCTCGCTGCACGCCACCTGCTGCGGCGCCCTCGGCGGCGTCTACCGCGGGCCGAGCCAAGGTGTGGCCGAGCTGATCCGCTTCGCCGCCGCGCGGGAGGCGCCGATCGTGACCCCCTGCCTGCTCTGCCGTGACAACGTGGGCTCGGCAGCTCGTCAGTCTCACAGCGGCGTCGAGGTCCACTTCTGGCCGGAGTTCTTCCGAGCCGTTCCGGCCGCCGATGCCGCAGGCGCGGTGGGAGGTGCAGGGTGACCCGCGGCGACCAGGAGGCGATGGCGGAGGTGGACGAGAACCGGCAGCTCAACCCCTACGGGGCGATCGCCGCGAGCGCCTTCCAGCCGCGGCCGGTCCTGCCCGAGCTCACCCGGCGGATCCTCACCGACCCGCGCATGCACGACCATGCCGAGGGGTTCCTCTCCTGCCTGCAGTGCGGCATCTGCACCTCCGTTTGCCCGGCGGCGCGCTTCGCGGACTACTCGCCCCGGGAGATCTCCCGGCGCGCCCACGAGGGGGACCCGACCCTGCTCGAGGACGACTCCGTCTGGCTCTGCTTCTACTGCTACACCTGCCAGAGCCGCTGCCCTCGGGGCAACTCGGTCGCGGTCATCAACCAGGTCATCCGCGGCCTCCAGGTGGAGTCGGGGTACGGGATCAAGCAC
>Ga0181527_1005217_pt1 | contig 10867 bp, 5 predicted proteins | sample PEATcosm2014_Bin_30_FD_119762 | JGI IMG/M metagenome (GOLD analysis project Ga0181527, IMG submission 119762) | Peatland microbial communities from MTU Mesocosm Facility, Houghton, MI, USA - PEATcosm2014_Bin06_60_metaG | ecosystem: Environmental > Terrestrial > Soil > Wetlands > Peat | place...
CATGCTCTGGGCCGATGCCATAGCCGGGATCGCGATTGCATTGTTGATTGCCTATGCAGCGTTCGGGCTTGGCAAGAAGACAGTAGATGTATTGATAGATGCTGCGCCTGAAGGGCTTACTGACCAGATTGCTTTTATAACCACGGCGATTAAAGGTGTAATTAAGATAGAAAAAATCAGGGTCAAACCGGCTGGTCCTTATGCCTTTGTAGAGATGACCCTCGACGTGAGTAGAGCCTTGTCGCTGGAGAATGTTCAATCGATCTGCACGTCTATAGAAGAAAAGGTGCGTGAATTACTTCCTGTGGCCGACATAACGATCAATACAAAACCCATCGCTCTCGACTGTGAAACGATCGCTGAAAGGATATATGTGATCGGGGTCAACCATAATCTGCATGTACATAATATTGCTTCAAATATCATGGAAGACAAGAAATATATCAGCTTTGATATAGAAATGGACCATAATCTTACCATCAAGGAGGCGCATGAAGTTGTCTCCACCCTCGAAGACGAGATCAGAAGGGAGTTCGACGGTGATATGGACATTAGTGTCCATATTGACCCTTTACGTTCAGAGGAAAGAAAAAGTCAGGCTGTGTCAACTGATGAAGAGACTATGGTCAGAAAGATCATTGTTGGCGCCGCAGAGACTATTGACCGTATTCGTGAAGTACATAATATACAGATAAGGAAAACTGAAAAAGAGAAGTTGTTTATAACCCTGCATTGTTCTTTTGATGATGCGGTTTTATTGGAGGATGTACATTCTATAACGAGCAAGCTCAAAGGTGTAATATATCAAACTATCCCCAATGCCGGCCAGGTCATCATCCATGCAGAACCGCTTTTTGCAAAAGATTAAAAAGACCGTGAATCGTGAATCGTGAAACGTGAATAGTAAAAAAGAACGTGAATAGTTAAAAGTGAATGGTAAACAGTAAAAGAGCAAAAACCGAAGAAACAGAAGCTAAGAACGTGATAGGTGAAGTGAATGATATTGACCCTTCACGTCTCACGATTCACGATTCACGGTCTTTTACCTGTTTTTAATCTGTTCCACCAGCCGCCGCCCACCGCCTGGAAAAGCGCAGCGGTGTCGGCGTATCGGTTGGCAAGGGCCTGCACCAGATTGATCATCGCCTGCTGATACGTCTGTTCGGCATTAAGCAGCGCCAAATAGCTGATATCGCCCAATTCCAGCTGAGAACGCGCGATAGCAAGGCTCTTGGCAGCAGACCGTTCGGAGGCCACAGATGCTTTCAGGGCCTCGGCATCGGATTGGATCGCGTGCAAGGTGTCAGCCACGTTCTGGAATGCTGTGAGTACGACACTGCGATATTGCGCTGCGGCCTGCTCGTAGGCCGCTTCAGCGGCGCGTTGCCTGTGCAGCAATGTACCACCCTGGAAGATTGGCTGCGTCAGATTGCCTGCCAAGGCCCAAAAGCCTGTTCCGGAGGCAAACAACTGATTGATTACGGTTGCACTGGAGCCCGCATTTGCGCTCAGGGTAATGTTCGGCAGCCGGTTGGCAATGCTCGCTCCGATATCTGCACTGGCAGAATGCAATTGCTCTTCGGCAGTGCGGACGTCCGGACGCTGTTCCACTAGTCTGGAGGGGAGGGTCACGGGTAGTTCTAGCGGCAGTTGCAGAGATGAGAGCTCAAACTCCCCGGCGATCTTTTCGCTCGGGAAACGGCCAATAAGGCGGGCCAACAGGTCCCGTTGTTGGGCCAGCTGTTTTTCCAGCGGCGGCAACATGGCCTGCGCTTGTGCCAGCGCCGCTTCCTGCGCTACTACGTCTCCACTGGCAATCTGCCCCAATTCGTATTGGCGTTGCAATAATTCTAACGATTTGCTCTGAATATCTATGATCCGCCTGGTCGCAGCGATTTGACCCCTCAATGCCGCCTCCTGTACCGCTGCCGCAACTACGTTGGAGGTGAGTGTAAGATAAGTCGCTTCGAGCTGGAAGCGCTGCGAATCGGCTTGCGCTTTGAGCGACTCCACCTGCCGTCGCGTGCCGCCGAACACATCCGGTACATAGGCCACAGAAACCTGAGCGGTGTGAAGGCTATAGACGTAACTGCCATTTGCTAACGGACTGGTCAATACCCCGGCAGTCTTTTGGCGCGTTGGATTGAAGTCGGCTTCAACACTGGGGAAAAACGCGCCCTGCTGTGCATAGACGTTTTCCCATGCTACGCGCAGTGCGGCTTGAGCGGCTTCCAGATCTGGGCTGGCCTTGAGCGCCTGGTCGATCAGGTCGTTGAGCGGCTTTGAACAAAACAGCGTCCACCATTGACCGGGTATGTCCATGTCCTGCACGAAGCGCTGCGCCTCGCCGCCCTTGACCCCGACCGCCGCTGTCTGCGCAGGCAGTGGCTGAGGCATGTAGCTGTCGACATTGGGCGGGGCAGGGCGTTGGAAATTCGGCCCAACCGCACATCCGGCCAAAAGGACCAGGGAAAAAAGGGTTATAGCGTTCAGCGTGGAGCGTTGAGCGCAAAAGAAAGGGTAGATCGATATGAGAGACTTTATATTAGTGAGTTTTCGTTTTTCTGCTTTTGCTTTTAACGCACAACGCACGACACTGAACGCTATAACGCTCTTATTGTTCATTATTTTCCTCCGCTTTCGGCAATATGTCTCCCGGTTTGGCTATCCATACGTAAATTGTCGGTAGAAGAAAGACGCTCAATACCAGAGTAGTCATCAGCCCGCCAACAATGACGATGGCGAAAGGACGCTGGGAATCTGATCCTATATCATGCGACATGGCAGCCGGCAGCAGGCCGAGAGTGGCAACCAGCATAGTCATCATGATCGGACGAAGACGGAGAGTGGCGCCTTTGATCGCCGCCTCCCGTACGGACATGCCGCGGCTGCGCAACTGGTTGATGTATTGCACCATTATCACACCCGTCTGGACGGAGACTCCAAAAAGAGCGAGCAGTCCAATGCCGGATGAAACGCTAAAATGGGTCCCGGTGACAAAGAGCGAGAGCAGCCCTCCGAAGCTCGCCATGCCGACGGTGAGGAGCACAAGTAAAGACCACTTGAATGAGTTGAACATCATATAGAGAAGGAGAAGGATTATAAGAATCGTGACCGGGACAATCACTGCCAGGCGCTCATCCGCACGCTTCTGGCTCTCGTATTCTCCGGCCCAGTCCAGATAGTAACCCTGGGGCAGCTTCACCTTATCGTTGACCTTCTGCATGGCTTCTTCAACGGTACTGCCAAGGTCACGACCACGAACACTGTATTTAATGGCGATGTACCGGGAATTCGCCTCACGGTAGATCATGGATGCCCCGTCTTCAACCCTGATGTTAGTTACCTCCCCGAGGGATACCCTTTCACCGGAGGGGGCAAGAATCCGGATGTTCGCGATATCTTCAACGGTTTTGCGAAAGGAATCCTGATAACGCACGACAAGATCAAAGCGTTCTTCTCCCTTCAAAATCTGGCTGACCGCTTTGCCGCCTACCGCTGTTTCAATGGCGTCCTGGACGTCGGCGACATTGATGCCGAACCTGTCTGACTTGGCACGATCAACAGTCAGGTTGACGTTTGGCTGTCCCAGCACACGGAATATACCCAGGTCTTCAATCCCGCCGACCTTTCTCATGACCTCTGCGATCTCTTCGCTTTTTTGCTCCAAATCCTTCAGGTCGCTGCCGAATACTTTTACTGCTAGTTCGCCTTTGACGCCGCTGACAGCCTCCTCCATGTTGTCGGCAATCGGCTGCGAGAATCCCCACTCAACACCCGGGATCTTTTCAACTTCCTTGTTCATGGCTTCAATTAGTGCATCTTTGTTCTCGTGGAAGTCCTTGCGCCATCTGTCACGCGGCTTGAGATCGATGAAGTATTCGGTGTTGAAAAAACCAGTGGCGTCGGTACCGTCGTCAGAACGGCCCACTTGCGAAACAACCTGTGTTACCTCTGGGAAACGCGCAAACCCAATACGGGCCTGGTTCATGATCCGCTCCCCTTCTGATGGCCCTGTGCTCGGATCGAGGGTGCCGCGGGCCCATATGGCGCCCTCATCGAGGTGTGGCAGGAATTCTGAACCGATGACTCCGCTTAGCCCGAGGAATGCAGCGAGGACGAAACAGGAAGCCCCTATTCCAAGTGTGAGGTAACGTCGCTCAATCGCCCTTTCCAGTGCACTCGGGTAGTGGACCATCAGCCATGCAAGTACCGGATTTCGCCACTCTCTTGCCCCCCTGTGAAAGAGATAGCTGGCCAGCACCGGCGCAAGTAGAATCGAGAAAAACAGAGCTCCCAGTAATGCGAAACAGACCGTCCAGGCCATGGGATGGAACAGGCGTCCCTCAACGCGCTGTAATGTAAAGATAGGGATGTATGAAGTGATTATGATAGCACGGGCAAAAAAAACCGGCCGTTGGACCTCATGAGCTGCCAGACGAATGGTCTCGCTTATATTACCTCTAGCTTCCTTAGATTCTTCGAGACGACGCAGGATATTTTCCACTATTACAACAGTACCATCCACCAGCATGCCGAAGTCGAGCGCTCCGAGAGAGAGTAAATTGGCAGGAATGTGACGGAGATCAAGAAGTATTGAAGCAAAAAAGAATGAGAATGGCATGGTCATGGCCACGATAAGCGCTGAACGGGCATTGCCGAGAAAAAGGAACAAGACTATGACGACCAGAATGATTCCCTTGCTGAGGTTGCGTAGCACCGTGTGTGTTGTGTAGTGGACAAGGTCGTCCCGATCAATATGAGGGACAATTTTTACGCCGGAAGGCAGCACGTGCTTATTCAGATATGCGACCTTTGCATGAAGAGCTGCCAGGATGGACTCCGCATTGGCCCCCTTTCGCATCTGCACGATCCCTTCTACAACATCGTCATTGTCGATGACCCGCCCGTCCTCTCGGCGGATTGTCTTTCCCAAACGCCCCAGCCGTATTTTCGGCCCTTGGGCAACAGTCGCTATATCCCGAACTCTCACAGGCGCCCCGTTCTGTACTTTCAGAACTGTTTCTCCTATTTCATCGGGGTTCTCCATCAGGCCGACAACCCTGACGTTGTAAGCTTGCTGCCCTTTTTCGATAAAGCTTCCGCCGGCATTGACGTTGTTCGCAGCGAGGGCCTGCTCCACCTGGGCAATGGATAAGCCATAGGAAACCAGCTTGTCGGGATCGATATTTACCTGGTATTCGCGCGTTTCACCACCGAAGATCGAAACGGCTGCGACATTCGGGACGGACATGAGATGCTTGAACACAACCCAGTCTTGAAGTCGTTTTAGTTCCATTACGTCGTATTGGGGATTAGTGCTCTTCAGAGTATAGAAGTATATCTGGCCGACAGGACTAAAGTCTGGGCCGATCTGGGGATTGATATTCGGCGGGAGTGTGACAAGTGTCAGCTTTTCCAGGACCTGTTGCCTGTTCTGGAGGTTGTCTGAATTATCATCGAAAATGACGGTTATAAAAGAGAGTCCGGAAAGGGAAATCGAACGGAGGTGCGTCATATGTCCGACTCCGTTCAGCTGGGTCTCGATAGGTATTGTGATTTGCTGCTCGATTTCCTCTGCAGCTCGTCCCGCCCACTGCGTTATAACCCAGACGTATTTATCGGCCACATCCGGATAAGCCTCGACGGGAAGGCGGTGGAACGAGATTATGCCCCAGATGAAAAGAAGCAGTCCGATGCTGAGAACCAACAACCTTTTCCGGAGTGCGAATTCGATGACATAATGAATCATGGTCTAATCTGCTTCCGAGGCACTGGAGAATTGCAGGGCGTTGGCAACTATCTTATCGTGAATCTTTACTCCCGCAAGAATCTGTTCAAGATTGGCGCCTGCGCGCGGGCCGGTCCGGACCTCTATTTTGCGAAACTTGTTTTCGCCAACAGGCATGAATGCCCAGTCTTTGTCGTGCAAGCGGACAATGGCAGATGTCGGCAGGACGAGCCTTTCGCTTCGTTTCCCGGAATATAACTTTGCGGTAACAAACATCCCCGAGCGCATCAAGCCGCACCGATTATCGAGTTCGATGCGTACCTTTGCCGACCTGGTATTTGGATCGAGCACCCGGCTGATATCGCTCACGCGACCGTGGAACATCCGGTCAGGATAGGCGTTCAGGCGCACCTCGGCTATATCACCGAGTCGAACTTTCGAAATTGTATCCTCGTAGAGGTCGCACAGGACCCATACGCGTGACAGATCGGCGATGGTGAAAAGATTAGGGGTGGCGTCGAGAGACCGAACTCCGCTCCCGCCAGTTACATTCTGTTCAACGATCGTACCGGAAACAGGCGCCCGAACATCGAGGATGGGGGAAACATGGTCAGGATCGCCTCCTAGAACCTGGATATGATCACGCGTTGTCTTCAGATCGACCTGTGCTTTGTCCTCTGTGTCCTGGGCCGCTTCAAGGTCCTTTTTTGCAATGGTCGTTCCGCCTTTATATAGCGCCTCGGAACGTTCCAATTGTTTGCGCGCCAACAACTCATCGGCCTCGGCCTTTTGATAATCGGAGAAAGCGGCAGCCAGGTCCGGGCTGTGGATTCTGAGGAGGAGTTGCCTCTTTTTTACGTTATCTCCCAGTCTGGCCTTGATGTCTACAACTCGTCCTCCGCCAAGAGACAATACAGCAACCGAGCGATTGATGTCCGGTGTTACCACTCCGCTGACAAGGATTTCATCAACGACTTGCCTGCTTTCTACTGCCACTAGTGAGAACCGCTCCGGGTGGTCCATCTCGATCACATTGGGATCGGTTGATTTGATGATATCCTTGCGTGAATCGCCCGGCGTTTCCGTACCTGCGGAATGACAGCCGGCCACTGAAATGGCAAATAGAAAAAGCCAGCACAGAAAAGGAATTTGCTTAATAAGCCGTCGCACAATCGACCACCTCTCTTTCCGCTCAAATGAAGAATCGGCATTATACATGGTGCTATAATAGAAAATGAAACTTACATCAAACTTACGGGTAACAATCATATGAAACTTCTTATCGTTGAAGACGACAAAGTGCTTGCTGACGGGCTTATGACATCGATGATACAGGCTGGGCATGCGGCTGATTGGACCAATAACGGAGAGGAAGCCGATATTATCATTTCCGGACGCGTTTATGATCTCGTGATTCTCGATCTGGGGTTGCCGCTTCTGGACGGTCTGCAAATCCTGAAAAGGATGCGGAAACGCGGGAACAGGACACCGGTCCTAATTCTGACTGCGAGAGATTCCGTGGAAGAAAGAATCAACGGGCTGGATGCGGGCGCGGACGACTATATTACCAAGCCCTTCAACCTGGGAGAGTTGGAAGCCCGTGTCAGAGTCCTGTTAAGGCGCGGCCAGTGCGGCGGCACTAATGAAATATGTCTGGGATCCCTGTCTGTTGATACTGCGGGGAAAAAGGTAACGGTGGGAGAACGTGTGCTCGATCTTTCAGCGCGTGAACTATGCATCCTTGAGGTGCTCTTGCATAATATTGGACATGTGGTGAGCAAAAGGCAAGTATTAGAAAAAATGTACGGATGGGATGAGGATATTAGCGAAAACGCCATTGAAGTATTTATCCATAGGCTCAGAAAAAAAATCGAGGGTGCAGACGTTTCGATCCGTAATATACGGGGTCTCGGGTATTCAATAATCGAATCAAATGAGTAAGAACATTTCACTTCGCAGAAAGCTTCTCTTCTGGCTGCTCCTTCCGATGCTGTTCATTTGGTGTATAGGTTCAATAGGCTCATATTATTTCGCTTATAAATTCGCCAATATGGCATATGACCGCTCCCTGGCTGATTCCGCCAGAGACCTTACAAGACAGATAACAATTGTCAACGGTGTCGAAACATTGGACCTGCCGCCCGCAGCGGAAAAAATGTTTCTAACTGATGAATTTGACAAAATATATTTCAAGGTAACCAATTCAGATGGCGATCTTCTGGCAGGCGAACCCAATTTGCCGCCCCCCCTGTTAAATAACGGCAGTAACGACCTGATTATGCATGACGGTCTGCTGCGAGGACGGAAACTGCGAATAGCCTCACGCTACTATTTACCTTCGAAAAGTCAGTCGAAACGTCCTGTTTTGGTCCAGGCTGCGGAAACCTTGAATAAGCGCAAGATACTGGCAAACGAAATCCTGACTGCCCTGGTGCTTCCGCAACTCTTACTCATATTGTCTGCTTTGCTTGCAGTATGGCTTGGAATAAGCAGAGGTCTCCAGCCCTTGCAGCATTTGCGCCATGAAATTACTGCCCGCTCCCATAGAGACCTGAGTGCTGTTGAAGAGGGCCGTGCCCCTATGGAAGTTCTTCCGATCATAGACTCTATTAATGGCCTGATGGCCCGTCTAGACAAGGCAATGTCTGCTCAACAGCATTTTGTATCCAATGCAGCGCATCAGCTCCGCACCCCGGTAGCTGGTTTAATAACCCAGATAGATCTGGCTTTAAGACATACCGACACGGAGAGCTTGCTGAACTCACTTCACCAACTCCGGATGAGCGCCGAGAGGATGGCCCGTCTTGTCAGTCAGATGTTGAATCTCGTCAAGGTAGGTCCGGATGCCAATAAGACGCCCGAATTCCAACCCTTGAACCTTACCGAAACAGTTCAGGAAGTGACTAAATCATGGTTTCACAATGCTTATTTGAAAAAAATTGATATAGGTTATGAAGGACCCAATGAAGAAATCATGGTCAATGGTGACAAATTTCTTATAAAAATCCTGCTCGATAACCTTTTGGATAATGCGCTGCGCTATTCCCCACCGGGAAGCAGTGTCACCACAAAACTGGAAAAAAATGCCAGCATTATTTTGTGCGTCGAAGACGACGGCCCCGGCATACCGCCGGAAGAAAGAGATGCGGTTTTTCAGAGATTCTATCGGATACTGGGCAATAATGCGGATGGAAGCGGACTGGGGCTGTCAATTGTTAAGGACATAGCTAATTTACACGAAGCAACTGTAGCTATTGATGATCCTGGCGCCCATGCCGGCACAGTGGTAAAACTTATTTTCCCTCACTCAGCGCCGGCCAACATCAGAGAAGCCTCCGCAAGTTAAGCGGCAGCCATCAGCTGCCAAAGTGGTCAACAAAACATAGTTATAGTGAACAAACCGAATTGACCATATTAGCATTTTTTTCTCTCAGCATCAATCAATTCTCATTCCATCTATTCTCATTCCATATCAGACAAAAGCTTACGTGTTTTTAAGCGGTTTCCTATAAAAATATCAGTGTTAGTCCGATTCTTTAACTATAAAAGGTCAGTAAAATGGAAATAGGCTTACAAAAATATTGTCTGCAATAGCGGGGAGTTAATGTTTAGACACTTTATTTTGGAGGGAGTCCCTGAATGTTACTGTTTTTCTTTCAATGTGAAAATGAAATGATGAGGAGGAAATTATGAGGCTTAAATGTCCTTTACTCTTTGTTTCAATAATCTTTCTTCTAACTCTGTCCTCAAGCGTTTGGGCTGCAAATGAAATCACCTATATAAGCGATCTAACCTGGACATCCGCGACAAATGGGTGGGGGCCTGTAGAGACAGACATGAGCAATGGAGGACAATACGCGGGTGACGGCAGTACTATCTCCCTCCACGGTGCGAAGTATGCCAAAGGGCTTGGAGTACATGCGAACTCCGTCGTTACCTATAACCTGGGAGGACAGTATTCGAGGTTTGTCTCTGATATTGGAATAGATGATGAAGTGGTCAGCGGAGGATCGGTAGTATTCCAGGTATGGGCGGATGGGGTAAAAATATACGATAGCGGTACAATGACCCATGACTCTCCGACCCAGACAATTAATGTGGATGTTACTGGTACTAGCCAGTTGCAATTAATGGTGAACGTAGGGGCGACTCCTAGTAATGACCATGGAGACTGGGCTGGCGCTTATCTGTACAGTGGAGCGCAGAATACTTACTCTCTGACGGTATCACAGGCCGGGACAGGCAGCGGCACAGTCACTACCAGTCCGGCTGAGACTACCTTCAATGCCGGTGACCTGGCCCACCTCTTTGCAACGGCCAATGCCGGCTCGATCTTTTCCGGGTGGTCAGGAGGGGTATGCAGCGCAGCAGGAGATACGTTCACAGACTATGCCGTTTCATATCCTTCGTGGCAATTTTTTGGTACGTCGTATAATCCCGTCACGCTTTTGCTTCAGGAAGACACCTCCAGCGGAGATCATGGAAGTTATCTGAGTTCAACTTATCCCCCGGGCATGGCTGCGGTTACCGTCGAGGTAATGCCGGCAGGGAGAAATTGGGTAAGCCTCAGTATCGGCACCGGGTATGCATATTTTGATATACAAAATGGGGTGGCCGGCTCGCATGGGAATATCGCTGCGTACGGCATTAAGCCGCTGGACGGCGGATGGTACGAAGTTACTGTAGCACCCAATATAGATGCAAATGGCAAAGCATACCTGTCTAATGCTGCAGGAGACGGTAATTCTTCTTATCAAGGGGATGGAACGAGCGGGATACTTGTGAGGAACCCCCGTTTAATCAGGTTCGAAGAAGCTAAAAGTTTTCCTCATGCCTTATCCTCTTCGCCAGTTAAGGTCACCGACCCATACTTCGAATACAGAGGTGGAGTTGCTTTAGGAGACTCTTTCACAGTCAATGCAAATTATACTAGCGAGATAAATAACGCGTCTACAGACCTGTTAGTTGCCGACAAGGGGATTTCAGGTCAGGCCCTTACGCTTATAGTAGGAAGATTTGAAAGCGACGCGGCGCCATTCTCTCCTTCGTTTGTACTGCTCATGGGAGGCATTAATGACATAAACCAGGCCAGTTCAGACCCCAATGCCACCATGCAGGCGCAGGTCCTGAGTTTCG
>Ga0181527_1005220_pt1 | contig 10862 bp, 9 predicted proteins | sample PEATcosm2014_Bin_30_FD_119762 | JGI IMG/M metagenome (GOLD analysis project Ga0181527, IMG submission 119762) | Peatland microbial communities from MTU Mesocosm Facility, Houghton, MI, USA - PEATcosm2014_Bin06_60_metaG | ecosystem: Environmental > Terrestrial > Soil > Wetlands > Peat | place...
CGGCGCGGATATGACTTGACGCCCTATTTGCCCGCGCTCGTTGCCGACAGCGGACCGCAGACGGCGGCCCTGCGGCATGATTGGGGCCAAACGCTGAGCGAGTTGTTCAACCAGAATTTCCTGGCGCCATTTCAGGCGTGGTGCCACCGGCACCACGAGTTGTGCCGAGTACAAGCCTATGGCGAGCCGCCGGCGCAGCTCTCGAGTTACCGGTTCGTGGATCTTCCGGAAGGGGAGCAGGGAGGTGAGGCAGGCTACTGGAACCGCTTCACGGCTTCGCGCTGGGCTCCTTCCGCCGGGCATCTTTATGGGGCGCCGGTAATCTCCGCCGAGGCCTGGACGTGGATTCACGCGCTTCCGTTCCGCGCCACGCCGCTCGATTTCAAGGCCACGGCCGACGAGTTCTTTCTGGAGGGAATCAATCAACTGGTCGCCCACGGGTGGCCTTATTCACCGCCCGGCGTACCGGAGCCCGGCTGGCATTTCTACGCGGCGGGGGCGCTGAACGCGCATAATCCCTGGTGGTTCGCCATGCCGGACCTGGCGCGCTATTTGCAGCGCGGCAGCTTCATGTTGCGCCAGGGCAGCCCCGCCAACGACCTTGCGGTTTACCTGCCCACCCACGACGCTTGGGCTAGCCTATCACCCGGCCGGGTGAATCTGTGGGAGGCGACGTGGCGCCGAATCGGTATGAACCTTGTGCCCACTCTGCTGGAGGCGGGATACAACTTGGATTTTGTCGATGATGAAACGTTGGCGCAACAGGGACACATCGAAAAAGGCAAGCTGGCAATTGCCAATCAGGAATTCTCCATCGTGGTTCTGCCGGGAGTCGAACGCATCCCGCCCGCGACCCTGGCCAAACTTGGTGAATTTGCCCAAAGTGGCGGGACCTTGATCGCCACGCGCCGCCTGCCATCTCTTGCGCCCGGGTTTCTCCATCAGGAATCCGAGAGCGCGGAAGTGGCGCGCCAGGTGGAAGAACTTCTCAAGAAGCCTTCGGCGCCGGGGCACTTCGTTCTCGAGGAAAATGAGTCACTTGAAAATGAATTGGCGCGCCTCTGCCCTCCTGACGTTGCCTTTTCTCCTCGCACGCGCAATATCGGTTTTATTCACCGCCATACGGACGCGGCGGAAATTTATTTTATCGCCAACACCTCTAACCAACGCGTGCAGGCGACGGCCACTTTTCGCGTCAAAGGCAAAAACCCGGAATGGTGGAACCTGTTTACCGGCGAAGTGACCACCGCGGAAGCGCTGCCCGGTTCGGAAAGCGGCGCCGCCCTGAAACTCGACATGGAGCCTTATGGTTCGCGGCTCCTGGTTTTTAGCGGCCGGGAAGCACCGAAGGCCCCGACCCCGGTGGAGGCGCGCCTGCCGGAGCCCTTGGACATCAGTGGCGGATGGCAAGTTTCCTTCGAGGGCACAGGAAAAGAAATCTCCATGGACACGTTGCGTTCCTGGACTGAACTCGAAGGCTTGCAGTTTTTCTCCGGGCGCGCCACGTACCAGAAGAAATTTGTTGCTCCGGCAGGCTTTCTACAGGACGGTGTTCGGGCGGAGTTGAACCTCGGTGAGGGAACTCCCCTTCCGGTTCCGGAAAGAGCCCACGTGCAGGCGTGGCTTGACGGCCCGGTGCGCGAAGCGGCGGAAGTCTACGTCAATGGCCAGCGCGCGGGCACGATCTGGCATCCGCCCTACGAATTAGACGTAACCCCCTTTCTCCACGCGGGTGAGAACGAGCTGCGAATTAGGGTCGGCAATACCGCGGTCAACGAAATGGCGGGCAGCCCCTTGCCGGATCGAGCGGAGCTAACCGCGCGCTATGGCGAGAGGTTCGTCGATCAAGGGAACAGGTTGCTACAGCCGGTGCCGTCGGGGCTAACGGGCACCATCCGGCTGATCGCGCGCGGCCAGCCGGCGGCCGTCCGCGTCTCCCCTTAACTTGCCGGCATGACTCATCAGGAGGGTTTTTTCGCGGCCCGGCGTCCTTTCTCTTATAATGGTATACGGAGAAGCGACTTGCCATCGAGGTCAGGACCGCCGGAGATCGAGGCTGCGCCCGCGGCTGACGCGTCTTCGCCTGCGCGCGAAGGTGGCGCGTTGGGTTCTCCGCGCAGCACGGCGATTGTGATCGTCCCGATCCTCCTGGTCCTGATCACGTTCCTCTTCTGGTATCAAACCTGGTTCGGGCGGGGACTCTCCGACCAGGAGATGGCACAGGATCTGGCCAACACCTCCGCGCCGCACAAGACGCAACACGCCCTCGCGCAGCTTTCCGACCGCATCGCGCGGGGCGACCCGACCGTCAAGCGCTGGTATCCGCAATTGCTGGCCTTGGCGCAGAATAAGGAATCGCAACTGCGCCTGGAAGCCGCGTGGGCGATGGGGCAGGATAATCACTCGGAGGAGTTTCACCAGGCGTTGCGCAAACTGATCGATGATCCCGTGCCATTGGTGCGCGGGAACGCCGCGCTGGCGCTGGCGCGATTTGGCGACAGGGCCGCGGAGCCGCAGTTGCGTTCCATGCTGCAACCCTTCACACTCGACGCCCCGGAGCCGGGCACGATTAGGTTCCGCATGAAGGAACAAGACGACGTTCGCAATGGCAGCATCATAGCCCGTATCCGCCTTGCGGAGAGCGGCCAGTTGGTGGATGTTCTATCTCCTGTGGGTGGAACCATCGCAAGGTTGCTTGTCAAGGATGACGCAACCGTGGCTCCGGGTGATGCGGTGGCGGTTATCGATCCGGACGAAGGCCAAGTGGTGGAGTCCCTGCGCGCGCTCTATTTGGTGGGCCAACCGCAGGATCTCGAAGACGTGGAGCGCTTCGTCCGCGGGGCGCCCAATATGTCGGAACGAGTGCGCCAGCAAGCGGAAGCTACCGCCCGCGCCATTCGGGAACGGTTGGCGAAAGGGAAAAGCTGAGTGGCGTGCCCGGGGTTAGACCGAGAACTTGATTCCGAGGTGAGACTCGACTTCTTCTGTCGGCACCATCTCGATGGCATCCCACGGGCAGCCGTCCAGAAAGCTGCCGTCAGGACCTTTGCTGGTACACTTTTTGCAGCCGATGCAGAGTGCTGGGTCGACTTCGATCCGGCCGAAAGGCGGATGGTCCTCGTCGGGGACCCAGTACATGCAGTCGGCCACGGGGCAATAAGGGACGCAGGCCGGCGAGCCGGAGCAGCCCGTGCAGCATTCGGTGATGACGGCGAGCTCCTTGGGTCGCTTCTTGCGCGGAGTGTCAATGCCATTGGATTTGGGCTCGCCCTTGACGACTTCCCCCACGGGAATGTAATACTCGGTCAAGTTGGTTCTCCTCGCCCTGAATGTAAAGCCATTCTCCCAGAGGGAGGCGGGGACGTCAACTGGCAGAATCTTCGCGAGGTGCCATGGTAGCTTGGACGCTGGTTTTTCACATTGTTGGCTTGGTTTTCTGGCTGGGAAGTCTTCTGGTGGTCACTCAGATCCTGGCGATTCACAGGGAGGAAACTTCTCCGGAGACGCGCGTAACCTTGGGCCGCCTGGAGTCGAAACTCTTGAAAGGGCTCGCACACCCCGGCGCCGCCATTATGGTAATCACAGGATTTATCCTGGTGTCTCTCGACCCCAACTACCTCCGGGAACACTGGTTGCACGGTAAACTGCTATTGGTGGTGATTTTGGCGGCGCTTGATCTGCGGCTCACATTTCGAGCGAGGGCGTTTCAGGAGGGGAATATCGAGTTGAGCCGCCGTGAATGTATGGTCTTGCATGGAGCTATCTCCTTGGTGTTCCTGGCAATTTTGATTTTGGTGTTGATCAAACCCTTTAGTTCGCACCGGCGCCGAGCGCAGTTAGGGGGAAGCGGCGATCCGGTTACCAATGTATGTTGGCGACAAGCAGGACATCGGCCGGTGGCCACACTCCCTGCCTTGGAGGTTGCACAGGAAAATCAAGAGGGACTATCGAGGCCCGGACACAAGGATTAGCAGCGCTGCAATACGGATGTCTTGCAACTTCCAGCAAGAAGGATTATTTAATAAGCAGCGTTGAGTTTATTCGACACAGGAGGATGGTTTGGCGAAAATCACCATCAACAACAACGGTTCGATCCGGGTGGAAGGCGAATTCACGATCTGCGACGCAACCGGGAGCGCTTTTGACTTATCAGGCCGGACCGCGATCGGTCTTTGCCGCTGTGGGCATTCGGAGAACAAGCCCTTTTGTGACGGCGCCCACCGAAAGGTGAATTTTCAGTCGGAGGTGAAGGCGCGGACCTTACCGCCTCCCGCTCCCAAGCCCGCATAGAGCGGCTGGCTTGGGGATAGGTCTGGGGCGGGGAAGTGCCCCTCATTCCGTTGACTTGGATGGGGGTGTATGTTACGTTTAGCAGACAGTCCACACCATCGAGGAGCAGTTGGAGCGTGTAGATGGCTTTTCACAAGGCCAGGGCGCTGCAAGAGGCTGAGAAGTCTGTAGCTCAAGGCAAGATTGCTCAAGCCATCAGGCAATATCAAGAAATCCTTGATAATGACCCCTCCGACGTGTCTCTGCTCAACACCGTTGGCGATCTCTACATTCGCGATCGGAACATCACCGAGGGATTAAAGCAATTCCAGAAGCTGGCGGAAGCTTACGTTCGCGAAGGTTTCAACGTCAAGGCCATCGCCATCTACAGGAAGATCTCCAAGGTTGAGCCCAATTCTGTGGACACTCTCCTGAGGTTGGCGGAGCTGTATCAGCTCCAGGGCTTAAGTCGCGAGGCTCGGGAACAATATCTCCAGGCGACGGAGTTTTTCAAAAAGCGAAATCAGACCGAACGCGCTTTGGAGGTTCTCCGCAAACTGGTGCAGCTTGACCCGGAAAACATCAACTTCCGCAACCGCTTGGCGGCGGAATGCGAACAGGCGGGCAAGCGGGAAGATGGCGCCCAGTCCTATCTGGGATCGGCGGAGATTTTGCTCCGCCGCGCCGATCTGGTGGCGGCTGAAACCGCCTTGAAAAAAGCCGCGGAACTAGACCCGAAGAATTCGAAGGTCCAGATTCTGCGAGCGCGCGTGGCCATCGCGCGCCAGCAGCCGGAGGAAGCCGAGAGAATCATCAATTCCTCGCCGGAGTTGCAATCGGACCCCGCGGGCAAGCGGATCTTGCTGGACTCCTATCTTGGCACCCAGAAGCTTCCTGAGGCAGAAAAGTTAGTGCTGGAGGTTTTCCACGCAAATCCCACGGACTTCGCGCCGGTCTCCAGCGTTTCTGCGCTCTTGGTGGAAAAAGGTGACATTGACAAAGCGTATCAGTTGCTCGCGAGCGTGGCAGAGCCGCTGATCAGCCAGAACAATGCCGGTCCTCTGCTGGAAGCCCTCCGCCGGATTTGGAACAAGGCTCCCAAGCACATTCCCACCCTGGAATTGATCCATCGGATTTGCGAACAGACCGCGGATGAATTGACTTTGCCGGAAGTCCTGGAAGCGCTGGGCCGCGCCCACGAAGAGGCCGGCGACATGGAAAAAGCCGAAGCGGCCTATCTGAAGCTAACCGAGCGCGAACCCGAGAATGAGAATTACCATGGTTTTCTGAATGCGATTCGGCAAAAGCTTGGCAGGGAGGTCAAGCCCGTAGAATTCGCCTCCAAGGAGATGGCGCTTGCGGCGAAAGAGGAGCCCCCCCCGGAGCCGGCGGGCAGGGATGATAACCAGGAAGCCGTGGTGAAAGAGGCCTTCGAGAACAGTGACCTGTTTGCGCGTTACAACCTGACCGAGAAGGCGATCGCCGAGCTAGAAAAGGTTTTGCAGATTTATCCCGACCAAGTCGACGTTCACCGGCGCATCCTGGAAATCTCCCACAAGGGCTTTCCGGAGCGAGGGGCAGTGGCGGCCGCGCATTTAGCTCGAATATTCACTGAGCAAGGTGATCACGAGACAGCGAGCAAATACCAGGCCATCGCATCGGCAAGAGACGCCTTGCATGAAATTCCGTTACCTGCGCCGCCCCCCAGCAAGAAAGTAGAGGAGCCCGTGACGCCTCCTCCCGCTCCCCCTGCGAGGCCGGAAGCGGGAATAACCATGGAGTTTCCGATTCCCTTGATCGCGCCAGAGGAACCCGTCACGGCGGCACTAGCAGTGCCACCGCCGGCAGTAGTTTCTTTCGACCTTACACCGCCCGAAGCTCCGAGTGAACCTCCGGCTGCGCCACCCCCACCTCCCGTGCCGTCCGAACAGACAATGGAATTGGATCTCTCGGGAGACCTGGAGGCCATGGCGGCGTTTGGTTTTCAACCTCCTGCCCCCTGGGTTCCTGGACCGTCTGCACCACCCCCGCTGGAGATACCGGGGCCGGTAGAAATCCCGGCATTCCATGAAGAACTAGCTTCGCCGCCAGTAATGGAGGAGGCGGGGCCCGCTGCCAAAGTACCCACCATGGTTCCTGAACCGCCGCCTGCGCCGGTGGAAGAACCGATGCCTGCGGATTTTGAAGATAGCAGGATCGAAATTGAGTTCTACCTTGAAAACGGTTTTGTCGAGGAGGCCCGTCAAGCCGTGGCTGCGCTGGAGGAGAAATACCCGGGCAATCCGTTTGTGGCAGAACTCCGCCAGCGGCTGGATGAGCGGGCCGGTGCAGCACCCCCGGCGCAACCCCCGGCGAAAGTTGCGCCAGCGGATGAAGTGGTCGTCGCAGAATCGCCGACGGAAATTGAGCATGCAGACGAAGCACCCCTTGCGGAACTGCCCATAGAAGTTGTGCCAGCAGAACCAGAGCTTGCGTCTCCGCCTGAGCCCGCGCACGAAGAATGGGAGCTTCCCACCAGTTACGCTGTTACCCCCCAGCCTGAGCCCGCGATGCATCCTGTGGTTCCGCCTCCCGTGGCGGAGCCTCAGCCCCCACCGCATGTGGCCGAGCTTGCCCCGCCGGCGCATGCGCCCTTGTTTGAGGAAACGGCCGCTGCCGAGAGCGGCGGCATGGACATGTTGGGCGACTTGGCCGGGGATATGGCTTCATCACTGGACGGGTTGGCGGCGCCCGCAGGCTCTCCCCCCGCGACGCCTGCCGCCTCATCGATGTCTGCTGCCCCTCCCCCTGTGAGCGCTGCTCAAGGCGCGACGCAACTCAGCGGTTTGCTGGCGGAGATGGAAGAGCCCGACGCCATCGCGGCCGCCAAGGACGATCCCGAGACCCATTACAATTTGGGTGTGGCTTTCCGGGAGATGGGACTGTTGGACGAAGCTATTGGAGAGTTTCAAAAGGTTGTAAAGGGTGCGGGGAAAGGAAACTTTCCACCGAATTTCCTCCAGGCGTGCAGTCTGCTGGCGATTTGTTTTATGGAAAAGAAGATGCCCGCGATTGCCGTCAAGTGGTACTTACGTGCGCTGGAAACGCCCGGCCTCGACGAGGAGGCGCTCATGGCCCTGCAATATGATCTGGGCGCGGCGTACGAGCAAGCCGGCGATTCCCGCAACGCCTTGGAGAGATTTACTGAGGTCTATAGTCAGAATATCGACTTCCGCGATGTGGCGGACAAGATCCGCGATCTCCAGCAGGAGTCCTGAAAGACATTCCACCCACTGCCGCGGGGGTGACCCCTATCGCCTTGCCAGAGACCGAAATCCCGGATCGATCAAATAAATGAATCGCCTTCTGACGATCGTGTACATCGTGTTCTGCTTCGAGATTGGCGTGTTTCTGTTTGTCTTCCCATGGATTTCGCTCTGGACCAAGAACTATTTTGTGGGTCACTACCCTTTGTTTGCGAGCCTCGCGCGCAACTACTTTTTGCGGGGGGCGGTCTCCGGCCTGGGGCTGGCGGATGTCTGGCTGGCCTTCTTTGAGTTGTGGCGCTTCCGTCGCGAATTGGGCTTCGTGAGTTCCCGTCCGAACCCTTGAATTTGGTCATCGGGCCATGGAAAGATCGGGTCATTTGATCATCGGGTCATTGAAAAGCTGTCCGTCGTCAGTGGCATCAACCTTTTGATCTCCGCGCATCACTTGCAACGGACTACGGACCACGGACCACGGACAGGTTTTCAATGACCCGATGATCAAATGACCCGATGCTTCCAGCTCTACTACATTACGGATCGCAGGCAAATCAAATCCCGCACTCTTGATGCCCGCATTGCGGGAGCCATCGCCGCGGGCGTGGATTGGGTGCAGATTCGGGAAAAGGATCTGCCTGCCCGCCGCCTGCTTGCCCTAACGGAAGCTGCCCTTGAGTCCGCGCGCCAGCAGGGACGTACGCGCTTGATGGTGAATGATCGGTTGGATGTGGCGCTGGCGGCCCAAGCCCACGGCGTGCATTTGGGCACGCGCTCGATGCCGGTGGATTTGGTGCGAAGGCTGGCGCCGCGGGAATTCATCGTGGGAGTTTCCTGCCACTCACTGGAGGAAGCCCTGGCTGCGCAAGCGGCGGGGGCGGAATACATCCTGCTCGGACCGATTTTCGCAACTCCCTCCAAGCTTCAGTATGGCCTGCCGCTCGGAGTCAGCAAGCTGCGCGAAGTTACTTCCCAGGTTTCCGTCCCAGTTTTCGCACTGGGCGGAATCACCCTCGACCGCGTCACCGTCTGCCGCCAGAACGGCGCGGCGGGAATTGCCGGAATTCGCATCTTTCAGGATTGCGATTTGGTCGAGGAGCTGGTTCGCGAGCTGCGCCAAAAGGCAGGAGAGTAGTTCGGGTTAATTTCTCTTAAAACGGCTCATCCTTCGCCCATCCAAGCGCCGTAGGGCTTGAGGGCCTCAACGTTATCGCACACGGCCTTGATGGCAGCGGTGATGGGGACAGCCAGAATCAAGCCGAACCCTCCCCACAGCCAGGACCAGAACATCATGGAAATGGTCACCGAGAGGGCGTTCAGGTTGACGCGCTGGCCCACGAGCTTGGGCGTGAGGACGTTGACGGCCACGAAATGAACCACCGCGACGCAGACGCCGATGGCAATGAAGGGGCCCATGGTATCGTATTGCATCAGCGCGACAAGCAAGGGAGGAAGAATTCCCAGCGCCACACCGATATAGGGAACCAAGCTGAGAAGCGCGGCAAGAGGTCCCATCAACAGCGCGTATTGCAGGTGGATGATGGCGAAGACGGGGGTGATAAGGCCGGCGGAAATGAGCCCGACGAATAAATTCCCCACCACAAACTGACGTAACATGCGGGCGATGGCATGAATCACATCTTCCGCCTGCTGGCGCCGTTGGATGGGAAAAAGGTTCAACGACGCCGCCCACATCTGGTTCTTCGAAGTGAGCATGAAAAACACCAGGAAAGGAATAAACATCACGGTGACGGCAAAGGCGTAAACCGATCCGATGCCCCGCAACAGGAATTGCGTATAGGGGGATTCTTGCTGCAACCGCACGGTCGGCATGTTCGCCTCAGGGGAAGTCGGCATAATGGTCTGCGTACTCTGCTGGATGTTGTGGGCCGTCAACTGAATGTGCGCGGTGATTTGTTTCAGCCTCTCGACCAGCTTGGGCAGTGCCTCATAAAAGGCCTGGGCGCGATCGTAGATCGCGTAGATGACCAGGTACGCGGCGGCAAGCATCAGAAGCACCATGATGAGCGAGGCCAACCAGCGCGGAACGCGATAAGTCTCCATCACTCTGACTCCCGGGTCCAGGACCGAGGCGATCAGGATGGAACAGATCAAAGTGATGACCACCGAACTGGCGTAGTAGATGCATCCGAAAAGAACGGCAATGGCGATGATTTTAGCACTGGCCGAAGCGGATGCCGCGTAGGGAGTCTCAGAATGGGTTTCAGACATGCGGTGTGCCCTCGAAAGGGATTCTAGCTTGCTGCGCCGGGAATTGCCAGCGAAGAGCCATACTGCCACGGCCAAGGCTTCGCTGGGGAGGCGCGCGGACACACACAGTATAATGGCTCTTTTCCATTTCCGCGCTATGAGCTGGTTTTCTCTACCGGCAGGGGAAAAAATTGGTTGTAAAGAATTTCTTATAGGATTAAACTGGCAGTGCCGGTGATTGTTTTTCCGCAAGTGCTGGATGCGTGGTGGGAGCCTTGCGTCCTGGACCCGAGCCTTGCCGGAACGAAGCCGACCGAAACCTCGCACTTGTCCACTGTGCCGCGTAGTGTTGGGGCCAGTGGGAACGTTGAAAATCCACTTGCGCGAGCGCCGAGAACGGCATGCGCGTCGGAGCTTGCCTGTCGGCTTCTAGGTACCTGCCCGCGATGACTTTTCGGGCCGGTTCCGGGGGTAATGGTACGGTCGTAGGGGTGACAAATGCATGTCGATCCGACACAGTGGAACTGTGTTAGTTTGCCGCCGATTCTTGAAAGCCAAGATGCACTAGACAAAATGACTGTCCCGGGCGGTGTGGAACCTGGCGGCCACCGTGCGTGGGGGCATCAATTACGGCCGCTTTAAAGCACGGACGATGGAATCGGCCCGGCAGTTTGGAGGGTCGCAAGAAAGAGCGGCTTGAAGACGTAATTTGAAGGTGACATGCGGAGTTTCACCCTCCCAAGGAGAGACTCCGAGGTCGGAAACACCATGTGTATCCAGCGGCTCCGCTGGCGTGCAGCGATTCTTCTTTCAGTAGCGGGACTCTTCCTGGCAGGGTTGTGCTTCGCGCGCGCCTTGCCTTCGACGCAGACGGTTCGTGGCGAAGTCCTCGACGAAAAAAACGTTCCCATTCCTGAAGCCCTCTGTACTCTGACGAGCCGGTTGCTTCCCACGGACGGTCTCACCGCAACGACCGATCACAAAGGCCAGTTTGAGTTCGCGGGCTTACAACCCGGCGAGTACTCCTTGCTTTGTGCCGCCGCGGGCCACGTACCTCTAAAGCGCGTGCTGGAAGTGACGGACGTTTCTCCCCCGGAGTTCCAACTGGTTTTGCCGCCGGAGGTGGTGCTGCACCAGACC
>Ga0181527_1005221_pt1 | contig 10862 bp, 8 predicted proteins | sample PEATcosm2014_Bin_30_FD_119762 | JGI IMG/M metagenome (GOLD analysis project Ga0181527, IMG submission 119762) | Peatland microbial communities from MTU Mesocosm Facility, Houghton, MI, USA - PEATcosm2014_Bin06_60_metaG | ecosystem: Environmental > Terrestrial > Soil > Wetlands > Peat | place...
AAAATGGTTTTACCCAGGATGTAGTTACCGTCGGGATAGATCCATGCCTCGTTGTTCTCCGGGAAAAGATAAACCAACCCGCGATCCCTCAGGCCGAAATCAGAATACGCGGGGTTCGTGTAGAACCTGGTAAAGTGGGCGCACACGTTCTGAATAAATCCGGGCAAAGGCAGCTCTTCCCCGCACGCGCCACCGCCCATCTCGTGCCACCTCTCGAACATGGCGGTTTTGAGCCCCGCCCGCTGCAGGTAGCAGGCAATGATTGTCGCGTGATGGCCGCCGCCAACTATCACCGCATCATATTTCTTATCTGGCATAACCCCTCCTTGTCCTCATATCTTTCGAACCTTTACTGTTTTCTCACCGGTATGGGGCCGGGCCCGGCTTTGGGGGCGGATGCGGGAATGGGCCCGGGGCCGTTCTTCCGGCTGGGGGCTGACTTGGCGGCAGCGGCCGGTTCCGGAGCCGGTGCGGCGGCCGGTTCGGTCGAGGCGCATCCATAGGCCGGATCCTTTGAGAAGAGGAAGACTATCCCCTTCAGGATCAATCCCGGATGCGTCAGAACTTCCTTCACCATACGTCTCAGATCGGAGGGATCGACAAATGCTCTGACCGTCCAATGGACCGGGTTGACCACCTCCATCGTCATGAGCATCCTTAAGGGCTCGGCGGCCCCGTTCTTGGGGGACTCGAGCGTCGACGGGACCATGTCGGTCGTCTCTATCTTTGCCACTTTGGCCGTGAGTAACGTTCTTCCTAATCCGGTCGATCTTAAAAACATGCTGACCTCCTTACGTAAACACGTGTGCTAAAAGAGTCCAAGGTCTCTGGCTTCTTTCACACCCCGAGGCTCCGGCCACCATTTCTCGATGCCCAGGTCCTCGACTATTTTCTCCGCCGCGTTAAACCCCGGGCCGTAGGTGATCATACCCCCGGAATGGGTGGACGCGCCTGCAAGGTAAAGCTTGCCGACCGGCGTGCTGTGCTGGCCGCAGTATTCGTTCGGTCTGAAATAGCCCATCTGCAAGGGGAGATAGGCGCCCTGTTTGAAGCAGCCGTTCTTCATATCGGGGAACTTGTTCTCAGTATCGAGAGGCGTGCCTATGTAATCCCAGACGATCGAGCCGCTCACGTTCGGCGCATATTTGGCCAGTTTTGCCTTGCATTGCTCGGCGTAGGCCCTTCTTACCCGGTTCCAGGCAAGGGGTCCGCCATCCTTGAGGTTGTAGGGTGCGCATTCCATCGAGATGAGACCGATATGCTTCACCTCGCTCCCCGGACGGCGATGCACCCGGATAGGGTCGTGGAGCGACGGAAAACAGCAATTGAAGCCTCCGTCATGGAGCTCACCCCGCCTCGAGGCCTCCAGGTGATCGATCAAGTCCTGCTCACCTTCGTAACCGATGACATAAATGAGCGCTTTGGCCAGCTCGGGATCGGACCGGAGAGCGGCAAATTCGGGCAGCTCGGTGAGGGCCAGATGGACGGTAAAAAAGCTCGTGTCGGAGTAGTGCCATTGATCGAGCCTGGTGACAAGCTCCTGGGTGAGGTGCTGCTTCCCGACATAGTCGTAGAACGTCTGGTGGGGGTTGAGGGAGCTGCACACGAACTTGTGTGCCTTTATGATGGTGCCGTCATCCAGCTCCACGCCTTTCGCCTCGCCGTTTTCAACGATTATCCGCTTGATCACGCAACCGCTGATGATCCTTCCGCCGTTCTCGGAGATGTACTTGCCCATAAGGTGCGCCACGTGATGCGACCCGCCTCTCGAAAGCCTGAAATGCCATCCCCGGTTTATCATAAGCGGCACGAGATAACCGAGACCCTCTAGATCGTAGTCGAGCCCCCACATGGTGGCGAGGTAAAGAAAGAGCGCGCGCACCTTGTCGTTTTCAAACCAGGAATCGATGATCTGCCTCGGCGTATATCCGGTCAGCTCGTCATCCCACTTGGTTGCGCGATGCAGCTCCAGCTTCGCCGCCTGTTCGAGGCTGGGAAGAGGGTTGACATAGCTCGCCGGGGCGAGAAAGACGTCCATCGCCTCATCGGATATCTCCACGAAGTTCAGAAAACTCTCTGCATCCTGTGTGGAGAATTGCGCGATCGATGCCGCCGATTTTTTCGGGTCTCTGTAAAGGGCAAGGTGCGTCCCGTCCAGAAAAGGCATGACCACCTGCAGGTCCGGGTAGATCCACTCCAGATCGTATTTCTTGTCGAGCTCAAAATCCCTTAGGGGAGGTGCATATTCGACCATCATATGGTAGATGGCATGGCTGTCGACCAGCATTCCAGGAAGAAGAAGGTTTTCCGTGGCCAGGCCGCCGCCGATCTCGTACCGCCGCTCGAGAACGGCCACCTTCAGCCCGGCTTTCACGAGATAGCCGGCCGCTGTCAGCCCGTTTGGCCCCGCCCCTATAATGATCCCGTCAAACTCCATCATGAGCGCCTCCTTGTAGTCATATTCAATGAAGCTGGCATCCGACTTCACACGAGCGGGAGCCATTCTTCTCGTTACCGCAACCGAGCCCCAACCTCGTACACCGCAAAACGTGGAGTAGTATGCTCGTATATTGTCAATCACCTTCAAGAGACATAGCAATTCAAAATATTTTATGGGCCTATAAAAAATTTTTATACAATGGGGACAGACGTGTAATGGGCTTAAGAAAAGGGAAAAGGGCTTTAACTTTTTCTTGACAAACCATGCGCACAATATATACCATCTGTCAGACAGATGAACTCTTCACCGCTAAGGGCTGCAAAGGAGTGCCATGAAACGCGCGGCTGACGATGACGTGACCGAAAAAAAAGCAGTTGCCCATAAGAAAACTTCCGTGGCGTTTCCACGGGTCCGGCTGAAGAGGGCTTTTGAGGAAGTTTCCGCCGAGATCAAGCGTACGATTTTTTCGGGGGTCCTCAAGCCGGGCGATATACTCCCTTCGGAGCAGCAGCTGGCTGGCCAGTTCGGGGTGAGCCGTCAGACGGTGCGCGAAGCGCTCCGGCGTCTCGAGGCCTCGGGCTTCATCGTGACACAGAAGGGGGCTTCCGGGGGGCCGGTCGTGGTCGACACGATCCTCGATTCGATGAAGGACCTGTTCCTCGATGCTTTCCTGGTAAAAAAGATCACCACCGAGGAGTTGACGACGGCCCGTCTCGACATCGAGAAGATAGTGCTGAAGAACGTGTTCAAGATGAAGGACGAGGGGGAGCTCACGCGGATCAAACAGGCTCTGGAAGAGGCCGAAAGAAAGCTGGATCAGGGTATCGACGGGTTCGAAGACAATATACGCTTCCACAAGTTGCTCGCCAGGGCGACCAAGAATTACGTCTTCGTGATTTTGGTGGAATCGCTGATGACGGTGGTTGCCCATTTCCACAGTATGCTTAAAATTAACCTGGCGACCATCAAAAGCGCTCACAGGGCGCATTTCCTCATTCTCGATGCGATCGAGAAAGATGATGAGCCGCGAGCCCAGGCAGAGCTGGAGAAGGACATCCTCCACGTAGACCTCTGGTATAGAAAACTGAGCGCACGGGCTCACCGGACCGGTGCGCCGAAAAATGCAGGGTGAAGATCCCACGGTGCGGAAAAAGGCGGAAACCGGGGAAAAAATAGAGCCTAGGGAGGGGCGCGTATGAAGAAAAATCCGGATATGAGGGACTGGATCGAAACGCTCAAGAACGCAGGTGAGCTTGTCACGCTGACGAAGCCGGTCGACCCGAGCACGGAGATGGGGGCCTTGCTCTACGGGGCAAGGGACAAGTCGCTCTTTTTTACACAGGTGAAAGGATATCCCGGCTGGCGGGCGCTCGGAATGGCCCCGGCCAACCTGAGACAAGCGGCCCTGGCTTTTGGCGTCCCCATCGAAGAAGTGATCAGGGAGTTTTCGAGGAGGGGCAAGAAACTCCACAAACCCGTGACGGTGGAAGACGGGCCGGTCTGTGAGGTAGTGCGCACGGGAGACGAGGTGGATGTCACTCAGTTTCCGGCCCACATCGCGGGAGAGCGTGACGGCGGCCGCTATATTACCTCCGGTCTCATCATCGCCCGGGACCCGGACACAGGGATCGTCAACATGTCTTTTCACCGCATGCAGATCAAAGGTCCGCGGCGACTGGGCCTGCTCCTGGTGCCCCGCCACCTCTATCTGATCCATCAGAAGAACGAGGCGAAGAATAAACCGACGCCCATCTCCGTGATGATCGGACACCATCCCATGTTCTATTTTGCGGCTGCCTACACGGGACCTGCCGACTTGGATGAGCTTGAGCTGACGGGCGCGCTGCTCCAGGAGCCGGTCCAGGTGCTCAAATGTGCAACGAATGATCTCCACGTCCCCGCATATGCAGAGATCTGCTTCGAGGGCGAGATCCTGCCCGGCGTGAGGGAAGAGGAGGGACCGTTCTCCGAGTTTCAGGACTATTACGTCGCCGGGACGGGCATGAACCCGGTGATACGGGTCGACAGGGTCATGACGCGGAAGGAGCCGATTTACAAGGAGATCCAGAACGGATCGGAAGTGGAGGGATGCATCTACCACAAGATCCCCATGTCAACCGCGATATACGAGCGGCTGCAGACGGTCGGCGGCTTCACCGATCTCGTGAACGTGATGATCCAGCCGGGCATTTTTGCCGTGGTGGTCCAGCTGAAGCAGCGTTTCAGGGGAGAGGCAAAGAACGTGCTTATGGGGGCGCTCTCCTCGCAGTATCTTCATCCGAAAGTGGTGATCGCGGTCGACGAGGACGTGGACATTTTTAATCCTGCCGACGTGCTCTGGGCAATCAATACCAGGGTCAACCCTGCAACGGACGTATTCATCGTGAACGAGACCCGGATCCACCCTATGGACCCCACGGGCATAGAGGTCGTGAAGCCGGGCAGCCCTCTTGGCTGGTCCAGGATGGGGTCAAAGATGGGTATCGATGCGACGAAGCCGCCGATTTCAGAGCCGGAGGCCAGGCTGCAGTTTGAGCGCATAAAACCGATCAACCAGGGGAAGATCAAGAGAGAAGACTACCTATAACGGGAGAGTGTTTTTTTGGATCGGCCGGCAGGCGCAATAAACTGACGGTCATTCCCTTATTCGATGCCGCTGACAAGTCTGTCGGAGCGCCGGCTCTCTGCACTACCCTGCGCCGGCGCTGAGGGCGTACTACAATTATCATACATGATCACCTGAGAAGGAGCCGTGAGACCCGCGTGTCGGATCAGGGCTGACGGGAGGGAGGCGGGTCTCTTTTAGGGCCTGATGGCGTGGGGAGGCGCATTAGGTGAAACGGGCCATTGTCGCCGTGAAGAAAACGACGCCCCCGGCGGTTTTTGATGATATTGCCGCGCTCATGGGGACGGCCGGTCTGAAGGATGCGTTGAAACCGGGCGTGACGACGATCCTGAAGGACAATATTTCCTGGCACCTGCCGCTGCTCTCCGCCAACACGACGCCGTGGCAGCTCGAAGGGGCGATCAAAGCGCTCAACGCGGCCGGTTTCCCCGACTTGATCGCCGTCCACAACAACACGGTGGTCACGGACCCGGTCAAAGGGTTGCGTCTCAACAAGCTGGCGCCCGTCTACGAACGTTATAAGATCCCCGAGAAATACAACTTCGTGCCGGAACAGGTCCGCTGGGAGACATTCCGTCCCAAAACGCACATGAGGGCCCTCGACCGGCTCTATCCGCAGGGCATCAGCATACCGGCTCTCTTTCGCGGGACCAATATTCTCCATCTTCCGACGGCAAAATGTCATATCTACACCACGGTGACGGGGGCCATGAAGAACGCCTTCGGCGGCCTGCTCACCATCCGCCGCCATTACACGCACAGCTTCATTCACGAGACGCTGGTTGACCTTCTCGCGATACAGAAAGAGATCCACACGGGGATATTCAGCCTCATGGATGCCACCTTTTGCGGCAACGGACCCGGACCCCGCACCATGGTCCCGGTAGAAAAAGGCCTGATGCTGGCGAGTTCCGATTCAGTGGCCATCGATGCGGTTGCGGCCAAAATGATGGGCTTCGACCCGATGGCGATCGGGTTCATACGGATGGCACATGAAGACGGGCTCGGCGTCGGGAGAACGGAAGAGATCGAGGTGGTGGGAGAGGACGTATCCGGGATGAATTTCCACTTTTCAGTGGGAGACAATATGGCCAGCCGCGTCGGAGACCTCATCTGGTTCGGCCCCTTGCGGCGTTTTCAAAAACTCTTTTTCCATACGCCCCTCGTCTATCCGTTTATCATGGGCTCGTATCTGTACCACGACCGGGTCTGGTGGCCTATGGTCGGCAAACGGCGCATGAAGGCCATAGAGCAGGATACGGAATGGGGTAAGTTTTTTGCGCAGTACCCGGATCGCTGACATGTATGGAAATCACCCCTCCCGCTGAATACGGAGATCCGCCGGACACGCTCCTGTCGAATGTGCCGCTGGCCGTCGACCTCGATGGGACCCTGGTCAGAACCGACCTGCTGGTGGAATCGTTCTTTGTCCTGATCCGGCGCAATCCGCTTTATGCCGTGGCAGCGCTTTTCTGGTTGCTCGGGGGGCGCGCCTATCTCAAAAGGCAGATTGGCCGGCGGGTTACCCTCGATGCGGCTGCCCTGCCGTACCATTACGAGCTGCTCGATTTCCTGAAGGAGCAGCGCATGCAGGGACGACGGTTGATACTGGCGAGCGGATGCGATGAAAAGTTGGTCCGGCAGGTGGCCGATTATCTCGGGATATTCGACGGGGTGCTCGCGACTGACGCGGGAGGCAACCTGACGGGGCGTCGAAAACGGGACCGCCTTGTCAGCGAGTTTGGTGAACGTATGTTCGATTACGCGGGAGACAGCCGGCGTGATCTTCCTGTCTGGTCGTCCGCTCGCAAAGCGGTGGTGGTTCACGCCACGAGAAGCCTGTCCCGGAGGGTGGCGAGGGTCTGTGAGGTTGAGCGTGTGCTGGAAAGCAGGGCAGAGTGGATCAGGACGTACGGCCGTGCGCTGCGTGTGCACCAGTGGCTCAAAAATCTGCTGGTTTTCGTGCCCCTCGTGCTGGCTCAGCGCTCCCCCAACGTCGATCTGCTCTTCAGGACATGCGTTGCATTCGTGGCTTTCAGCCTGGTTGCGTCAAGCGTGTATCTACTCAACGACCTGATCGATCTCCCTGCGGACCGCCATCATCCCCACAAGCGGGAGAGGCCCTTTGCAACCGGTGCGCTTTCTCCGTTCTGGGGTCTGTTGTCGAGCCCCGTATTGTGCGGCCTCGGTTTCCTCACGGGCCTGCTGCTGCCCCTTCCCTTTGCGGCCATCCTGGCCGCCTACTTTGTCTCGAACCTGGTATACTCCTTGTGGCTGAAACAGGTCCCGGTGCTCGACGTGATCGTTCTGGCGTGGTTCTACATAGCGCGCATCGTGGGTGGCTCGGCAGCCGTTGCCGTCCCGCTGTCTCCCTGGCTTGTGGCTTTTTCAACGTTCCTGTTCGTGAGTCTGGCGCTGGTCAAGCGGTATGGCGAGCTGGTGACCCTGGCGATTGTGGACGGTAAAGGGACCCGTGCCCGGGGCTACCTCGACACTGATAAAGAGCTGCTCGCATCGATGGGCGCCGCAAGCGGCTTCGTCGCGGTCCTGGTGCTGGCGATCTTCATCTCCACCGGCGCGGCGGAAATCCACTACGCGCGGCATCAACTCGTCTGGCTTCTCTGCCCCACGCTCCTCTTCTGGATCAGTTATGTCTGGCTGACGGCCCACCGGGGACAGATGTATGACGACCCCCTGGTATTTACGCTCCGGGACCGGGTGAGCCGGTTGGCAATCATTGCGGCGGCACTGATACTGCTGGGTGCGCGATAGAGGTTTTGTATGCGCGGGTTGCTTTTTGTGCTCCTCTTTTCGGCCGGCCTTTTCGCGAGCCCTGCAGCGGTCTCAGAATCGGCGGGAAGGGAGGCAGGCGGCACCATCATCGACATGCAGCCCTTTCGCCAGACCCATTCGATCGGGATCAAGGGCGCGGCGGGACAGCAGGGCTCTGCCACGCTCATCAATCTCAATCCGGGCGTGAATGTCTGGTACCTCCTGCTCCTGAGCCGGCCTGGAGCGTCTGAGCAGGAGATCTATCACCTGGAGAACGGCGATGCGACCTCCCGGAGACTTTCATTGGACGAGTCCAATCCATACGGGTTGGTGATCGCTTCCGGGAAAGAGAGGTCTGTGTGCGACCTGTGGGGGCCTGATTCCCGTGAAAGCCTGAGGCCGGCGCGGAAAAGCGGCAGCGCCTTTGCGCCTCTCTGCGAAGGGAGAATTTACCTCCGCAACCCCGTAAAGGGGCAACGCACGGCCCTGGAATCGGTGACGGAGGTCTTGCGCGATCAGGTCCCCGGAGGGGAACTGGTCATCTCGTCCGTCCGCGACACGTTGTTTGCCTATCTCTACCAGCGAAGGGCGGAGGAACGGATCGACTCGAAGACGCTTTCAGGCGCGCCGCGGAGCGGTCCGGTGGATGGGCCTTTACCCGCATCGATGGACGCCGTGCAGGCCGCGAAGACGGTGAAGCCGGTCGAGCTCGGCATCGACGTCGAGGGGGTGGGCACGGACGGCATGATACCGGGAAACTGGTATGCCGCAAAAGGGAATCCCGGCATTTATGCCGGCGTGATCGTCCCGGGGTGGATCGCGCCGGAGATCATGAGAAGCCACCGCGATTTAGTCAATGGACTCGATAGCGTGGAGCTGGGGCAGCTTGTCTATCTCGTCGCGTTCGATCTGCAGCGGTTCGATCTGCGCTATAGCCTGGGCACCGATCAGCCGGGGCTCGGCTGGTCGCCCCGTGCCATCCCTCAAATGAGGGACAAAACCCTGCCCGGACCCGACGGCATCGGCACCAGCGCCCCACTGGTACGGACCGGCAGGGTCAGCCCGGCGGAGGCCGGCCGGACCGTGGCTGCGTTTATCGGAGGATTTAAACGGCATCACGGCGCATTCAAGTACGGCGACCTTAGCCTGAAGAATCACGGGAGTCACTACGGCTTTATGGAGAGCGGCGTCGTATTCAGCACGCTGCAGCCCGGACTTGCGACCCTCTATTCCCTGACGGACGGACGGGTCGATATGCGGACGTGGACCAGGGAAGATAACAAAATCCTGCCGAAGGTGGTAGACGCGCGCCAGAACGGGGTGCCCCTGATTACCGGCTTCGATCCGTCGTTGCGGATGTCGCAGCCCGGTCCTCTGGTTGCCCGGTGGGGGATGGGCAACTGGTCAGGCTCCGAGGATGCGTTGCTGCAGACGATGCGCGCCGGGGCCGCGCTCCAGGAGCTGAACGGCAGGAGGTTCCTCATCTACGCGTTTTTCTGGAGCGCCACCCCTTCTGCAATGACCCGCGTTTTTCAGGCCTACCAGTGCCGCTATGCGATGCTTCTCGACATGAACGCGCTTGTGCATACCTACCTCGCGGTGTACGGGCGCCAGGAGGGACAGCTCTCCCTCCAGCATCTCATCCGCGGCATGAGCGAGGCCGACGTGTACGTGAAAGGACGGTATATACCGCGCTTCCTCGGCTTTTCTGATGACAGGGACTTCTTCTATCTCATACGAAAGGAGAAACCATGAAGAGACATGCCCGGCGTGCCATAGTGCTGTGTGTACTGCTGCCGGCGGTTTTCGTCTGTCTTGCCGGTCGCCCCGCGCGGCCGCAGACGCTTCAAGAGAACAACGAGGCGTTGCTTTCGGAGATCCAGCACGTCCACGCCCTGTCGCCCGGCCAGATGGAATCGATTCGCGCCATCTTCCGCGCTTCCGGGCTCGTAGGCCAGGGAAACCCGGCGGTGACGAGGCATTCGATGTCGACCCAGGCGTGCACGGAAAAGCTGAGCAAGTCAGGCGTCACCTATGAGAACGCGGAGTTCGAGAAGGTGTGCAAGGCCAGGTACATGGCGCCCCTGTACAACCCTGCTGTCGAGAAGGTTGAGGACGCCAGGGCCTGCATCGACCAGTTCGAGTTCCCCGATATCCCCTGCACGTACCCCGTCGTCTGGGTGCGCGCGCGGGAAGCCGCCGAGATATGTACCGCCATGGGCAAACGCCTCTGCGACGCCCATGAGTGGGAGGGGGCATGTGCAGGCGCCCTGCTGCCGCCCGATTACCGGTTCGACCTTGCCAAAGGGGTTCCACCCAACGTTGCGGTAGCACGTATGGCTCGGGCCCACAACCGCGCCTTTGAGTCAGCCAAGGCGTGGGCGTACGGCCCGGCCTACGAGAAAGGCGTCTGCGCCGCAACCGGCGCCAAGACAGCCGGCTGTAATGGAGGAAGCTGGACGGGATGCGGCTCGAATACGTTCCCCTCAGGGAGCTTTCCGGCGTGTCACAGCAGCCTGGGAGTCTACGACCTGCACGGGAATGCGGCCGAGCATATGAACCTGCCCCTTAACGAGGGGCAGATGGCGAGCAGGGGCAGCAAGGAGCTGGGTTATACCGAGATGAAAGGGAGCTGGTTTATTTTCGATACCTATTACGCCCATCAGGATTGGTGCCGCTGGCGGGCGCCGTTCTGGCACGGCAGCAGGGTGATGGACCCAAGCAGCCACCACAATTATCATCTCGGTTTTCGCTGCTGCAAGACGCTTGTTACTGATTCTGCCGGCCGGTAAAGATTATACGTGCGCCTTTTATGGGTCCTTCGTCGGTCAGCAGGCTGGCAAGTTCCGGATCTTCCAGGACGCTGTAGATGGACCGCGGCTCTCCGTCGACCAGGACGGTGTCGCTCACCAACCGGATGCCATGGCTGTAATCGGCGTAGGCGGCGCCATGCACCGTGCTGAGCGGCTGGATAGGGCTGCCTGACTGCCGGTGCCAGCCGTAGATAGCGATCTTCCCGGGATT
>Ga0181527_1005225_pt1 | contig 10855 bp, 13 predicted proteins | sample PEATcosm2014_Bin_30_FD_119762 | JGI IMG/M metagenome (GOLD analysis project Ga0181527, IMG submission 119762) | Peatland microbial communities from MTU Mesocosm Facility, Houghton, MI, USA - PEATcosm2014_Bin06_60_metaG | ecosystem: Environmental > Terrestrial > Soil > Wetlands > Peat | place...
CGACCGTTTTTTTCCTTTGATCCTCGGCTACCCCTCTCATTTTCAGACCGAACTCCACGTTCTGCCTTACCTTCATATGAGGGAAGAGCATGCAATTTTGAGGCACATAGCCCATCCTCCGCTTCTCAGGCGGAACCGCAGTCACGTCATTGCTATCTAACAGAATTCTTCCCGTGTCCGGCTTGTGGAAGCCAACTATGGTTTCGAGAAGAAGCGTCTTTCCAGCCCCGTTTGGACCTAACAACGCGAGATACTCGCCATCGGCTACCTCCAAGTTGATGTCCTTTAATGCGAAACCGTTCCAAGCCTTCGATAAGTGCTCAAGCTTCAAACCCAACCCGCTTCACCTTCACATCAGTAAACAGGCCTCATGGGTTTCGACGTGACAACCCTGAAAATCACGAGAACCACTATGGCTACGATAATCAAGAGGCCAGTTACGGCAATTGCGGCACTCAATCCTCCAATGGCCCATACGTCATTCAAGTAAATTGGGGCCGTTATTGGAAATTCGGCGAGAACCACGACGGCGCCGAATTCGGCAACCGCCCTAGCCCAACTGAGCAAGCACCCGGTAAGGATACCTCTGATAGCGAGTGGAAAGGTCACGTGCTCGAAAACCTTGAAATTCGAAGCTCCCAAGCTTCTGGCGGTTCGCTCCATCGCAGGGTTAACCGCCGAAAAGGCTTCCTGAGCACTTCTAATCATGAAGGGGCAACTGACAAACGCCATCGCAGCGACGATGCCAAAAATAGTGTCCTGGAACCCGATACCAAAGCTGTTAAAAAACGACCCAATCGGATAAGCCCGGCCGAGAACAAGAAGCAAAGCCAATCCGGCAGCGTTGTGAGGGATGAGTATCGGTAAATCGATCAAGGAGTTCACAGCCTTTTTGCCCGGAAACTCATGTTTGCTCATCACATAAGCAAATGGAACTCCGAAAACAAATATGAACAGCGTGGCGAGCAAGGCACAATAGAAACTCATGAAAATAGCGTTCGTCACCGCCGAACTCATCAACGCGCTTTGAAGACCCCCAGCTGAATTGGCCAACGCCGCTAGTACTGGTATGATGATGAACAGCGCCATGACTAAGCCGAGAACCGACGATACGATAATGAAAGGCGACATCTGTTTAAGCCAAGTCATATCGCTCAAACCCTCGATGATTTCATTCAATAACCAAGCTTAAAAGATGTGCTTCAGCCAGGATCCGTTGTAAGCAGAGGTCGTAATACTGACGGAACAGCCGTCAAATTGTCAGTGAAAGCCGGCTCAAAAACAGGCTGCCAAGAGGACTGAAACACTTTGTTCCCCTCTTGTCCCAAGACAAACTCAACAAACTCGGCAGCCAACTCTGGGTGCGGTGCATTGGCCGGTATTGTCAGCCCAAAATAGATAGGCTCGCCCGTCCTATCTATATTCACGGTTGCAAATCGTTGCTCCTCAAACATAATCGACACTCGCTCATAATTTCCCTCGTACTGCTGACTTCCGAGATTAATCTCGTCCGGCAGCTCAATGTAACGTAGACCATATTGCTCAGCATTGCTCAGATATAGAAAACTGTAGTCAATGCTGCCTGCCTGTAAAAGAGGTATTAGAAGCACGCCGCTGTCTCTCAAAACTAAATTGTCTCCGTTGGGAACTTGCACATCTGGCACTATAATAGTGTAATTTGAACCCGTTGGTACAGAGTCAATGGGTGGATCAAAATTGTCAGTTACCAACTTTGTGAAAATCGTGTTGTTTCCATAATACGTTTCAGCAAGCTGTATTGTCATAAGCGCTCTGTAACCCAAGGAGTCGATTTCCGGGTTTGGAAAACCAAATTTCACATCAGGTCTCATCAATATCGAATACCAATTGGTAGAGTTGATTTCCTCCGCATACTTGCTCTGATTCGTGTAGGCCAAAACTATGCTGTCGCTGGCAAAACGGACATAGTAGTCAGCATAACTCTCGTTCGTCCCCGGCATCGTCGCGTTATACATCATGATGGGTATCAGCGAGTAATCAGCCACCATGAGCACGTCAGCGTCCATGTCTACAGGAGGCAACACCTGCCGGATTACCTGGATGCTTCCATGCCCCTCAAGCTCAACGTTAACGTTCGGGTAAGAACTCTCGAAAGCGCTCTCAACCTTCGTAAGAGGGTAAAGGAGACTATCGGCACACAAAATTGTCAACGTGTTTTTGCCGTTAGACATATTATTAAAATAAATGACGGAGTAAACAAGAGAACCAATGAGTACGGCGGCTACGACAGCAACGACGATGTGTGTCCTTTTCACCACAGGGTCAGCTTCCTGGAACGTTAGTCATCTGAATTTCTACAACGTTGACCAACATCTCAGAACCCGTAAGCCCAGGGCCGCAAATCCGCAGAGGCCAATACGGAGCTGGAAGCGGAGCTCCATTGAGCGCTTCTGCCACGATTATGTTGTCGTTATTAGCCACGTACGTGCTGTTAAATGACTGGGTAGTTCCCTGGCCATTTATCACATTAACGGTGTACCCCTCGTTAGCTAAAGTGTCATTAAACTCCATCCTATTGGTCCCATTTGGCCCTTCCATAAATCCAACCAAATACCACAACGGTATCCCAAACCATGCGTTGTTGTTACTGTCAACCCACGTTGCATTGTGCCAGCTCAATCCTGCTTCGAAGTACTCTCGAGTCATATTGTATGGATTCGGGCCATCCAGAAGGAGCGTCCAGTCAACGACAGAAGGGACAATTTGCAGTGTGGAAATCTCATATACCCATAAATGTCCGTCAGTAAGCATGTCTTGAGAGCCGAGGATTACCAATCGCAATGGGCCGATATCCGAAGTGAGATTAACGCCATTCTCATAGTACGCAAGAGCTAAGATAAACGGTTGAGTATTAGATACCTCTGCTCCCGTTACAGGACTGTAAGTTGTAAAATTCAACCCTTGAACCTGATCGTAGGTGAGCACCATGTTGTACCCGTCGCTCGCCGTCACGTTGAGAGCGCAGCTGCTGTTCATGCCGCCTACCAGCGCCAAAAGCGTAGACAGTTTTACTCCGGTATAGTTAGCGTTATCCTGTAATGATCCAGCACTTGTCTCCAATCCGCCTTCAGACTCAAACGAGGGCAAACGCCCCATACCTGTCTGGTTCAAAACAAGCTGGGTACCGTTCAAAGCGATGAGCGTCAAACTCATAGGTGGAAGATTAAGTTGAGACGTGTTTTTCTGCGGTCCTACCAGAAGCGGAACAGATTGCCACAAGACAACGCCAATCACTATTATGCAAATAACTACGATAGCTAGCAAATACTTTCTTCCAAAGCGACGTTTTTTTTCAGAAGTCAACCCGTTTTTCTCCTTCCCAACTATCCAGCGCCTTCGGAATTCGCTTCAGAATAGAAACGACATGTATTTAAAAACATTTCGCGCGCTGCGCGCGCGCAATAGCTGGAAACTTTCACAAAATGCAGCTACGAATTCTTTCTGTGCTAGCTTCATGAATGATGTTGAAGTCATCTAGCATTCAGTTTCTTCTCGAACTTGCGCGCACCCACTAACGTCACAATCGTTGCAATCACAAATAATACGGTCATGATGAACGGTGGAAATTCCGGTAAATCGGAGTTTTCCAATATGTCCAGCTCCACTACGTTTTCGGCCCAGAGCGGCTTGTAAGTAGCTAACCCTTCTGAATCTACAATAGCAATTTTCAAAGGCCCATCTGTCACGTTTTCACCGTTGAAATGATAGGCCAGGATTGGAGTCAATGAGTCGTTGGGCTGGACTTCCTCGCCAGTAGTGTTGTCATAGGTCACAAAGTCACCCATAACCTGAGAGTAGTTGAAAGTCTGAGAACTGTTGTCTACTGATTTGATTACAAGGCTTTCCCCACTGTTGATTCCTCCGACGAGACTGCAAAGCGTAACCAACGACACTCCAGTATAATTGCCAAGATCATTTATCGCACCGCAATAGCCCTTCCAAGCGCCATTGCCACTGCACGGAGAGAGATTTGCGATGCCACTAGCGTTCAGAACAACAACCGTACCGTTAGAACCAACAACCGTCAAACTCAAGGTCGGAAGCTCTGCAGCTAAACTCCCAACGTTTGTTTGCGCAAACGAATGCGGTTGACAAGCGAATAAGATTACCCCTGTCATAAGAACCGCGTAAGCGATGACAGCCAATTTGCTCTCGTTAAAACGCTTTTTCATTCAGAGGCCCTTCTCATTGTTGCGCTCCCGACGGCCATGGCTTAAGTGAATCGACATGCATTTAAAAGCATTTCGAAGGCTAAAATCGCCAAAAGGATAGATATCTAAGGTTAAAACCGCTGAGGGAATCAGGCTTAAGATGAGTTTACTTCTAGGATACTGTTTTTTTCTCTTCGTCCAGTTCGTGTAGTATTACCAGGGCTTCACCTAATGAAATCTTCAACCTAACGGCCAAATCCGCAGGCGTTGTCTCAGGCTTTTCGGAGAGAATAACTAACCTCGTATAGCCTTTGTGGCTCGGATACATCACCAGCGAGTGAACCGTCTCAACCAATATAGGCCACAATTCGTTCTTCGAATACTCCTCAAAGTTCATAACACACCACATCGAAGGAACTTACTGCAAAGAAGAATATTCAGTTTGTTCTTTAAACTTGCGCGATGACGTGGCGATCAATTCGAGCCTAGCCACAAAAGTGGACCGACATGTGAAGTGTGTTACCACAAAGTATATCTCGGTAGCAAAGTGAATAGAGCCTCCAAATTCATTAGACGTGAGTGAAACTCTATGACCTTAAAGGCCGTAATCTTCGATTTGGACGGAACTATTGCAGCCTTTAACCTCGATTACATGACAGTGAGGTCCGAAGTGAGAGGTTTGCTCATAAGAGCTGGTGTGCCGACATCAGTTCTATTCGTGAACGAAAGCATTTTTGACATGCTGAACAAGACTGAGATTTTCATGAAGAACAGTGGTAAATCGGCGAGAGCGCTGAATAAGGTGCGTAGTGAAGCATTTGCGATTGCTGAAAGACACGAGTTGGAAGCGGCAAAGGAGACGAGCTTGCTTCCGAACGTGGTTGGAACACTGAAAACTCTCAGAGAAATGCATTTGAAAATCGGCCTCTGTACTGTTAACAGTGAAAAATCCGCAAACTTCATCCTGAAACGGTTCGGAATCGCCGATTTCTTTGACGCCGTGGTTCCACGCAACAAGGTTAAGCGTGTTAAACCTAGCGGTGAGCATCTGCAAGCAGTTTTGACAGCTTTGAAAGTTGGTCCAAAAGAAGCGTTACTTGTGGGAGACGCAACCCGCGACGTGGAATGCGCCAGAGAGTTGAAAGTGATGGCCGTCGGCCTGCCAACGGGAGTTTCAACCCAAAAGCAGCTGATGGACGCTGGAGCAAACTATCTCATAACTTCAATTGCTGACTTGCCCAAGTTGGTCGAAACCGTCAAACTAAATCAGAGACGAAACCTGAAAAGACACGCAGACTTATTGTCAAGTTAAGCTGGTTTGAAGCTGTATCTCGGCCACTGTGGCCATGGTTGAGCCGGCGCGCATGTTCCAAAATCCATCTTCAGTTCGACTCCTATCTTGATATTTTCTGGAGCCATGTCCTTGATTATTCCCGGGATCCTGAGACCGTTTGCGAGTTGAACTATGCCCACGGGGTAGGGGGCCATCGACTGGAACTGGGCCGGAGCGATGTGAATGATTGTGTAGGTCACTAGTTTTCCCGTGCAGGGGATTTCAGTCCATTCAAAGTCTTTCGAATAACAGTTGTCGCACAGAGGCCTTGGTGGAAGATGCACTTTTCCACACTTCGTGCACTTGCCTCCTAACAGTTTGCCCTGGTTGATGTGTTTATAGAACTCTTCAATCGTAAAGTGTGCCTGTTCAGTCATTCTCATCCTCTCCTGTAAATGTGGACAGTTGCAGTCGCCCCTGAGCCTCCCACGTTATGAGTCAGACCAATGGTTGCGTCTTTGACTTGCCTCTTCTCCGCTTGCCCTGTCAACTGCAAGTATATCTCATAAGCTTGGGCCGTGCCCGTCGCGCCGACGGGGTGGCCTTTCGCCTTCAACCCGCCACTGGTGTTGACGGGTAATCTTCCGCCCAGCTTTGTTTCTCCGTTTTCAACCAATGTCTTTCCTTGACCCGGTTTGCAAAAGCCGAGGTCCTCATAGGCGATTAGTTCAGCTATCGTGAAGCAATCGTGCACTTCGGCGACGTCAACATCTTCTGGAGCTATTTGCGCCATTTCATAGGCTTTCGCCGCAGCCACCTTGGCGGCTTCGATCGACGTGAGACTTTTTCTTTCGTAAAGTCCTATGGTGTCACTCGCTTGACCGCTTCCCACTATGTCGACCCATGTGTCAGCGAATTTTCTTGCCAGTTCCGGCTTTGTCAAAATGAGGCAGCTGGCTCCGTCGGTGATGAGAGAACAGTCGTACAGTTTCAGAGGCCAGGCCACTGGCCGTGAGGATAGCGCAGTCTCAAGCGTTATTTCCTTCTGCATGTGAGCTTTCGGGTTGAGGCTTCCGTGGTAATGATTTTTCACGGCTATCATGGCAAGATGACGCTCCGTCGAGCCGTACTCGTGCATGTGTGCAGTCGCCATAAGCGCATACAAGCCCGGAAAAGTCATGCCGTTCCATTGTTCGAAAGGAAAGTCCGAAGCCATTGCAAGATACTCTGTCACCTCGGCTGTGGGCAGATGGGTCATTTTCTCAACACCCCCAACCATCACAACATCGCTAAGATCCGAACGCACTGCACAGATTGCGGTCCTCAGGGCTGCACCCGAAGAGGCGCAAGCTGCTTCGGTCCTCGTTGCCGGAACATGTCCCAACCCTATCCAGTCCGCAACCGTGGCGCCAGTGTGTCCCTGATGCTCGTATGATTCGCCCATGTGGCCCACGTAGAGGGCTTCAATGTCCTTTTTTGGATCCAGTTTGGGGCATCGGTCAAAAGCTTCTTTTGCCGCTTCAGCAAATATTTCTCTTGCATATAATCCTTCAAGCTTCCCGAACTTTGAAAGACCCACAGAGACTATCGAAGCCAGTGGTTTTCCCTTCAAGAGTCATTCCCCATGCATTGACGGTGTTCAGTTGGAAACTTGAGTTAAAGCTGAAACGTATATTTAAGCTTCTGCCGTCATCTTTCACCTTTTGTTTTTGGAAAAAGAATCTGCAGAATCCAACATCTAGGGATCAGTAGATAGAAAATAGGTTGTAAGTTATTTCTTTTCTCCGAAGGTCTTTTTGACCCATGCTCGTGTTTTTTCCATGTCTTCTCTGAAGCGTTTCAGTTCTTCAGGCGTTCTCTTGGGGGCTACTGGTTCTTCCGCTGGCGTGGCGAACACGTCTAAGAGGTCTCCTTTGGGTTGTTTGGATATGTTTATGTTGACTTTTAAGCCGATGTTCACTTTTTCAGGGTCTACTTCTCGCATGGTCATCGGCAAACAAGTGTTCGTGCCGTCGACCCTTACCATGGCTCCTACTAGTGGTTGCAGGTGTGCCATTGACGGCCAGGCGATTGTCATGATCGTGTAGGAGTGAACTTCTCCCTTCTTCGGAAGCTCAACCCATTTGGTCTCTTCCAGCCTACATTTCGGGTTGAAGCAATGAGCCCTCGGGGGGCAGTACACCAGCCCGCATTTTGGACACTTCGTTCCGTAGAGCTTTCCTTCCAAGATTCCCATGAAGAACTTTGACACTTTGCCGTAGCTGTGGTGAAACAGGCTTCCATGCGGCCTGTGGACGATTAGAAAGCGATCGGGTTTCAGGCTGTTCAGCGTCGGTCCATCGTTCATCTCGACTATCTTCCAGCCTTCAGGTGTCCAGCCGCCCCTGCGTTCCCAATCTGCCCAGTTCTTTTCGTCGATTTTCTTTTCTTTCAGAATCTTCTCAGGTCCAGGTTGCTTCATCTCTCACACCTCCAAGACCACAGCGCCCGCTTGGCATCCTGTGCCGCCGTGCCCGTGAATGAAGGCCTTCTTCGGGTTGTTCAGCTGTCTGTTCGGCGCACCCCACTTCTTCCCTATTTGGTTGCTGAGTTGCCAGTAGCTGTCGACGACTTGGGCAATAGACGTTGATCCTACTGCATGTCCTTGAGCAGTTAGGGCTCCGCTGAGTTGGCAGGGAAGCTCTCCGGCTGGTTTGATCATGCCTTCGCGAACCATTTTCTTGCCCTCGCCTCTCTTGCAGAAATCGAAATCCTCCAAGCCGGCGAGTATCACGCCTGCGTATGGGTCGAATATTTCTACGAAGCTTATTTCTTTAAGCGGGTTCTTGATGCCAGCGTCTTTGTAAGCCATTCTTGCCGACACTCTCAGAGAGCCAAAGTTGAGCAGATCTGGATATGGTGACATCGGCTTTGGAACCGTTTTCGGCCATATCTTTTCGTCTTCGGGATAGAGACCTTTCCAGGCGGGGTTATCCGGCCGGTCTCCGGCTCTCATCGTGTCGCTGCCGAAACCTACACCTGTAATCCATATCGGGTTATCGGTGAGTTTTTTCGTCATTTCCTCATTTGCCACCAAGAGCGCAGAGGCTCCTTCGCTCGTCATGGCGCATTCATAATTTCTGTAGGGCCATGAAATCAAGCGCGACTTGTAAACGTCATCCACAGTGATCTTGGCGGAACCGTGCTGGGCGGGCCACTGGGCGTAAGGGTTTTCAAGAGAGTTGTTGTGGTTCATTGCGGACACTTCTGCAAGGTCCTCTTCTCTGTCTCCGTACACGTGCATCCGCCTCGCTTCCATGGTTGCGTAGAAGGCGTTGTACGTGAAGCCGGAGACGAAGTCCCAGTCCGTGTCCCCGGCGATTGCAATCGCTTCGTTCACTTTCTGGATTGGCAGTTCATTCATTTTTTCCCAGCCAACCACGAGAACGACAGGGAACATTCCGGAGCGTACCCACAACGCGGCGTTCACTATAGCATCTATCGGAGTTGCCCCTCCAGACTCAACTCTGTACGAAGCAACGCCGCTCAAACCCAGGTAATCGTTGATTATCCAATGCATGCACTGTTGCTGCTCAAGAATATCGCTGAAATACGAGTAGCAACACGCGTAACCTTTCCTCAGGAAATCACCGAGTTCCAACTCTGGAACGTCGTCGAGTATCATCTTCACGGCTTCTGCACACATCTCTTCTTGCAGCGTGTGCCTAGGAAGGTCAAACCGAGAAATACCGCCCGCAACGATCCCGACTTTCTTCAAGATCTCCACCCCAAATTTAAGACGTAGTTAGTGCGCTTCAAGAACTATAATACGTTTACTATCGACGAGCACATTTCCTGCACATGTTCGCACCGCGCGCTAATAGGCTCGCGCGCGCGCCCACGTGGGTTTTGTAAACGAGAACAGTGCCGTTCCATTGTACGGAGCCGTACCGTCTGATTATGCGAGGCTGACGCGCGCGCTAGACATTTGAACGTCGTCTGGAGATTGTCCAACCTGACTTCTAGCGCTAGTGGCCCTTGAGTATCTCCTCTATTATCTTTGGCAAAGTGTAACGAGCGAATTTCTTGACAGTCACCTTAGGATTCATCTCCACTAAACCGTGAAATAGAGTATCAATAGCCATGAATCCAGGGCTCTGATCAAACAGGGGATGGAGCAACGTGTCTATTAGTTTGTTAAGTTGACCTTTGGAATAGTGTTTCTTGTTTTTCTTTCGAGAAGGATTTTTAGCCAATTTCTCACCTCAGAAAAAAGGGGGTTGTGCGGACAGGTCAACGGGTGTTTGCTCGCGTGCGCTGTCTACTGTGTCGTGGGAGGATCTACTAGGGTGATCAGGTCTTGGATTGTCTTCTTGTCCTTGCCCATCAGTTCTAGTCCGGTTTTCAGTTCGACCTCGGCCTGTTTTGCCAGTTCAGTTCTTTGTTCTTCGGTCATGAGCCTAAAGGTTCTGCGGAGCTCGCTTATTCTTTGACCGACGAGCTTTGAGCGGTCCCATGGGTCGGATGTGCCTTCGAACCTTAGTAGGAAGTCGGGGTCTTGTAGACCTCGGGTCAGGTGTGCCATCCAGCATTCGTAGCCGCCTCTTCCTCGAAGTGAGCCTAAGAACCATTCGCGTTCTTTTGCTGATATGCCTGAGAGCCAGCGCCAGCTGCCCCATCCTGCTGTTAGGCGATGCATTCCTCTTGATGCGTTCTGATTATTTCTCGCCATCGGCGTTTTCACCTCCGTGTTCTTGTTTGTTTGCTTTAGGTTTGACTGCGTGCGCGTCAGGGGCCGTGAAGAACTCGTCGAACTCCTTCTCCAAATTCTCGTCTGCGGGAATTATAGGACACCTTTTCTTAGCGTCAGGCAGGTCGAATCTGGAGCGCCAGACTGCCCTCTTGTCCGGTGGCATCGCCGCTAGTACGTCAAGAATCTCTTTGGCCTTTTCTTTGTCAGAGCAGGCTTGAGGTGCCGGCACCCACTGGAATTCGCCGTTCTTGGTCAGGTAGGTGTCGATTGATATTCCCGTCATCTTGTAGTCTGTTTCTCGCTTGGTCTTCTGGTTTTCACTCATCTTTGCCGCCCCTCGGGAACTTGGGGATTTACTTGGGCTTGCGGATAATCGGATAGTCTATACGCGTCAACGATGTCGGAAGACGATGTTTTGTAGGCCTTCACATAGTCCGAGACGACGCTTGCCAGATAGGCGTGCGCGTACGAGGTTTGACGTTCTTGGATGAGGATCTTGATTTTCGGACTCAGGAAGCCTAGCGTCTCGTAGAAATTGTCATATGACGCTGCGAGCCTGTCGTACATGGCGAGCAGATTGTTCCATGCATTGGTGTGTTTGAGCGTCGGTAGCATGGACCAAGGGAGATACTGGACTGCTTTGAATCCAGATCCTCGTCC
>Ga0181527_1005229_pt1 | contig 10851 bp, 10 predicted proteins | sample PEATcosm2014_Bin_30_FD_119762 | JGI IMG/M metagenome (GOLD analysis project Ga0181527, IMG submission 119762) | Peatland microbial communities from MTU Mesocosm Facility, Houghton, MI, USA - PEATcosm2014_Bin06_60_metaG | ecosystem: Environmental > Terrestrial > Soil > Wetlands > Peat | place...
ATGCGGAGCCGGAAGAGGGCAAGGAGCTGCATCGGTGGCTGTTCGGTGTCACGACCGGGCAGAGTAATTGGGAGTTGGCGAAACTTGATGACATGTCGCTTGCGGATTGTGCCTTGACGATCCGCAAGGCCGCCTCCCCGGGCGACGTTGTATTTGCTACCCCGCGCGGCCGCGCCGTTTGGATTCCGTCCGGCTTTGCCCATCCGAGGACCATCACCAGCCGTGGCACCCCGCTGATGTCAATGAGCTGCTACCATCGAAATCAATTATTTGCGGCGCTGCAGACAGAGAGCCTCTGCGGCTTAGCGAAAGCTATTGTTAATCGGATATCGACGAGTCCAAATCTGCCGCCCCGCCTTGACGAGTTCGGCCGCATCGCCACGCGCACGCTGATCGATTTAGGTGGCGGTGACAAGGCCAAGACTTACCGTTCCATGAGCGTCTACCAGCAAATCAAGGATTTGGCGCCCGATATAGAGCGTCTGCGCAAGCGCTACGGCATCTAGGACGGAGCCGCCTGAATTGCTTCGGCCCTTCGAGCCTCGCAACGACGAACGGGCCCCATCTGCCTCAGGACGACCGCAGCATCGGCGCGATCAAGCACAGCGTGTCGAAGTGCGAATCCGCCCGAATGAGTTGGTCTGTTTCCTCCCCTGCGAACGGGCAGAAAGACGAATTCAATGCCCCGGCAATACCAAAACCTCCGGCCTCTCCGGCAGCGTCGTCTTCGACACCACGACTGACGGAATCTCCGCCGTCGCCACGTCCCATTGCTGGCGGGCGCGGTCGAGGAAGCGGTCGAGGGTGAATTGGCTGAAGAAGTGCATCGGGATGATCAGTTGCGGCTTCAGCGCGGTCAGCACCTCCATCATGCCGTCGAGGTCGAGCGTGTAGCCGCCGTCGACCGGCGCCATCACCACGTCGGGGCGGCCGATCTCGGCAAGCTGCGCTTGCGTCAGCGTGTGATGCAGATGGCCGAGATGGACGATGCAGAGATTGGCGATCTCGAAAATGAAGATCGAATTACCATAGCGTTCGGTGCCGCCGTCGAAGCCGCGGATATTGGTCGGGACGTTGCGCACGCGCACGTCGCGGTAGGTGATGTCCCAAAGCGCGGGCTCCGCCGGGCTCGGCCCCCAGCCGCGCAGCACGTATTTGATCGCCGGGTCGGGAGTGTCGGTGTAGTGCGTGTCGTGAGCGTGGTTCATGGTGACGATGTCGGGTAGCACCGGCGGCCGCACATAGTCATTGTAATCGGTGGCGATGCGCACCAGCTGCGGGCTCTCGATCAGGAAGGTGGCATGGCCGACATAGGTCAGGCGCACCTGATCCGGATCGAGCGCCGCGAGACGGAGCGCCGCGGAAATGACGGGCGGGCGGCGAGCGGCGACGGGGCCGGGACAGGCTTCGGTCACTTCCGGCTTTGACGGTGGTGCGGCTTTGGGTGCGTCCGCGGCTTGCGCGAACACGGCAGCCGGCATCAGCCAGAACGCGACGGCCGCGACGACGATAGGCGCAATGCCTTTGCGCAAGCGAACCAAGTCGTCATCCTCTCGTCTACCGCCCGGCACGGTCAGCAGAGGATACAACTTCGCCTGGATCAAGGCGCGGGGGTCGCAGACGTGGATGGCCGGAACAAGTCCGGCCATGAGGAAGTCAATGCAGCAAGGGAGAGCCGAGCTTTACCGACCTGACGAGGTGATGGTGCCGCTCTCGGTGAGGACGACCCACTGGCCGTCCTGGCGCTTGATGCTGGCGACGCGGCCGAGGCCGGGCAGCACGCTGCCGGCGCCGACGTCGAACAGGCGGCCGCGGCTGCTTTCGACCAGAGCGCGGCCGTAGTGCACGTCTTGCACCACCCAGTCCGGCAGCACCCGGTCAGTCAGTTTCGGCGGCTCCGAGACCGCCGGCGGCAGCGCCGCGGTGGCCGCGGGCGGCGCGGCGGCGATCGAGCCGGTGGTTTCGGTCGCCGCGTTCGCGCGCTGATCGATCCGGTCGAGCCGGTCGGCGATCTTGGCGAATTGGCTCGTGGTGCTGCGCGACGTGGTTTCGAGACCGGCCTTGATGGCGGAGAGCTCGGCCAGCTCCTGCTTCATCGCGCGCAGCGTGTCGCTGGTATTCTGCGTCGCGGTATCGACAGCGGGCGCTGGCGGCGAGGGATAGATCAACCGCGCCAGACCGGAACCCGACACCGAGCCGACGAAGGAGGCGAAGGCGGCGGCGAAGGCGACCGACGCCGCGAGCGCCAGAAAGCGCGGCGAAGGCTGCGGCGCGGCCGGCGCGCCGGTGCGGGCCGATGCCGCCGGATCGGCAGACGCCTCGTCAATCGCTTCGTCTTCCGCGGCGTCGAGTCGCGGCGCGAGCACCATCGGCAGATTTCTGTCGACGGAACTGCTTTTGCCCGAAGCCGCGGCTTCGGATTCGATTTTTTTACCGTCGGCGCTGTCGTCGGGACGCTCGGCCATGTTCGGAAGTCTCCGAAAGAATTGCGGTGACCAGTCGTTAACCATGTTTGGTTAGCAATTGGTTACCGAGGGCAGGCCGCCGTCCTCCACCGCGGCGCAAAGCGCGGTGGCAGAGGAGCTAATCCGCCAGGCCGTTCTCCCGTGCCAGATCCTTCAGCGAGGTTTCCGGGCGCGCGCCGAGATGCTGGATCACTTCGGCCGCGGCCAGCGCGCCGAGCCGGCCGCAGGTGCGGTCGTCGGCGCCGCGCGCGAGGCCGGCGAGGAATCCGGCCGCGAACAGGTCGCCGGCGCCGGTGGTGTCGACGACACGCTCGACCGGAAAGGCCGGCACCGCTTCGGTCCCCTCGGGGCCGACGACCAGGCAGCCCTTCTCGCTGCGTGTCACCACCGCGACGGCGATGTCGGCGCGCAAGCCCGCGACCGCGGCGTCGAAATCCGAGGTCTGGTAGAGGGCGTGAAGCTCGGCCTCGTTGGCGAAGATCAGATCGACGGTCTGCGAGCGCATCAACTGCAGGAATTCGTCGCGCCAGCGGTCGACGCAGAACGCGTCCGACAGCGTCAGCGCCACTTTGCGGCCGGCGTCATGGGCGATCTTCGCCGCCTTGAGAAAGGCATCCTTGGCGTGCTTGGGGTCCCACAAATAACCTTCGAGATAGATGACGGCGCTCGCCGCGATGGTCTCGGCATCGATGTCGTTCGGATGCAGATCCTGCGCGGCGCCGAGATAGGTGTTCATGGTGCGCTCGCCGTCGGGCGTCACCAGCACGTAGCAGCGGCCGGTCGAAGGCCCGTCGGCGGCCGGCGCCGTGGTGAAGCTCACGCCGGCGGCGCGGATATCGTGGGCGAAGGCGCGGCCGAGCCCGTCAGCCTTGACCTTGCCGACAAAGGCCGAGCGGCGGCCGAGCGAGGCCAGTCCGACGATGGTATTGGCCGCCGAACCGCCGGACATTTCCACCGCCGGCCCCATCGCGTCATAGATCGCCTCGGCGCGCGCCGCGTCGATCAGCGCCATGGTGCCCTTGCGCATGCCTTGCGCGAGCAGAAAATCCTCTTCGGCACGGGCCAGGACATCGACGATGGCATTGCCGATGCCGAGGACGTCGTAACGGGCGGATGGTGCTGCCATGGCGGTGCTGCTCTGACCTGATTTCGCGGCGGGACGCGCACTATACCGGCCGCCCCTTGCACGGCAAGCCGGCGACGTGGCATTGGGACGCCAATGAATGGCGTCGTGGCATTGGGACGCCGATCGCAGCGTCACGGCTTGCAGGTCTTCGAAACAGGTCTTCGCGACATGGCTTTCAAGGAACTGGTCTTTTCCGGCGTGCAGCCGACCGGCAATCTGCACCTCGGCAACTATCTCGGCGCCATCAAGCGCTTCGTCGAACTGCAGGACCGCTACGATTGCATCTATTGCGTCGTCGATCTGCACGCGATCACGGTCTGGCAGGAGCCGACCGAACTGCCGAAAGCGATCCGCGAGGTCACCGCGGCGTTTCTCGCCTGCGGCATCGATCCGAAGCAGCACATCGTGTTCAATCAGAGCCAGGTCGCCGAGCACGCCGAGCTCGCCTGGGTGTTCAATTGCGTCGCCCGGCTCGGCTGGCTCAACCGCATGACCCAGTTCAAGGAGAAGGCCGGCAAGGACCGCGAGAACGCTTCGATCGGGCTCTATGCCTATCCGACGCTGATGGCGGCCGATATTTTGGTCTATCGCGCGACACATGTTCCGGTCGGCGAGGACCAGAAACAGCATCTCGAACTGTCGCGCGACATCGCGCAGAAATTCAACAACGATTTTGCCCATTCGATCCAGGATAAGGGCTATGGCGACTCTTTTTTCCCGCTCCCCGAGCCGCTGATCACCGGCGAAGCGACCCGCGTGATGTCGCTGCGCGACGGCGCGAAGAAAATGTCGAAGTCGGACGCCTCCGATTATTCCCGCATCAATCTCACCGACGATGCCGACCTCATTGCGCAGAAAATCCGCAGGGCCAAGACCGATCCCGAACCGCTGCCCAGCGAGGAAAAGGGTCTCGCGACCCGGCCCGAAGCCGACAACCTGGTCGGCATCTATGCGGCGCTTGCCGACACCAACCGCGCCGGCGTGCTCGCGCAATTCGGCAATGCGCAGTTCTCCACCTTCAAGTCGGCATTGACCGATCTTGCCGTCGCCAAGCTTGGCCCGATCGGCGCGGAAATGAAGCGGCGGCTCAGCGATCCGGTCTCGATCGACGCCGTGCTGGCGGATGGCGCCGCGCGGGCGCAAAAACTGGCCGGCCAGACGATGAATGCGGTCAAGGACGTGGTCGGATTCGTGCGATCCTGAGCCGAAGCCCGGCCCTTGAACTTCCAACGCAATTCGCCACGTATTACAGTGGCTTTGGCGCACAACGCCGCCAGATATAAGGGGATGCCATGTTCATCCAGACCGAAGCGACGCCGAACCCGGCGACCCTGAAATTCCTGCCCGGGCGTACGGTGCTCGAAAATGGGACGCTCGATCTTCCCGAAGCCGAACAAGCGGCGCAGTCGCCGCTCGCCGAGCGGCTGTTCGGCATTGCCGGAGTCAGCGGCGTGTTTTTCGGTTCCGATTTCATCACCGTGACCAAGAACGCGGGCGAGTGGCAGCAGCTCAAGCCGATGATCTTAGGCGCCATCATGGAGCATTACATGTCCGGGGCGCCGCTCATCGCCGCCGGCAGTGCCGAAGTCAGCGACGGCGACGAATTTTTCGATGCCGCGGACGCCGATACAGTCGCCACGATCAAGGACCTGATCGAAACCCGGGTGCGCCCGGCGGTGGCCAATGACGGCGGCGACATCACCTTCCGCGGCTTCAAGGAAGGCGTTGTCTATCTCCACATGAAAGGCGCCTGTTCGGGCTGCCCATCCTCGACGGCGACGCTGCGCCACGGTATCCAGAATCTGCTGCGCCATTTCGTTCCCGACGTCGTCGAAGTCCGGCCCATGTGATCCGGCGCGTTCGCGCCGCGCCAGCGCTGTTGACCGCTCCATGCGCGTGCTCGCCATCGATACGGCATTGGCGGCCTGCTCCGCCGCCGTGTTCGACACCGCTCATGGCGGTGTCGTCGCGAGCGAGAGTCTTGCCATGGTGCGCGGCCATGCCGAAGCGCTGATGCCGCTGGTGGCGCGGGTGATGCGGGCGTCGGGCTTGGCGTTTCGCGATCTGGACCGTTTCGTGGTGACGACGGGTCCGGGCAGCTTTACCGGGTTGCGGGTCGGCATTGCGGCGGCGCGCGGGCTCGGCCTCGCGGTCGGCCGGCCCGTGGTCGGCGTATCGACGCTCTCCGCCTATGCCGCGCCCTATCTCGGCGCCGACGAAACGAGCCGGGTGGTCGCCGCCATCGATGCCCGCCATGGTCACGTCTACCTGCAGGTGTTCGACGCGGCCGGCCGCACGGTGATCGCGCCGAGCATCGCGCCGCTCGGCGACGCGGTGCGTGCGGCCTCCGAAGTCGCGTCCTACATCGTCGGCTCGGCGGCGGAAGCCGTCGCCGCCGCGCTGTCGCTCACGGCGCCGCCGCCTCTGACCGTCGATGCGCGCGAGGCGCCCGACATCGCCTGGATCGCGCAGATCGGCACGGTCGTGCCGGAGGCCCAGGCGCCGCCGAAACCGCAATATCTGCGCGCCCCCGACGCGCAGCCGCAAAACGCTTCACAACTGCCCCGCCGATGATGAAATTCATCGCCCGCCTGTTCGGCCGCGGCAGGCCCTCCTTTACCGAAGCGCGGCCCGCCGATGCCATTGCGATCGCCGCCGTGCACGGCGCCTCGTTCCAGCGCGGCTGGGGCGAGGACGAGATTCATCGGCTTCTGATCGAACGCAATGTCGTCGGCCACCGCGCGACGAGCGGCCGGAATTTGATCGGCTTCATCCTGTCGCGGATCGCCATGGGCGAGGCGGAAATCCTGTCGGTTGCGGTTGCGCCGGCTTGGCGCGGGCGCGCGCTGGCGCGGCCGTTGCTCGATCTGCATCTGCGCCGGCTCGCCGGGCTTGGCGCCCGCTCGGTATTCCTCGAGGTCGACGAGCAGAATAGGCCGGCTTGCCGCCTCTATCGGCGGGCCGGCTTTTATGAAGTCGGCCGGCGTGCCGGCTATTACCAGGGCGGCGGAACCGCGCTCGTGCTGCGACGCGACCTCGGCTGACGCGCGCGCGCGAATGCAGTAGAATAAACAAAAACAATGATGGCCTCGGCCAAGCCGGAGCCGCTCCGGAGGTGACTGCCAAACGTTCACTGCCAAGCGTTCCTGGGAGGCTGCCATGACGGCAACGCGAATTTGGCGCGCCGCGTTTGCGCTCGCTCTCGCACTTCCTCCGGCTTTTACGTTCCTTTGCGGTCTGACGGCCGGCGCAACGCGCGCGCAAAGCGCCTTCCCGAACCGGCCGATGAAGATGCTCGTCGGCTTCTCCGCCGGCGGCGGCACCGATGTGGCGGCGCGAATCATGGCGCAGCAAATGTCCATAGTTCTCGGCCAGACCATCGTCGTCGAGAACCGCGCCGGCGCCAGCGGCTTGGTCGCGGCGCAGGATTTGGCCAAATCGGACCCGGACGGCTACACGCTGATGATGGGCAGCCAGACCACCTGCGCGGTCGCGCCGGCGCTTTATCGCAAGGTGACGGTGGATCCGGTGAAAGATTTCTCCGGAGTGGCGCTGACCGGCGCCTCGCCGCTCGCCTTGGTGGTCAATCCCACGTCCGCCGCGCATTCGGTCAAGGACGTCATGGCCAAGGCCAATCCCGGCAAGCTCAATTTCGGCACCGGCGGTGTCGGAACGACGCCGCATATGACCGCCGAGCTGTTCCAATACGACGCCGGTATCAAGATGGTGCACGTCGTCTATCGCGGCGAAGCCGGAGCGATCAACGATCTCCTCGCCGGGCAGATACCGCTGATGTTCGCCAACCTGTCCGCCGTCATGGGCAATATCAAAGCCGGCACGCTGCGCGCACTCGCGGTCGCGAGCGCGGAGCGCTCACCCTCGGTGCCCGACATTCCGACCATGGCCGAGACAGCGCTGCCGGGCTTTGCCTCCGAAACATGGTTCGGCATCGTCGCGCCGGCGGCGACGCCGCGGCAGGTTCGAGCCACGCTCAACGCCGCGGCGCGGCAGTCGCTCGATCGCGACGACGCCAGGGCGCGCTTCGCCGAACTCGGCATGACCGCCCGCACCAGTAGCCCTGAGGAACTTGACGCCTATATCAAGTCGGAAATCGCCAAGTGGGCGAAGGTCATCAAGGACGCCAATGTTCAGCCGCTGGACTGAATCGCGCCTATCGCATGACGATTATGACCGGCGGCATTCCTTTCCACCGGAAATCCCAGTAAGAGAGGGTCTTCGCGGCAATCCCCGTCCGGAGCGGGACGTGGCGAAATAAGTACGCTGGGATAAAGGGTTAGATAGAAGCTAGGATCAGACCTTGGGCTCGACTACCACCGGCATGAACGACCCCCGCAAGCTTTACGTCAAATCGTTCGGTTGCCAGATGAACGTCTACGACTCGCGTCGCATGGCGGACACTTTGGCGCCGCAGGGCTATGTCGAGACGGCGACCCCCGAAGATGCCGATCTGGTCATCCTCAATACCTGCCATATTCGCGAGAAGGCCGCCGAGAAGGTCTATTCGGAGCTCGGACGTCTGCGCCGCATGAAGGAAGCGGCCGCCGCCGCCGGACGCCGCCTCACCGTCGCGGTGGCAGGCTGCGTCGCCCAGGCCGAGGGCGAAGAGATCATCCGCCGTCAGCCTGCGGTCGATCTGGTGTTCGGTCCGCAAAGCTATCACCGCCTGCCCGACCTGCTGGCGCGCGCGGCGCGCGACGGCACGGCGGTCGATACCGAGTTTCCGGTCGGCGACAAGTTCGACCATCTGGCAGCCCCCGGTGCCGCGGCGATCCGGGCGCGTGGCGTCTGTGCCTTCGTCACCGTGCAGGAGGGCTGCGACAAATTCTGCACCTTTTGCGTCGTGCCCTATACGCGGGGCGCGGAAATGTCGCGTCCGGTGCAGAAAATACTGGCCGAAGTCGAGCACCTGGCGGCGGCAGGCGTCCGCGAGATCACGCTCATAGGCCAGAACGTCAACGCCTATCATGGCGAGGGTTCGGACGGGCACGCTTGGTCGCTCGCGCGGCTGCTCGAACGTCTCGCGCGCGTCGACGGCATCGAGCGGCTGCGCTACACCACCAGTCATCCGCGTGACATGGACGACGATCTAATAGCGCTGCATCGCGACTTGCCGAAGGTCATGCCGCAGCTCCATTTGCCGGTGCAATCGGGATCCGACCGCATTCTCGCGGCGATGAATCGCCGCCACGGCCGCGCCGACTATGTCGATGTGGTGCGGCGTCTGCGCGACGCGCGGCCCGATCTCGCGCTCACCTCCGATTTCATCGTCGGCTTCCCCGGCGAGACGGAAAGCGACTTCGTCGCCACGCTCGATCTGATCGACGAGATCGGCTTTTCCGGCGCGTTTTCCTTCAAATACTCGCCGCGGCCGGGAACCCCTGGCGCCGGCATGGCCGATCAGGTCGACGAGGACGTGAAGTCGGAACGGCTGCGACGCCTGCAGGACGCCATCGATCGCGGCCAGGCGGCGTTCAACCAGCGCTGCCTCGGTCGCACTTTCGACGTGCTGTTAGAGCGACCGGGCCGTCATGCCGGCCAGGTGGTCGGCCGTTCGCCTTATCTGCAGCCGGTGCAAGTCGACGCCCCCGACTCGCTCCTCGGCAAGCTCGCCTTGGTCACCATCACCGAAGTCGCCAGCAACAGCCTGTTCGGCGCGCTCGTGCAACAGGCCGCGCCGGCGGCCGCGCGGAAATCCGCCCCGGTCGGCGCAGGAGCTTGAATTGCAAACACCCGGCCCACCCGGAACGGAAGAAGCGGTGTTCGTCGGTCCGGACAATGCGATACAAGTCGTTCTGAGCTTCGACGACAACCGGCTTGCTTCGGCGCTGTTCGGCCAATACGGACAAAATCTCGCCTTGATCGAACGTCGGCTCGGCGTCGTTGCCAATTCGCGCGGCAATCACGTCACCATCGAAGGGTCGCGCGAAGCCTGCGACCACGCGCGACGCACGCTCGAGGGTCTCTACGACCGGCTCAAGCGCGGCGACGAACTTTCGCAAGGCGACGTCGACGGCGCGATCCGTCTCGCTTTGTCGCAAGGCTCGCTGTTCGATTTCGATCCGGCGGCCGGACGCGAAAATTTCGAGGAGATCAATCTGCGCAAACGCCGCGTGCGTGCGCGTACGGCGGCGCAGGACGCCTATATCCGCGCGCTTAAGCGCCATGTCCTGGTGTTCTCGACCGGCCCCGCCGGAACCGGCAAGACCTGGCTTGCGGTCGCCCATGCGGTGCAGCTTTTCGAGCGCAAGGAAGTCGACCGCATCGTGCTGTCGCGGCCGGCGGTCGAAGCCGGCGAACGCCTCGGCTTCCTGCCCGGCGACATGCGCGAGAAGGTCGATCCCTATCTGCGGCCGATCTATGATGCGCTCTACGACCTGATGGACGCGCGCATCGTCGAGCGCGCCTTGCAGACCACCGAAATCGAAATCGCCCCGCTCGCCTTCATGCGCGGCCGCACGCTGGCGAACGCCGCCATCATCCTCGACGAGGCGCAGAACACGACCGCGATGCAGATGAAAATGCTGCTTACCCGGCTGGGCGAAAACAGCCGGATGGTAGTGACCGGCGATCCGAGCCAAGTCGACTTGCCGTCGGGCCAGACCTCGGGGCTCGCCGATGCCGTGCGGCTCCTCCAAGGCGTCGAAGGCATCGGCCATGTCAGCTTCACGGCCGCGGACGTTATCCGGCATGAACTCGTGGCGCGCATCGTCGCGGCTTACGACAAGGAAGCGGCCAACAAACGCGAGCGGCGGGAATGACAGGAACGCCGCAAGGCGCGCTGACGATCGACGTGCTCATCGTCAGCGACCGCTGGAAACAGAGCGCAAAGGCAAAATCGGTGGTGCGGCGCGCCGTCAGCCGTGCGGCGGCCGCCACGCTGGCAACAACCGGGGCCGAGCTTGCTATCGTTCTGACCGATGATTCGGCAATACGGCTGCTCAACCGGGATTGGCGCGGCGTCGACGCGGCCACCAACGTCTTGTCGTTCCCGGCCCGAAACGGTCACGGTCATCTCGGCGACATCATCCTCGCTTTCGAAACCATCGCGCGCGAGGCGCAAAGCGAGCGCAAGCCGTTTGCCCATCATGTCGCTCACCTTGCCGTGCACGGCTTCCTGCATCTGCTCGGCTACGATCACGACCGCGACGACGATGCCCAGGCGATGGAGCGAGCCGAGCGCGAAATCCTGCGCCAACTCGCGATCCCCGATCCCTATCGCCCTCAGCTCGAAAAGCCCCA
>Ga0181527_1005234_pt1 | contig 10843 bp, 13 predicted proteins | sample PEATcosm2014_Bin_30_FD_119762 | JGI IMG/M metagenome (GOLD analysis project Ga0181527, IMG submission 119762) | Peatland microbial communities from MTU Mesocosm Facility, Houghton, MI, USA - PEATcosm2014_Bin06_60_metaG | ecosystem: Environmental > Terrestrial > Soil > Wetlands > Peat | place...
CGAAGCGGCTCAGGCGGCCCGGGGCGAGCACTGGCAGCTCGTGTTGACATCCATGCAAGGGCCGCGCACAATACATGTTCTTAGACAGATGCAAGCTCGAATGGCCGGATCCGACCCGCAGGGACACCCGAGGCTCGCCGCATGGACGGGCCTCGCCGCCGGCCCATTCGCCGGTTCGGCGGGGTCGCCGCCCGCGGCGCGCCGGAGCCTCTCGGAGCATCTCGTCCATCCGGCTGCAGCGACGAAAGCGCCCACGCGGACCGGCGGCCACCGTCTCCGCCCATGATCCACCCAGGCAGGGAGCTGAGCCCCACCCGCGGCGTTCGGTCCGTCTACGGGCTTGCCGAGGAGATCGGTATCGCGCCGGATCTGCTCGAACCGTACGGGGAGGGGGTGGCCAAGATCCGCCTCGACGCCCTCGAACGTCTCGCCGAGCGCCCCGCCGGCCGCTACATCCTGGTCACCGGGATCACCCCCACCCCGCTCGGCGAGGGCAAGACGGTCACCACCATCGGCCTGGGAGATGGGCTGCGTCGCACCGGCCGTCGTAGCGTGGTCTCGCTCCGCCAGGGGTCGATGGGGCCCACCTTCGGCATCAAGGGAGGCGCCTGCGGCGGCGGACGCAGCACCCTGGTCCCCTTCGACCGGGCGGCGCTTCACCTCACCGGGGACATGCACGCCGTGGCGGCGGCCCACAACCTGCTGGCCGCCATGGTCGACAACCACCTCTTCCAGGGCAACCCGCTCGACCTCGACCCCGCCACCATCTCCTGGAGGCGGGTCATCGACGTCTGCGACCGGGCTCTGCGCAACATCGTCGTCGGCTTGGGCACGGCCCAGGACGGGGTACCCCGCCAGACCGGCTTCGACATCACCGCGGCCTCCGAGGTGATGGCCATCCTGGCCCTCTCCAGCTCGGTCCAGGACATGCGCCGCCGCCTCAGCCGGATCGTGGTGGGCCACACCTCGGGCGGTGCGCCGGTCACCGCCGAGGACCTTCACGCGGCCGGGGCGATGGCGGCGATCATGGCCGAGGCGATCAAGCCCAACCTGCTGCAGACGGCGGAGGGCACCCCCACCATCGTCCACGCCGGCCCCTTCGGCAACATCGCCCACGGAAACTCGTCGATCCTCGGCGACCTGATCGGGATCCGCGCCGGCGAGTACCTGGTGACCGAGGCCGGCTTCGGCGCCGACATGGGTGCCGAGAGGTTCTTCAACATCAAGTGCCGGGTGAGCGGGCTCCGGCCCGACGCCGCGGTGGTGGTGGCGACCGTCCGCGGCCTCAAGGCCCACTCCAGCCGGCACAAGATCGTCGCCGGCCGGGCTCTGCCCGCGGAGCTCTTCGAGGAGCACCCGGACGAGGTGGCGATCGGAGGCGCCAACCTGCGCCGCCAGGTGGAGAACGTCCAGCTCTTCGGCGTTCCCGTGGTGGTGGCGATCAACTCCCACCCCGAGGACCACCCCTCCGAGCACGCCGCCATCCGTGCCATCGCCGACGAGCTCGGGGTCCGATGCGCCGTGATCAGCAACCACGCCGATGGGGGAGAGGGGGCGGTGGAGCTGGCCGAGGCGGTGACCGAGGCGGCCGAGGAGCCCAAGGACTTCCGCTTCCTCTACCAGGAGAGCGCCTCTCTCCAGGAGAAGGTCGAGGCGGTGGCGACTAGCATCTACGGCGCCGCCAGGGTGGTCTACGAGGCAGGCTCCGACAAGCAGCTGCGCCAGTGCGAGCGCGACGGCTTCGGTAACCTCCCCGTCTGCATCGCCAAGACCCAGCTCAGCCTCAGCTCCGACCCCAAGCTCAAGGGGGCGCCCACCGGATGGGTGATGCCGATCCGCGAGGTGAAGGCGTCGGCGGGGGCCGGCTTCGTCTACCTGATCAGCGGCGAGATGCGCACCATGCCAGCGCTCACCAGCCACCCGGCGGCGGAGAACGTCGACCTCGACGAGGCGGGCGAGATCATCGGCCTCTTCTGACAGGGTCCACCGTCGCTATGCTTCCCGGCATCCCTGAGGAGAACCCGGGACGGGCCGGCAGCCAAGCTGGACATTGATGACTCCGTCGATCAGCCATCACTCGAAGCCGCACGGGCGCCCAGGACGATGACGTCCGGCTCCACCTTCGAGCCTCTCTGGGCCTCACTTCTCTCGGTGGGGCAGGACCGCGCGACGGCGGGCTATCGGCATCTCGCCTGGAGCGATGCCGACCTCGAAGCCCGGGCCTGGTTCAGTCAGCGTGCGTGCGAGCGCGGCCTCGAGGTCGAAGCCGACCGCAACGGCAACCTGTGGCCTTGGTTGGGCGCTGCTGCCGAGCCTCGAAGCGATACGGTCCGCGTTGGCAGCCATTTGGACTCGGTGTGGGACGGCGGAGCCTTTGACGGGGCTCTGGGCGTGGTGAGCGGGCTGGCCGCCGTCGACCTCCTCCGTTCTCGGGGTTTCCGGCCCCACCGGCCCATCGCCATCTGCGTCTGCGCTGACGAAGAGGACTCCCACTTCGGGGCGCCATGCCTCGGTTCGCGATTGCTGACCGGTGCGCTCGACGCAGCCTCGACCAGAAGTCTGGTGGATCCGCAGGGACTCTCCGTGGAGCAGGCGATGAGGGCAGCCGGGCTGGACCCCAGCCAGCCCGCTGAGCCATCGGACGAAGATCTCGGAACGGCCGACGTACGTCTGGACGGTGTTCTCGGCCAGACCCCCATCGCGCAGCGCAGCCTCGAACTCGCGGAGCTCGCCGAGGAGTTCGTCGGCGCTCCAGTGCTCAACTCCGCCGTTCGCGCCAGCGACCATCAGGCGCCAACTCTAGCCGACCGAGAGCTGGCGACTACAGCGGGGATCTCGCCACCCTATCGCAGAGTGGCGAAGAGCTGCTGCAGTTCCTCCAACGACGAGTAGCCCAGGACCGAGACCGCCTTGGTGGTGAGCCGGTACCGGAGCGGTCGCCCTCGACCCGACTCGGCGAACGTCGCCTGCACGTAGCCGCGCTCGGTCAGCCGGTGGAGGAGGGAGGCGCAGTCAACACCGCCCCGGGCCACCTCCACCTGCTCCCGGGTCGCCTCCGTGTGCAGGGCCACCGCACCGAGAACCTCCAGCGCCTCCTGGGTCAGCTCGCGGTCGACGGTCACCTGGCCCAGCCGCTCCAGGGCGTCCGCGCAGTGGGCCTGGGGCATGACGGTCACCTCGTCGCCGTCCGTGACCAAGCGCAGCCCCACCGGATTGAGGCGCTCCTGGACCTTGGGGAGGCTCTCCCGCACCGCAGCGATGGCCAGCCGGTCGCGTCCGAAAGGTCAGCGAGGAGCACCGAACGGCCCACCACCACGCACGCAGCGAGCCGCGACAGGTGCTCGTCGCTGACGTCCACCGGCGGAGCCGGCCGGGTGAGCAGCGCGGGTGACGGGAGCAGGCCAAGGGTCCGTCGGAGCCGCTCGTAGGTGGAGAGCGACGGCAGCCGCCTCCCGTTGAGCAGCCCCGAGATCACCTCCCGGCTCACGCCGCTGCGCCGGGAGAGCTCCGACGCCGACCAGCTGAGGGCTCGGAGCCGCCCCGCGATCTCCACTGACACCTCGGCGCCCACCACGTCGGCGGCGTTCTCCGCCATCGATGTCGACCCTCCCGGACGAGCTGCGAATACGGGCCGGAGGTCCGCGAACCTCATTTTCCCGGAACTGTCCACAAAAGTGGACAGGTGGATGTGAATCTCAACTAGTGATAAGGGATGCTTGTCGGTAGTTTGGCCAGTTAGGGGTAACGTCATCGCCAAGGATCAGCTCTCGACCGTCGGCTACTAGACCCACGTTCTTGTTGCCAAGGCCTCGAGTCTCGGCATCTTAGGGAAACTCGCAAGCCACGTGGCCGGTCACCCCGTTGCCTTTACCCGGACACGCCCGCGGTTGCCTCTCGCGACGAGGAAGCGCCAATGACCCGGAGAGCATCGACAGGTGCCCCGGCATCATGCAGCGCTTCCCCACACGCCTACCTGTCACGGATGCGATGTCGGAACCGCTGAGGAGCCGCCTCTGTCTGTAGCAGTCGTGGCTGGGGAAGCAGGCGCGCAGCCTCACTTCCGCATCAGCCTTGGGTCCCGGGATGGCTCGATTCGCTGTTTGCCATCCTTGTCCATGTTCCAGGGATCGCTCACCTCACGCAATCGCGGATTTGCCTCCCCGCCTTGCAGTAGGTCCTGCCGCTCTCTGGCGCGCAGCCGCCGGTGGGCCAGCTGTTTGCACGCCCTCTCTGTGCCCGCTGTCGTGATCCCGACCACGGGGATTCGTCGGCGCGACCGAGTCACGGTGCCGGCCGCACAGGAGGAAGCAGCCGAGTACCTCGCACCCCGACCAAGCGTCGACCACCATTCATGTCGTCACGCTCAGATCGGCTCCCGCCGTCCACAGCCGGGCAGGACGTGGCGCGACCCCTTCGCAAGGAATCCACCGACGTGGCGACACATCTCGGCGCTCACAGCCTCTTTCACGGTCGTCATCCTAGCTCCGTCGGTGAGGAGGGCCGAGGCTGTCGTCCCGCGCCGCCGTGTGGACGACCACGGGCGACCCGCCTGGGATGCGGGGTTTGGCCCCTCGTGACCTTGCTGGGCCGCTAATTCAGGCGGCAGGGGCCGGGTCGGGCCGTGCCGTTGGGACTCTCTTGGGACTCGGTCGGGACCCCCGGGCGAGGCTAGCGCCTCCCTGATGACGACGTTCAGGGCGGCGCCGCTCGGGGTCTCGGGCGAGCGCGGCCGCGCCAGTAGCCGGTCCGGCGGCTCACCCCGCACCTCGGGCCCCCCACGGTTCTAATGGCCGGCGGGTGTCACCGCTGCGCAACCCCGCGATGGCTGCCACCCCAGTGACACCCTGCCCATCCCCCCAATTCCGCACGACAACCCCAACGACAATGCCTCCCCAACCCCTCGCATTCACGGTCCATCCCCCCACGCGACGCCCCAGCCGCGGGAGAATAGGGCTGCCCTTGGAAGCCTTCGGGAGGAATCCCATGACTTCCAACGGCACCGGTTGGGTTTCGGTCTTACTCGTCGCGTGCGGCGAGGTAGCGCAGCGCCTCGAGATGAGCAGCCCGACCCTCCGTGAACTTATCTACCGCCGCAGGCTGCCGTCCGTCCGCATCGGTCGCCAGCGCCTGATCGCCCCCGGCGACGGGGAGATCGTCCTGGCGCGGCTCCGCGACGAGGGTCGAGAGCTGAGCGTCCCCCCGACCACGTAGCCAGAGGCCGGGGCGGGCGGGCGCCGAGAGTGGGGTGCCCGCAGTGATCGACTCCGGCCCCGCCCTGTGTCGGCGCCGGACGCGGGCAGCCGCCGAACGCTGAACGGCTCCTCACTTATAGCTTGCCGTCGGCGCGAGCTTGATGGCCAATACGCGCACGCGCGCGCGAGAGACGTCCCGAAAATGCCGTCAGCGCCGGAAATGCCGTCAGCGCCGGAAATGCCGTCAGCGCCCCGAGCCTCGCCTACCCCATCCGATCGGTGGCGCTGGCAGGCGCTGGACAGCCCGGCCAGCGGCTCGCCCGCCCATGCCACCTCGTGTCCAGCACCGCTCGGCAACTCGTACTCCCCGGGGCAAGTATCCCTTGACTGTAGAACCACCGTTGGGGGGTTGGTCGTGGGAGACTACGGGCCGGTATGACGCAGAGCGAATGACCCCTCCAACTGCCGGCCGGCCGTGACGTCTCGTCCGGCCTCATAGGAGCCTAGCGCTCCGCTACAAGCCTGGCCATGATCGACGAGATCTACCAGCACCTGACGGTCTCCGACGCCCATGAGGCGCTGATGCGCTGCCTGATGGCGGACGAAGGACGCCGCCCCTCGCGCTGATTCCTGCCTGGCGCCGGTCCCCGAGCTACCCACGCTAGCCCGATACGTCACTGGTGTCCGCGGGTCGAATCCTCGGCTTCGCGACCAGCTCCTCGGCCATGCGCAGCACCGGGCAGGTGAGGAGGGCTGAGGTGATCTTGCGGAGGCTCCGCGGCAAAACTGGACGACCCTGCAGCGCATGGGTGATGGTGTTCTTGGAGAGCCCGGATAGCCGGGCAAGCGTCTGACCGTCGAGCCCGCGAAACGCCATCTCACGGCGCAGCTGCGCTGCCTCGAGGATCATGGTCGTACCGGGGAGGGCAAGTATCCCCGCAATGTATAGAACGCACGTACGAGGCAATGGGAGATGTTTGCCGACCTAGAGCCCGATCTTCGCCGGGTTGAGCTTGCCGCCGGACCAGCTTCTGACGAAGTTCACCAGGCCGGTGTCATCCAACGCGTGAGAGGCCGGATACGAGACGCCGCCGGTGACTGGCCACATCGGGAGCATGACCTGCGACCAGTCCCCCCACCGTGTGAGGTCCAGCGGTGCAAGGTTTTCATCGTACCCGTAGGTCGCGAAGACGTGAATGACGGCGCAGCCAACCACCAGTGTCGCCTGATAGGCCTTCGTCCCGGTCGGAAGACTGCCGTCGTTGGTGAACTCCGCGCTATAGAAACTGCCTAATCGGTATCGCTTCCCCAGGTAGCCAAGTAGCCAAGTCTGCATTCTTCCCGGCGGCCTAGGATGCTTGCGTTGCTGGTACAGAAACCGATAATGCTCTCTTGGCATCACGTCGTATGGGTTAGTCAGGTCCTTGCTCGTCTGCTGGTAGACGAGGCACGTCTTGAACGCCCAGGTGGCAAGGGTTAGCTGGGCATCCGGATCAAGCTCCCGTCCTTCGCCAAGCACGAGCGGTAGCAAGTGTGGCTTGACACGGTTGTCGATGGTACTCATCCAGTGGTTGTTGCAAGGAGTGCAGACGCAGTGTTCGCGGACATCAAAAGGAGTCACCTCTTGCACTACCTCCCGGCCATGACTGCCCCGGCTGAGAAGAGTCTTCCGCTCGCGCGGCAAGGCCTGGCGCAGCCAGTCCGGGGTGAGGTGCTCCCCGGAGTCTGCGGGACGCAACTCACAGAAGACGCACCTCCGGCCATCCGCCACGCGCGCTACCCTCTACCCATGCCCGAATCCCCTAAAGTCCAGAAGACCCCCGAAGGCTACGAAATCCCTGTCCCTACCCGTGGGGAGTTTGACGCGAATCTGGACAAGCTGCTTAGGGCCCCCCAGCCGCCTAAGAGGGTGGCGGGCCGTCGCCAGGCTGGGGGGGGACGTCCGAAGGCCCCGGACGGTGGGTGACGGGTGGTTTACAAGCTGCCCCAGGTAGGGACACTAGAACCGTAGTCAGGAGTTAGAATGACCGGTATGAGGCTAGTAGAGCGCCTAGGGACCTTCCGAAAGGGAAGTAAGTAGTTCCCTTTGGGCTGAGAGGGGGTCCATCTGGCGCCTGAGTCGACGGATCAATTCTTAGCCAACCTCGCGCAGGTCGTTGCGGCGGCAGCGCTCCTCATTGGCGTGGTCGTAGCCGGCGTGACGATACGCTCCGCCCGTCAGTCCTCTAGGCGGGACGCGACCTTCCGCTACCTCGAACGGCAAGAACGCGAATCCATGTACACCTTGTTGCGTGATGCCAGCGAAATCTGGAAACTCGCGGTCGGACATTCGCCAGATAGGGGGCGGGCTCGCTACGAAGCCTTAGACGGCGAAGGCAAGAAGAAGATTTACCGCGCCTTCAACTTCTATGAGGAGGTCTGTTCTGTCTATCGACATGGCCAACTGGATGATTCTGTCTTCCGCGAGACGCTAGCTCCGATTCTTGTGCAGGACTGGCGTGACGCCCATTGGTTGGTCACCTGGCTCCGCACGGGGGACGACGGGAAGGTGGACAAAGGCATGTGGAGTGCGTGGCAGGCGGTCTGCTGCAAAATGGTCAGGGAGCATATCGAGTACACCGCCACGCCCGACACAGACCCGCACGATAAGTGCGAGGAGCCGAAGCGCTGGTGGAACCGCCTCCCCTACTTCGGCTCAAGGATTGTTGTTCCCCGGAGATAAGTTGGGATGCTCCGGGTCAGGGCTGGCAAGCCCGCTCCACAAGTAGGCGGAACTTTGCCTCACCGACCGGCATCCGCTTGATGCCAGGCTCACGGCGGGTGTGCTCGCGGTGGTTGTACCGCCAGGCGTACTCGTTGAGGTAGGACTGGAGCCACTTCGCTGAGACGGAGTGGTAGGTCCCACGGAGCCCGCTCTTGAGCAGGGACCAGAACCCTTCGATGTTCTGCGTGTGGGCGTCGCCCTCGACGTAGACCCCGGCCGAATGGTTGACTCGGCGGTGGGTGTAGTGCTTGGACCCGTCGAACATCCGGTAGGCCGCGAAGTCGTCGGTGTAGATCATCGAGGACGGCAGAATCCGCGTCTGCGCTAGGTGGGCCGCGTTGAGCCGGTCCTCGCCTCCGACGTGGAGGGCGACGACCTTTCCGCGCCGTTCAACGGCTCCCATCACCACGCGCTCACGGAGACTATGGCCGGGCTGGCCGACTGGCTGACCCCGGCGGCGGCGGGGGTTGAGGTAGGTCGCGTCCATCTCGACCTCGCCCGAGAGGGTGATCCCGTCCTCGGCCATGAGCGAGTTGCGGATGACGTTGAACATCCGCCAGGCGGTCTTGTAGGTCACCCCGAGTTGACCAGGCCGGTGGCATCGTCGATGCCGCCGATCAGGGTGAGGTAGGGCCCCCGCCCCTCCAGCCAGTCGTGGCGGCTGCCGTCGACCTGGAGCAGCATGCCCTCCCGGGGGTAGCGGTCACGGCGCTGCCGGTGCCGAGCCGGCCGCCGACGGCGCGCCGGAGACACCCCGGCGGTGGCGAGGATCCGGTGCACGGTGGGGCGAGAGAGGACGATGCCGTGGTGCTCGGCGAGCATCTCGGTGAGGTGCTGACGGTTGAAGCCGGCGTAAGTGCTGGTCGCCAGCTCGACCACCCGGGCCGCCAGCGTGGGGTCCAGGGCGTGCCGCGGCCGGCGCCCGCGGTTGCCGTGGGCCAGGGCCGCCGCTCCCTGGAGCCGGTACGCGGTGCGCAACCGGCGCACCTGGCGGACGGAGACGCCAAGGAGCTCGGCCGCCTCCGCTGCGATCACGATCCCGGCCTCGAGGTCGTTGAGGACCAGAAGGCGCTGCTGCTCGGCTGCGTTCAAGGTGACCGAATCCTCCATGGGAGGACAAAGTCACAGAACTCTTAGAACGGACGTTTTCTCGGAACGACCACACTGACCGTACCGCCGCTTTCCGGGGCGGACCGCACGTGTTACGCTTGCGGCGCAGCGCTTAAAGGCGTGGGTGCCCTCGACTCCAGGGTACGGGCCACCCTTCGGGAATACGGCCCAGGAGAACTCTGATGCGCGATTGGCGCGCTTCGATAGAGATCCAACTCCTGGTTGGCCGTGATCGAAAGACTGCTCACCCCCCACGATGCCGCCGAGTATCTTGCCGTCTCCACCCGGCAGGTGCGCCGCTTCGTGGCTTCAGGCGAACTCCGAGCAATTCGCCTGACCGGACGCCTCGTCCGCTTTCAGACTTCTGACTTGGAGGCGCTGGTCCAGCGGAAGGGCGTCGGCCCCGTTCCTTGGCCCTCCGCGGCTCGTCCGATGCATGCTGGGAGAGCAGCGCACTGTCGAGATGGCAAAGGGGTGCAAGTCTCCCAAGCGCTACGCCCGCAGAGGAACCGGCTCCGCCCGAATACGGGCGGGGAAGTGGGAGATTCGGAGGGTCATTGACGGGCAGCGTCGGGCCTTCCGCGGGACGACTCTTCTTGAAGCGCAGACCCTCGCTGCGGCCGGGGTTCAGGAAGCCGCGCTCGCGGCCCGCGGGAGGTCGCTGAGCCCGACCCTGCGTGATTGGCTGGCCGACTGGCTGACTAGGAAGCGGGACTCGGTGCGCCCACAGACCTGGTCCACCTACGATATGTACGCCCGAGCCTGGCTGGTCCCGATCCTCGGGACGGTTCGCCTCGATGCGCTCGGTTCCCCCGACCTCGACCGGCTTCACGCGACTATGCTTCGCGCCGTCAGCGGTAGGACTGCGCGCAACCTCAGCCGGACAACCGTCCGGCACGTCCACCTCACATTGTCGGCTGCCCTGAACGACGCGGTCCGACGAGGCCTCCTCGCCGCCAACCCGGCAAGAACAGTGGTCCCGCCTCGACGCGACGAGCGCCGGATGGAGGTGCTCACCCGCGATGAGGTCGAGCTGCTGCTAACAGCCGTCAGGGGCGATCCCTTCGAGGCCGCGTACATCCTCGCCGTCACCCTGGGGATGAGGGAGGGGGAGCTTCTCGGGCTGCGCTGGGAGGACGTGGACCTCGAGCGGCGCGCGCTCCGGGTGAGGGGCAACGCCACCCGCGGGTTCGACGGGCGGCGCGGGGTGAGAGAGCCGAAGACCAGCGCAGGGCTGCGCACCCTCCGGCTGCCGAGGGTGGCTGTCGATGCCTTAGCCCGGACCCCTCGAAAGGGCGATCTGATCTGGCCGGCGGCGAGCGGCACTCCGATGGCTGCTCCCACCTTCGTGTCCGCCTGGAGGGCGGCCGCGGCCATGGCCGGTGTCCGGCCGGTTCGCTTCCATGCGCTGCGGCACACGGCTGCCACCCTGGCCCTTGAGGACGGGATCCAGCCTCACGACGTGGCGGCCATGCTCGGGCACTCGACGGTGGCGACAACCCTCCGCCTTTACGCACACGTCACCGACGCTAGCACCGAGCGTCTAGTCGACGCGATCGACGCGCGCCACGGGGCTCGACTCCGGATCGTGGCGGGGTCGAATGGGACTCCGAACGGGACTCAGTTAGAAGAATCCTAGCGACGCCAACGGACTTCTGGTGCCGGGAAAGGGAATCGAACCCTTACGAGCGTACGCTCACAGCGCCCTGAACGCTGCGTGTCTACCAGTTCCACCATCCCGGCGCGGCTGGGGAACCGATCGTATCAGGAGCGGCTC
>Ga0181527_1005235_pt1 | contig 10842 bp, 11 predicted proteins | sample PEATcosm2014_Bin_30_FD_119762 | JGI IMG/M metagenome (GOLD analysis project Ga0181527, IMG submission 119762) | Peatland microbial communities from MTU Mesocosm Facility, Houghton, MI, USA - PEATcosm2014_Bin06_60_metaG | ecosystem: Environmental > Terrestrial > Soil > Wetlands > Peat | place...
CCGCCTGAGGCAGGATGGAGTTCTCGAAGATCGCCGTTACCTGGGAATCCTTGAGAATCCCTGAAAAGTCATCCACTTCTTCAACCTCTCCATAGGGCAGGTCCCTGTCGGCGAACCACAGGCATCGCCGAAAGCTTCCGAAGGGCTGCAAGGTGTCGATGTAAAGTCCGCCGCAGGCCATCAGGAGGCGGGTTTGATGCGGCGGACAGGGTGGGAGATTCTCATACCTGGGCGCCATAATGGTGGGGAATCGTTCCTGGATGAGACGGTCTTTCAGATTTGTGTCCATGGTGCCCTCCTTTCCGCCGCTGACTTGATGATGTCCTCCACTATGCCGCAGGGGACCAGGTACTCGTTAGGGAATTCGGTCTTTCCCTCGATGGCTTTCCATAGCTCGTAAGGCTCTATCCCTTGCAGCTTCGGCGCGATGTGGCCGTTGCAGGCGCCGTCAAAGAATGCCTTTTCCCAGTCGTCGATATCTCCCGGCGACGCGTTTCGGGGAAGCTCGATGCTCCCCATACAGCATGTGCCGCCTTCGTAGACGTTGAAAAAGGGGCTGTGATAGATAGCGGCGCCAGGCTCGGGTCTCGCTGTCGAGGCAAGGGCCCATGTGTGGAGCGTCCGGTTGACGACGAGAAACAGCGTCGCCGGCAACGGATAGGCGCCCGATCTCAATCCTGTCTCCTTGCTGAAGAAGATGCGCCTCGCGGCCCCGGGGGTCCACCAGAGAATCGCCGTGCCGGGAGAATACGCGAGGACCTTCTCGGGAATGTACTCCATTGTCTGGAGAGAGGGGATGACAAGGGAACAAATCTTATGAAGCATTTCCCTGGTCAGCGGCGCTCCTTCGAGGAGCTTGCCTTCCCCGTCAATCCTGTGCTTCGTAATGTAGTGATCGATGCTGTTGGCCGGCTCCTCGTATCGCGGGTCTTTTTCGTAACCGTAGATGATGAGGGCGTGCTGGGCAAAAAGCTGCCGATCCATGGCGATTTCAATTTCCATAAGCGATCCTCCTATATCCGCAGGACCTCATGCGAGTACCACACCTCCTGGAGGAGCAGCAGCGTCCTCAGGATGATGCGCGCGCGGACGAGGTCGTTCCTGTTCCTTACGATGATGCACATCCTCGGCGGCCCGCTGTTGCCCCACTGGTCGTTCATGGCCTCGAAGTACCAGTCGGAGAAGCCGTCTTGGCTGCCCCACAGGACGCCGAAGGAATTCTCTATGCCGTTTTCATCGTTCTCAGGCTGGAGCAGTTCCAACTGCTCGTACTGTTTCACCATGCACAGGCAGGCCAGCTTGAGCAGGCTCCGGATAAAGTCCCTCTGCTCGCCGGTCAACGTCTTTTCCTTAAGGCGCTTGAACCGGCCTTGAGCCTGCTTGAGAAGAGCCTTTTGCTCCTTTTCGTTTACGCAGGGCACGCTTCTTATGTGGTATTCGTAGCGGCCCAGCGCGAACTCCCTGTCTTTCTTGAACGCCTTCTGGTCCTCTTCGTCGTCGAACACGTCTTCCTCCGGGCAGAGCCACTCGTAAATCTCATCGGGCATCATCCCGGGGACTTTCCCTGACCTGAGCACCACGGCCAGAAGATCGCGAACGATGGGATAGACGGTCCTCTTTTTCTTTTGCAGTCCATCGAGGAAGTCGAGGGCCATGGTGTAGAAGAACTCGATCTGTAACTCGACCAGGAGGTACCACCCGCGGGCGCCGAAACAATGCCTGCCGGCGACGGTTACCGAATCGCAGTCGCGGCCGTGTCCGTTGTTGTCCGGCAGGAGCTTCTTTATGCCCGGCACTGTGGCCTTGTCGATCTCCCCCATGAGCGTCCTGACAAGGTTTGTTTCCGGTATCGATGAGATGTCCGCAGCCTTTCCTGTCAGGTTATTGCAAAACCTCACCATCGAAGGTATCAGGGTACTGCTGAAATAGCCGAGCTGTTCGAGAACCTCCGGTACCGACAGCAGGGCGGGCATGACCTTGAGGGCCGGGGGTTTCATACCGGCTCCAGCTCTTGCCATGGCGGAAGGACCGGATCGTCTCCGGGGTCCTCAGTGGCTACGATGCGCGCGAAGTCTTCCATTATTTGCAGCATATCGGTGATCTCGTTCCCGTTGTTGCCACTAACCTTCACCTCTTCCACGCTGCCTTTCGTCCCGACGGCCCGCCTGAACGTGTATTCGGCCCGGTCATCCTTATATTCGGGGCCCTCTATGACCGCTTGGGTGAGCTCCGGGTAGACATCTCCCCAGAAGTCCTTCACCTCCTCGACAGTTGATTTCGGATCGGGGTCTTCGAGTTCCAGCGCTCCGTACCGGAAGACCCTGAGGAGCGGTTTCACCTCCAACCTTGTTTCACCCATGATCCACTTCCTCTCCCGCGTCCGGCCCGAAGGTTTCGGATTCCGTTGCTGACACGGCTGTCTCCGGTGCGGCCGGTCGTGCAGGGGACATGGAGAAGAGGTCCGCCATGACCGGTTTGGGCTTCTCTTCCTTCAATTCGGTCTTTTTTTCCTCTTTTTGCTCTCCCTCTTTCTTCGGTTCGGACTTGTCCGCGGCTTTCGTGTGCTTCTGGATAGCGTCGCTGAGCTGCTTCTTCTTCTGGTCGACCCTGCCGGTGGTCGTCGTTTTCAGCTCCGCCAGCCTCTTTTGGTCGCGGGCGATGTCGGCGATGGTTGACTCGAAGCTGTTGCTCAGTTCTGCAACGCCCCCGGTAATGATGATGGGGGAGAAATCGTTGTCGTTCTCCTTGCCTTTGAACTGCTGAGCGAAGACGACGCTCACTTCCTTTGTCCCTTCGTCCCCGTTTTGCTTCTTGTCGGCCTTGGCGGTGAAGGTCAAGATCAACCTTCCTCCGTCCGGAACAAGCTCGACGATTTTCGAGAAATCGATCATCATGAGCAGATCCTCCTCGTTTAAGGTGTTTGTGTGTGGTTTTAGCGGATTGGCGCCTCAGTGACCCGCGAAGGGCGAGAGGCTTTTTCGGGATACCTAATGAAAATACTGAAGACTACTTATTTATTACTTCTATGGTGAGTTCCGATGGAAGTAATATTCTGGTAAATCATTACCTTCATTAGGCGCCAGCCGAAAACAGCCACACACCAAACACCCTTTCTCGGAAGGGAGATAACCACCTCTTTATTGCCTCACCCCATCCATCCTGCAGGGGGAATTCGCATACTCGCACCCCCACGGGCAGGAAGTGGGGAGAATACCATAAGGAGGAGACCATGATATTGGCAGGCACGCATGCGGAAGCCACAGGAGTTTTTTTCACGATGATATCCGGAGATCGCCAAGACCTGAAAGGGAAGCTTGCGCGGGTCCAGGATAATGCCGAGGAACTTTTGGCCCTCATCAAAGAGAACGTGACGGAAGAACAGGCAATGCGCTATGGTTTCATTGCGAACATCGTAAAGGCCCTCGAAATGAGAGGCTACGGCAGGAGAATCCGGTTCAAGGAAACCCCGATGCCGGCATTGCCCAGGGAGGATGCGAAGAAACTGGATCTCGGATCGCTTCCATACTACGAGATCCTGGAGAAAAGAGGCCTCGTGGCTTACGCAGCAAGGGCCTGACCAAAAACCGCTTTCAGGGAGGGAAACCTCCCTTTTTTTATGGTGCGCCCGGCAGGGCGCACTGACTTGGAGGTGAAAGTCCTCTATGGACCCTGATGACGGGAACCATCAGCCGAACCGCAAGGGCTGCCACCGTGAGGTGGGGTCTGAAGGAAGCGGTACGCAAACTCCCGGCCCGAGGTACACGAAGCGCATAGGAGGCACTCATTCCTGGGCGAGAAGGCCATAAGATTCAAAGCCCGATAGTCATCCGGGAGGGATGGGTGTAGATGCGACGGGTATATGGGAGGAAAGTCAGTGCGCAATACCCGGGGAGATCTGTCCGTCTGCTTTAGCTACTTCCGTCATGAGACGGGAGGATGGGCGGGCAGAAGTCAGCCGAGGGCATAGTAGCTCATGCGTGGAAGAGCGAAGGCCCGAACATGAAGGACGGAAAGGGACCGACACCTTGACGGACGAGCCAGACGCAGACAGGAAGGCTGAAATGCCGGAGGACTCCCGGAAGAGGAGAGGCGGGACCTCTCCTGGTACGGGCAGGGAGCGTCAAGCGTCCGCAGCGGCAGAGGAAACATCCCGATCCGAGACGACGATGCTTATGGAGGAGGTGCTGCGCCGTGAGAACCTGAAGAAAGCCTACAATCGTGTCCGCTCGAACAAGGGGGCTCCGGGGGTCGACGGATTGACCGTCGATGATCTCGGACCTTACTTGAAGCAACACTGGCCGCGCAGAAAAGAGGAAATCCGTAACGGAACCTACCAACCCCAACCCGTCCGGAGAGTAGACATACCCAAGCCGGGCGGCAAGGGAACACGGATGCTCGGCATCCCGACCGTACTCGACCGTTTCATCCAGCAGGCAATCTTGCAGGTGCTTACTTCGATCTTCGATCCCCACATGAGCAGGTCAAGTTATGGCTTCCGACTGGGACGGAGCGCTCACGACGCAGTGAGACAGGCCCGGCAGTATGTGGAAGACGGGTACCGCTGTGTGGTGGACATCGACCTTGAAAAGTTCTTCGACACCGTCAACCACGACGTGCTCATGGCACGGGTGGTCAGACGGGTCAAGGACAAACGACTCCTTAAGCTGATCCGGGCGTACCTTAACTCCGGCATCATGCGCGAAGGGATCGTTCAGGCGCACACGGAAGGAACGCCGCAGGGGTCGCCGCTCTCTCCGCTTCTCTCCAATATTCTCCTCGATGATCTTGATAACGAGCTGGAGCGCAGGGGGCATCGCTTCTGTCGTTATGCCGACGACTGCAACATCTATGTGAAATCAACAAAGGCAGGGGAACGGGTAATGGCATCGCTGACCCGCTTCCTTGAAAAGAAGCTCAAGCTGAAGGTGAACGGGAAGAAGAGCGCGGTAGCCGCTCCGTGGATAAGGAAGTTCCTCGGGTACTCGATGACGCGGCAGAAGATACCCAGACTCAAGGTGGCGCCGGAATCGGTGCGCAGGCTGAAAGCACAGATCAAGGAGGTGCTGCGGAAAGGGCGTGGGAGAGCTATTTCCCGTGTGATTACCGACATGACCCCTCTGTTGAGAGGTTGGATGCAGTACTTCCGCCTGGCGTCGGTGAAGGTCACCTTTGAGCTGCTCGATGAGTGGATACGGAGGAAGCTGCGCTGTGTGTTGTGGCGGCAGTGGAAGACACCTCGCACCCGTGCCAAGCGGCTGATGGAGAGGGGGATTGAGCAGGTACGCGCCTATACCTCCGCCTTCAACGGTCACGGGCCGTGGTGGAATGCCGGCGCCTCGCACATGAATCACGCAGTTCCTATAAAATGGTTTGCTCAACAGGGGCTTATGAGTTTTCTCGCAGAGCAGAGGCGTCTTATTCGTCTTTCATGAACCGTCGTATGCCGAACGGCACGTACGGTGGTGTGAGAGGCCGGGGCCGTGAGGCCCCAGCCTACTCGATGCCTCTGTCAGTCCCCATGTTTCCGGTGAACGTGAAGAGCGCGAGCTAGCGGGCTCGCTTCTTCCAGCCGAAGGGGTCTATCGCAGCCTTTGGTCCGGCCGCCAGGGGCTCCTTTTCTTCGGTGGTTGATGGTTGAGAGTCTCGTTTGGGAGAGGTGGCGAGGGACGTGGCGCCGGCCTCCTGGCCCCGCTGGTCCGCCTTTTCCGCAGCTTCATCATTATCGTTGTCGCCGGCTCTCCCGGCGTAGTCGATGGCGATCTCTCCACCGCAATGCGGGCACCGCACCGAGAATGGAGGCTGTACGCTTTTATGGAGCAACACTGTCTGGGGCCCTGCCATAGGTTTTTCGTGACCGCCCCTTCCGCGGTCCGGTTTGTCCTCTCTTTCGGCCCTCAGCGCCTTTTGCTCGTTGATGGTTTGTTTCAACTCTTCCGGTCTCTCCACGAAATCGATTATCGTCTCGCCCGCCTTCGCGGCCGTCTGGACGGATATACCTCCGTAGCCGAACAGCCTTCCCAGAATGGTCTGCTCCACCACAATGTCGTTGATCTTGTCGAGGGGGTTTTCTTTGGACTTATGGGTAAGAATGCCCCATTCGTCAATCAATCTTTCGTTTGTGACCGCCCAGATGTTGACGCTTCTATCGAGATAGCGGTAGACGAACAAACCTCCTGAAAGGGCCGCCGCGTAGGGGAGTAGATAATTCAGCAACGCCTCGAACCCGAGGATTCTGACGTGACGGACAGGCAGGTAGAGCAGGACCCCAAAAAAAAAGAGCGCGGGTTTCGCCAGGACAAGCCAGTGCTTCCTTACGATCAGCGCGACTGTCTCGCCGGGTTGCAGTTTCGTGCGCATGCGTGCCTCCTTAGGCAATGCTGAAAGTGTTACCCTTTTGCCATGCAGGGTTCTATTTCCTTTGTCTCAGATATCTCCGTCTCGGAACCACCTTCCGTGATTGTTCGTCTGAAGCCATTCGAGCGTGTATATCTTGGAAAGGAAGGAGGCGACTCTTTCCTCAGCCAAATAGCGGTTGCTCGCGAGGCAATACCAGATTCCCCATCGGGCATAGATCGCGTCGAGACTACCCATCATGCCGTTCGGGTGCGCCGGCGCCGGGAACTTGTACTCAGTCTTGAGCTCCGGGAGGCACGCTTCGACGACGATCAATTTGTGGCACAACTTGCTCATCAAAGCGCAACGCTCCAGAAAAGCCTCTCTATTTACCGATAGGGAGAGCACCATTTCCTGGAGGCTCTTCTGCTCGACGACGATGAGCTGTTCGAGACCCTCAATCGTATAGTCGCCAATCTCCAAAGCCTTGTGCACAGTGCCGCCAATCCAGTTCTCGAAACACAGGAAGTCGTACGGAGCTTGTTTTCTCGCGTCAACGATTACGGTCGGTTTCGGCACGCGGATTGTTTGCTGGTTCTGCCTTACGATCAGCACGCTTCTTGTTGCCGGCACGCATTCTTCCCATGCCCTGCATCGTCCATCGTCCTCTCTCTCCGGTATACCCAACCAGCCTATTCGTCTAGCTTCTGAAGACCGCGTTTCTGTCTTCGATCCCTGTCCGTCCCGTCTTCGTTGTCTTAATCTATCCATACCTCCCCCTCCCATGATTGTATTACGTCCCTGCCTCTATCATTGAGGCCGAAAGGAGACCTGAAAACCGAGTTGATCAGTATCGGTCAGACGACCGGTTTACGAACTCGGGCCGACCGACTTCCACCTATCCAGAAATCAGCTTTCACGTTGAAGTATTACTTCCGGGATCTCAGAGCAAACTAGAGATTGTGCGTTCCGCTGTTTTCGATGCAGGACTTAAAAAGAAAGAAAGCCGCCGGCTTGAAACGGGCGCTAGCCTATTGGACGAGACTTCGGACCAGTATTTGCGAGATGTAGAAGGCCGGAATGATCGGCCAGGCAACCCATCTGATTTGGCAAGTTTTTCGCGGGAGGCCGCTCGCTTTGTCCGTAAGCGCAACGGTTTACCGGGAGCGCCAACGATCCGGATCAACCGCTTATGCGCAATTTTTCCATTCCTTCGAAAAGACCGTCCTGAATTTGGTGCACGTAACGGTGAGCCATTCAAAGGCGCTTTGCCATGTTGCTGCATCGGAAAACCTAAAATCAACAAATGTTCTGATACGGCTTGCCTTTTTCGCTGGCAGTTCCCGCCAATCGAGAGGTACCGACAAACACAGTTCCTTCTCGATATCGTCCTTGCACGATAGGAGGGTTCTGTAGAGATCCTTGGATCCCCTAATGTATAGTTCGCAGCCCACTTTGTTGTCGCGCGCACTTATGGTAAACGTCACATGCCTATCAGATCTGCCGATGGCCACATTGTACCAGTGTTGGGGGCGCGGCGTCCTAAGCTTCAGAGGAAGCTGGTTTTTAGAAGCGTATTCTTTGAGCTGTTGCCAAAACTCAAGTTGCCTGGTCTTTCTGGCGGATGGAACTTTCCGGCTTCTTTGTCCCTTAGATAATTGTGGTCGTGGGCAATCCTTGGCCCTTGCAGACTGGTCCACCCCTTCTGCCGCGCTTTCGACGATCGCGGTTTGCAATATTTCCGATCGACATTTTGTGAGCATATAGTCCAGTCGTTTGTGGTACTCTTCCCCGAGAGAATTCGGCGGCACATACGCCCCGAGAGAAACTGCCAATTGCCACCATCCCTGAAAATGACATCGATCAATCCATTGATAGATACAAAAGGTGTCGACAGCTTTTTTTAGTTTTCCCCGTAAGAATCTCTCAATTCTCCTTCGCTGACTTTCATGTTCCATGTCCGCCCCGCTCAATCAATCCGCCCAGCAGACTCTCGAAAATCTTCAGGTCTCGGGGGCTGAGATTAAATCTCTCGTTCAATTTGGACAAGACAACACCATGGGATACCCATCTCTTGAAATCCTCTATGGTTCCGGCGAACCGCCTCGCACATTTATCACACACGGTTTGGTAGTCCTTTACCTGTAACGTTTTCATGCATAAACGGATGGCCTGCGCCACCTCCTGATCGTGGGCGACCATGTAATAGAGGACAACATAAATCTGCCTAAGGGTCTCGTTTGAACGGCTCTCAAAACGGATGTTTCCTGGTTCATCGTCGGTACGAGCAACCCGAGGCGTCAATGAGGTTCGACGCGCTACGGGTAAAGTGTTTTGTGAAGCGTGTGACCGGCATTCCGACAGAAGATAATCAAGCCTTTTGTGACGATGCGCGTCAAGAGAGTCCGGTGGCACATGGGAAGCCAAAGCCAGGCCAAGATCATACCAGCCGTGAAAATGACATCGGTCAATCCACTGATAAATGCAGAAGGTGTCAATCTCATCCCTGTTCCGTCCGTTCAGGAACCTAATAATGCGACGCTTCTGAGTTTCCGCATTCATCATGATTCAGGGAGCGACCTTTGTGGGCCGTTAAAGGTTTGTATAAGTGGCGTCAGCTCTGCATTCTGATTCAAGGAGCCTCACCGATATGCCCGGATAGACCACATACTGTCAGGGCATGTTCTACAAAATCAGAATACCAAACTCCATCGATGTCGTGGCTCAGGATCTTTTTCCAATCACCCGAAGCTTTGCCATCGGAAGGTTGAAGTATTCCGAACCGGTCTACCAACGCCTCAGTGTCACTCCGGCCTGCATTTGCGATGAGTGGACTACCGGGACGCCCGCGGGAATAGCCCTGACGGTGTGAATCGCCCGAGTAGAGCGCAAGCTTTGGAAGATCGAAGGTTGCCCTCGGAACCTCAATCGTAAATGCTGTTCGGTCCACCTCGTCGGCGTCCCTGCAAACGAATCTCACAGAGTGTCTCCCGGTCTTGATCCTCCCCCGGCTCAATATCCACTTTTTCCACATCGCAAATACCCCTTCCAACACGGCCTCGTGCCGAGATAGCTCACGCATCAGAGCGTCAAATTGAGTTTGATCATCCGTGGCTTGTTCCCAGGTTGTCACTACCTCGGCCCTTCCATCACCGAGGTAACGATAGATACCCGGAGGCGTTCCATGGCGCACCTTAGCGCCATCAATGGGATTCGCACCGTCTATTAGGGCTGAGAAGAAATCCGGAATCCTGTCCTTTGCTTGAAGAACAGTCTCTTTGAGACGATGAATCACTTCGTTGGCCTCATTCCACGCAAGCCCGACAAGAACGTTGTCGGCCTTCTGAACGACTCTGCCCGGGGCATTACCTGGCGTAAGCCATTGCAGACCTGATTCTTCGAGCCACCTACAAAAAAAGGAACGGTCCGCATTAGGAAAGCAAAAGACACAACCGTTGACACCCACTCTCTTTAGAAGGAGCAAGGATCGGCCTTGGTGGTTCAGCTCCAGTGCGTCAGCTCCGTTGATCTTCAGGTCAAGGCCGAGGTTGGCACAGGTGTAAGGAAAGGTTTTGGGTACCATGACAGAAGGCCCGGCATTTCCTTCTCGAAGCTCCATGTAGGTTTGACTCAGTCGATCGCGGCAAAGACCGCTGAGATAGTCCACTCGTTTCGAGTAGTCTTCGTCCAGAGCGTTTGGAGGAATAGCCGATCCTAGACGGAGACCAAATTCCCACCATCCTTCGAAACAGCATCTGTCTAGCCACTGATAGATGCAGAAGCTATCCACATCGGCGCCGGCCGTTCCATTCAGGTAGCGGAGAATCTGCTTCTTCTGCTTTTCACCGTTCATGACCGCCTTGAGCCTCGCCAATTTATATCTTATTCGTGGTCCCCAGTAGAAGGTTCAGATGTACCCTCGGCTTGTCGCCGGATGACGGCTATGGAGAACAAATCCTTGTCCAAGCCGTATAACCTGAGTACACGCCTCGTGAGTACATAAAGCGATTCAGCGTTTTGGTTCACCTCAGCATAAATGTCAGTTCCAGGGATTTGTTCGGGAATTCCGGACAGATCACTCGGATTCCGCGAGAAGTATTTCCTTTTCTTTCCGGCCAGCGAGAAAAGTCTTTCTTGCTTATCGGGATTATCGCGGAGAACCATTCGAACTACTTTCAAAAACACGTCTTTGTGAAACTTAGCTTGATACATTTTGCCATTGAAAGCAAAACCGGTCACCTTCGATCCCCGTAAATAATGAGCAAACATCCGTTCGGCTTCTTCCGCAGGATATTCTAACTTGTTTACAAGAAGATCGATAATCTGCTTTTCGTTTACAGCCCCTGCCTCGTCCGTGGTAATCCCATTCGTCGATAGGTTGTTCCTGCATTCCTGAAGCAGGAATTCCAGCCTTTTATGATGGTGATCGTCCAGGGAATTAGGAGGGACGCTTGAGGAAAGAGAAAGGACCATCTGCCACCAGCCTTGAAAATGGCAACGCTCTATCCA
>Ga0181527_1005243_pt1 | contig 10830 bp, 11 predicted proteins | sample PEATcosm2014_Bin_30_FD_119762 | JGI IMG/M metagenome (GOLD analysis project Ga0181527, IMG submission 119762) | Peatland microbial communities from MTU Mesocosm Facility, Houghton, MI, USA - PEATcosm2014_Bin06_60_metaG | ecosystem: Environmental > Terrestrial > Soil > Wetlands > Peat | place...
AATCCGGCGCGGCCAACCGGTTACGGCGCAGTGCCAGACTACCGGCCTTTGGCTCTGGCCAGCAGCGGCGCGAGCATTTCGCTGTCATCCGCGTGGCGCGGACGCTGGGTGGACATCACCGGATATCACCAGATTGGTTTGCGACCTTACGACCCCGTTTCAGGACGCTGGCTGACGTATGACTCGGTTTGGAACAAACGCGACCCGAATTACTATTCTTTTTGCTCCGGTGATCCAGTCAACCACTTCGATGCCGATGGACGGTGTCCTAGTCCAAATCAAAATTCACAAAACCAGAACGCCTTTAGTTTCTCGGCTTGGCCGAACCAAACGAGCTTCCCTGACTATTTGGTGCGTAAGGAAGACCCATTGCTTGTGGATCAAGTTTTATCTACTGGTTATCCCGCACCGCCGGGCGGTTCACTTGCGGACACAGTTCTTAACGGGAGCCACGACGCCGGTTATCCTGTCAGCACAATGCCGGGCGGAGCGCCAAACATAAATGGGCAGCCGCTTTGGATTGATGTAAATCAAGTAACGGCCAACGGCGGCACGGTTGTTCAGAACCCGCAAATTGTGGACGCGATGAGGCAGGCCGGAGTGCCGGAATCCCAAATCCGAATATACCAAGCTAATCAGGCGGTAGAAGGCGAAGCTGTCATTCAGGGAGCCATACCATCTACTGCAATTAACACCGGCCCCATGATGTATATCACGCGAGGCGGACAAGGTTTGGCGGTTGTGGGGGCAGCGGCATCCGGCTGGAACCTTGGGCAGTCAATAAATCGCAGCGTTGACCAAGGCACACCGACTCCGTTTGTTGCTCAAGCCGTGCGTGAAGCTGGTGGCTGGGGTGGTGCGTGGGCGGGATTTCAAGCAGGGGCAGGAATCGGAGCAGCGGCAGGAATTGAAACCGGGCCGGGTGCATTACTGACCGGTCTCGGAGGAGGAATCGTCGGTGGAGTTGCTGGCTATACAGGTGCAAACTGGATTGGAAACAAAATTGAAGGGAAATGACCAATGATCGCGCCCAATAATAACATGACCGAGTTGAAACCGAATCCAGTAAAATGGATTGCGTTATTAACCTTCTCTCTCTTTTCAGCCTTAATGGGAGCCGCCCAAGTTGGAAACGGAAGATGGCTAGTAGGAGGGATGCTGATTGCATGGGGTATTCTTGGAGGAGTGGCTTGCACGGTAGCTTTATTTTCCAAAAGAATGGTGCTGCGACTGACGCCGGAAGGTTTTGGTTTTGGGACATTGAGGAAACGCTACTTTTATCACTGGTCGGACATCCTTGTTATTGGGGTTGGCAGCATCGGCCAGAAAAGAGTCTGCTTCACGCTCCGGGAATATATTCCGGGGGAGGAAAAAGTTCGGAAAGTGAATCAGGGAGCCATCGGATTCGACCGTTTTTTGCCGGATACCTATGGCAAGAAGCCGATGGAACTGGCGAAGCTCATGGAAGACTGGCGGCATCGGCACGCCCAACCGCATTTTACTGAAAACTGAATGAAACCCATTTTACTGATTTTGCTTTGCACCGTTTGTCTGGTGCAGACGATGCAGGCGGCCAATGATGTGCCGCCCGTGGTGCAGGCGGGGCTTGATGCTTACCGGACCAACGGCCTGCAAAGTGCGTATGGCATCTGGAGCAAAGGCACGTTGGAGAATGACAAAGCATCGCGGGATATGGTGCTGACAGGACTGAACCAAGTGGAATCGGCCTACGGAAAGATGATCGGCTACGACATTGTAAAGACCGTGCCGATTGGCTCCGTGGTGAAGCGAGTTTACTTGGTTGTGCATTATGAAAAGGGGCCGGTGTTCGCATACATGGACTGCTACAAGGCCGAGGACAAATGGCTCGTCACCGATTTGCTATTCCATACAAAAGCGAATCTGGTTTTTCCGCCGGGGCTGTTGGGTGGATAAGCAAACCATGAAACTTTTTCTTTTAGCCGTGATGCTGCTTTGCCCGATGCTGGCGACGGCGCAGCTCACGGTGACAGTCACGCCGCCGAAGGTGGTCGGACAAAAAGCCGTGGTGCAGCTAAAGATGAAAAACGGTTTGGGCGACGCGGTGAAGTCAGCGCGAGCCGTGTGCTTTCTGCTGGGCGACCACGGCCAGATGGTCGGGCAGTCAACGAAGTGGGTCATCGGCCAGAACCACACCAGCCTTGAACCCAAAGCCGAGGCGACCTTCAACTTTGTGGTGACGAGTCCGCAGCCGTTCACGACCACGAACCTTACTGCCAAGGTGAGCTTCAGCCGTGTGGTATTGGACGGCGACAAACTGGCGGACGTGACGAAGGCCGTCAGCGTAACGACACCTTGAAGTGAGCCAATTTTTTACAGGACGCTGCTCTCCTTGTGAAACAAGGGGGCGGACGTAACAGCGGAGCGACCAGGCTGGCGACAGCGATGCACACAGCGATGGCGCTGGTGTAAACTGGCAAATTTTCCGTCAGACATCTTCCCTTAGCACAGCTTTAGACCACGACCGCCGCCGGAAAATTTGCGCGAATTTTGCGCAACAGTTGCGCAACAAAAACGCAACAAGTTCAACGCCTTTCAACACCCTTCAACCTTGAGCCGTTCACGCACGGGCAAAGGCGTTGAAACTCACAGCCAGGACGACGGGAAGCGACGGCTAAAAAGGTGAAAAGTAGCCATGACACTTACCCCGCCTAAAATCGGCGATCTGGCTGCTCGATGCCGAGCGCAACGGCTGCGCGAAAAAAATCCGTGGCGCGCATCAAACGCTGTCGGGAGAAAAGTCGCAGACGCGACGGACAAAAAACCGTTGGCCGCATCAAACGGCGACGATGAAAAAATCGCAAGGTTGCTCATCCTTTAGCCGCTAGACGCGCCGGAGAAAGTTGCGCCTTGGCTCGCGTCCGTCATGCCGGATGCTTCCCGCCCCCGACACAAGAGCAGTTATATGCAATGCCGCCTCATGCGCCGGTGTCCGCTCTGCGGAGCCTCCGGCGCACGAGTCTCCGCCGTCTCCTCGCGTGCCTCGCGTCCGACGGCCCGGTTCATCGAATATAACTGCGTCTTGTGTCCGGGGCGGCGACTGCGCTGTCATGGGCGTTGCTGTGCTGACCCTCGCGCTCGGTCAGCGCAACGCCCACGCCAGCTTGTCGGCATCCGTCCCGCCCGCCGCTCGCCCGGCGCACCGCAAAAAAGTTGGTGTGTGAATCAAACCTTGCTCGATGGAATGTCGCAACGGCGACGGAGAAAAAATCATCGGATGAATCAAATGCTGTCGGCGAAAAAATCGCCGGGCTGACGCAGCCAGGTATCGGCAGTTGCCGGAAAAGTGAACAAGCAGCCGCTTGAAGTCGCGCCGGACGGTTGCCGGTGGTTTGGTGGTTCGTGGCCGCGTGCGAGCGTCGCGGGTTGGTGGCCGTCTGCAAAGACCGCTTCTAGGGTGGATTGCTGGCCTGTCGGGGCGGCGTCCGAACCTTTGGGGCTGCGTGTGGCTGGCGAACGTCGCTGGCCTGCTTATTAGGCACTCTGGCTGCCGTGCCGGGCAGCGTGGCGATGCTGGCGCATCGCCTTCACGTCGCCTTTTCGTCGGCGTGCTGGGACACCAAAGCCTCGACGACCTCAGCAATCTTCTGTTGCTGTCTGCGGGGAAGTTTGGCGACCCGCTGGAAAGCTTGGTTGAGGCGACCGCCCGGAGTGACAACGCGCCGGGGCTTTGGCTGGCCAAGAAGTTCCTCGACGGTGACGCCGAGCGCGTTGGCCATTGGAACCAGCACGTCGGAACGCGGCGGGCTGTCGCTTTGCTCCCAATAACGAATGTTCGATTGATCCTGACCAATCTGCCGGGCCAGTTCGCGTTGCGAAAGACCGGCGGCCTCGCGAAAGGCTTTGAGACGTGACGCTGTTTTTGCCATGTCATCATCGTAAGGTGCGATTGAAAAAAAGATTTGCATGTGAGTAGTATATTACTCACTATTGAGCAATGCAATCACACTTGACGGCTTCCAAGAAAAAGCAGCGGCGCAAGGCCGTCCGCCCCGCAAAGGCGGTGGCGGTTTGGGGCGAGTTGTGGGACTGCCACTACCGGCTCATGGCGCTGGTGAGCCTTTTGGAGTCCTGCGGCGAGCCGATGGAGGCGTGGCAGGTCAGCAGCGCCGGGACGCTGGCGGGCGAGCAAGTGCGCCGCATGGAAAAACTGATGAACCAACTAAATGCGACACGATGAAAACTTCAACAAAACCAAAACCGGCGAGCAGGCGGCCCGCAGTCAGTCAGGTGGACTGTCTGGACGGATTGCGCGACTGCCTGGCAACCATCGGCACGCTGGCGGACTTGCTGGAAGCGGCCGGACGGCATCCCGACGCCGAGCCAGTGGAGGCAGCCACCATCAGTCACACCGGCAAACTCATCTTGGCGGAAGCGGCCAAGGCCGAGGCATGGCTGGACAAGCTGGAGGAACCGACACACTAATTATGAAACCGAAAACTTCACCGAAGCAAAAACCATCTGCCGACCAACGCGAGGCCGACCGCTGGCTGGAATGGGAGGACGGCGTGTTGAGCCACTGTCGCACCATTGAAATCTTTGCCGCCTTGCTGTTCCACACCGGGCGCAATGACGGCGTGACGCTGGACGTGGTCAATGACACTGGCGGCATGATAAAGGCCGAAGTGGTGCGTTTGAAACAACAGGTGAAAACCCGGCCCGGACGAGGTGCGAAATGAAAACGGGCTTCATCGCCATCCACCGGACGCCGCTCGATGAGCGCGTGTTGAGTTGCACGTTTGGCAATTATCCGTGGGACGAGTGGGAACGGCGGGCGCTGGCGGCAGGTCTGCCAAAGGAACTGGCGGGCATTGGACGGCTGACCATGCGCGAGGCGTATAACCACGGCTGGACGGACAAGCTCAAAACGCTTTGCGGCTGGAACGACGACGGCAGGCGCATGATTAGGCTCGCGCTCCGTTCCCCCAAGGCCGCTGAAAAACGCTGGCAACGGCTGCTCGACACCGACGGCTATCGCGGCGAATGGCGGGACGGCCAGTGGTTCTCGCGCCTATGAAAGTGGACTTCGACAACATCAAGCGGACGACCGACCTCGTGCGCGTGGTCGAATCCTACGGCATCGCGCTCAAAAAAATCGGCAAAGACCACGTCGGCCTTTGTCCGTTCCACGACGACCACAAGCCCTCGTTGCGCGTGACCAGTGGCAAGGGCTTGTTTCGTTGTCCGGCCTGTGGCGCAAGCGGCAACGTCATTCAGTTCGTGGCGAAGAAGGAAGGGCTTACCGACCGTCAAGCGGCGTTGAAACTGTTGAGCCATGTGCCGGGCGTGAAAGTCGCGGCGCAAGTCGCAGCACGACCGGCCAAGGCCGAGCCACCGCCCACGCCGCAGCCGTCCGCCAGTGTGCCATTGAATCCGGCGGCATTGTTGCAACGAGTTGTCACGTTCTATGTCAAGACGCTGCACAAAGACCGGGCGGGACTGGATTACTTGAAAAGCCGCCACTTGAGCGACCCGGCGATGCTCGCGAGCTTTCAGGCGGGTTATTGCAACGGGACGTTGCCGGGCGTGCTGCCGCCGTCCGGTGAAATCGTGGAGGGCTTGAAGACTTTGGGCGTGTTGAACGCTCGCGGGCAGGAACACTTTCGCGGCTGCGTCACCATCCCGATCCTCGACAGCCAGGGCAACGTCTGCGGCATCTATGGACGGCGTATCACGGACGCCGAGCCGCGGCACTTGTATCTGCCCGGCCCGCATCGCGGCGTATTCAATCACTATGCCGCCCGGACAAATAAAACGGTGTTCATTGCCGAGGCGATTTTGGACGCCATGAGCTTGTGGCAGTCGGGCTTCAAAAACGTGGTTGCCCTTTACGGCGCGCAGGGCTGGACGGCAGACCACGAACAGCTTTTGCGCGAGGGCGCGACCCGCCAAGCGTGGTTGTGTCTGGACAACGACGAGGCCGGAAGGAACGGGAGCGAACAGCTAAAAGAAAAGCTGGCGGCTTTGGGCGTGGCGGGCGTTCAGGTGGTGCAATGGCCGGAGGGCGTGAAGGACGCGAACGAATTTTTTGCCAGCCGAGGCCCGCAGGAGTTTGAAAAACTTCTGGCAGGCATCCGGCCTGCCGAGAGTGCGCCGGTGCAGAGTGAAACCACGGCCAAGCTGGGTGAGGAGGAAGTGACGGCGACCGCCGAAGGCTTGAGCGTTCGTTACGGCACGCGGCATTATCAGTTGCGGGGCATTGAGCAGCCGAGTCCGGCCCGGTTGCGGGCGACCATCAAGGCCGTGAGCAGCGAGCCGAGCCAGCTTGGACGCTTCCACATAGACACGGTAGATTTTTACCTCAGCCGTTCGCGGCGGGCGTTCGTTTTGGAAACGGCGCGTTTGTTCCACGAGACGGCGGAAATCATCGAAAGCGATTTGAACCGGCTGACCGAACGGCTGGAAAAACACACGCAGCAAAGCGAGAGCGCCACGCCCAAGCTGGCTGTCAGCGAAACAGACAAGGCCGAAGCGTTGAAGTTTGGACGCCAGCCGGATCTCGTCGGCGAGATTTTGCGCGACGTGGAAAAGCTCGGCCTTGTCGGGGAGGAAACCAACAAGCTCATGTGCTATCTGGTGATGACCGGGCGGAAGATGGACGACCCGCTGGCCTTGCTCATCCTGTCGGGCAGCGGCGCCGGCAAATCACTGTTGCAGGACGTGCTGTTGAAACTCTGCCCCGACGAGGACTTGATAAAACTCACGTCGCTGTCCGACCGGGCGTTGTTTTACAAGGACGCCGACTCGCTGAAAAACAAAGTGCTGGCCGTCGAGGAAGTGGCCGGGGCGGAAGGCGCGCACTATGCCATCCGCAATCTCATCTCGGCGAAAAAACTCGTCATTGAAACGACGGTGAAAAATCCCATGACCGGCCAGTTGACGACGCAGGTGAACACGGTGAACGGCCCGACGGCGGTGTTCCAGACGACGACCCGCCCGGACTTGGACGCCGAGACGCGCAGCCGGTTCATCGTGACGAGCGTGGACGAATCGCTGGCGCAGACGCGGGAAATTTTGACGGCGCAACGGAACAGCCACACGCTGGACGGAATGCGCCGGAAAAAACAGCGCGAGGCCATCGTGCAGCGGCATCATGCCTTTCAGCGGTTGTTGCAGCCGGTGACGGTGGTGAATCCCTTCGAGCCGTTGTTGACGTATGCCGACGACCGGCTGGCCGTGCGCCGCGACCAGCCGAAATATCTGAATCTCATTTTAGCCGTCACGTTCCTTTACCAGATGCAGCGCGACGTGAAGCACGACGAGGTGTGCGGCGACTACATTGAAACCACGCTGGCCGACATTGCCATTGCCAACGAACTGGCGACCGAACTGTTTGGGCAAACCTTGTCGGAACTGTCCCGGCCCGGCGGCGAGTTGTTGCGGCTGGTGTTCGATTATGTGACCGGCCAAGCCGCCCGGCAGAAAGTGGCAACCGAAACCGTCACGTTCAGCCGCCGCGAACTGCGCGAGTCGCTCAAATGGAGCGAGTATCAGTTGCGGACGTATCTGGACGAACTGGCGCAACTGGAATATGTGCTGCCGTTGACGGGCAAACAAGGCCAGCCGTTTCGTTACCGGCTGTTATACGACGGCCAAGGCGAAAGCGGCCAACGCTTTTTAACCGGCCTCAAATCGGTGGAGCAGTTGCAACGCGAGGCCGGAACGCTTGGCCTCGTGGCGGGTGAACCGGCTTCGAGGCCGACGGCGGAACTTCGAGGCAAAAAGACCAGCTTCGCGGGCGCTTCGTTGAACGGTTTGCACGAAGTCAAAGCGTCGCCGCAGGCCGGTAAATCAAGGGTGGCGCGCAACGGCGCGACCACTTCGAGCCTTTTGCCGGGGAAAACATATCCGGTGAACGGAAGCGAAAGGAGCAGGACAAATGTATAGCGAATCATTGCAGAAACTTTTGGCCGAGTTCGTGGAGGCGCACCGGGTGCGCCGCATGGCGCAAGCCACCATTGACGGACGGCGGCACGCGACGAACGTGTTTTTTCAATATCTGGCCGAGGCCGGGGTGGAGGACATTCGCGCCGTGACGCGCCAGCACATCCGCGATTATCAAAGCTGGCTGATGCGTCCGGGCAAATACTGCGTCCACACGGTTCACCTTCACATGATTGCAATCCGTCGCTTGTTCGACCACTTGGAGAACACCGACGCCATTTTACTCAATCCCTGTGTCGGGCTGCGGCTCCCGAAATTACCCGACCGGCTGCCCCGTTCGGTGCTGACGCTGTCGGAAGTCAAGGCGGTGTTGAAGCAGCCCGACACGCAGACGCCCAAAGGCATCCGCGACCGGGCGTTGCTGGAAATGTTTTACTCGACCGGCTTGCGCGTGGGCGAAATGGCGGCGTTGACCATCCACGACGTTGACCCCAAGAACGGCTTTGTGCGTGTCAACAAGGGCAAGGGCGGCAAAGACCGCGTGGTGCCGATGGGCTGGACGGCCTGCAAATACGCACGCGAGTATCTCAAGGAAGTGCGTTCCAAGTGGACGGAGGCCAGCCGCGAGGAACGTGCCTTCTGGTTGGCGAGCGTTCGCCCCCATCGCCCCATTGCCCGGCAAATGATGATGGTGCTGGTCAGCGACTACGGCAAAGCCGCTGGACTCACCAAGCGGCTGGTGCCGCACACTTGGCGGCACACTTGCGCGACGCACATGATCGCCAACGGCGGCAGCGTCCACTATGTGCAACGGCTGCTCGGCCATCGTTGCATTGAGACGACGGAGATTTACACGCGCGTGGCCGCGTCCGACCTGAAGGCGGCGTATCGGAAGGCCGGGCCGAAAACCGAAACCACCAAAGCCCCGTTGCCGGTGAACGCACGCAAGCTGCCGCCGCATCAGAAAAACAAACTCAAAACACCCGTGCCCATTCCCGAAGGCGCAGACCAGTAGAAAGGAACCAGCCATGACCATTGACACCTCATTGCAACATTACGACGTGCTGGCCGACCGCCACCAGCAACACCTGCAACTGCTCAACTTCGCTCCGCAGAGCGTCCGCACCGCCGTCAGCAGTCTGAAACAGTTCAAACGCTATCTGGTGGAAGCGCAAGTGACCGACTTGCAGGCCGTCAGCGCCGCGACGGTGAATGATTTTTTTGCGTGGCTCATGGTGCAGCCATCGCATCGGGGAACGACGCGCACCCCCGGCACGCATAACCGCGTTTTAAGCACCCTCAAAGGCTTTTTCGCGTTCTTGGCCGAGGAAAACTATCTGTCGCGCAGCCCGATTAAAGACCTGCGTTACGCCCGCGAGCCGGACTACCTGCCCCGGAATGTGCTGACCGTGCCAGAGTCACGGAAAATCATGCAGCAGCCCGATCTGCAAACCGTTGTCGGCTACCGCGACCGCACCATGTTGGAAGTGCTTTACGCCACCGGCATCCGCAAGGCCGAACTGATGAACCTCACCGTCGAGAACGTGAACATCGAGGACGGCGTGCTGCGCATCAATGGCGGCAAGGGAGCCAAAGACCGCATCGTGCCGCTGACCAAACTGGCCTGCTCGTTTTTGGAAAATTACATCAAGGGCGTGCGCCCCGAACTCACTGGCCAGAACCAGACCAACCGGCTGTTCCTGTCCATGCGTCAGCGGCAAATGAGCAAAAACACGCTGGCCTGCGCCGTCGAAAAATACGCGAAAATGGCGGGCGTCAAAAAGCACGTCACCTGTCACTTGTGGCGGCACACCGTCGCCACGCATCTGGTGCAGAACAAGGCCAACTTGCGCCACGTTCAGGAAATCCTGGGACACCGGAGACTGACCACCACCGAGCGTTATCTGCATCTGACCATTGCCGACTTGAAGGAAGCCCACCACAAGTATCACCCGCGAGAAGCCGACGCCAAATAGCGTTGCCAGCGGAGCCAAAATCAGCCACATTCGCGCCCACATGGGCGCGTGTTTTCATTCGGGCAAACGACGGCTTTTAGCCGTCCTGTTTTGCCTGTTTTCCTTGTGGACGTTCGCCGTCCAAGCGCACACGCGCACACCGTTCTCGTTCGTTCCGGCGCAGGTCGAAAGGCCGTCCTTTTCGCTACGGCTGGAAGCGGAAAACCCACGTCAAACCAGCCCCCATTTAGCCGTCAGCCTGTATATCAGCCCGGACGGGCGTATTGGGATTTTTGCTGGCGGTGATCCCATTGGTTATTTTGATCCGGATGGAAGGTGCATCGAGGGTTTGGAGAATTGGGCGGTCAACAAATACGACAGCGCGCTGGCTACGTTTCAAGGGTTGATGAATCCAGACACACGCGCCCAAACTTTCCTAGATTACATGTATGGCGGAACCAGCGGAACATTCAACTGGCTTGTCGAAAACGAGCAGGGAATAAACAATATGTTGCCCGGCGGTTATTTCGACAATTTGGCTCTGAATTACATCTCCGGCCAAGGCAACCAGTATATCAATAACACAGGGGCGAATTTCAATGTAGATCCAAATTCGCCCGCTTCACAGTGGGGAAATTTTTCAAGCCAGGCCTCGCTTAACATCGGATCGCTGCTCGTGGGAGGGGGAGAAGCCAACATCGCGAGCGACACAGAAAAGGCCCTGCCTGAAGTGGAACAGATCTTGGTGCAGACAGAACAAACGGCCGCAGAGGTTGCAGCGCCAAGCGGAAATGCTTATAGTGTGGCATTTCAGACCACGCTTGATTCTGCGTCATATCCAGGTTTAACAAGGGCGGCGCATTTCCAAGAAGCAAACGAGGCGCTCCTGACGGCAATGGAGAGCGACTCGCAGTTTGCACAGACAATGCAGCAAGCGGGGGTGAACCTTGAG
>Ga0181527_1005244_pt1 | contig 10829 bp, 10 predicted proteins | sample PEATcosm2014_Bin_30_FD_119762 | JGI IMG/M metagenome (GOLD analysis project Ga0181527, IMG submission 119762) | Peatland microbial communities from MTU Mesocosm Facility, Houghton, MI, USA - PEATcosm2014_Bin06_60_metaG | ecosystem: Environmental > Terrestrial > Soil > Wetlands > Peat | place...
CCGGCAGGCCGTCGACGGTCTGGCCGCCGCGGCCGGGGGTAACGCCGCCGACGACTTGGGTGCCGTATTCGCGGCAGTGTCGCGTGTGGAACTGCCCGGCACGGCCCGTGATCCCCTGGCACAGCAGGCGGGTGTTCCGGTCGACGAGGATGCTCATGGCGGCGGTCCTTGGGCTTCACCCCGTTGGCCTGTCCCGCTTTGCGGGCGCGGGGCGGCGGCCGCGGCGACGGCCTTCTTCGCGGCATCGGTCAAGTCGGTCGCGGTGAGCACGTCCAGGCCGTCGGCCGCCAGGATGCGGCAGCCCTCCTCGACTTCGGTCCCCTCCAGGCGGACCACGAGCGGGACGTTGAAGTGGAGCGAGTGGCAGGCTTCGACCAGGGCGCGGGCGATCGTCGTGCACTGCATGATGCCGCCGAAGATGTTCACCAGGACGGCGCGGACGTGCGGGTCGCCGATCAAGATGCGCAGCGCTTCGGTGACTTGCTGCACGTTGGCGCCGCCGCCCACGTCGAGGAAGTTGGCGGGTTGGCCGCCGTGGAGCTGGATCAGGTCCATGGTGCTCATGGCCAGGCCGGCGCCGTTGACCAGGCAGCCGATGTTGCCGTCGAGCTGGACGTAGCTCAGGCCGGCCTCGCCGGCACGGACCTCGGCCGGGTCCTCCTCCTCGAGGTCGCGGAGGCCGGCGAGCTCGGGGTGGCGGAACAGCGCGTTGGGGTCGAAACTCATTTTGCCGTCCAGCGCCAGCAGGTTCTGGTCGGGGGTGAGCACGAGCGGATTGATTTCCACGAGGCTGCAATCGTGGCGGAGGAACATGGCCACGAGCGCCTGCACGAACGGCTCGGCCGCGCGGAGCGCCGCCGGGGGCAAGCCGAGCCGCCAGGCCAGCGTGCGGATTTGGTGTGCGCGCAGGCCGAAGTCGGCGTCGAACGGCTCGCTGAAGATTCGCTCCGGCATGGTGGCGGCGACGTGCTCGATTTCCATGCCGCCTGCGGCCGACGCGATCAGGGCGGGCGCGGCCGCCGCCCGATCCACCAGCACGCCGAGATAGAATTCCCGCGCGATCGCGCAGCCCTCTTCGACCAGCACGCGGTGCACGGTCTTGCCTTGCGGGGGAGTCTGCGCCGTGACCAGCCGGTGGCCGAGCAGGTTGCCGGCCGCCTGCTCCGCTTCTTCCCGGCTGCGGACCACCTGCACGCCGCGCTGGGCGGGGATGTCGGCGACCGTGCCCTTGCCGCGGCCGCCCGCATGGATCTGGGCCTTGACCACCGCCAACGGCGCGGCGAGTTTGCAGAAGGCGTCGACGGCGGCCTGGGGACTGTCGGCAACGAACCCGCGGGGCACGGCCACCCCTGCTTCGCGGAAAAGCTGCTTGGCTTGGTACTCGTGAATCTTCATCGGCCGTCCTTGCGGTACAGATTGCGGATTCGCGCGTTCTCGCGCGCCAGCCGCCGCAGATAGAACGCCAGGAACCCGATCACCGCCCAGAACAACAGCAGGGTCACGAAGCTGCGGGCCAGGCCGTAGGTTTCCGCGGCGAGCGCCTCGGGAGGGCGGCGGATGCCGGGGGCCGCCCACGCCAGGATCTCGAACGTCGCCGCGTAGAGGAACACCAGCAGAAACACCGCGGTGAAAGCCCGGCTCGGCCGCTCGCGCATGGCGTTGCGATCCAAGAATGGCAGCCCCAGGAAGAACAGCGCCAAGAGCGCAAACAGCGCCACGCCGAGGGCCTCGGGGACCAGCTTGAGCGTCTTGAACATGAACAGGAAGTACCACTCCGGTTTGATGCCTTCCGGCGCGGGCTTGAGCAGGTCCGCCTTGTCTCCCATCTCCGTCGGAAAGAGCACGGAAAGCGTGGCCAGCACGCCGAACAGTAACAGCCAGAGGCAGCCGTCCACGAGCAGGAATTCGCTGAAGAAAGGGCGATGGTCGCGCGCCACTGCCGGCGGCATTCCCAAGGGAAGACTCAACCCCTGCACTTGAATGAGGAGCAGGTGAACCGCCAACAGCGTCGCGAGGACAAACGGCAAGACGGCCACGTGCGCGGCGTAGAAGCGGGTCAACGTGGCGCCGCCGACCTGCTCGCCGCCGCGCAGGAAATGGACGAAGAACCCGCCGATGCCCGGCACGGCGTCTGGGACCTTGGTGCCGACGAGCGTGGCGTAATAGGACAACTCGTTCCAGGGGAGGAGGTATCCGCTGAATCCGAAGGCCAGGGCTACGAACAACATGAACATGCCGGAGACCCAGGTCAGCTCGCGCGGCTTGCGGTAGGCGCGGGTCCAGAGCACGGTCACGAAATGCAGGCCTGCCGTGGCGATGAAGAGGTTGGCTCCCCAGGCGTGCATTGAGCGGATGAGCCAGCCATAGGGGACCTGGGTCATGATGTCCCGCACGCTCTCGTAGGCGGTGGTTTCCGCCGGCTGGTAGTAGAGCATCAACAAGCAGCCGGTGGTCGCCTGCAGAAGGAAAAGGAACATCGCCGCGCCGCCCAGGAGGTACGTCCAGCTATAGCGGTGGACGGGCACCGTTTTCTTGGCCAGCAGTGCGGTCAACGGCTGCCAGTCGATGCGCTCGCGGAGCCAGCCGCCCAGCCGCGCCCGCAGCGATTCCCAGCGGAGACCGTCAAGGCGCCTTTTCAAGGTTCTCCTTCTCCATGGCGAGAATGAGCTTGCCATGCTTGAACTTGCTGAAGAGCTGCGGGAGGGGGCGGGGGGGCGGTCCGGAGAGCACGCGGCCCTCGCTGTCGTAGCTGCCGTCGTGGCAGGCGCAGTAAAAGCGATTCGCCTCTTCCTGGTAGGTGACGGTACAGCTCAGATGGGTGCAAGTCGCGACGAAGGCCCGCAGCGGCTGGCCCGCCTCCGCCGGCTGCAGGAGCAGCACGGGGACGGGCCCATAGAGCAACATCTTCGCCTTCCCCGCGGGCAGCTCGTACTCGGGCTTCTCCAGCGCGAGGAAGTCGGGCAGGGGCGCTTTGCGGAAGTTCCCCGTGTATTCCACCAGCGGGGCGAACAGGCCGGCGCCCATCGCGGCGGCGCCGCCGCCGAGCATGCCGCAAAGGAAGCGTCGCCGGGCCAGGTACGATTCTTCGATCTTCACGAGGTCTTCCTCCGGAGCAGGCGTTGTAGTTTTTGGGACACGAGCTTCCGCCGCACGCCGCGAATCCCGTCGGCCGGCCGCACGTTTTTCGGGCAGGCTCCCACACATTCCATGATCGTGTGGCAGCCCCAGACTCCCTCCGCGGCGTCCTGCTGCTGGAGCGCGTGACGGCTGCGGCCTTCGCGGGCGTCGGCCACGAAGCGGTACAGCTTGGCCAGGGCTGCCGGCCCCGCAAAGGCGGCGTTGGCTTGCCGCGCCGGGCAGGCCGCGTAGCACACCCCGCAGAGAATGCACTGCACGTATTGATCGATCCGCCGCCGCTCGGACTCGCTCATGCGGTTTTCCTGGGCCGCCGAGATCTCCGCGTGCAGCCAAGGCCGCACCCGGTTGTATTTCTCCCAGAAAGGATCCATGTCGACGACGAGGTCCTTGAGCACCTCGAAGCCGGGCAAGGGCTCCAGCACGATGCGCCGCGTCGCCAGCGTGTGCAATTGCACGCGGCACGCCAGGTTGAGCTTCCCGTTGATTGACATGGCGCACGATCCGCAGACGGCGCCCCGGCAACTACAGCGGAAGGCCAGCGAGGGATCCGCTTCTTCCTGTAGCGTCAGCAGCGCCTCCAGCACGGACATCTTCTTCCGCACGACCAGGTCGTAGGCTTGGAAGCGCGGCCGGTCGCCCGGGGTCTGGCCGTATCGCAGGACCTCGAAGCAATAGGTCTGCGCGGGAACATCCACGCCGGACGGTGGACCTGCCTCGGCAGGCCTTGCCGCCACACTCCGCGGCAAGCTTTCAGTAAGTGCGCTCTTTGGGCTCATACAGGCTGATGTCTACCTCCCGATAAGAAAGGGCGATCCGCTCGCCGTCGAGCCGGGCCAAGGTGTGCTTCAACCAGCGGGCGTCGTCCCGCACGGGATAGTCCGTGCGGAAGTGCGAGCCGCGGCTCTCTTGCCGCGCCAAGGCCCCCCGGGCGATGATCTCACCCAGCCACAACAGGCTCTCCAACTCCAAAACGTGCAGAATCTCGAGACTGAACGGTCCGGCGGGCGCGCGGCAGCACACGTCGCCGTATTGCTCCCTCAGCTCAGCGATGCGGGCCACCGCGCGGCCCAGCTCTTCCCCACGCCGGAAAATGCCGACCTGCTCCGCGCACAACTGCCGCAGCTCGTCGCGAATCCGCTGGTGCGGGGTGCCGTGCTTGCGGGCGAAGATGCGGTCCATTTGCGACGTTTGCCGCTGGAGGTGGGCTGCCAACACGCTCTCGTCAGGCGGAAAATCGCCGTGGCCCTTGCGGGAGTTGATGTCCTCCGCGACCAGCCGGCCGAAAATGACGGTATCCGCCAGGGAATTTCCCCCCAGCCGGTTGGCGCCGTGCACGCTCACGCACGCGCATTCGCCCGCGGCGTAGAAGTTTTCGATGCACGTCTTGCCGGCCGCGTCGGTATCGATTCCACCCATCGAGTAGTGCTGGCCGGGCTGGATGGGAATGGGCTCGTCCAGCGGATCGATCCCGGCGAATTCGATGCAGATGGCGCGAATGCCGGGCAGCCGCTCGAGGATCTTCTTGCGGCCGAGATGCCGCAGGTCCAGGTGCAGGTAGCCCCCCTCGAACCCGCGGCCCTCGTCGATCTCCGTCTGAATGGATCGGGCCACGATGTCGCGCGGGGCCAACTCCATCATCTTGGACGCATAACGCGCCATGAACCGCTCGCCCTCCCGGTTCAGCAGGTAGCCGCCCTCGCCGCGGGCGCCCTCGGTCATCAGGATGTTCGTGCCGTACAGCGTGGTGGGATGGAACTGCACGAACTCCAGGTCCTTCGCGGGGACCCCCGCCAAGAGGGCCATGCCGACGCCGCTGCCGGTGTTGATCAGCGCATTGGTGGAATTCCGGTACATCCGGCCGTACCCGCCGGTGGCGAACACGCAGAATTGGGCGGCGAAGGCTTCCAGCCGGCCGCGCTTCAGGTCGTAGGCGATCACCCCGTGGCAGCGGCCGTCTTCGATCACGAGCCGGGTCGCCGCGCACTCGTCGTAGATGCGGACGCCGCGCCGCACGGCCTGCTCGTAGAGCGTGTGCAGCAGGACGTGGCCGGTCTTGTCCGCCGCGTAACACGTCCGCGGAAAGCCGGCGCCCCCGAACGGGCGCTGGGCGATGGTGCCGTCGGGGAAGCGGCTGAAGGGCGCCCCCCAATGCTCCAGCTCGTAGATCACCTCCGGCGCCAGCCCGCACATCTTGGCGACGGCGGCCTGGTCGGCCAGGTAGTCGCTGCCCTTGATGGTGTCGAAGGCGTGTTTCTCCGCGGAGTCGTCGCGGCCGCCGGGGGCGTTGCCCAGCGCGGCGTTGATCCCTCCCTGCGCGGCGCCGGAATGCGAGCGGACCGGGTGGACCTTGGAAAGCACGGCCACGTCCCAGTGGGCGCAGAGCCCCAGCGCCGCACGCAAGCCTGCCAAGCCGCCGCCGACGATCAGGATGTCGTGCTGGATCATGTGACAAAGTACGCGAAATACCCGGCCAGGAACCCGGCGAACAGCAGCCAGCCCAGCACGGTGAAAACCCAGAACAGCAGGCGCTCCCGCTTCACGCCGAGATCCAGCGCGATCGTGCGCAGACCGTACAGCGCGTGGAAGATGACGCAGAAGACCAGCGTGCAAACCACCGCGGGGTGCTGGTGCAGCGCGGCCACCGCCTGCACCCACGCGCGCTCCGAAATGCTCGCCTGGCACAAGCCGCTGCACAACTGCAGCGCCAGCAACCCAAAGAGCGCGATGCCGCTGATGCGGTGGAATATCCAGACGAACACGATGCTTTCTCCCTTCAGGGGGCAGGCGCCTTGGACGTTCCCGCCAGGATGCCGGCAACCTTCTCGCACAACAGCTCGAAATCCACCGGCTTCTCCAGGAACTCCACGGCCGGCAGCCAGGCCGGATCGAGGTCCTTGTTGCTGAAGCCCAGCGGAAACGACTGGTTGACGGCGGTCAGCAGCAACACGGGCAGCGCGCCGCAGGTGCGGCGGATGGCGCGGGCAACCTCGAATCCCGCCGTGTCGTTCTCCGGAAACATGACGTCGAGGATGACCGCATCCGGCCGCCGCCGGCGAATGCGCTCGAGCGCTTGCTCCGCGTCGGTCTCGACGGCGACCTCGTAGCCGCGGCTGCGGAGCACGGTCGTCACCGCCCCGGCGAAATCGGTATCGTCGTCGACAATCAACAAGTAAGCCATGCGCGGTCCTCCGGTTTAGCGGCGTTTCTGGGGCGCGTCCGGCGCAGCGGGGAAATCCAGGGAAACGACCGTACCCTCCGCCGGGGTGCTCTCAACACGCACGCGGATCTTGCCTGCCAAGGCGGCCTGCCGCACGATGGCCAGCCCCAGGCCGGTCGAAGCCTTGTTGTGCTTGACGGCTTCCCTGGTGCGGAAGTAGTCGTCGAAGATGTGCGGGAGTTTCTCGGCCGGGATGCCGATGCCCCGGTCGCGGACGACGACCACGGCGCCCCCGTCCGTTTTCGAGTTGCAGGACACCGACACCTGCTGGGCGTCGCGCGAATAACTGACGGCGTTGGAGAGGACGTTGTCGACCATCATCACGGCGTGGTCGTGGACGCCGCACACCGAAGCGGGAGCCAGGTCCTCTGCGAAGGAGATACCCCGCTTCGCCGCCTGGGGCTTGAGGTTGGACAGGCAAGAGCGGATCAAGGCCGGCAGATCGATGGGCACGGGCCCGGGAAAATGCTGGACGTGGGAGCGCAGGTTGGCCAGTTGCAGCATCGCCTTGATTTCGCGCGAGAGCATCTCGCAACGGGCCGCAATCTGCTCGATCACCGCGACGGCGGCTGGCGGTATCGGCCCGCAATACCCGCCCAGCAAGAGCTGGGTGTTGGCATGAATGGCCGCGAAAGGCGCCTTCAATTGGTGGGTGGTGCGGATCATGTGCTGCGCCCGCTCTTCCGTGGCGGCCAGCAGGCGGCGATTGGTGGCGGCCAGCTCCCGATCGCGCTCGCGCAGCGCGCCGGCCAGCCGCGACGCCAGGTACCACACCATGCCCGAAATCAGCACCACCGACCCGACGTGGCACGCCAGCAGCGTCGGCGGCGTGCCCTCTCGCCCGGGCAGCAGCGGGCTGGCCAACACGGCCCCCGGCGGCACCACCCCGGCGCTTTCCAGGAGAATGCACGCGCAGTACATCCCCATGGCCGACAGCAGGACCAGCAGGCTCCGCCCCGGCGGGAAGAAAATGCAGGCCAGCACGACGTGGAACAGGTACATGAACGGCGCAAAGGTCTCCAGGCTGCCCAAGTAATGCACCACCACGGTGAGCATGACGAGATCCGCCAGGATTTGCAGCCAAAGGCCTTGCAACATCCGCGCGGCATGCCGCGGGCTGCGGGCAGCCGAGCGGGCCAGGGCCAGGTAGGCCAGGTTCAGCAGCCCCAGGGCCGCGGCCACCGCCAACGGCCAGGCGGGCGTCACGCGGATGCCGCGGTGCGCCAGCACGTCGCCCCCGGCCCAGGCCGCCAGGCCTAACCCCGCCAGCGCTGCAATCACCAGCCAGCGCAGCGAACAAAACCAGGCAATGTTCTGGCGGAGCAGCCGCCCGTCGGCTTCCGCGTAGAGCGGCGGCTCGGCGGCGGAGGGGGCGCCGTCTGATCGGGCCGCCTCTTCCAGCGGCAAGTCGTAGGCCGCCCAACCCGGAGTCACGGTTTCGGTTGTCATACCCCGCTCTCGCGCGAACTCGGAAGACGCCACGTGGCTGCGTGTCATGATTCGGAGGCCAGCCAGGTGGTCCCGGCCGCAAACAACCGCGCAAGCTCGCCCCGCCCGCGCTTCGCCACGGCCGCGTCGACCTGGGCCGTCAGCAAGTCGTCGTACGTCGGTTTTTCCACCTGGCGGAAGATGCCCAGGGCCGTGGGGAAATCGGGCGGCTGCAGTCCCGCCAGCAAGTAGGCCCGCACGGACGACGGGCTGTGGGCGTCGTGCACGAGCAGGTCCGCCTCGCGCACGCCGCCGGCCCCCAGCGTGGCGACGACGGGGTCCATTCCCAACGCCGCAATGCCGCGGCCGCCGTCCTTTCCGAAACGGATCGGCTTGCCTTGCTCCAGGTAGACCCAGTGCTCGTCGCGCGCGGAGCGGTCGCTGAAGTCGTCCAGCGCCTTGTCGTTGAAGATCATGCAGTTCTGGCGGATCTCCACCAGCGCCGTCCCCTTGTGACGCGCCGCCGCTTCGATCATCCTGGCCAGGTGGGCCGGGTCGGCAAACACCGAGCGGGCCACAAACGTGGCGTCGGCGGCCAGCGCCAGCTCGACCGGGCGGATCGGGTGCTCGATGGTCCCCGCCGGACTCGACTTGGTCTTCTTGCCGAACTCCGAGGTCGGCGAGTACTGCCCCTTGGTCAGGCCGTAGATCTGGTTGTTCAGCAGCAGGATCTTGACGTCCAGGTTCCGCCGTATGCAGTGGATCAAGTGATTCGTGCCGATCGAGCAGGCGTCGCCGTCGCCGGTGACGACCCACACCGACAGTTCCGGCCGCGCGCACTTCAGCCCCATGGCGATGGCCGGCGCGCGCCCGTGAATGCCGTGGATTCCGTAGGTGTTGAGGTAATAGGGAAAGCGCGACGAGCAACCGATCCCGGAAACGAACACGATCCGCTCGCGCGGGATGCCCAGCCGCGGCAAGACGTTCTGCACTTGGGCGAGCACGGAAAAATCCCCGCAGCCCGGACACCACTTGACCTCCTGCGGAGATTGGAAGTCGGCGCGCGTCAGTTGCGCGAGATTTCCGGCGGCTTGCTCGGCCGTGCAGCATTCCAATGCGTCAGCGATCATCGCGGCGTTTCTCCCAACAGCGTTTCGATCTTGTCCTGAACTTCGCGGATGCGGAACGGCCGGCCTTCCACCTTGCACAACCCCACGGCGTCCACCAGAAAGCGGTCTCGCAGCAAGCTGCGGAGCTGCCCCAGGTTGTTCTCCGCGACCAGCACCCGCCGGTAGCCCGACAGCACGTCGCCGAGGTTCGCCGGAAAGGGGTTCAAGTAGCGGAGGTGCAGGTGGGCGACACGCCGCCCGGCCTGGCGCACTTCGTCGACGGCGGCGGCGATGGCGCCATAGGTGCCGCCCCAGCCGACCACCACGAGATCGCCCTCCGCCGGCCCGCTGACCTCGGCCGGCGGGATGTCGCGGGCGATTCCCGCGATCTTCGCGGCCCGCAACTCCACCATCCGCTGATGATTGGCCGCGTCGTAACTGACCGCCCCCGTCACGTCCTCCTTTTCCAGCCCGCCGATGCGGTGCTCGAGTCCCGGCGTTCCGGGCGCCACCCAGGCCCGCGCCAACGTCACCGGATCCCGGCGGTAGGGGGCGAAGTCCTGCGGGGCGGGCGGTCCCGCGCTGCGCAGGTCGGGCAGATCGGCGGGGTCCACGATCCGCCACGGCTCCGCCCCGTTGGCCAGGAAGCCGTCCGACAAGAGCATGACCGGCGTCATGTACTTGATGGCCAGCCGCACCGCCTCGAAGGCCATGGGGAAGCAATCGGCGGGCGTGGCGGCGGCCAGCACCACCAGGGGGCACTCCCCGTGCCGCCCGTGCACGGCCATCCACAGGTCGGCCTGTTCGGTTTTGGTGGGCATGCCGGTGCTCGGCCCGCAGCGCTGCACGTTGATCACCACCAGCGGCAGCTCGGTCATCACGGCCAGTCCCAGGCCCTCGGTCTTCAGCGCCAGGCCCGGCCCGCTGGTGCCGGTAGCGCCGATCGCCCCGCCGAAGGAAGCCCCTAGGGCGGCCACGCAAGCGGCAATCTCGTCCTCGGTCTGCAGCGTGCGGACATCGTACTCCGCGTGCGCCGCCAGCTCGTGCAGGATCTCGCTGGCCGGGGTGATCGGATAGCTTGCGTAAACCAGCGTGCGGCCGGCGCGGTTGGCGGCCGCGATCAGCCCCAGCGCCGCGGCTTCGTTGCCCGTCACCCGCCGGTATCGCCCGGCCGGCAGCCGCGCCGGCGCGACCGTGTGCTGCACGCGAAACAGCTCCGCCGTGTCGGCAAAGTTGTAGCCGGCGCGGAGACTCGCCCCGTTCGCCGCCATCGCCGCCGGGCTCTTGCGGAACTTCTTCATCAGCCACTCCAGCACCGGCTGCAACGGCCGATCGTACAACCACAGCGCCAATCCCAAGGCGAAGAAATTCTTGCACCGCGCCGCGTCCTTCCGCGAAAGCTGCGCGGACTCTACCGCCTTCTCGTTCAACCGCGTCATCGCCACCGGCAGCACCCGGTAGGCGCCCAGCGCGTCGCCCTCCAGCGGGTTGCACGCATAGTCGGCCTTCGCCAGGTTCGCGGGCGTGAACTCGTCCTCGTTGACGATGACGATCCCGCCGGGTTGCAAGTCGGGCATGTTCACGCGCAGCGCCGCCGGATTCATGGCGATCAGCACGTACGGAGCATCCCCCGGCGTGTGCACCTCGTGATCGGCAAAATTGAGCTGAAACCCGCTCACGCCCGCCAATGACCCGGCCGGCGCGCGGATCTCGGACGGATAGTCGGGCAGCGTGCAGACCACCGTCCCGGTCATCGAAGCGATGTCGGCAAACTGGCTCCCCGCCAACTGCATGCCGTCGCCCGAATCCCCGGCAAAACGCACCGTGGCGCAAGGCACCGGAACGAATCGCTTGCCGTTTGCCAATTTCGCTTGGGACATAAGTCCTCGCCATCCTTCGGGCTTGATAGGTTTAGGCCGGGCTGCGGAAGACCGCCA
>Ga0181527_1005247_pt1 | contig 10826 bp, 11 predicted proteins | sample PEATcosm2014_Bin_30_FD_119762 | JGI IMG/M metagenome (GOLD analysis project Ga0181527, IMG submission 119762) | Peatland microbial communities from MTU Mesocosm Facility, Houghton, MI, USA - PEATcosm2014_Bin06_60_metaG | ecosystem: Environmental > Terrestrial > Soil > Wetlands > Peat | place...
AAGTTATAGAGAGTTATTTTCAAGAGTTAGAGGAAAAAATAAAAGCTGGTGATAATCGGACTGCGGTTATAATGTCCGATTTTGATTTAGTTGCGGATTATCTTTATGCCCAAAAAACGATAAAGCATGGAGATATTACCCTTAATGCGATTAATGAGAGTCTTTCCCGGCTCGTTAAGATTTCGCAAGCGGTGTGTATCTTTACCGTGCGCAGTGCGAGCAGATTAGAGTGGTATTTTAAGGATGTGATTAATCCTCGCATGATTCGCTTGCAATATCCGAATGAGGTGACACGCCGTCGACTTATGCATTATTATTGTGAGCTGTATTGCGGCAAAGATTTGCGGGATATTTGTTCTTCTGATTACATCGATTATTTGGTGGAGCAATCATATGGCTTTTCAGTTCAAAATATAGCATCAATGTGTGAGCGGGTGGCGCGCATGCAGGATTCCGAGATGGTGACCAATGCAACCTGGCAAAAGGCTTACTGTGAGGAATTAGAAGTATCTAGCAAAGAGTGCAATGCTTTAGATGCTGAATGTAAGATAGGATATAAAGATACCGTTAAGATGGTTATACAGAAAATGAATAATTTTATCTATAAATGGAGTTATGCCTGCGGATTATATACGCCGAGTTTAACGACTTAAGTATACGGAAGAATGGAAATCCTGCATTGACGGGCGCGCATAAAAAACGTAGTTTATAGCATGATATAAACGTTTACACGCGTAAAAAGAGGATGTGTCATGTATCGAAAAAGTATGTTTTTTGTGGGTTATTTATTAACTATTTCATTATTAACTGGGTGTGCGTCCAATATGGATAAAAAAGAAATTAAAACTTCATCAGGTTTACGGTATGTAGTATTGCAGGCGCCTAAAGAGGGCGCTAAATCGCCAACGCGCGGTAAAAAAGTTGCCGTTCATTATACCGGCTGGTTAGATAAAAATGGAGAAAAAGGCACCAAGTTCGATAGTAGTGTTGATCGTGGTATGCCATTTATGTTCATCGTTGGTGTTGGTCAAGTAATTGCCGGCTGGGATGAGGCGGTATTGGGTATGAAAGTTGGCGAAAAACGCCTTCTAATTATCCCTGCAAATCTTGCGTATGGCAATCGATCAGTTGGCAACATTATTCCTGCGAACTCGACGCTTCTTTTTGAGGTTGAACTGTTAGAAGTTGCATAGCAATATACAATAAAACAAAACAAAGCGCTCAATGGTTTTTAAGCCGTTGAGCGCTTTGTTTTTTATGGTCTTAATGAAGGGTTATACTTCTGATTGGATGATTTTATGCTTGTGGATGTACGGCATTGAGGCATTGAGTAGGCCAGCTTCGCGCAATGCATGCGCAAGGCGTGTAACGCCAATGCCACCGCCAAATCGCGGAAACATGTCGAGCGTTAAGTATTCATCTAATTCTTTCATTACTCGTTCTTTTCCAAATTTCTCAAATAATATGCGTGAATATCCGCCTTCTGAAATAGTGAAAAAATCATTGCGCATTTCTTCAATATTGCAGGATCGTTCTGCGGAACCTATTGTTTCCATGCCATATAAAATAACATCGATTTTACTGTAAATGCCGTTTGCATCATGCTTCATATTCCAGAATGGATGGGTGCGGTGAGGAAATTTTTCCAAACTTACGATATTACTCAATTCCGTGCACATGCGTGCTTCATGTTCTGCTTCAAGGGTATCGGTGTGATAGCGGGCACATGCCGTTTCATAATTGATCGAATACGGTGCTTCAAAGCCTAGAAATAATAAGAGTTCTTTTTCAATTTTTTGTAGTGCTTGAAAGTTGCCGTGCGATTCAAATTCAAAAAGAGGGAAGATACGACTGTGTCTTCCTTCGATGATGTTTGGTTCGTCACGATAACTCGTTGACATACAAAAAACTCCTGGCCAGCTTGGATTGTTCAGGAGTTCATATTCTAGCCACATTTGCCCAGTTTGAGGCAGTGGCCACTGGGAGCCATTGAGATGATAGAGTGCGATGGTTTTGGGATCTTCGCAGGCGGCTAAAATCGAAGTGCGTGTTTGTGAAGGCACTTCGATGAATCCTTTCTCTTCTTGAAAGAAAGTGCGTAATCTGCGTGCAATTTCATTGTATTCAAGCGTGTTTTTCATGGGGCTCTCCTTACTTCGGATAAGAATTGTACAAATTAACCGAAGCATAAAGAATAACGCATAACAATGTCAATGGTTATACGTGATCAACTCGTCGCTTAAATGCACGCCATGCCAACAGAGTCATGCCAGTGCTTGCAATGAGCAAAATACCGGTGCACAACCAGAATGGAAAAAAACGTGCATCATTCAAAAATGCCTGACGTAATCCTTCGGAGATATACATCATCGGATTTAAGCGGGTGATATATCCAAGAATGGGTGATGTTTGATTGACAATATGCCACGGAATACTAAATCCACCGAGCAGAAAGAGCACTTGATTATAACGAACCCATAAACGTCGAATGTCTCGCGGTGAAGGAAGTGCGCATGCCATGAAGGTATGATATGCAGCGCAAAACAGTGATCCACAATAAAGTATCACTATTACGCGCCACCATGAGGTTGCAGAAGTATCAAAATACGCAGGGAAATAAATACTTACCAACGGAAATATTGGCAGTAATAATACCCAGGTAAAGAGAGATGAAAAGAGAATGCGTTCTAATAATACCAATGATGGACGAAGAATGCTGATTTGATAATCGATAAAGCGATCCTGATCAAGATCAAAGAGTAATGGCATTGCCAATTTCCACGTAAGAATCAACATAAGTAATAACATGTTGCCGATAAACATAGTGGTATTGAGCGTGGCATTTTGGCCCCCAAACACAATTGAAGGGATCAAGTATAAAAAGGTGACGCTCTGAATGATAGGATAGAGTAAAACGTTATTGATAAGAAAAGTTCCGATATGGCGTGCTTGTACGTAGTAATCTCGCCATAAAAAATTAATAAAGATGCGTAATGATGATTCCATAGTTTTATCGTACCTTGGGTTATACAGGATCTAAATTTCGTTTGATACAGTAATTAAACAATATGCTTACTATGATCAATGCAACACTTACCGCAGGTATGCACCATGCATACGGCAGATAGATATCGCTCTTTAAAAGACCTTGACGCAGGCCTTCTGCTATATACGTGAATGGATTTAAGAGTGTTACTTGGGCCATGTAGGGTGAAAATTGATTGATGCCATTCCAAGTAACAAAAGTTGCACTGATGCATAATAAGGGAGAAAGAAGTCGCGGCCAAATATTATTCATAAACCAATCATAGGAAAATGCGAAAGCAAGCATGAGAAAAAAGATGGAAGTGAAAAGCAAAGATAATATGTAGAATGCAAATAAGGGAACCCATTGTATGTTAGCTATTGGAAAATAGGCTTTCAATAAAACAACTCCGACAGTGATGACTGGCAGTGTTGTACAAAAATTTTCTAACATTGAAGACACAATATAGGTACTAAAAAGCCATCGTTTTGGGAGGGGTAACGTAATGAGGTAATCAATATATCGATTAAATTTAATATCAAACATTGTACGTAACGATTGGGAAAAACCAATATTGAAGATCATGAGCATCATGGTGTTGATATACATAGGGGCAATCAAGCTTGATTTCATGCCCATTTGAGGCAATAGGTAACCGCTGATAATTACTTGTAAAAGTACAACGACCATGCCATCTATGAAGGCATCTTTAAATTTTGATCTAAAGACTTTCATATCGCGTTGAACGAGTGCGCAAAAAATGCGCGCATTGTCAGACATTAATCGTTTCATAGTATTCCAATATCAATTGTTGTTATTCAGCATGATCATCTTGGGTAATTTTCAAGAAAATTTCTTCAAGATGAGCCATATGATATTTTTCGCGTAAATCTTTTACCGTTTCAATGAGAACAACCTTTCCCTTATTGAGTATGCAGACTCTATCTGAGAGATATTCTGCTTCATCAAGGTAGTGGGTTGTCAAGATAACGGTTACACCCAAGGATCGCAAATCGCTAATTTGCTGCCAGAGCTTACGTCTGATATCAGGATCGAGACCTACCGTTGGTTCATCAAGAATAACGATTTCAGGTTTGTGAATGAGTGCCCGCGCAATCAATACGCGTTGCTGATTGCCACCCGAAAGGTCTGCAATCTGAAAATCGCGATAGCGTTCAAGTTCAAGTTGTGAGATGAGTTGTTCAATCCGTTCTCGGATTACATCTTCGGGCATTAAAAAATAACGACCCGCGAACAGCAAATTCTCATAGACCGTTAGGTCAGCATCTAAATTTTGTTTTTGAGGACAAAAACCAAGTGCCTTGCGATAACGTAGTAGGTTATCGTAGATAGAAATGCCTTTGAAAAGAATTTTTCCTGAAGTGACCGGGTGCAGTGTTGCAAGAAGGGAGGACAGGGTAGTTTTACCGGCGCCATTGACGCCCAACAGGCCAAATATTTCGCCTTGTTTAATAGTAAGGGAAACGCCACCTAAAGCATGAATAGTGTTATTGCGGTCGCAGTACACTTTAGTTACATCTTTGATTTCAAGAATAGGAGAGTTCATCATCACACCCTTTGTTACGGACGTACCGCCCTACTCAGGATGATTGGAATTTCCTGATTAGGGCGGCGCTATTTTATATTAAGTTTATTTTAGAGAAGACCATTACTCAGGATATTAGCAACTTTAATAGACCTTTTCATTTCATCCCGAGTAAGTCGGTACGACTGTATCGAGGGGCTACTCAATAATTTCGTTGTTTTTAATAAGTTTTTCGTTTTTGTTACCTACATATATTGCAGCAGGTATCCACATCAATCCAATGATACCAAGACTGATCAAGGTGCCCATGGACATAAGTTCTTGTGCGCTATGCTTTAATCTATCAGTTATAACGCTACCGCCAGCTTTTGCAGTACGCCCACCGAACATATCAATCCAGCCCTTAGCTTTGAATTTCGCATCTTTGCTGGTTGGAATGTACATCATTTCTTTAGCAGGGTTATTCACTGCATAGCTCAATCCTTTACCAAAGATAACTACGATAGAGATAGCCCATAGAAGTTCTGTTGGATTTGGTGAAGAGAGATAGTAGCCATAAAGAATTGCAAGCGCAATACCAAGACCAGCTGGATAGAGTAACAAGCAGAATTTTAGACCAAAGCGTTTCATTACATAGCTTGTACCAAGAAGTGCAAGCAAGAATGCAAGGCCGTTTACGCATACACCAAACCAACCCAAGAAGTTAGCGAATTTAGCAGATGACATTAATGGAGCTGCAAGAGCTTTCATTTGATAGTCAACGATAGTAACGATTACTTCATACAGTGTTGAGCAAAGAAGAACACCAAAAAGGTAAGGGCGTGTGAATAGTAAGCGAATACCGCTAACCATGCTTTCAACAAAGCCTTCTTTTTTATGATGAGCATCATGCTTTTCAGCAACCTTATTACCTTCAAGTAATGCAGGAGGTGTTGTTTTCATGAAATAACTGATTAGGAACATGTTACCAATAATAAGTGCGCAACCGATAAGTAGTAGACCAGATTGGCCGCCGAAGCTGTCTGAAACGATGTTCAGTGCTGAACCAGCGATACTACCGATTTGTGCACCGGCAACGATAATAGGGAATCCAACTTTAGCAGATTCAGTTTTAGTAATACTAACTACGAAAGACCAGAATAATGGGATCATGATTGAACCAAATGATTCAATGCTGAGATATGAAACCCAGCCGGTAGTTGCAAGAACAGTCTTGCTAAATTCAGTAGAGCCAAGCATGCCATATTCGTTAGCAAAAAGAACTGCTGAAATGCAGCCGAAAAGCGTGATATAGAATGATCCGATTACATAAAAGAGCTGATCTTTTCTGAAAAGATCAACCAAGCGGGTGTAAACAATGATAGAAAGAAATACTGCAACAAGAGAATACATTTTTGCGAGTGGTTGGAATTTAGAACCTTGGTTTGCTACCCAACCGAGAGCTTCAGGGAATGCGATAGTAAAGAATATGGTATCTTTCAAAATACGAAGCATCCAATAACTGCCGATTAAGCAGAGTAATGCAACGGCAAGAATCCCGAATTTGCGCGCATCTTCTTTATTGATGCTTGGCCAGAAGTACTGTACGACGGATATCAGCATGGAGAATTTTCCTTTCTCATGATTGTGTAGTTATTAATTCAAATAAAATAAGCTACCAAAATAATTCGGCAGCATTCTTTTGACTATTTTTTTCCTTATTAAGAGAATTTCATCGTACCATGAGTCCTTAAAAAAATCAACTTAAGCCTCTATAGATAGCCAATGATGCTGATTATAACGTGAAAAAGTTCATTGTGATCCTTGGCTAGGATGGAAGATGAACCTGTTGGGCTCTTAGGGGGTGTAGAGAAAGCTGATGATGGGAGGTGTAATTTTTTCGGGAGGTAGCTGAGCGAAAAAAGGGGGTGCGTAGATGGTACAACATGGTTCATTGCTTGCCAAAAATTAAAAATAAAAGGCCATGTTAAACGTAAAAAATGCATAAATTTTGAGATATCTTGATACATGCGATAGGTTGTTTGATACTGTATGAATATCAAAAAATTGCATTTCGCAAACAGAGTGCTATCGATAGTATTTGGATATTATTAACCCCTTTTTATAAAAAGGAGTAGTGTGATGACAGTTATGAGAAAAGACGTATTTCAGTGTGCGCTTGTAGAAGCGGTTGGTACGTTTCTGCTGGCGCTTGCAGTGTTTCAATCAGGAGAGCCTCTTGCGGTAGGTTTAATATTAATGGCAGCATTGTATCTTGGGACTCATGCTCATGTGCCATTCCTTAACACAGCAGTTGGTTTCGCAGCATTTTTCAATAAAAAAATAGATTTGAATGCGTTTGTTGTTACATCAGTAGCTCAGGTTATTGGTGCATTGGGTGCTGGTATGTTGTCTGCACGTATGAGCAATGCAGTTCCGGTACTTCCTATGCGTGGTCTTCCAATGCATATGGGGCTTGCAGAGGCAATTGCTACGTTTGTATTTGTAATGGTAGTTATGACTATGGTTTCTAATATAGATCGTTTAAAAAATAGCGATTTGTATGGTTTGGTTATTGGTCTTACTGCAACTGGGTTGATATATGTGACTAAAGGTCTTGCGTTCTTTAATCCAGCGATTGCTCTTGGTATTATGCTTCATAATTATATGGTGATAGTTCCTGAAGAAGGCGTTGCTGTTATTGAAATGCCGCACCTTGCAATTTTTGTTATCGTTCCATTCATCGGTTCAGTGCTTGCGGTGTGGTTCTATGACTACATACAAGGCATGAAAAAATAATCTTTTGTTCTTACAAAAAGATTTTATGGGGAGTTCCGTTCGGGACTCCCTTATTTTATTACTCAACAGTTCCAAAGAAACGATCTCCAAAATCCCCAAGTCCAGGGATAATAAATTTTTTATCATTCAGGGCAGTGTCATGTCCGGCAACAATAACGCGAACCGCAGGAAATGAACGTGCGATTGCGGCTATTCCCTCAGGTGCGCATACCATTCCTACAAAAAGAATCTGGGCAGCAGGTACCTGTTCGGTCAGTATTTTAAGCGCTGTGCATGCCGTATCTCCCGTTGCAATCATGGGATCGATGATAATGATGCGATGGTCAGCTGATAAGGGAGGAATGTTGGCATAGTATTGTATTGTTTCTGCCATCGGTATATTGCGTTTCAACCCAAGAACGCCAACTGAAGCATCAGGTAGAAATTCAAGAAAAGCAGGAAGCATTGCAAGGCCAGATCGCAAGATGGGTACTATAGTTATGGGGTAGGTCATGCGATATCCGCAACTTTTTGCAAATGGTGTTTCAAGATTATATGGTGAGGATTGTAGGTGCGTAAGAGCCTCATATGCCAAAAGATGCGAAAGTTGCTGGGCTGCGGCACGAAATGCAGCTATACCAGTATTTTTATTGCGCAGTTGTGAAAGATAGAGTGTTTTAGGATCAGTTATCATAATTCCTCGCTTATAGTTTTAGTCAGAACCTATACGAAAAATGGTGCGAGGGTCAACAGAAAGAAAGAATAAAGTATGTTAGCAAAGCAATTTAAAGATCGAATAGATGCAGGAAATCAGCTCGTTTCTGTGTTGCAAAAATATGCACATGCAAAAAATACAATAGTCGTTGGCTTGCCGCGTGGAGGCGTGGTAACGGCATATGCGGTTGCGCAGGGGTTGGGGCTTCCGCTCGATATTGTGGTGCCGCGCAAGGTAGGAGCGCCGGATCAACCGGAATTGGCCGTTGGTGCCGTGGCAGAAGATGGCTCGGTGATTTTTAATGATGATATCATGAGTATTTTGGGCCTCTCGCCCGATGATATGCGTGAAAGTATTGAACGTGAAACGCAGGAAGCGCAGCGCCGATTGCGGGTTTATCGCGCAGGAATGGAGCCCCGCGATTTTAAGGGTAAAACAGTCATTGTGGTAGATGATGGGATTGCCACAGGGGCCACTATGCGTGCGGCGCTTGCCTCTTTGCATGCGCAGGGGGCCGCTTCGTTAATCGTGGCAGCGCCCGTTGCGGCACGCGGTGCACTCGATTCGCTCAATGCGAAAGAAATCTATTGCCCCTTGATCAGCGACTATTTCCCTGGCATTGGATATTTTTATCAATCATTCGCGCAAACTACCGATCAAGAAGTGATCGACTTACTCGGGCGCTACAGGTAAAGAGGCATGAGGCGGCTCGCGAAGGAGTCGAAATGAACTGAAAGTGGCTTTCCTGCAGTGATTTCTTGAAATATCCTCATTGAGTTTTCAAGTCTATTTGGTATCATATGCAGATATTAAAGCTTTATTCAGCGGGGGTATCATGAAAAAAATAGTATTGTCTCTTTTGTTAGTAACCGGTGTTACCCTTAGGGCAGATTGGCCAGATGTCAGTGGATGGCTTTCGGCATCGCAGCGTGCGGCAGCTATTGCCAAGGAAGTTCCGGATTCAGTGAAAGAAGTTTTAGATAAAATCTTTAAAAAGGTATCCGTGGCTTTTACCATGGAGGAATTGGAGCGATTGGGATTTAAGATTCTTTCATGGGGATATGAGCGGCCATTCTTTGGCAACGATGTATGGCTTGGAGAAATAGCGGTGATTGAGCATCCAGATTTGCCCGGATATTTGTTTAAAATACCAAAGCCGGATGCGCATGCTACAAGTATTGCGCGAAACTTAACGCGTATATACATTTCAGAAAAAATAAGAGATATCATTGCGCACAATAATTTAAATATTGATGTTCCTGAAAAATGGTCTTATCTGGTAAAGGGCGTGCCAGTGGTTATTGCTCAAAAACTTGAAATTCAACCTGTTTCTTGCCTGTCGGAGCTCGGTACCAAAACGTATAATGATATATTATGGGTTGCGCACAAACTCGGTTTGTGGGATGTGCATAGGGGGAACGTAATTCCGGTTAAGGGTATGGATCGAGTCTCCTATATTGATACTGAAAAGTTTGATCCTGCTGCATTGCCAATGTTGCATAAAGTGCTCGGTAACGATGTAATGTCGAACTTAGTTCTTGCGCAATCTTATAAAAATAAGCAATATCCATGGTATCATTGGCGTCGGTATCAATATGCGGATTCAATTGCAGATTTCAAACCATTATTGTATGGAGCTGGAGCAATAACTGCCGTCGGTTTATATGCAGTGTTGGTTCAGCATGCTGCAGAGTCGCATTCTATTGATAACGCAATGTGTAAGATCATTGATTCACTTGAACACGTAGCGTGTGGGGCCAATACGCTCTTAAGCGATGATGAGATGCAACTGATTTGTCGACAGGCATTCCGTGAAAATGGGCTTTCAGCAGACGTTATAGATGCTGCATTTATTGATGGAACGAAGCAGTTATATGCATTGAATGAACGCATTCAGAATTTAAGAAATAGTATTAAACGCGTAGAGATTATTATCGATGACGTATTATTTCATGCGGGAGGAAGATTTTCTCTCAACAGGAATTATGGTCCTGCGAAAAGATTTCAGTATGTAACTAGTTGGTTCTGGAAAAATACGAGCGAAGCGGATAGAAACAAAGATCTTTTGGCTACCGCAAGTCAGATGAGTGGTCCTGAAGCAGACGAATTTTGTAAGGTATTCGCTGAATATATAGCATTGTGTCGCACGCTTGATGTAGTGAAAAAAGACCAAAAAGCAATGCTTGTTGCGTTAAAAGATAAAGTTATAGCTAAGCTCTCTTGGTATTGTCGCATGAAAAATAGGGTGAAAAGCGCACTTGGCTATTAATGATTAATTTTTTGAGATGATAGAAAATAAAAGAGCCCGACTTAATGAACTTAATGTCGGGCCTTTTTCTTGTTCAAAAAAGATAATTATTATGATTCTTTCTGATCTGGGCAGCAATTATCCTTGATGCCGTAGAAGGTTCTGCAGGGACATGTGCAGGCTGTGATTACTATATCGATGGCGCATTTTTGTATTGCAGTTACGACGTCATTATAGTTCATTTTATTGATTGCAGCGGATGCGCCATTATTGCGATTGTTTGAATCAGCGGTATCCATGTCCATTGCCTGCATAGATGCGGGCATGATGGCGCTTGCGAGAATGAGTATGTTTATTCTGAGTAGTGCGCCCTGCGCTAAACTCAGGAGTACTGATTGAAGGGTCATAATTGTGCCTTTCATATTCCGAAACAGTTCGGAGATTTAAAATTGGGTAATTGTTATTGTTGCTCGGTATCATTCGAATTGCCGCAGAATGCCGGTTTTACGCAGTCAGTGTAATACATGCAGGGGCA
>Ga0181527_1005250_pt1 | contig 10821 bp, 8 predicted proteins | sample PEATcosm2014_Bin_30_FD_119762 | JGI IMG/M metagenome (GOLD analysis project Ga0181527, IMG submission 119762) | Peatland microbial communities from MTU Mesocosm Facility, Houghton, MI, USA - PEATcosm2014_Bin06_60_metaG | ecosystem: Environmental > Terrestrial > Soil > Wetlands > Peat | place...
CAGATCAAAACCCGCCGCGCCCGAGAAGTGGGCCGCCGACGTTTCAATAATGATGGTAAAGATTGCGAAAGAATTATAGGCCGCCATGGTGCGCCAAGTATATTTATGCCTTTACAGCTACCATCTCTTCTTCCTTACTGAACTTCGCCGAATTGCATACTGACCTCTTGGATTACTCCCTTTGAGACCCAAACCATCGGTCGGCGCGGTCCAGTATTCGAATACCTCAACAGTTCGAAAATTCACGAACTCGAATACACTTTTTTCAATGGGCTGCTAGTTTACATCACCGGCAGTTTGATTACCGCGTGCCGCAGGACGCTCTTGACGATGACAGGCCTGCTTCATGCATTTAGTAAAACTGCTTCGATACAGTGAGCTATATTGATCTATCCTTTGCGCTCGTTTATGTAATTCTAAGACGGGTGTATTAGTAGGTGTGTTCAGCTGTATGCTTAAATCTTTTATCTGGGCCAGTTGTGCTCTGCCTGGCAAGGGCTTGATCACCGCTGATGAGCCTGCCCAGATGGTGGCAGCCCCACTGTGAAACCTGCAAGGCTCGGCCATCCGCAATTACAATTCGCCGGCCAACGGTTCCATGCAAGCCCCCGGCTCACTCTCTGAAAACGCTGGGATGCCGTCCTCCGGAAGGGAGTGACTGGTAACGATGGAATACTCGAAACTGAAATCGCTGCTCCGCCAGATGATTCTGGTTCCCATGGCAATCACGGCTGCCCTGGCGATCCTGCTCTTGTGGGAGACCTTCGACTTGAACCGATCCTTGCAGTCGGTTGATCATACAGATCAGGTTCTCGACCAATCCGGGCGTCTGCTCATGTCGCTGGTCGATATGGAATCCGGGATGCGCGGATTCATCGTAACTGGCGACGAGAACTTCCTTCAACCCTATCTGCAGGGCACGAAGAGATTCGACTCCGAGTACCAGGCCTTGTATGGAATGGTGGCCGTCAATCTCACGCAGCAGCAGCGGCTGAAGGAAATTCATGCGGGCTATTTGGAGTGGAATGGGTACGCCAGCGAGATTATCGCCCAGCGCCGCGCAGAAAATTTCGATCCCACTTTCTATACGAACCGGCTTGGAAAACTCAAGATGGATTCCCTTCGAGAGCAGATCGCGGAGTTTGAAAGCGTGGAAGCGGGACTGCGTGTCGAACGCGTCCAGGCCGCGCACCTGCGATGGACGGTAATGGTTACCTCCTTCCTTGGCCTAGGCATGGGTGTGGGAGTCTTCCTGGCCCTGTTCACGCGCTACCATGTCGAAAAAATGGGCGCCAATCTGTTGCAGAGCGAGGAGCGCTGGACCGCGACCTTGGGCAGCATCGGCGAGGCGGTCATCGCCACCGACAGCGAGGCTCGCGTCACCTTCCTCAACCCGGTCGCCGCCACTCTCACCGGATGGCCGTTGGAGGAGGCTATCGGCCAGCCCATCGGCATCGTGCTCAATCTCATCAATGAGAAGTCCGGAATGAGCACGGATAATGAAGTACTCCGCGTCCTCAAAGAGAAACAGGTCTTGACTGTGGCCAACCATGTGGGCCTTATCACCCGGGATGGCCGCGAAGTATCCGTCGAGCACAGCGCCGCGCCCATCCTCGCCGGCGAGGGAAAGGTCATTGGCGTGGTGCTGGTTTTCCGCGACGTTGCGGCGCGGCGGCAAGAGCAGATCGAGACCGCGGAGCAGGCATCCCTGATCGAACTGACGCAGGACTCCGCCCTGGTGATCGATATGCAGGGGAAGATCCTTTTTTGGAGCCGCGGGGCAGAGGCGATGCTGGGATACTCCAAAGCCCAGGCCGTCGGCAAGATCTCGCACGAACTGCTGCACACAGAGTTTCCCCGGCCGCTGACTGAAATAAGGGCGGAACTGCTGCGCGTGGGGCACTGGGAGGGGGACCTCATCAAGACCGCGCAGGACGGCAGGCGCATTGTGGTCTCCGGCCGCTGGGCGTTGCAATGGGGCAAGCGCGACCAGGCGCCGCGTATTCTGGAGATCAACAGCGACATCACCGAACGCAAGCGCGGGGAGGAGTCGCTGGTACTGCAAAAAGAGCAACTGCGTGCGCTGGCTGAACGCCTGCAATGGGTGCGCGAAGAGGATCGCAAGAGGGTCGCTCGCGACCTGCATGATCAAATCGGGCAAATTCTGACCGCGATCAAAATGGATATGATGTGGATGACTCGTCATCTGCCGGAGTCGGAAACTGAGGTGCTCGCCCGCCTCAAGGAATCGATACAGTTAATCAGCGATGGCGTCAAGGCGGTGCGCGCCATCTGCAGTGGGCTGCGTCCTGGAGTCCTGGATGACCTTGGCCTGGCGGCCGCCATTGAATGGCAGGCCAGCGAGTTTGCTTCCCGCAATGGCATCCAATGCCAGGTCACGGTTCCGCCGGTTGATCTACACTTGGATGGTGACCGGGCCACCGCGACCTTCCGCATCTTCCAGGAGTGCCTGACCAACGTGATTCGCCACGCGCAGGCAAGGTCGGTGCGCGTTGAATTATGCCAGGAAGAAGAGAGCATCCTGCTGGTTGTCGAGGACGACGGAATCGGCTTCAGTGAATCCGGATTCTCCAACGCTCTCGGGTCTTTGGGGCTCCTGGGCATGAAAGAACGAGCGCAGTTCTGCGGAGGCGACGTGCAGATCTCCAGTTCCCCCGGCAACGGGACAACGGTCACGGTTCGCGTTCCCGTGGATATTCCACGCGCCGAGAGGAGTGAAGCATGCGTATCCTGATTGCGGATGATCACGCGGTCGTCCGCCGTGGACTGAAAGAGATCCTGGCGGATGCTCTTCCCGGCGCGGTATTTTCCGAGGCCGGCAACGGGGATGAGGTGTTGTACCACCTGGGGAAAACCACTATCAGCCTGCTGGTGCTGGATATCAGTATGCCGGGGCGCAGCGGGATGGACGTGCTGCGCGATGTAAAGCACATCTACCCGCGGTTGCCGGTCATCATACTAAGTTGCCAGCCGGAGGAGCAGTATGCCGTGCGCTGCCTGCGGGCCGGCGCAGCCGCTTATATCAACAAAGAGAGCGCCCCCGAAGAGCTGGCGATGGCCACCAAAAAGATACTGAGCGGCGGCCGCTACGTCAGTACCAGCCTCGCGGAGAAACTGATCGCCAACCTGGATGAGGACGCCGGCAAGCCCTTGCATGAGCTGCTCTCGGACCGGGAATTCGAAGTCATGAAAATGATCGCCGCCGGCGTCCCCTTGACGGAAATTGGCGACAGGCTTCATGTCAGCGTAAAAACCATCAGCACCTATCGCGCCCGCATCATGGAAAAGATGCAAATGAAGAGCAACGCCGAACTGACCCGCTACACCATGACGCACAGCCTGATCGATTAGATAGTCCCGTCGGCGTAGGAATTCCCCTACAGATAAAACGAACAAACCCTACAATAATCACGGTATACGCTGATGTTAATACCTTTTCACTCTCGGTATATTCGTTTCATGCCGGATAACGGCCCGGCAAGCGGACACAACGATGAATATCCTGATAACAGATGATCACGCGAACGTGCGGCGAGGCCTCAGAGAGCTCGTGGCCGATGCATTTTCGGGCACTCACTTTTCCGAAGCCGGCAACGGGGATGAGATGTTTGCCCAGTTGATCATCTCTCTTCCTGACGTATTGCTGCTTGATATCAACATGCCGGGGCGCAGCGGATTTGACATGTTGAAAGATGTAAAGCATATCTACCCTGAGCTCCCGGTGATCATGGTGAGTGTCCAGCCTGAAAGCCAGTATGCATTGCGCTGCCTGCGCGCCGGAGCAACAGAATATGTCAACAAGAACAGTGCTTCCGAAGAACTGGTTCCAGCGATCAGAAAGATCATGGACAATGCCGCAAAGCTACTTCTAAACCCGAATTGAATAGAACGGCAGAATCAGGGAAGCTCTGAATGAGTTTGATTTGCGACCTGAATTCTTCAGCGGCTAAAACCCACGTTGTGTCCTTTTAATAGATTGATTGAATCAGTGATTTCATAGTGCTGCGCCTAACCAGCGCTGCGCCTTCCCGTATAACTTCTTCGATTCAACCCTTAGTGCGCCGCAAGGAAAACCCCTACAAGCTTCGCACGGAAAAGCCTACAGTATTCACAGTGTTCGCCGATGTTCACGCTCTTTCAATCTCCGTACCTTGGTTATATCGACGTTGCAAAGGATGACGGTAATTCATGCCCTTGCACCCTCTCTGGAAGGTTGAAAGGTATCGATCATGGCTACTTGCTTCGCAACTCTGACGAATACGGCATCCAGGATTCCTGGCCGTTCTTATGCTTTGCCTTCGGCTGCCCATCATAACTTGAAGCTGGTGCCGAAACAGGTTGGAGCTCTGCTGAAGCAGGCGCCCGCACTCGACCTTCAGAGTCCGCTGAACAGGTTCATGGCCGGGAGATCGCGGCGCGAATACCTGGCCGGTCAATCCATTTTTTCGCAAGGCGACCCGGCCAATGCGGTTTTTTTCATTCAGAGCGGCAAAGTCAAGCTCACCGTCGTATCCATGAGCGGCAAGGAAGCCGTGATCGCCCACCTTCCCGCTGCCAGCTTTTTCGGGGAAGCCTCCCTGGCCGGCGAGCCGCTACGCAGCTCCTCCGCGAACGCGCTTGAAGCCAGTATGATCGTTCGCATCGATAAGATGTCCATGCAGGACCTGCTCCGCCGTGAGCCTGAGTTCGCCGGGCAATTCCTCGAGTACCTGCTCTCCCGCAATAACCGAATGCAAGCCGATCTGGTTGATCATCTGTTCAATTCCAGCGAAAAGCGTCTGGCCCGGCTGTTAATGATGATGGCTAACTTCGGCCAGGACTCAAAGCCCATCCCAGTCATCGCCAAGATCAGCCAGGAGACCCTGGCGGAAATGATCGGCACCACCAGATCACGTGTCAGCTTCTTCCTCAATCGCTTCCGCGATCTCGGCTATATCGACTACAACTGCGGCGGTATGCTCATCAATAGTTCACTGGTCAACGTTGTGCTGCACGACTGAGAAGTGATGGCGCGGATGCGCCAAACCACTGCGGGGACCGCCTTGGCGGTCTCCGCTGTGTTTTACAGAAGTCAGTTCTGTGTTACAGCAAACGCCAGTATTCGTCACACTTTTCCTCCTTCTCCCTCCGAGGTGATGAGGCCCGTTGACCTGCACTCGCAGCAAGTCTGCCTCAGTCTAGGGCGATTTACTCTGCTCCTCAATTAAGGACCGCCGTGGGCCAACTCAGCCCAAACCATTATTCTGGAATGTGACCTCAAGGCTGAAAACTATCCCCGGAACCCCGTTGCGGAAGGGCCGCCTCCGCTCCATGATTCGATGGCTCCTCATCGGCGTGGTGATTCTTTGGTCGTTCGCCGCGCTGCTCCTTGTGGCCGCCCGGTGGATCGACCCGCCGACGACAGCAGTGCACATCCAGCGCCGCGTGCAGGCCTGGATGCACCGCACGCCCTATCGCGAACACTACGAATTCGTTCCCCTCAGCCAAATCTCGCCCGATCTCCAGCACGCGGTCATCGCCGCCGAGGATGCGCGCTTCTACCAGCACCACGGCTTCGATTGGCAAGCGCTCCAGCTCGCTGCTCAAGAAGATATGGAAGGCGAACGCACCCGCGGAGGCTCCACGCTTACGCAGCAACTCGTTAAAAACCTCTTCTTCGGGACCGGCCGCTCCTTCCTCCGCAAAGGCGCGGAGGCCACGCTCGTGCCGGTGGCCGAATTCGTCCTGGGCAAGCAGCGCATTCTCGAGCTCTATCTCAACCTGGTTGAATGGGGCCCTGGCATCTATGGGGCAAAGGCGGCCTGCCAATATCACTACGGAACCACCGCCCGGAATATCCATCGCGAGCAGGCGGCGCGGCTCGCCGCGATTCTGCCAGCTCCTCTCAAACGGAGGCCCGCACGCATGAATCACTACAGCGAGATCATCCTTAAGCGAATGAGCCAGGTGGGTTGGTAAGATTGCGATACTCTGAAAGAGTACTCACTTCCCTTCCCTGCGCCGGGTGAACCCTTGATTGTCGAAATTGAAAATCTGACCAAGATTTACGAGTCGAAGCTCCGCGTGGTTGCTCTGGACGGCATCGACCTGGAGCTCCAGCAGGGCGAGATCTTCGGCCTCCTCGGTCCCAACGGCGCCGGCAAGACGACCACCATCTCCATCGCCACCACCCGCACGCTGCCCACCAGCGGCACGGTCCGGATCGATAGCATCGACGTCGTCCGTCATCCGGCTCACGCGCGGCGGCTGATCGGCGTGGTCCCGCAATTCAACACCCTCGACCGCTCGCTGACCGTCTACGAGAACCTTTACTTCCACTGCCGCTACTTCGGCTTCTCCCACGCCCGCGCCAAATCCCGGTCGCTCGAGCTGATCACCCAGTTCATGCTCACCGAGCGCAAAAGCGTTTATCCGCCGCAGCTCTCCGGCGGCCTCGCCCAGCGTGTGCAGATTGCCCGCGCCATCGCCCACCGCCCCACCGTTCTCTTCCTCGACGAGCCCAGCGCCGGACTCGACCCGCAGAGCCGCATGGCCATGTGGTCGGCCGTCCAGGAACTGCACAAGGAAGGCATCACCGTCCTGCTGACCACCCACTATATGGAGGAGGCCGATTCGCTCAGTGACCGGCTGGCCATCCTCGACCATGGCCGCGTGCTCGCCCTCGGTTCGCCGGAAAAGCTCAAGCAAACCCTCGGCGCGCACACCATCTTCGACCTCAAACTCAAATCGCATCAATCACTTGACCCGCTGTTGGCCACGCTCAGCACATGCTTGAACGTAACCAGCGCCGAAGCCACTCCCGACGGCCTGCGGGTGATCGCCGCCAGCTCCGACGGCCTGCTCCCCAATCTGGTGCAGGCCGCCGCGGCGTACGGACTGCGCGACCTGCAGATCACCGAGCCAAGCCTGGAGACCGTCTTCATTCAACTCACCGGGAGGGATTTGCGTGAATAACTCAACAGAGATCAGAGATCAGGGATCAGAGATCAAATACAAGCATGGTCTTGGGCCAGGGATCTTCTTCAAGTCCTTTCTGGGGCTTTTTCTGCGCGACCTACGCGTCCTCACCCGTGAGTTCCTGCCCTTTCTGCTGCGCGTGGGAATGCAGCCGCTACTCTTCCTCTTCGTCTTCACCTTCATCCTGCCGCGCATGGCCACAGGTAACCCAATGGCCGTCGCAGGAGGCGCCGACTTCGGCACCATCCTTTTGCCGGGACTGATGGCCGTAGCCATCATGTTCTCCGGTATCGCCGCCGTGGCCCTGCCGCTCTCCAGCGAGTTCGGCATCACCCGCGAGATCGACGACCGTGTGATGTGCCCGCTGCCCTTGTGGGCCGTGGCTCTGGAAAAGGTCTGCTTCTCCGCCATGCAGAGCATCGTCGCCGCCCTGCTCGTCATTCCCATGGCCTACTACGTTCCCGCCAGCCCCGTCGTCGCGCATATCGCCAACTGGTTTCTGCTCGGATTGGTCCTCGTACTCGCCAGCCTGCTCGCCGGATCGCTCGGCCTGGTTATCGGATCCACGGTCAATCCCCGCCAGATCGGCCTGGTCTTCTCCATCATCGTCGTACCGATTACCTTCCTGGGATGCGTCTACTACCCGTGGGCCGGACTCGACACAATTCCTTGGGTAAAGTACGGAGTGCTCTTCAATCCTATCGTCTACATGAGCGAAGGTCTGCGCGCCGCGGTAACTCCCGGCATCGCGCACATGCCCTGGTGGGCAATCCTGGCGGCTCTGGTCTTCTTCACCGCCGCGCTGGGCCGCTGGGGGCTGCGCGGTTTTTTAGGAAGAGTACTATCGTAGAAGGAGTGCTGTCGTAGATTGAACTGATTACGAATTCCGCTTCCCTTTCAGTGGCATCTAATAAAAAGTACAAGGATAGGACGCTCGGCTGTCTGCTCAACAAGCCGGACGGCTTGCTTCTCTTTTTCCAGGAGCGCAATCGATACAATATAGGTTAGGCTTTTGACCATGCGGTTGACTTACAGGTTTCTTCCGATGCTTCTGGCTCCGGCGCTGTTGTTCGTCGCCGGTTGCGGCAGAGGTCTGGTCAACGCCAATTCCTCAAATGCGGCATTTTCCGTCACTACGGGCACGACCACCATCGACACGAACTGCACCGGATGCAACGCAACCAACGCGCAAGGCTCATCGGTTCATCAGTTTACGGCCACGCTCACGAACGGCCGCCCGGCGGATGTCACCTGGTCGGTCTCAGGCGGCGACGCGGCGAGCGGGCCTGGGAGCATCAGCGCCAGCGGCCAGTACACTCCGCCCAGCTACTTGACCGCAGACCGCGCCGAGGTGGTGGTTACCGCGACGCTCGAGGCAAATCCCAGCCTCCGCGCCTACTCCGTGCTGACCGTGACGCCGGGATTCCTGCAGCCGCTTACGCCGGAGAATATGGCTTTGGGCGCGAATGGCAGCGTCGCCATCACCGGCGTTCTGGCCGAGGCGGGCGGGACCACCGGAATCAACTTCGAGCTGGCGAACTCGCCTACCGGGCAATCCGGCGGCCAAGGATCGCTCAGCGCGGCCAGTTGCCAGCGCGACAGCAAAGCCTTCACCTCCTGCACGGTCACTTACACGGCGCCGGCCTCGGTGCAGGCTACCGGCGCAACCTATGTGGTAGCCACGGCAGGCGGAGCTTCGTCCAAGGCAACCTCTGTCGTGCTGGTCAACACCACCGGTGTCGCGAGCAATCCGGCCACTCATCAAGCCCAGTTTCTGGCGACGCTCTCTCTGGGCAGCTCCGGCGGCAACAACAAGGACTACGACACGCGCGGCAGCCAGATTGTGGATTGCTGCAGCGGCACGCTGGGCGCTCTCGTCGAGGACGCAGGCAAGCGCCAGTATCTGCTGAGCAACAACCACGTGCTGGCCAAAAGCGACCACGCCAGCGTCGGCGACACCATCATCCAGCCGGGGCTGATCGACAACAACTGCTCGCCGCTGGGGGAAGGCGCGGGCCCAAATCCTGTTGTCCCGGCCGCCCAGCTGACCGGCTGGCTGGCGCTCAGCTCGAAGCAGACCAACGCCGACGCGGCCATCGCCCAGGTCACCTCGCGCGCCGTGGATCCCAGCGGCGGCATTCTGGAGCTGGGCGGCAGGCAGGCCGACGGCACGCTGGCCGCCGCGCCTCCCGGCATCAGCTCGACGGGCGGGCGTGGCGAAACCGCATCGATCAATCAGCAGGTGGCCAAGAGCGGCCGGACCACGGGACTTACCTGCGGCGGCATATCGGCCGTCGATCTCGACGTGACGGTAGATTACTACCTCGACTGTGCGGAGACCCGGCCCTATCTGACCAAGACCTTCACCCACCAGTTGGGCCTCAGCGGCAACCAGTTCAGCGACGCGGGCGACTCGGGCGCGCTGGTCGTCGATGCCGCGAACGCCGAGCCGGTGGGCCTTTACTTTGCCGGCGGCAAAGACATTGCAGGAGTTAGTCAGGGCGTGGCCAACCCGGCCTCCGACGTGCTCACCGAGTTAGGCGCGCAGTTAGGCGGGAGTTATAGCTTTGTGGGTACGACCGACCATACGGTCAGTTGCTTGAACTACGGCGACAACACTATTGCAGCCGCGCAAGGCCGCGCGCTCAGCGACGCGGAAAACACACGTGCCCAACAGGCCCTGGCTCAGGCTCGCATGTTGGTGAGCTCGGCGGCCGGCATCCTCGGCGTGGCCACCGGCAAGAGCAGCGACCATCCCGGCGAGGCCGCGGTGATCGTTTACACCGACGAGAGCAGGACAGTCAGCGCACCGGCCACAGTGGACGACGTGCGCACCATCGCGATTCCCACCACGGCTCGCGCGGTGACTTACGGCTCCGCTCCGTTGACCCCATTCGAATCCGGCGTGCCATCGCTGCCTTCAGCAGCCCTGGCGCAAGCCGCGGCCGTCAAGAACCAGGCTGCCGCCGGCCTGATGCGCCAGTACCTGAGCTTCTTCGGCGTCGGTGTCGGTCAGAGCCTGGACAATCCGCACGAGGCCGCGCTGGTCGTCTATGTGGACCGCAATCGCCTTCCCGCCCAACTGCCCTCGACCGTGGACGGCCTACGCACCCGCTATGTGGTGATGGACCGTCTGCATGTGACCCGCTCCTACGCGGCTCCGTCGCAGTCTAGACACCACTGCATGCCCAAGCAAGCAGGCCAGCCGGCGCGCTTTGATCCGCGCGGCTTTCTCCTGCCGCGGAGTTTGAAGCTGAACTGAGCCAGGGTTACAGCATCGCCGTGGTCTACTGCATCCCGCGAACCTCTACTTGCCCGCCAGCGCCGCAGCGATCAGCTGCCCGTGGAAGCGGCCATTCTCGATGAAAATTTCATTGGTGCGGGAGCCGCCTACGATGACGCCGGCCAGATAGATGCCGGGGACGTTGCTCTCCTTGGTCTTGGGGTCGCAGACCGGCAGGCGGTCCTCGCCTTCGAGGCGCACGCCCAGGCGCTCCAGGAACTCGAAGTCGGGGTGGTAGCCGGTCATCGCGAAGACAAAGTCGTTCTTGAGGGTTTCGCGGCCCTGGGGCGTGTGGATGAGCACGGAGTCGGGGTTGATTTCGACCACCTCGGAGAGGAAATAGGCCTTAATGTCGCGATTCTTGATGCGGTTTTCGATGTCCGGCTTGATCCAGTACTTTACATGGCTGTGGATCTCGCTCTCGCGGTGGACCAGCGTGACCCGCGCGCCGCTGCGCCACAGCTCCAGCGCGGCGATAGCTGCCGAGTTCTTGCCGCCTACAACCACCACATCCGTCTCGAAGAAAGGGTGTGGATCAAAGTAGTAGTGATGAACCTTGC
>Ga0181527_1005255_pt1 | contig 10814 bp, 10 predicted proteins | sample PEATcosm2014_Bin_30_FD_119762 | JGI IMG/M metagenome (GOLD analysis project Ga0181527, IMG submission 119762) | Peatland microbial communities from MTU Mesocosm Facility, Houghton, MI, USA - PEATcosm2014_Bin06_60_metaG | ecosystem: Environmental > Terrestrial > Soil > Wetlands > Peat | place...
GCCGCGAGCATAAAAAGCGCGGCAGTTGCCAGCGAACGAGGCACCCCATACCGAATAGGCAACGTCGACGCACCCGCTCGCTGGTCTCCCGTGAGATCCTCAATATCCTTAACGACCTCACGTGAGGTGATTGCAAGCATTGCGCTCACAAAGAGCACACCAGGAATAAAGAACGAATAAACGGCTGCCCCGCCAAAGAGAAAGATAGACCCTGTCAGGTACCCAATCAACAGGTTACCGACGAGCACCGATCCCTTTAGCTTCCACGAATACAACACGAGGAGTACAGCGTTAAGCGCCGCGAGCCCAAAACAGATGGGGTTGATGAGTAGAGACGCCGCAGCGCCGAAAAGCAAGAGCGTGAGCGCGTATACGAGTGCACTACGCCGCGTGATGAGCCCGCTTGGCAAAGCGCGGCGTGGCTTGTTGACCCGGTCAATATCAACATCGAAGTAGTCGTTGATGACATTGCCCCCAGCGGTGACCAGAAACACCGCGACGAACGCCAAAACCGCGGGCACGATCACGTCGTAGACAAGCGGCGCTTTGCTCACAAAGATACCGATGAGCGAAGCAAATGCCGCCATCAGACAGTTGAAGGCCCGTATCTCGGCAATGTACGTGCGGGTACGAGATCGCATGCCTGATCGAATCAGCTTCCCTTAGATCTGATAAGCTCACGTTCCGAGCTTGACCGCGTCCATCATTTTCTTGAGAGACGCGACTGCCGAGTACGCCGCGAGCTTGCTGGTGCGCGCATTTTCGGTCGGAACGTTCTCAAATCGGGCAGTAAGCCTCCCAAAATCCCCGTCGACTTCGACGATGTGCACGTTTCTTGTCAGCGTCGGATCAACGGCGATGCGGACGATCGTTCGGTCAAATCCGACGCCTGCAAGGGCGAGCGTCGCTGATACGTTAATGTTTTGTGGGAAGTCTTGAATCGCCTCGGCGGCGGTACCTTCGAATATAAGGGCAGGGCGGGACAGATCAGTGGCGTTACGGACGACGTAGGGGGCGGTTTCGAGGCCCGCTGAAGGCTTAGTCGTAGTGAGTGTCACCCGGCTGATCGTTCCCCGCGAAGCCGCAAGGAGTGCATCGATGCTCCCGACCGCGCCTGATGGGATATAAAGGCGACAGTCGTGCGTACGCGCCGCCGCATACACCTGCTGTCGAAAGTCCGCGTCAACTAGCGCGCCGATACTGAGCAGCATCAAATCCTTGCCCTTTGTCAAGACGCTGAGCGCAATATCGCGCGCTGCCTGCATTGAGGCACATTCCACAACGAGGTCAGCTTGGTCGATGACGTCGAACAGTGACACGGACGATGCCGCAGGGGTCGTATCTGCCAGATGCTGAGCGCGATCGGGGTGCCTGTCCATAAGGAGAAGTTTGCCCTTGAAGCCATCAGCCCCCAAGGCGCGACAGATTTCTGTTCCTATCACGCCGCATCCAATAATTCCGATGATCATCTTGAAATCCTTTAAGATAGTTAAGATAGAAAAGCGTATGTGGTGATCGTTTGAACACGCGCGACATTGAGAGGTTCCTAGCTGAGGATGAAGGATTCGGCGACATAACGACCGCTCTCCTGCCCGACGTCGAGGGCTCTGCTAACGTCATCGCACACGAAAACGGAGTCATAGCAGGCTTGTCAGAGGCAGAAAGCATTTTTGGGTACTACAACCTCATAACCGCCCCACTGTGCTGCGATGGAGACGTCATCAAAAGAGACGATACCATTTTGCGCGTCATGGGACCGGTCAGGGGTATTCTAGTCACCGAACGCGTCGCGCTCAACTTCCTGTGCCGCATGAGCGGCATTGCCACGATCACGCGCCGCTGTGCGGAAGCCGCTGGCACGGTGACGATTGCCGCGACACGGAAGACGACGCCCGGCTTCAGACTTTATGAAAAAAGGGCGGTCGCGATCGGGGGTGGAGACCCGCACCGCTACTCCCTCTCAGAGGCCTATCTCTTCAAGGATAATCATCTGAAAGTAATCTCTGCGGAGGACGCCCTGCGGGAAAAAGCGTTTTTCACGAAGAAAGTGGAGATCGAAGTCGAATCCGTTGACGAGTGCGTTAAGGCAGCCGAGCTTGGAGCAGACATCATCATGTTCGACAACATGGGCGTCGAACAGATCACTGCGGCCGTCAGCAAGTTGAAGGCACTCAACCTGCGCGGCAACGTGCTACTCGAAGCGTCAGGCGGCATCGGGCCCGATAACGTCAGGAAATACGCTGCGACCGGGGTCGACGTGCTCTCACTGGGGTACCTAACTCACTCGTCGAGGTGGCTCGATTTCAGCCTTGAACTTGATGCGCCGGATTAGACGAGCGAGGTCGCGATAAGACTCACCGATCCTGCCAAAAGGTCGACCTCTTCAGCCGTATTGTATGCCCCAAACGACGCCCGCACGGTTCCATTGATACCAAGAGACTCTAAAGCCGGCATAGCGCAGTGGTACCCGCTCCTCGTGCAGATCTTGCTGGTCTCATCGAGGATCATCGAAACGTCGTGCGGGTTTAGTTCTCCAACGTTGAAGGGAACCACCGCCGCGCGGTCTTTTGGCCCATAGACCGTCACTTTGTCGATTTCTGCCAGTTTCTTTGCGGCGACTCTCGCCAGCATCGCAACGTGCTTTTCGATGTTCGCGACGCCCAGCGCCCTGACGTATTCCACTGATCGCCCGAGGCCGATGACTCCCGGTATGTTGGGGGTGCCCGCTTCAAAACGGGCGGGCGGTTCGAGCAATTCATATTCGCAGCCGCGTACCCATTCGACCGCGCCGCCACCGAGCGTAGTCGGACGCAGCCCCTCCGGATCGCGCAGGATCAAGATGCCCGTGCCTTGCGGACCGAGCAGCCCTTTGTGGCCCGGCACGGCAAGATAGTCGCATTTCAAGTCTTTCAAGGACAGCTCCATATGACCCGCAGACTGGGCTGCATCTATCAACACCGGCACATCGTTTTTACGCCCAATCTTGACGATGCGGCTTATGTCTTGGACGGAACCGAAGACGTTTGACACGTGCGAAAGCGTGATGAGCTTAGTTCTGTCAGTGATTGCTGTTTCAATCGTGGAAGGATCAACGATGCCTTCCTGATTCGCTTCAACCAAGTCGAGCACGACGCCTCGCGCACGGAGAGCGACCCACGGTAGGTAGTTCGAATGATGTTCAATCATGGACGTGATCACATGGTCTCCGGGCGTCCAATCCTGACCGTGGGCGACGATGTTGATGCTTTCTGTCGTGTTTTTGGTGAAGATAACGTTGCTAGGCTCACACGTGAAAAAATCTGCTACCGTCTCGCGCGCGGCTTCATAGTGCTCAGTCGTCTGCTGGGCCAAGCGGTGCGCTCCCCTTCCGTAGTTACCAGCATAGCGAAAGAAGTACTCGTTCATCGCCTCGACGGCGGGTTTCGGCGTCTGGCTAGTCGAAGCGTTATCCAGATACACGAAGTGCTCGAGAACCGGGAAATCCTTCCGTATCGCATGAATGTCATACATTGAGAACAAATAGGGCGTGAGTCGAATAGCTTTTGTGGTTGCGAGGGCGGCAAGAGGTCAGTAGTGCCCTAGACCGCATCTTCCTGAAACCTCGCTTGGCGGTAAAAGCGGCAGCCTCAAGTACCGAAGCCGCCACCTTGCACCTGATGCACAGGAACCCGGCGCTCACCGTCGACGCAGTGGTAGTGAAAGACAAAAAAATCTTGTTGATAAAACGGAAGCGAGAGCCGTATCAAGGACACTATGCGCTCCCTGGTGGCTTCGTAGAATACGGCGAAACCGTTGAGGCAGCCCTGCGGCGCGAAGTCCTCGAGGAAACTGGACTCGTCGTGAAGATAAAATCGCTCGTGGGCATTTATTCCGACCCTGATCGCGATCCTCGCGGACACGTCGTTTCAGTCGTGTTTGCGGCGGATATTATCGGAGGTGCGCTAGCAGCCGCCTCTGATGCAATTGACGCGCTGCTTTGGGATATCGCCGACCTGCCGCCGCTGGCATTTGATCACGCACAGATCATCAGCGATTCGCTTGTTCGTCGCTAAAGTCCTACGCATTGCTTTATTAACGGCGCGACGGTTATGCTACTCTCTGCCTTTTCGATAGTATCGGTCGCTATGATGCTGTCGACCCCTGCGCTGTATAGGCGAAGCCGCGCATTCAAAGAGAGAACAGGGTGAATGCACGCAACGTGCACCTGCCGCGCCCCTTGTCCTCGCAGGAGCTTGATCGCTTCGGCCATAGTACCACCGGTTGATATCATGTCGTCTACGATCACCAGGTCGCGTTCGTCGACGTCGACCGTCTTTGGTTGTATCTCAACGTGTTCAGACGTGACCCGCTTCTTGACCAGCACGTCGAACTCGCAGCCCATAGCGTGAGCAACGTCGCGCACCAAGGCGGTGGCGCCTTCGTCAGGAGCGATGAGCAGGGGTGATAAGAACTCCATGCTCTTCAAGTACGTGCCAACGAGACTGGCAGCGGAGAGGTTCGCCGCCTTTTTGCCACTTCTGAGCTGAAAATGCTCAAGTGATGCGGGGTCGTGTATGTTGACGACGTAAACTTCGTCAACATCGATCGTTCGCGCGATGGCACGAGCGCTGATCGGTTCGCCGAGTTTGAACCGCTTGTCTTGCCGCGCATAGCCAAAATACGGAATCACCGCCCTCAGGTAGCCGTCTGAGGCGGCATCGATCAGCTGTAAAAGGTACACGATATCGTCATTAGTCGTCGTACTCTGCACGATGAGCGTATCACCGTCGAGTTCCTCTACGATGCGCAAATACAGTTCACCGTCCGGAAACTGCTTGAATTCAACAACGGCGAGCGCACACCCGATTTCGAGTGCAACCCGCGAACCGAGCAATTGTGAAGCAGGGCCTCCTAAGACTTTCATGTTGCCTCCTTGAATGCGTATTCCCTTTACGAACCGAACATAGATAAGTCACTACCTTTTGACAGGGTGAGCACGTTTCACCCCATCGGCCCAAAGACGTGTGGCGCACGCTTCTCTCGTGCCCGCGCTACTGCAGAGACACTGTGGCCTTCGGATTCGGCGACGCCGGAAACACACCCACGCCGCCCGCGTCGCAAGAGGAGGCGAGCTTTCGCAGATGGAGGTGAACAAGTGTGCTGATCGGACCACATGTAGCGCTGAAGGCGCGCATAGCGCAGTGGCCTCACGACTGGATGACGACGGTGTTTGCTACGCGATCGCCGAGGCGCTGCTTATACTCAGATGCCCAGATTAGTACCGCTCCGAGCAGATACGGAGCGATGAACGGAATTAGATCGATGATGCGCAAAATCGTCCGCACGGCGGCCTCACCATAAGTGATCGGGGAGTAGTCCGCTTTTTTTGCGACCTTGATCTTGACGATCATCTTGCCAACTGTCTGTCCGTTTCGTCCCTCGAGCAGCGTGAAGTAAAGGAATGCGATAATGACGTCGATCAAGATGAGCGCGCCAAAGAACGGGCTGATTGAGGCCTGAGCTGTTGACGCATCTATGGTGATAGTACCAGCACCTGAGAAGCTCAGTATCAAAAAAATGATGGTGAGTATGATTACATCGACGAGTTGTGCGACAAAGCGGATAGCAATACCCTGCAACAGCGGAGCGGCCGCGTAATCCCCCCGTGTATCGGTTGCCGCCGTCGGTGTATATGCAGAGGTGCGCTCTGCTGGTTGACCGGCGGGTGGTGCTTGGTCGGCGAATACTGCGCCACATGCCACGCAGTATTGGGCGCCGGGTGACGCGGGAGTGCCGCATTGCGCGCATTTGTCTTCGCTCACTGTTTTCACCTCCTTTGGTTTTGTTAAGCCATAAGGAGAGTCTTCCTTTTAATCTTTCTTGCGATTTGCTCTGATAGTGTGCGTGCTTCAGTTTCATTATGGCCTGGCGCAATAATCGGCCGCGCCCAGTATCGCAGAATTGCAATGCGCTGTTCTCGTTGCAAAATCGTTTCGCTAGATGGGCCCACCAGCTGGATCATAGTTGCATGCTCAGAGCGACAGCTATGCGCAAAGCTAGCCGCTTATTGGTGACCGTAAAAAAAGAAGAGGGGCTTGCGCCCCTTTCACGCTTTCAACACGACGGTGTGTGCGACGCGATCACCGAGACGCTGTTTCTTGTCTGAGGTCCAAATGAGGATTGCGCCAAGCAGGTAGGGGATGACATACGGGATGGCATCAATCCACAAAAGAATCGTACGTACAAACGCCGCTCCGTAGGTTATCGGTGAGCTGTCCGCCTCACTGACCACTTTTATCTTAACGACCATCATACCAACCGATTGCCCATAACGCCCTAAGAGAAGCGTAAAGTAGAGCAGTTCGATCACAATGCCTAAAACGGAAGCTCCATAGCCCCCAGCCGCAAGCGAAATAGCACCAATGATAATCCCTAAAATAATTACATCAACGAGTAACGCTACAAACCGAATAGCGACGCCCTGATAAGGCATTGCAACGCCTGATGCGGAGTAAGGTGCTTGCGCCAATGGTGCTGCGTACGCAGCGGCGGGTTTCGCGGCAGCTGGGCCTTCGACTGGTTGTGTAATCGCAGCTGGGCCTTCGACTGGTTGTGGAGCGGCCGCAAACGGTGCGCCACAGCTTTCGCAGAACTTGGCCCCGGGTGCTGCAGGGGTGCCGCATTGTGCACATTTGTCTTCGTCGACTTCCGCAGGTTGTGGAGCGGCCGCAAACGGTGCGCCACAGCTTTCGCAGAACTTGGCCCCGGGTGCTACAGGGGTGCCGCATTGTGCACATTTGTCTTCGTCCACGTGTTTCACCTCCTTTTTTTTAAACCATAGAGTCAGCATCCCTTTTTAATCTTTTCTTGCGATTGCAGTTTCTGCTGAGTTAGACGGATGTTCTCGGATCTGCGCACAATAGAAACTAGATTCACGCCCGGGCAGGAAGAACCACCCTCGCCACAAAGACTTGTCACGCGCTCACAACTAAGCCGAAACGCTCTTCGTGGGACTCCCGCAACATTGCAGATGTTGTCCGATTTGCTTAGCAAGTGACCGCAAAGACCAAAGATTCTGTCCGCGCTAGAATAAGAGCATGGGCCCGAGGCCCCTTTATGCTTTGATCACGACGGTGTGCGCGACACGATCGCCGAGCCGCTGTTTCTCTTCAGAGGACCAAATGAGGATTGCGCCGAGCAAATAGGGAATTATGTATGGGATCAGATCGAGAAACCGCAGGATCGTTCGGACCGCAGCTTCGGAATAATCGATCGGCGCGCCGTCTGTTTCTCGGACGACTTTGATCCTGACGGCCATCTTCCCGACAGTCTGTCCGTAGTGACCCTCGAGCAACGTGAAGTACAGAACAAAGACCGCGAGCGAAACGAGTCCGCCGACAGCACTGGCCAGTGAAAGAGTGACCGTTCCTGAAGCGCTGTTCGTAATGACTGCAAGTGCATTGAACGGGACTGACAATATACCCCCGATGATGGCTATGATTATGGTATCGATAAGGATCGCGACAAACCGAATCGCGACGCCTTGGTAGGGCGGTGCGATGTGCGGCACGTAAGAACGAGGTGCTTGATACCCGGGCGCAGGAGCGAACGTGGCCCGTGCGGGTTGTACTGCTGGAGCCGCGAGTGGTGCGCCACAGCTCTCGCAGTATTTAGCTCCCGGTGACGCTGGAGTCCCGCATCGTGCACATTGATTTTCGTTCAAATATTTCACCTCCTTCTTAAGCCTTAGGAAAGCTACCCTTTTAATATTTTCTTGCGGTTCTGCACTATCACTCTCCGTGGCCTCGTTTGCTGCGAGCGATACCCGGTCGATCGACGCGGCTAGCGGCCGCAATTTTGAGGGCAATGTGCGTGGCAGAATCAAGAAACGAGAAATCCGCGAGGGTGCAGACTAGCGGAAGCTAGGCGGTCAGCCACTATCACGAAACCGATACACTCGAGAACACAAGAAAAGACGGGAGCGCGCGGATCACTTGCTGACTACAACAGTGTGTGCGACACGATCTCCAAGGCGCTGTTTCCCATCGGACGTCCAGATAAGAAGTGCCCCTATTAGATAGTCGAACAAGCCGTCGATGATGCGGAGGACAGTGCGCACAGCTGCTTCTCCGCAGTCAATCGGCGCTCCATCTGCTTCTCGCACGACTTTGATGCTGAGTGCCATCTTGCCGACCGTTTGCCCATAACGCCCCTCCAACAGCGTAAAGTAGAGGAACCATACGACTAGTCCTACAACAGATAGTGCAATAATAGGCCCCAATGAAACCGCTGACACGTTTCCATTCGTGAGGTTGACAGCTATAGCCGCCACGAGGAGTGGGATCGCTAGTATGCCAGAAATAACCCCGATAATGAGATAATCAATGAGTATCGCGACAAAGCGAATGGCAACGCCTTGGTATGGCGTAGGAGTACCCGTGTAGTAAGCAGGCGCCTGATAGGTCGGCGGAGGCTGCACAGCAGAAGGAACCTGTTGTGAAGGGTACGCCCTCTGACCGGTCAGCGTCGCGCCACAGGCCGCGCAGAATTGGGCACCCGGCGACGCGGAAGTTCCGCATTGTGCACATTTGTCTTCATTCACGTGTCTCACTTACTATTTTGAGAGAGTGCTGCTTTTAGTATTTCAAGCCTTCTTTCGCTTGCAGGATCCGAAAAGTGTATCTATGCGTCTCTTGGGCGACGAAGTAGATAAATCGGGGGCCTTTCCTGCACGTCAACCACTTTTGCTTTGGGACAGTCGTGACCTTCACCTAATGCGTTACATCTTCACGCATGTGCAGCACGCGTTACAAAACTTGACCAAAACTTGACCACTATACAATATGCGGGTAGATCGAGCCTGGTATAGCCACAAAAAGAGCGACAGTCGCGCTCGGCAACGTTAACTGAGCCATAGGTTAGTTATCTGTCTTTTTTATAATTTAAGATATATTTTTAACTTCAGCAGTGGCGCGCGTTTCAGTCTCTAATCACACGTGATCGACGCTTTATAAATGCGACCGGAACGAGCCTAGTATTTATCGGCCTATCGCCACGCTCGATTGCTCAAGTCCAATATTGGAGACACGCCAGCGATTCGTGGCGCGCCATCTATTTTAAAGCGGCCTCTTTCCGTTCCATGAAACAATAGCTGGCGAGATGTGAAGCAGATTTACTGTACACTTCAATGGTTTGCAAATCAAGAATCGTAAAATGGGAATCGAAAAGCGCGCGTAGCTCGCCTTCGGCTGAGAAATACAGCACGGTGCCTAGCGGCGTCTTTCTATATTTTCCCACGCCGCCAAACGCGGGATCTCTCTCGTTGAAGCACAATGAGAGATACCTTCCTTTTGGATTAAGGAGCCGATGCACGTTCGCTACATACTGCTGGCGCCGCTCAGGGAAAATGTGATGCAACAACTCCCAATCGTAGGCAAAGTCAAACGTTCCCGTGACGTTTTCCAAATCGCCAAGCACATCGGCAACGAGAAACGTGCACTCGACACCTTTTTTCGTCGCATTCTCCTTGGCGCGTTTGATCGCCGTAGGGGCACTATCCACTCCCGTGACCTCAAATCCCCGGCTCGCAAGCCACACTGCGTAGTTGCCGGCACCGCAGCCGAGATCAATCGCTCGGCACGGAGTGACGATTCGACTGTCGACGAGCGCTGCCAGCGCCGCAGGTGGGGTTTCTGTGTTCCACGGGATCAACTCTAAAGGCGTCTTTTGATAAATCTCGTCAATCTCGATGTGCTTCATGGGATCGCTGTTATTCGCGTCTAGTGCTTTAATTTGCCGGCTTGATGTGCAGGCCGACGCGAGATGCCCATTTCTTACAAGAGCGCTTCGGCGACAAGCCGGACGATCAGACTCTTCTCCTTGTGCGCGGCATCGCTGCGAGAACTCAAAAAACACAGCTGCGAGCCGCTTCTGATCAATCGTCGGGAAACTCCTCAAAATCGCTCGATTGGCAGGAGGGACACGCAGGGTCCTCGCCAACTGCCTTGAACTTCTTTCCGCACGCAGTACACCGATAGTTCTTCGGCCACACTATCTCTTCGTCTCCGAACGTGCCGCCTGCCGAACACACGACTTCCTCACTCTCCTAACAGGCGTCTAAGCACCATACTTGGTTGTGCTTCTCTTTGCATCATTTTCGCTCGCGGCATCCGCTGACTCTGTTGATGCGGATCCGCAGACCACGCTTTATGCTGAGGCAAAGCTGCACTTTCATTTTCGGGCGCTTGCATCTGCATAACCGAATCCGACGAACGAGACGCGTGCCGACGGGGCGCAAGCGGAGCTACCCGAATTTCGGTGTGAAACGCTTGCCGCCGTCGCCGGGATATGGTTCCGTATGGCGAAAGCGATTTTCCCATATCTCTAGAGGTATCGAGGCAAAGGCCTGGCAGATGCGCGGGCTAATGTAGTTCTTGCAACTTTGACACAGCGGGACGTTTTTTTGTTTCACGTTCGCCTCACGGCAGGCAACGGTTTGCTAAGCCGATCAAACGGCCTCAGCACTTACCAGGTGTTGCCGATATAGTTCTTCGAGCTCGGGCAGCTCCTCCACTGGCGTCGGGATCACTTTCACGTCGTTTTCCATCACCTTCCGCGCGAGCTCCCGGAAAATTGCCGCCTCCTCCGACTGAGGGGCGTGTTCGACCACAGCGCGCCCTTCGAGTTCGCACGCTTGAATGACGGAGCTGCGCGGAACAAATTCCACGAACGCGCTGCCCAAACGCTGAGCAAAAGCGGGCACCACGGCCCGCTCCAACGCGTCATCGCCGTTGCTGTTGCAGATTATCCCTGACAGCCCTGTGTCGCCGCGGCGC
>Ga0181527_1005256_pt1 | contig 10814 bp, 14 predicted proteins | sample PEATcosm2014_Bin_30_FD_119762 | JGI IMG/M metagenome (GOLD analysis project Ga0181527, IMG submission 119762) | Peatland microbial communities from MTU Mesocosm Facility, Houghton, MI, USA - PEATcosm2014_Bin06_60_metaG | ecosystem: Environmental > Terrestrial > Soil > Wetlands > Peat | place...
CCACGCCAACAGCGGTTGACATCACGAATGCGGTCGCGCCGAGTGAGACGAAGAGAACCCACCGTCGGCGCACGCGAGCCATGACCGGAAATCTAGCGGACCCTGCTGGGAATCAGCTGAGTGGTCAAGCGCAAGCGGGCAGCCCTGTAATGACGGTCAAAGGACGGCGCGGCCAGTGCCTCACCGAGCCGTTCGGGGACAGATTCCGTGAGTGCGACTACGGGCGCCCGTTAAGACTGCTCGGGCGACTCCTCTTCCTCAGGGAACCTGACGAGCCGAGGACGTGAACCCGCGACAACGTCGAAAAATGGATTCATCGATGGCGGCGGCGGAGGAAGCCGATTCACCGAAGCCTCCGCGGCACGTAGCTCGGGACTCGACTCGATTTCCTCTAACTCGGAGAGTGCGTCGTTTGCATGAGCATCGCGACGTCTACGGTGAAAAATGCTCATGAATCTCACGATAACTGAGCGGGCGTGGTGCCGCTGCGGACCTGATGTGATGAAGGGCCGGGTCCTCCGCCCCTCGTGAAGATTCGAGCGCCGCGAGCAACACTCACATCCTTCCCTCACCCCGCCTTTGCCAGATGCTCGCGCACCGTGCTCGCTCCGATCTTCAATGCCGAACCGATCTCGCGGTAGGACTTGCCGTTCTTCCGCAACGTTCGAGCGATGTCGAGTGACGAGGCGGTCATGACAGACGGACGTCCGCCCTTGCGCCCACGGGCAGCGGCCAGGCCGGCACGAGTCCGTTCGCGGATGAGTTCACGTTCGAACTCCGCCAGCGACATGAAGATGTGGAGGACGAGCTTGCCACCGGGGGACGTCGTGTCGATGGCCTCGGTGACCGATCGGAACCCGACACCCTGGCACTCGAAGCCCTCGATCACGGACAGGAGGTGCTTCAGGTTTCGCCCGAGGCCCCCGGTGCAGTGCCAGCAATCGTCAGCGAGGATGTTTGGCGTCGCGCGCAACCTGACCGCTCGCCGGTGGGTCCTGGACCACGCACAGAAAGGTCGGTGCCTGCGCGCTTTGCACTAAGGGGTCTACTCGTTTGCGACGCATGTAAACGGAAAATGCAGGGCCACGTCGCGTCGCGTCGCTCGGGAGCGGTACGGGTCGGCTACCAGTGCCGATATGGCGACGACTACCCAGGTGACTCAACGCACCCGAAGACACTGTTCGTCGCCAAAGAGCGAATCCTTCCCGTACTTGATGAATGGCTCGACGCGTTAACCGCTCCGCATCAGCTCGACCACACGGTGGCTGCGATAGTGGAGGCCGACTCTCGACGAGAGTGTGAGCCCGCGGAGGTACGACGCGCGCGGTCGTCCGCCGCAGCCGCCAAACGCCGGCTCGACCAGCTCATGGCTGCCCTCGAAGCGGGCCTCGACCCCCAGCTTGCAGTAGGACGGGTCCAGCGCGTCCAGTCAGAACTCGCAGCTGCGGAGGCGGTGGTCGGCTCGCACGGAAGGTCTGTAACGCCATCGTTGGAAGCTGAAGATGTGCGGAACTTCCTCGTCGAGGTCGGGGGCCTCTCGGCTCTCCTCGTGGAGGCGGACGCTGCCACTCGACATCGGATTTACGAGGCGTCAGGCCTCGCGTTGCGCTACTGCCGCGTTGACAATCGCGAGAAAATTCGCGCTTCACTACGCGTGGGGCTTTCGCGTGTCGGAGAGCCGACTTCCACAATCTCCGACTGGCGGCTTGAGCCGTGGTCCGGGACCTTACCGGCGGTGAGAGATGCTGGACCTATAGAAACGGGCCTGACTGGTCATCGTTGTCTGCCTGGTCAACCAGCCACAGCGCTTCAAACTGAGGACGCGGGCTCGCGTTGATGTACGGCAGGATCACGGTCGGCATGTTCGGACGCTTGCCGTCGAATTTCTCGGGAAGCGTGACGATCTGAACACGTGGGTAGCGGTTGGCAGTCGGCGAGTGCACGAAAGTTCCGAGCGCGCGCGCGACGTCCGCGGCAATCCGAAATTCCAGCTCGTTCGCGTCCGGACGCTTGCCGGGGGGAGTCTGCTTCGGCTTACGTCGGAGACTCAGATGCCGACCGCCTCAAGGTTTCTCACATCCTCATCAAGCTTGTCATCGTCGGCCGCAGAGGCATCGGACATGACCCGCGCGTCGGAGCTGTTCGTGTCTGTTACAAGTACATAAAAGCCGGTGTGAGGTCGGGGCAGTCGACGGTCTATCGCCTTCTCTACTTCTTGCCGTATCCAACCGCTGACAGTCATGTTCTCGGCAGCAGCAATGACTTTGACCTGGGCAAGAATTTCCGGAGCAAACCGGATCGGAACGTGGCTTGATAGTGCTTGTCGTGGCAGAAAACGACCAGGGCCAGCTGGCTTCATGTTGTTTGGATTCTCATAATTGTCGAAAGCGGCAGCATCATCCATTCTTGTCAAAGTTCATCACCTCTCCCCTCTAAGTAGGCAGCCAATAGATCGCCAGTAGCTTCGTATATTCCGATTGGTCTGACCTTTCGCGAGTCTCCAGAATCCGGTGCGGATAGGGGAGAAACCAGCGGCGGACAGCCTGGTGGCTGGCCGACCAAAAACCAATCGGCGTCTCCCCTTCTCGTGTCAGCTTCAATCAGCCTAGGCAAGAAGACCAGCATGTCATACAGATCATCTGCGCCGTACGGCGCGTGGGCGAACAGGTGGGGCTCGTTGACGGCGTCGATCTCGAACGGGTCATCCCAGTCCACCATGTCTGGGTTGAACCGTTCGCGGTCCATGTGGTACACTGTAGCACATGGAAGTTGGTGCGGCTCTGCTGGCCGACGCCGCGAGGGTTGAGTCGGGCAAGCTATATATCCACGGCGGCGGCTGGGACACGATCTACTCGGGCGTCTTCCCGTTCAATTACCCGACGCTCGCGCTCGCAGTGTGTCTGTTAGTGGAATGGGGGGAGGCGCCAGCACAGATCCCTGTGTCTGTTGACCTGATAGATGAGGACGAGACGGTTCTGCAGGAGGGGCCGCCGGCGTCTCTTCCGGTTATCCATGCCCCCATCTCAATACACGGAAGCCAGATTTCGGTGACTTGGACGGTAACGCTTCAGGGGATGCGCTTTGATCGACCTGGCAATTACCGCTTCCGGATAAAGGTCAACGATAAAGTGCGGCGCGAACTGCGGTTTCAGGTCGTCAGGACTCCCGGGCCGTCAGCACCTACACCATGACCTCAGAAAGGAACTGCTCGATGTGGGAGTACCACGTTTACGTATGGGAGGGTGAATACAAGGCGACGGGCCCTAACGCCGTGGCAGTCGCTAATCGGCTCGGTAACTATGGCATGGATGGGTGGGAACTCGTTTCGTCGCTCTTAAACGAGGGTCGCCTTACTTTTATTTTGAAGAGGCCACGGGCGCAGGTCTGATCAGCTCCACGTCGAACTGCACCACTACCGACATGGCACGTCCGACCGCTCTGGCGTAACCTCCCAGCATTCCCTTCAATGTGGAGACGAGACGATGCCCCGAACTGGTGACAAGTGCACGCTGATCGGCAGGTATGCGTCCGACTGTGGGCCGCAGTGGACCATCGACATGCGGACGGTCAACACGGAGTTCCCGCCGTGTCCGCATTGCCACCGAGAGGTCAAATACACGTACGTTGGCCTAATCCTCTAACGCGAGCAACGACCGACACAAGCAACGCTGGTTCCCTTCAGTGGGTAGCCGCTCGATTTGACGTCGGCAGTGGGTCTTAGGCACCCACTAGAGCTTGGGAGCGCGGGTGCGTGCCCTGTAACACAGCACCCGCAAACTGCATCGTCAGATCAGAACGTCACGTTCGGCGAGGGGAAAGGACAGTCCTGAGGCGTACGGGGTCCGTGGATCGGGGGCTGGGGTGTCCCCAGTAGCGCGGGCAGTCGTCTGGGGCGTTCGGCGCGGACGACCCTCCGGGGTCGCCGATGATCCGGGAGACAACCCCACTCCCCCTCCAGTGCGAGGTTTTTCAAAGGTCGGTGTGGCGTGAGTTACACCAGTGTGATACCTTGCCAGGGCCCCGACGACAGTCGGTGCCATCGCTACCGGAAGGGCGAGTCACCGGCCCCGAAGTGCTGATGCAGGGCTTCGGGTGAATTTGGGTCACCGGATGGGCCATGGCTCCGGGCTGAAGAGGGCAGCAACCACCTCGTTTCTCGTTCAACCTGCACACCGTTCTCCGGGGAGACGCCGTGCCTGGTTTGCGAGACGAGTGGATCGGACGTTCAAAGCTTTTCGAACTGGCGTCCGGCATTGATGCCCTGTACCTGTCGGGCTGGGTGGCGCTCTCGCCGTTGCTGTGCGAACAGCTCCAGGCGGGACAGGAGGCTGCAAGGGCGACCGGCGAGGCGCAGCCGTTCACCTTCGGGCGTGCTCAGTTCGAGATCTGGCCGCACGGCCTCGGGCGCTATCCCTACCGGCTGGAGCACCGCCACGGTGTGCTTCAGCTCAGCCCGAACAGCAATCTGCCGCCGGTTCGCGTCCAGCCGCGTGCCGAGTTCCTTCACGGGGTAGGTGCGCTCAGCGCTGCTCGTTGGTTCGAGGACGTGCTGGTGGATCGATGCGGATTCACAGAGCTGAGCGTGTCGCGAGTGGATCTGCATGCCGATTTCCAGGGCTGGCGGCTCGACGGCGAGGACCGCGAGCGTTTCCTCTGTCGGGCTAACGCCCGGACCACCTACGAAGAGGACGGCCGGTGGACCGGCTTCTCTTTCGGGAGGCGGAAGTCCGGGACGTTCAGTGCCCGGATCTACGACAAGACCGAAGAGCTTCGCCGCAGCAAGGCTGGCTACTGGGAAGACATCTGGGGTCCCGGCTACCGGAGAGCTGAGCAGGTCGTGCGGGTGGAGTTCGAGCTTGCCGGGAAGGCATTGCGGGAGTTTGAGCTTTCGACGCCCGACGAAGTGATCGCTGCGGCCGGGTCGCTGTGGATGTACATGACAGACAAGTGGCTCAGCTTCAGGTCGCCGAGTGCCGACGCGACGAAGGCTCGGTGGCCGGTCGCACCCGAGTGGGAGAGCGTGCAGCGAGCGCGAATCGCCGACGGCGCGCATGGCCTTGCGCGGATGGTGGCGGGACGTAGACGTGCGAGCCTGCGAGGACTTGCTCCCGGACTTGTCGGCTACATCGGGAGTTTCGCCGCCCTCGTTGGCGCGGAAGACATCGGCGACACGTGCGCCGCGCTGCCGGAACTGCTGAGGCGCTACGAGGTCCTGACGGATCGGCCGTTCGCCGATCGGGTGGCTGAGAAGGTGAGAAGGAACGGGCTGTGATGGGATCGGGCCCGGACTACCGTCGGGTGGCCGAGGTACTCGTGCGCATCGCGCTGCGGCTCAGCGGTGGGTCGGGGAAGGAGGACGACGATGCTGACGGTCGCGTACTGCCGGGTGTCGACCGAGGAGCAGGCAACGGAGGGCTACTCGATCGAGGGCCAGGCAGAAAAGCTGCGCGGGTACGCCGCGCTACATGATCTCGGCGAGGTCACGGTCATCGCCGATCCGGGTCGGTCGGGGAAGGACCTGGACCGGGCGGGGCTGCAGCAACTGCTCGCCATGGTCGAGGCCGGTCATGTGACGCACGTGCTGCTGTGGCGGCTCGATCGGCTGTCGCGCAACCTCGGCGACCTGATCGATCTCGCCGACAGGTTCGGACGAGCAGGTGTCGCGCTGCACTCGTTCACGGAAAAGGTGGATTTGTCGTCGGCGACGGGTCGCATGTTCTACAACATCCTGGGGTCCTTCGCGCAGTTCTACCGTGAGCAGCTCGCCGAGAACGTTCGGATGGGTATGCAACAAGCTGCTCACGAGGGGAAGTGGATCAACCGTCCGAAGACCGGGTACGAGCTCATCGGCGGTGAGCTCGTTCCGAACGCGGATGCTGATCGCGTCCGCGAGGTTTTCAAGTTGCGTGCGTCTGGGATGAGTTATCCGGCGATCGAGGAGCGGACCGGTATCAAATACTCGACCGTGTGCGCCATCCTGGGCTCAAGGATTTACCTGGGCGAAGTCCTGCTCAACGGGGAGTGGTTCCCCGGGAAGCATCAGCCGCTCGTCAGTCCCGAGGAGTTTGAGGCCGCGCACCTGGGCCACGTTCCCGGGCGGCGGCGGGGACGTGACCTGCTGTCCGGTCGCGTGGTCTGCGGGCTATGCGGCAAGCGAATGGCGGTGGAGCAGAACGGAGTCGGGCGAGTCATGTACCGGTGCCGACATCGAGGGAAGGGCTGTAAACAACCTTGTCGCACGAACAAAGGGCTTCATCGTGCGGCGAGGCTGGGGCTGCGGCTGCTCGCCGAGGATCGGGAGCTGCAGGCGGCGATAGGCGAGGAGCTGCGCCGGACGGGGCGCACGGCCCGGAGGACCGAGCACCGTTCCGGCGCAGCACCGCCGGAACGACTGGCTGCACTCTCTGAACGCCGTCGCAAGCTCCTGGAGCTGTACTACGCCGACAGGATCAGCGCTGAAGGCTTCGCCGAGGAGGAGGGCCGAATTGCTAGAGACATCGAGTCGGCTCGTCAGGCGGCCGGAGAGGACCGGAAACGATCCTCAGAGTGCGAGGAACTGCTCGCTCGGTTCGAGGAGGTGGCAGCCCTGCTTCAGGATCTCGATCTCGAGAAGGCTTGGGATGAGGCGACCGAGCCGGAGCGGCGAGTGTTGGTGGAGGAGCTGGTCGAGAAGGTCGCCGTGTTCCCCGATCACCTTGAGGTCACGATCGCCGGCGCGCCACGGTTGAACGTCGACTTGGCTGAAGTGGGTCTGGGCGGTAACCAGTCGCAGAACGTTGGTGTCGGAGAGGGGACTTGAACCCCTACGCCCTTGCGGGCACCAGCCCCTCAAGTTGACCGGCGTCGTCTGCCCAGTTCCCCCAGATCTGCCGCGAGGCCCTGACTAGGGATTGTTGGTGCTCGCGATCTGCTCCGTGCCCCTCTGTCCGTCGGGAACGAGACGGTTCGTGTCCACTTTGTGTCCAACGGGACTGCCCTCCTCTTGCGATTCGGGATCAGACCCGAGAGCAATCATCGATGCCCGCGAAGAAGAGGATCCCCGCGGTGGATGGAACGCCGAGACAGCGCGCGCATCGACTCGTCCTCCCGATCGTGGGTTGTCAGCGACACGTCGAGATTCACTCCCATGGTCCACTACGCGGTGGATCCTCTGCGCGATTTACACCAACTCATGGGACGTCCCCGTCGCGCTCTGCCAGTTCAGAGCAGGCAAGAGGGCCTCGAGGCGTCCGTGGCAAGGAGGGGCGGCGGTGTCGACGATCCTTTCCTTCGAGATGCCATTGGTAAAGGAAGAGGTAGTATCCTTTACCAAGGAATCCAGCTAGTAAAGGATCGCCCGTGTTCGGAACGTTCACCCGACGGACGTGGCTCCATGATCCCACCGCCTATGCGCCGGCGGAATATCGACGCGCCTGTGCCTACGACGCATTCATCCCCGGCCTGCTCACGAGTCTGGAGCTCTCACTCTCAGGTTCGGTCGCGGGCGTCATCGCCGACGCCGAGGCTGCAATCCAAGCCCTGAACCAGTATGCCTACCCAGGGCTCGCTCCCCTCTCGCGCCTACTGCTCCGCACCGAGTCGATCGCATCGTCAAAGGTCGAAGGCGTGCAGATCGATGCTCGCGTCCTCGCGCGAGCCGAAGTACGCAACGACACGGGGCAGAAGGCGTCGGCTACCGCTCTCGGGATCCTCGCCAACATCGACGCAATGCAGGCCGCGATCGAGAACGCAACCGAGCAGGAGCAGATCGACCTACCGCAGATCGTCGAGATTCATCGCATCCTCATGGCCGCGTCGGAACGGCCCGAGATCGCTGGCCAGATACGGGCCCAACAGAACTGGATCGGCGGAAACAACTACAACCCGTGCGGCGCGGAATTCGTTCCGCCGCCACCCGAGGAGGTGAATTCCCTCCTCAAAGACCTCTGCGCCTTCTGCAACGGCGAGACGCTCCCGCCACTCGCCCAGGCGGCACTCGCACACGCCCAGTTCGAGACGATCCACCCCCACGAAGACGGCAATGGGAGAACGGGTCGCGCCCTGGTGCAGGTCATCTTGAAGCGGCGGAACATCGCACCGCATTTCGTCCCGCCGATCAGCGTGGTGCTCGCACAGAACAAGGAGGAATACATCGACGGGCTCGTCGCGTACCGAGAAGGGAACTTCGTGCGATGGCTCGAGGTCTTCGCTGCGGCTGCGGCACGCGCCGCCCATCTCGCGAGCCGATACCTCACCCAAGTCCGCGATCTCCAAGACGTGTGGCGCGGTCAGCTATCCGAACATGGGCCGGTCCGGCAGGACGCCGCAGCGTGGCAGCTCATCGAAATCTTGCCGGGACATCCGGTGATCACCGTTCCGGTCGGTGTCGCCAAAGTGAACCGCACCAAGCCAGCGGTCAACGGTGGGATCAACCAGCTGGTGGCCGCCGGCGTTCTGCGGCCCCTCTCGGAAAACAGGCGCAATCGAGCATGGGAGGCGACCGGGCTGCTCGACCTCCTCGCGCGCCTCGAGTCGGGCGAGTACCCCGAGGAGGGCGAAAGAGAGTCTCCACCAATCTCGATCCCGAGAGCGCGATCAGCGACGGGCGGCGAACAGACCGTCGTGCGCCTCCCTTCGACCGACGGGGTCCTCCTTCGACTCGGACCAGGCTCCTGGTTAAACCCGCCATCCGACGCCCCAGAGGTGATGCTCCGCGTCGCGGTCGCGCTCCCGAGCGTCCTCCCCCTATTCGGCGGCAACTCTGCCGAGCGCGCCACGTTGCTCCGGGGCCAAAAGCGCGAGGAATGCCTTCTAGACCTCCTCGAACACTCTCCGATCACGGAGGAGCTTCACCGACTCGAACGCGTCTGGGGAGGGGTGTCCGGCGCGAACTGGGAACCCGCCGGAACAGGGACCGCGGAGTTCTCCGAGCTCTGGTTCGCCCCCTACGGCATCGAGGTGCGGCGACCGCCACTCGTTGCACGATGCGGCGTTGCGACTGGATGGGTCGAGGGCGGGAATGCCACGCAAATCGCGACGATCCAAGCGGCGCTAGACGTCATGATCAATCTCACCGAACTGAACGAGTTGCGTCGACAGGACAACGTCGCCCATCGGACCGACGACCCCCCTGCGCCAGCCGCGCTCTCACTCGAAGAGCTGGCCGAGATGCTTCACGGGCTGCTCGACCTCCCAGAGGTCGTCGTTCCCGCTGCTCTCTCGCTCATTTCGGACCCGCAGCTCAACAAACTGAAGCTCGCTGAGTGGGTGACATTCTCCGGCTACGCGGCGAACCGACTCGTCGACCTGCGACGTTTCCACCTCCTGGCGCGTAGTTCCGGGATCAGCCAGATGATCGCGGGCATCCTGATGGAGCCGTACCGAATCGGCGGCGTCTGGCCGACGTCGTGGGACTTCGTCGCAGACCTCCTTTACGAGGGTCTCGAGCGGGGCGGCTTTCGCAACCTCGACGAAGCGATCGAAGGGATCCGGGAGCGGGACTGACCGAGTAGATCGACAGATAGCAGGTCCCGCGGAGCGCCGTCAGCGTTCAGTAGCGAGCTAGCGCATCACGCAAGTAAGTGCGAAGACGGCGATGGGGTCGATCGACTCGCTCGCCGAGACGGTCGCCACACAAAGGTCCGGTCAGCCTCTCTCCCGATGGCGCGAGGCCCTGACTAGGGACTGTTGGTGGACGCGATCTGCTCCGTGCCCCTCCGTCCGCCGGGAACGAGACGGTTCGTCTCCACTTCGTGTCCACCCAGAGGCACCGGCCTTAGAGGCTGGTGCCTTCTACACGGCCGTCAGCTTTGAACCCGGAACGTCTTGACTGCGGCAGTGCGACCCCCTGACGGAGGCTGACACAGGACACCAAGCGCTGGCCGGAGAACCAGGTCCCACCCCCCGACAGGCGCTCCTGCAATCATGAGAGATATGGGAGGCACGTGGTCCACGACTGACACGGTGGCGACCATCGCCGCCGTCGCTCAGGTGTCGGCTGCGATCTTCACGGGCGTCATGGCAAAGAGGACGCACGGTCTCGCCACCGAGACGCGGCAGATGGCCGAGGAAACCAAGCGGATCGCCGATGCGACCGATCTCCAGGCTAAGGCGACCGAAGCGCTTGTCTCCGAGGCTCAGCTCGACCGGGAGGTCTCGTGGAGCCCGTACCTGACGCGCAACGTGATCACGACCACGATCAACACGTCAGGGACTCCGGGGAGCCCAAAGGGCTACAGCGAGCAGATCACCCTGTCGAACCTCGGTGGTGGTCAGGCAATGAGTTGTTACTACGTCTCCCGCCGATCGACCGACAACTACTGGTGTTGGCTTCGTCACGACGGACTCACGGGTGGGGAATCGGTCCCCGATCTTCCGGTTTCGCCTGGCGACGGTGACCCGCCGTGGGAGTTGCTGCAACCATCGCCGCTCGATCCGGATCAGAACGCCCGTCTTGTAGGGGCACTCTTCTGCGAGGACGTGTTCGGCAATCGCATCCGGTTCCCGATCGGGCGACGTGGTCGCGACGTATCGCGCCCCGAGGACGGGCATCGCCCGGCATGGGCCACGTCGCCGCTCGTGTGGCCGGGCTGATATGAACACGTCGAAGGTTGTGTCACGTTCAGCAGTGGGTTCGTTGCGCCGTATGGCGCTTGGCGCTGCGCCCGTCGTCGTCGTGCAGGCGGGTGTCGGAATGCTCGTGAACCTCTACGTCGAGGATGTCCCGAGTTCCGTGGAACTTCGGTGGCGGCCCAGTGATGTTCAGGCGGCGTCCTCCTTGTTGTAGTCGATCGGCGTGACGCCGCGCTCGACGTAGTCATCGAGCGCGGCGCGCA
>Ga0181527_1005258_pt1 | contig 10808 bp, 3 predicted proteins | sample PEATcosm2014_Bin_30_FD_119762 | JGI IMG/M metagenome (GOLD analysis project Ga0181527, IMG submission 119762) | Peatland microbial communities from MTU Mesocosm Facility, Houghton, MI, USA - PEATcosm2014_Bin06_60_metaG | ecosystem: Environmental > Terrestrial > Soil > Wetlands > Peat | place...
CCAGCCGCCCCGGGCGGCAACCCGACCGTCACGCGCGACGCGCAGATAGCCGTAGTTGCGGAAGGAAACGCCGCCGGCTCGCCCCAGCGCAACGGCGTGCTCAGGCGAGTCTTTCTGCGGCCCGAAGGACGCTGCTACGTAGTCGGTGAACTCGGTCGCGTCGACGCGAGCCACGATCGCATCGGCCGTCTGTCCCAGCGTGGTGACGTGCGTCACCTGGGGTTGCTCGCCGCCGCGGTACGGCTCGTGGGCTGCCACGAACACCGTTTCGCGCACGCCGGCTCGCCGGGCAATCAGGGCGCTGAGGCGGTCCAGCACCGCACCCGCCTGACGCTCGGCCACAAGCCTGGCCAACTGTTCGCCCCAGACTCCGTGGGAAACCAGGGTCTTGGCCTCGCCGGCCATCGACAGTCGCACGGCCGCGCGCTGGCCGTACCACGCGTCGCCGTAGTGGCCTTTGCGGCTGCCGGGCTCTTCCTGCCAGAAAAAATCCAGGGCCCAGGGGCCGTCGGCAGTCATCGCCTGTTGTTTCTCGACCAGCCAATAACGCCGCACCAGCGCAGCGGACGGCCGAAAAAGTTCCGGCTGAGCGGGCCGGGCGCCGCCGAAACCGTGCAGCACGTAGTCGTAGGTGTGCGGCACCTGGCTGCGGGCATGGAACAGGTCGAGCAGATACTCGCGGGTCAACATCAGCACCCGGGTTTGCTCCACCCCCTCGAACGTGCCGGCGGCCGACGTGGCCAGGAACTTCACCTCCGGGCTGAACTCGTGGCGAATGCCGGTCGGCGCCGCGTCGCGCGCCTCCTGCTCATCGACGATCAGCGTGTTGTGCGACGGGCTGCAACGGGTCCAGCCGATCGACAAGTTCTCATACTGGATCGCGTTGTAGTCGGGGTACAACAGGCGGTTGGCCCCGTGCAGCGTGATGCTGAACTTGTCGCGGTGGTCGTGGCCGTACCCCTGGCTCAGGATCTGGAACACCGCGATCGCCTTGCGGTTGGTCCAGTAGCCGGGCGACTCGTCGCTGCGGAGCATGGCCAGGCCGTAGTTCGGCCAGACCTTCGACGGCGCCGCGGGCAACTGCGGCCGCTCCGGCAAGGGACGGCGGTCGATCAGGTTGGGCGCGTAGCCGGGCGCCATCGCCAGGAAGGCCCCGTAGCGCGGGTCGCCGGAGGCCTGGTAGGCGGCCGCCAGCGCCGGCGTGCAGTCGAGCCCGTCGCCTGCCGGATTCACCAGGAACAGGTCTCCCCTGGCGTTGGTCGCGCCGTCGCCGCAGGTGGCCACGCGGACCTGCCCCGCGCCATGCCCGGTGTGCTCGATGGGGTACGCCGTGTCGAGATAATAGTCCATCAGCCCCTTGGGCGTGCTGCCGTTGGGCACCGCATGGTTCCACCAATCCTTGCCGTCGTAGAGTTGGCAGTACCACGACATTTTCGCGGCCAGCAGGAGCACTTCGTGGGCGATGGGGTAGATCGTCGCTTCGCGCCAGGGGCCGCCGTCCAGCAGCATGGCGCCGAGGACCTCCTCGTATCCGCCCAGGCGCGGGCCCCACGGCTTTGTGCGGTGAAAGCCCCAGGCGATGCACTCGCGGTCCTGCGCGACCAGGCCGCTCAAGACGACCATGCAGGTGGGCTTGAACACAAGGTTGGGCGTTTGCGTCCAGCGATCCATGCACCGCATCTTGTAGCGTGCGCAGAGCACGATGCCTTGTTCGATCGTGCGGCGCTCGGCGGCGTCAAGGCCCTTGGCCACCCAATCGTAGGCGATCAGGCCGCTCGCGTCGGTATCGTAGTAGACCTCGGGAATGCCCACCTGGCCCGCCTTGAAGAAACCCGCGTCGGCGAGGCGTTTGCCGGCCGTGGCGACGAGCCATGCCTCGGGCCCGAAACGCGACAGCAGCCACTTCCGCGCCGCCGGCAGATGCTTGGGATCGTCGCTCAGGGCGTAGAGGAAAGCCGACGCGTAACCGTCGTCCCGTTCGGCCGTCTCGCGGATCTTCGCATATTCGGCCTTCGCCCACGCTTCACGTTGCACGAGCTGCCGGATCCTATCCCTTTCCGTCCGCGGCATGAAGAACGGCCGCTCATGTCCCGGAGGGTGGCTGTCCGCGCCACAGGCCATCGTGACAATCGTCAGCAGCGACGGCAACAGCAGTGTCGTGATCGCGGATCGCATGAGTCAGGTCCTCGTCCCTATCAATAATCCCGTACTCGTCTCCTGTCAAGGAGTTGCGGAGTTTGTGTTGCGGAGTTCGAGGTTCGGCGGCATCCGCAGTAGAATCGCCTTGGTCCAACCAGCCTCACTGCCGCTGCGTGGCGGCCGCGGCCAGGAGGTCCAGCGTTGGAAGGTCGAGGCCGGAGAATCGCGTGGCGGGATGCTGATTGCCGGCCCGCGCTGCGGCGTTTCCCGCTCGGGCCTCCACGATGCGGAGCAGGACCTCGTCGCTCGCCTGGCCGGATGCGGCGGTCCGCAGGACGGCGACTCGCGGCGTCGCATCCCCCGCCGGCCGGCCGCCGGCGTGGTCTACCGCTGCGGCGTCGGAGTGCGGGACCGGGGACGCCGGCAACAGGACGGAAGACCACCCCGAGAATTCCCGGCCGACGATGGCGGAGGCCGCCGCATTGGATTCCGGGACCGGCTGGATGGCCAACACACGATCCACCGCCACAGGGGCCACAGCGGCCGTGGGCACCGCCGCCGCCGCGGCCGCGAGGACCGCATCGCTGGCTGCCGCAGAACTCGTGTTCCCGCCGGCCGGCGTGACGCTCGCACCGCCCAGCACCAGTGACGGCGTTTCTGTGCCAGCCTGCCCCGCAGCCGCCACGGCCGCCTGCAGGGCCCCGCCGGGGACCGTCTGGGCCAACGCCAGGGGCTCACTGGCGCCGGGATCGCCGAGCACGACGCTGCCGCCCGGACCGATCGAAAGCAGCGAACCGCTGGGAATCGCCGCGCTATTTTCGGCCACCAGCACCCCATCGCTGACCATCGTGCCGCCGCTGTAGGTATCCGCACCGCTGAGGGTCACCGTATCGGCGCCGTTGATGGTGACACCGAAGCTGCCGCCGCTCTCGCTGATGGCTCCGGCGACCGCCAAGTTGCCCGACGCGGCGTTGAGAGCACGACTACCCCCGGTCAGCACCAGCGGGAGGTTGATGGTCTGCGTGTTCGCGCTGTTGTTGGTAATGTCGCCGGCCAGATTTACGGCGTCGCCGTTGAGGACGAATGCGTCGGCGCCGGCGCTGAACATCATTCCGTCAAACTGCGTCCCGGCGGCGAAGTCGTTCGTGTCGCTTAAGCCCGTGGAGCCGCTGAAGCACAAGAACTCGTTGGCTGCCGCCGCCACGCTGCCCCAATTGGCCGCGTTGCTCCACGTGGTATCTGGTTCTCCTCCGCCAGACCAGATCGCCAGGTCGTTTGCCGCAATGACCGTGATGTTTCGGTTGGCGGCCGGGCTGCTGGACGCGCCGTCGTTGGCAGTAAAAGACACGGTGCGGCTAGCCGTGCTCGGGTTATCGCTCGTGTCGTTGTAGCAGATCGCCCGCAGGGCCGCCTGGTAATTGGCCACCGTGTCGGTACCGACCAGCGATAGCGTGCCGGTCGAACTATCGAAGCTGCCGGTAATCGATGCCGTATTGGCGAACGAGAGGACGTCCTCGCCGCTGACATAGTTGGCCGAGATCGTGACGGTCGCCGAGGCGAGCGTGGAGCTGCCGGCATCGGTCACGATAATCCCCGGGTCGATGGCAGTTGCGCCCTGGTTCGCGGTATAGTTGAGCGAGCCGGGGGAGGTGGTCAGCACCGGCGTCGGCACGTTGGCGTCGCCGGGAGTGAGGTACATACCGGGCGGTTCGTTGGCACTTTCGCGGGTTACATCGTAGTCGATCTGCGATGCGACATTGCCGGTATCGACCAGCTCGCCGCCGTACCAGGCCGACGACGACGGGGTGGTATTGCAAGGAAAACGCGTGGCGGCGTCGGGCGTGCCCGTGTTATTGAATTCGGTGACGACCGCCGGACCGTAGGCCACGTCGTTCTTGGCGTCCTTGTTGTTGTCCAGCAGAGCAACATCGTCGAGCACCTGGCTGCCGGGGGGGAGACTGCCGAGCACGCCGTCCTGGTTCGGGTCGTAACCGGCGCCGCTGGAAAAAGAGCTGGTGCTGAAGAACAGATAGAACGACAACGTGCCGTTCTTCAAGCCGTGTTTCTGCGTGAAGAAGGAATCCGCGACCAACGTCGTCCCCACAGCCAGTGAATGGCCGGTGCCGCTGGGGCTCTTGACCACCAGGAGACCGTTGCTGCCCAACGAGTATGGCGAGAGGTTCACGACCAGGTCGGCCGTGCCCGGGTTATTCGTGGAGATGCCGTCGAACACGACGAGATAAACGTTATTCAGACTTGCGCCCGGCACGCCGCGGAGTTCGACGTACTCGTAGCGGTCATCGTCGGTTCCCGGCGGGTTGGCCTCGATTTCATTGAGCAGCGGCGCCGCCACGACCGCGATCGCAACGGTGCTGGTCGCCGTCTGCGGGCCGCCGGCGCCGGTGCCGCCGAGGTCGTTGGTGACGATTTGCAAGGTATCGGCCCCGCTGTAGCCGGCCGCCGGCGCGTAGGTCAGGCCGTTCAGGCCGTTGTCGATGTCCGCAACGGCGCCGGTAAACGTCAGGCCGGCCGAGCCATTCGCACCGGCGGTGATCGTCAGCCCCGTGGTGCCGCCGAGCGTCAAGACGCCGTGCGAGACGCTCAAGGCGACCTGCACCGGGGCGGGGCCCACGTCGGGATCCGTGATTGAAACCGCGTTTCCATTGGCTGCTGAGAAGCCGAGCGAGGTGCTCTCGATGACGCTCTGACTGCCGGGGACGGTATTGACCGGCGGTTCATTACCGCTCAGGTCCGTTAACACGGTGCACGTTTGCGTGGCGGTGGTTTGCACGCCGTCGGACACCGTGAACGTGAAGCTATCGCTTGCCGCCCCGCTGCCGTCCGGCGTGTAGGTGATGTTGCCGGCAGCGATGTCGGCTTGCGCGAACGAGCTGCCCGTGGTCAGTGTCGTGCCGCCGTCTGTCAGCGTGCCGTGTGCCGGCGCCGTGCTGCCGACGGTGTAGGTGATTTGCGAGTTGGGAATGCCGCCGGGGCTTGCGATCGTCGACAGCTGGCTGCCGGTGATCGTCGCAATTGTGCCCGGGCTGACGATGAGTACGTTATTGCTGACGGCGGGCGCGGCGGCATCAGCCGAGAAAGTGAAGTTGTCGATGGCCATGGCCGCCGAGTTGCCGGAGTTCAACTCGCGCCACATGAGAACCAGCGTGGAGCCGTTGGCCCAGTTCAAGCCGGAGATGATGTCGGACACCTCCTGCTGAAACTTCGGCTTGGTTCCGTCCACGCTCTTGGCGCCGTCGCTATCAGTACGGGTGGTCGCCCAGCTTAGCTTCGCATCTTGCGTAAAGTCCACCGTCGAGGACGAGAGCGGCAGGGCCGTGGGGGTCGTCCCGTAGTAAAAGTCGAGTTCCTGGTTGCCCGTGTTCTCGCTCCACTGCTCATCGGTGAACGAGATTTCGACTTGCGGCAGCATGACCCCGGTATTGTTCACCAAAGTGAAGCCGATTTCCGGCGAGTTGCCGCTTGTAAGGATCAGCCCCAGGGCGCGGGTGGTGGCGCCGCTGGCCGTGCCGAAGTCGTAAACGCCGCCTGTCGTGGGGGCGCTCGACGAGATAAAATCTTTCAGCGCCTGGCCGGAGTATTCGGCGATGGACCATCCGGCCATACAGGACGCCGCGAGGCCCTGCGGATCATCGCCCGTGTCGGTGGTCGAGCCGCTGATGGGCGAGATTGCATCATACGGGCCGGGCGAGCCGAACGTGCTGATGGGCGTCTGGTCCGCACCCGTGTTCGGCAGCCCGTCGAAGTTCTGCGAATACGCGGGGCCGGTGAAACTGAGCGTGGAAGCGGACAGCAGAGCGCGCTGCTCGAGCAATTCCACGCGGGGCTTGAATCCGGCCCCGAACCAACTCCTGCGTCGCGTTGCCGACCTTCGTCGCTTGGACTTCTGCGACCGCTGAAAGAAACGCGACAATATATGGAGCATACCCTTCTTTGTATCGTTTGCCCATATTTTTGTCAACCAGCGTCCGCCACGGCACCGGTGCCGCGCCCGCCGCAGCCGACCACGGCCAGCTTGATGGTGCTGCTCTCGGCCGCGTGCACTGCCGGGACCGGCAGCCCGGCCAGCGACGAGACGGCCGCCGCGCCTGCGGAAAGCTTCAGGAACTCGCGCCGCGAGGCAGGCCACGACGGAGCTTGCGATCGTTTCGAGGAACGGGTCATGGTTGGATCTCCTTGGGGGGACGGTTTGCGGATTCAATCCACGTGTAGTTGGTCGTCTTTGCGACCTGCTGAACAAAGAAAGCCGGCTGCCGCGGCAGATCCAAGGTCGGTGAAAGGCCGGCGCAAGCGGGCACAGCACAGAGGTTGTTGCGAACCTGCAGCCTGCGATCAAACCAATTGACTCGATTCCATCGGCGATTCCAATTGCTGCCTGAGCAGATCAGCCCATTGTGCTATCGTCTCTTTATTCGCTACCAAATCTCCATGGTCTGACGAGCACATTTCGCGTATGGTAAGACCACCTTCGGCGATGCTGGCCCACTGTTCCAGGTAGTCCGGCTGGCAGTCTTTGCCCGTCACGAGAACGACCCTGCCTGGAAACGGCCGAGGAACATAGCGGGCGATTGCCAGATAGTACCGATCTTCGGCATAGGCCCATCGCATGCCGACCGGCACCGAGAGCCTCATCGCCAAACGGGCAGCGCAGTAGAGTTGCCTGGTCCATCGTATGACGAGTTGGAAGCAGGCCTTCACTTTGGCATATACGTACGAAGTCCTCTGGCCGCGAGGCACGGCCGGAAGGTTGCGAAGATGATGGACGATCCTGGCTGGAGGGCTCTGCTTCGAAGGTTTGGGCAGCGACGGCTCCAGAAGGAACAGTAGCGTTGACGCCCGATCGCGTTCGTACATTTGACGTGCGGTCTCAAAAGCCACAAGGCCCCCAAACGAGTAGCCGCACAGGACGAAAGGTCCTTTCAACGCCGTGGCAGATATCTGGCGGCAATAGTGGGCGGCGAGATCTTCAACTTTGAAATAACGCGCTCGCTTTCCCTCCACGTGTTCCAGCTTGCACCAATACAGCGGATGCGGGGGAGGTAGAAGGTCTATTAGATGCTCCATTAAAGCGCCGCCGAAACAGAGAATCACCGCTCCGTCGCCGGTTGGCCGGATTGGCTCCAGAAGGTCATAGGCGTCTCCATGCTCTGATTCGACGTGCCGTGCCAACTCCGCGATCGTCGGCGCGCGGAAGATGGTTGCCAGGGGGACGGGTTTGCGCATCATCTTCTGGACTCTATCCACCACGCGCGCGGCCAGCAGCGAATGCCCCCCTAGCTCGAAGAAATTGTCATGGATGCCCACCCGCTCCAACCCCAGCATCTCAGCCCAGATTCTCGCGAGCACTTGTTCCAACGGAGTGCGCGGCGCCGCATAGGCACGCTCTAATTCCGGCCGTCCGGCGTCGGGAGCCGGCAGGGCCCGACGGTCCACCTTGCCGTTGGGAGTCAAGGGCAATGCCTTCAGCGTCATGAAGGCCGAAGGCACCATGTACTCGGGGAGATGCTGCTTGAGAGAGCTACGCAGGTCGTCGACCGCGGGCGTCTGCTCGCCCATTGCGACAACGTAGCCCACCAACCGCTTGTCTCCCGCACGGTCCTCGCGCAGCACGACAGCGCTCTCGGCCACCCCGGGGCATTGGCGCAGCGCCGCCTCGATCTCGCCCGGTTCAATCCGGAACCCGCGCAGCTTCACCTGCTCGTCCAGTCGGCCCAGGAACTCGAGGTTCCCATCCGGCAGCCAGCGACAGCGGTCCCCCGTGCGATACAGCCGCGCCCCAGCATGGAACGGGCTGGCCACGAACCGCTCCGCCGTCAACTCCGGGCGGTTTCGATACCCGCGGGCCAACCCGTCCCCACCGAGGCACAGTTCTCCCGGCACGCCGATCGGCACCGGCTGCCGATACGCATCCAGCACGTACGCCTGGGTGTTCCCGATAGGGCGGCCGATCGGAAGCGAAACCGACTCCGCCGACACGCTCTGCGGAATCGCATAACAGCAGGCAAACGTGGTACATTCCGTCGGACCGTAACCGTTGATCAGTTGCGTCGTCGGTCCCAACAGGCGTAACGCCCGCCGCACGTGCGGCAGCGAGAGGGCCTCGCCCCCGATCAGCAACTGCTCGATTCCCCGCAGCGTCTGCGGACGCTCATCCACGATGGCGTTGAACAGCGAAGCGGTCAGCCACAACGTCTGGATCCGCTGACGCCGCAGTCCTTGTTCCAGTTCGGCAAAATCGGGGACGCCTTCGGGAAACAGCACGCAACAGCCGCCGTGCAGGAGGGGACCCCAGATCTCGAAGGTCGACGCGTCAAACGAGATCGGCGCCAACTGCGCCACCCGCAGGCTGGCGTCGAGCCGCGCATAAGCGGCGCCCCACAGCAGCCGGTTGATGGCCCGATGCGGGATCTCGACCCCCTTGGGCACGCCGGTCGAACCCGAGGTATACATGACATAGGCCAGATTGCCGCTGCCGGCTTTGCAGGCGACCGCCTCAACCGGCTGAACGCCGATTGCCGGCGCGTCCGCGTCGAGGCACACCACCTGCGCCCCATGCTCCGGCAAGCGCGACAGAAGCTTTCGCTGCGTCAGCAGCACTGCGGCCTGCGTGTCCCGCAGCATGAAGGCCAGTCGCCCTGGCGGATAGCGCGGGTCCAGCGGGACGTAGGCGCCGCCGGCCTTCAGGATTCCCAGCAGCCCGAGGATCATCTCCGGCGAGCGTTCCACGCACAGACCGACCAACACCTCGGCACCCACTCCCAAGCTCCGCAGGTAGTGTGCCAATTGGTTGGCCCGCTGGTTGAGCTCGCGGTAGGTCAACTGCCGATTGTCCGCGACGACCGCCACGGCGTCGGGCGTCCGCGCGGCCTGTTCCTCAAACAACTCGTGGACGCACTTGTCGCGGGGATAATCCCGGCTTGTGTCGTTCCACTCGACTACAATCCGCTGCCGCTGTTCGGCCGACAACAGAGGCAACTCGCCGAGGCAAAGCGTGGGGTCGGCCAGGGCGCCGCACAAGAGCACGCGATAGCATTCCGCCAGCCGGCGGATGTCCTCCGCCGCAAACAAATCGCAGTCGTAAGTCCAGTCGCAGGTGATCCCGCCCGGGTGCTCCGCCGCGGTGAAGGCAAGATCGAATTGCGCCAGCCCGTGGTCGAACTCCCACGGTTCGATTTGCAGTCCCGCAGGGCCGGTCAGCGGTACCGGCAGGTTCCGGAAGTTGAACAGGGTCTGGAACACCGGCGGCGTGCTCAGGGTCCGCGGCGGATTCACGACCTCCAGCACCTTATCGAACGGCACGCCCTGGTGCTGGTACGCCGCCAAGGCCTTGCCGCAGACCTGCGCGAGGAAGTCTCGGAAACTCAGCTCGCCCCGCAGCGTGGCGCGCAGGGCCAGCGTGTTGCTGAAGCAGCCTATGAGCGGCTCGGTGCCGGCGTCAGCCCGCCCGGCGACGGGGCATCCCACGATGACGTCTTCCTGGCCGCCATAGCGGTAGAGCAAGACCTGGTACGCGGCCAGCAATAACATGAACGGAGTGACCTGCTCGCGCTGGCAGAAGGCCCGCAACTCCGCGGCCTGGGCAGCGTCAAGCTCATACGAGACCCTCGCTCCCTGGTGGCGCGGCGTTGCCGGCCTGGGCCGCGCGATGGGCAGATCCAGCACCGGCAGCGGACCGCGCAGTTCCTCTTGCCAATAGTCCAAGTCCGCCTGCCACACACCGCTTTCCCAGCATTGTCGCTGCCAAGCGGCGTAGTCGGCGTAATCCAGGCCGAGCGGCAGGAGCGGCGAGTCTTGACCCTGGCGGAACGCTTCGTAAAGCTGCGCCAACTCGTCGCGCAGGATCCGGGCCGACCAGCCGTCGAAAGCGACGTGGTGGAATATCAGCAGCAGCAGGTGGTCCACCGGTCCCAGGCGGAACAGCGACGCGCGGAAGACGGGCCCCGCCGCGAGATCGAAGGGCGCCCGCACAGCCGGCTGCGCCAGACGCAGCAATTCCGTTTCCCGAGTTGCTTCCGGCAAGCCGGCAAGGTCGGTGATAGGGACGCTCACCGGCTGCCGGGGCCGGATGACTTGGGCGGGCCGGCCGTCACAAACGGGGAACGTCGCGCGAAGCACGGCGTGCCGCTGCAGAATCTCGCCCCAGGCCCGCTCCAAGGCCGACACGTCGAGTTCACCGCGCAGCCGCAGGGCCAGCGGCGTGTTGGGCTCCGGCGAGTCCGGCTCCAGACACCAGAGAAAGCAAAAGCGCTCCTGGATGAAGGACAAGGGAAAAGCGGAAGGATCGGGACGAGGAATCAGCGTCGGCTGCGAAACACACGGCGCAACCGCCCGCGGTCGCCGTTCCGGCAACGCTCGCTTTGGGGGGGAAAGGGAGCCTATGCTCGGCGCGCGAGCGGACGGCGGCGAAGCCTGTTCGTGCGGGGAACGGGTCATCTCGAGTAGGACCTTGCCAGGTTTTCCTGCAGGAACTGCACACCCGCGTTCGACAGGTCCGTCAAGCTCCAGAAAGGCGTCTTGCCGCCGACGATCTGCTCGCAAACCAACGGCACCGTAACATCTTGGCGCAGTGTACGATAAGCGTTCAGGTCGCGCGCGGTCCCGACCAAGACCGCATCACAACCGGCCTCGGCGATGTCCCGTTCTTCGGCCTC
>Ga0181527_1005262_pt1 | contig 10799 bp, 11 predicted proteins | sample PEATcosm2014_Bin_30_FD_119762 | JGI IMG/M metagenome (GOLD analysis project Ga0181527, IMG submission 119762) | Peatland microbial communities from MTU Mesocosm Facility, Houghton, MI, USA - PEATcosm2014_Bin06_60_metaG | ecosystem: Environmental > Terrestrial > Soil > Wetlands > Peat | place...
GACCTTTCATTGCATCCCAGCTCTGTGGTTTGACAAGTATGGTTTAGTTATCAGCGAGTCGTTCGTCGTCACCGACCAAGGCGCCAAGACCTTTGCCACGTTTCCGCGGAAACTGTTTGCGAAGGGCTGATGCTGTGGCTCGCGGCATAGCTCCATCAAATCGGTGGAGACCGGCACATCAATCTCGCGGAACGGCTGGGCCTGGATGAGGCCACCGCACGAGTTCCTTAGGTCGTGACTGTCTCCTACTTCGAGCAGGCCCAGAACACTTGCACCTACTGGCCGCTCGCCGAGGTACACCAGCGGCTGGATGAGAAGATGGCCCGGGCCTTCCACGGCGTCTACGAGATGTACAAGCGCGATAAGGTGAACATGCGACAGGCCGCGTACCTTGTGGCAGTCGCCCGGGTGGCTGGGGCCTGCAAGCTGACGCGCTCCGGTACGGCGCCGCACTGAGGGTTTTGCGGAGCAGGGTATGACTTTGATCCATCGGCCTATTGTGATGTCCGACGCGGGTATAGTTGTGAGCGGGCATCACAAGGCGTCCGACGCGGGTGCCGAAGTCCTTCGGCGGGGCGGCAACGCCATCGATGCTGCTGTGGCCGCCTCTGCAGTGTTGTGCGTTGTGATACCTCATATGAGCGGCCTCGGCGGCGACTGTTTCGCTCTGTATTACGAGGCGCATTCCGAACGGGTGACCGCCATCAACGGCAGTGGCGCGGCGCCCATGAAGGCAAACCGAAGCTTCTACACCGCTGCCGGCTACACCGCAATCCCGATGCGGGGCCCGCTGTCGCTGTCGGTATGCGGTCTCGTTCACGCCTGGCAGGCGTCCCTGGAAAAATTCGGCACGCTGTCACTGGCGAAGGCGCTGATACCCGCCATCGGGATAGCGGAAACGGGGGTGCCGACCGATCTCAATCTGCAAGCGTTTTTTTCCGGAGGAATTTACCGAGACTTGGCCGCAGAATTTCCCGCTCTGGTCCAAGTCTATGGTCCACCCGGACCGCGATGGCTCGGGCAGCGAATCCGTCAGGACGCGCTGGCCAAATCGCTGCGACAACTCGCAAGCGTGGGAAGTTCGGCTCTGTACGGAGGAGACCTCGGAAAGGCTTTGGTCGCGGACCTTGATCATGCGGGCGCGCTGTTGAGCCTAGACGACCTTGCGATCCACGCGACCCGATTTGACACGTCGCTCTCCGTCGAATTCCGAGGCGCGAAAGTGCATGTCGCGCCCCCAAATTCGCAAGGTCTTGCCCTTGCTCTTCTTCTGGGATTATGGGAGGAGTTGAGCGGACAGACGGAAAGTCATGCTTCGCTGAGTCCCGAGCAGTACCTGAGACTCAAGCAGATCAGCTTCCATTTCCGCGATCAATACGTCACGGACCCAACGCGATCGGCGTTACCTTCGAACTTGCTCGAGAAGACATCACTTCAAAAGCTGCTTGGGTCCGATGAAGTGCCGTTCACGAAGGCACGAACGGTGGGCGGTGACACAACCACGCTGGTCGTGATCGACCGTTGGGGCAACGCGGTTAGCTGGGTTCAAAGCCTATTTGAGGAATTCGGAAGCGGTGTCCTGTCGCCATCGACAGGCATCGTCATGCATGATCGCCTCTACCTCGAAAAACTCGGCGACGACCCCGTCCATGGTCTCAGCCCCGGCCTCCGGCCGTTTCATACCCTATGCCCTGCACTCGTCATTCGCGACGGCTGTGAACTGGCAATCGCTACGCCTGGGGACCATGGGCAATCCCAATCGTTGTTTCAAGTGCTGGTGAACATTTATGATCGCGGTCTGAATATCCAACAGGCAATTGAAGCGCCTCGCGTACGGCACGACGAAGGCTCGACGGTCATGATCGAAGACCGCATCCCAGCGGAGTGGGTCCCGTCGATTCAAAATGCCGGGTACGATGTCCAAAGGGTGGGCTCGTGGTCGCGATTGATGGGGGGAGTCAACGCAATTTCACGACACGCGGATGGTCTGCTGATGGCGGGCGCGGATCCTCGTCGGGCGTGCTACGCAACCAGTGTATAGAGGGGGAGTCTAATGACCAGATTAAGGTCTGTGGCGGCTCTGATGTTTGTTGCCATCGCGGTAGCCTTACCTCCCAGTGCCGTACCTCCTTATGCTGCTGCGGCGGCCGAGAAGTTGACGGTGGCGATGGTCAATCCTCTTACGGGAGACGCGGCGACCTACGGCGTGAGCCACAGGGATGGACTGGAGTTGGCGTTCTTGGAGATTATTGACTCTTGCCTAAATAATGGAACGAGTGTACTCTCTGATGCATGAGACCAGTCGGCAGCCCAGCGGATCTGGAAGCGCGACGACGTCGGGCCGTTGCCCTCCTCGACAAGGGGCTCGGGGTACGCGAAGTCGCCCGGCAGATGGACTGCTCGCCCGCGTCGGTGAGCCGCTGGCGGGCTGAGGTCCGCAGTCGGGGGCCGGATGGGTTATGCGCGAAGCCCGCCCCGGGACGGCCGCGGCGGCTGACCGCACGCCAGCGCGCCCGGGTGCTCAAGTTGCTCCTCAAGGGGGCCACGGCCCACGGGTTCAGTACCGACCTCTGGACCTTGCCTCGTGTGGCCACGGTTATCGCCCGGACCTACGGCGTCCAGTACCATCCCGCCCACGTCTGGAAGATCCTCCACGGCGAAGGCTGGACGTCCAGACGCTCCGAAAGGTATACGCCCGTCGGCACCTCCGGCAGCGGTAGCGGCCATCGGTGAGTGGCCATGCCCAGTGGTGGTTGCAATGAGGGCAGGTGCGCCGCATCGGGCGCGGATCTTATCAAAATCTGGTCCGATTTGAGGGGGCATTACCAAAGCGAAAAGGCGTAGGGTATCCTTCCGGTGGCAAAACCGGACCGTCCCCGATGGACGGAGAAAGGAGCCCCTACGCCATGAAGAGAGTACCACCGAGTACCCAGATGCAGGAAGCACTTCGTGCAGACCTCGCGGCCGGCTTCGCGGGCCACCCGCTGCGGCAGTTCGTCCGTCGGGCAGCCGAGCTGCTCCTGCAGGTCGGCCTGGAGGACGTGGTGACCAGCGTCCTGGGTCGGGGGCATTACGAGCGGGCGGATGGCCCCGTGACCGGCTACCGGAACGGCTATAGCCATCACACGCTGAAGACCGAAGTCGGCGTCCTCCACCTCCGGCCCCCGAAGGTCCGGGCCACGGCCACTCCGGTGTCCGTGGCGCTCCCGGATGGGCTGCGGCGCATGACGCCCGAGCTCGGGGCGCTCATCCGCCGCGGCTACGTGCGCGGCCTCTCCACCCGGGATGTCGAAGGCCTCTACGCCGAGGTGTTCGGCGGGCGCGTCTCGAAGAGCACCGCCAGCCGGGCCACGCAGGCGCTCCAGGCCGAGTTCGACGCCTGGCGCACGCGCAACCTCAGCGACTTGAAGGTGCTGTACCTGTTCCTCGACGGCCAGTTCCACGCGGCCCGCGCGGAGAGCGCCGCGAAGGAGGGCATCCTCGCGGCCTACGCCCTCTGCGAAGACGGCCGGATGGTGCTCCTCCACCTCGGCCTCGGCCCGCGGGAGAGCACGGACAGCTGGGTCGCGTTCCTCCACGATCTCACTGCGCGCGGCTTGGGCACCCCGCTCCTCGTGATCACGGACGGCAACCCCGGGCTTGTCCGGGCCGTGAAGCAGGTCTTCCCCGGCGTCCGGCGGCAGCGCTGTCAGGTCCATAAACTCCGGAACATCCTGGCGAAGCTCCCGAAGCTCGAGGCGACGCAGCTCAAGCCACTGCTCCAGCAGGTGTTCCTGGCACCCGATCATGCCACCGGCCTCCGCGCCCTCCTCGCGCGCTTCCGGGCCCGATACCCCTCGGCCATGGAATGTCTCGAGAAAGACCTTGACGAGTGCCTCACGTACTTGCTCTTCCCCAAGGAGCACCAGAAGCGGCTCCGGACGACGAACCTCCTGGAGCGCACCTTCGAGGAGTCCCGCCGCCGGACCAAGGCCGTCCCCCGCTTCCCCAGCGAGCGGAGTTGCCTCACGCTGCTGTACGCCGCGCTCATCACGGCGGCCCGGACCTGGCGCGGGATCCCGATGACGGCGAAGATCCTCCGCGCCCTGGACAAGCTGCGTGCTCTCACCCCGGCCACCGGGAAGGAGAAGGAGTTGGCTGTGGCCTAACATGACGCCCTACGCCTGATCGTGTTTACACCGACAGTTGGGGCTTGACCGAAAGCTTCTCCCCCAGCAGAAAGGAGCCACCGATGCGTCCAATCATCACAATTTCTGTTTTCCTTGCCGCCTTTGCCTTAACTGCTCCCCCGGTTAGAGCTCAAGAGTCGCCGCGCTACGGCGGCACGCTGGTCTTCGCAATCCCAGCAAACCCCGGAGCCCTGAACTCGGCCTTCGCGATCGGCGGCGAGCCGGAGGCCGTGGGTTGCAAGATGTTCAACGCCCTGATTTACCTTGACCGAGACTGGAACCCTCAGCCCGAACTCGCGAAGTCCTGGACGATTAGCCCCGATGGGCTTAGCTACACGTTCAAGCTCATCGAGACTGCCCGCTGGCACGATGGTAAGCCGTTTACCTCGGCAGACGTGAAGTTCACCTTGGAGGAGATCCTTTCAAAGTACCAGCCCCGATCGCGCGTGGCCTTAGCTAACCTGGAGCGAGTGGACGCGCCCGACCCGCACACGGTGATCATCCGTTTCAAGAAGCCTTACGCCCCATTCATGCACCTGCTGACCTGCCAGCACGCCCCGATCCTGCCCAAGCATATTTACGAAGGGACGGATCTCCTGAAGAACCCGCACAATCAGGACAACCCAATCGGAACGGGGCCGTTCCGGTTTCAGAGCTACACCCGGGGAGACAACATCGTCATGGTTAGAAACGACGCCTACTTCCGCCCCGGGCTGCCCTACCTCGACCGGATGGTCGCGAAGATCATGCCTGACCTGACCTCGCGTACCCTTGCATTGGAGGCAGGAGAAGTGGATTACATCCAGTCTCTCTTTCTCCTGAAGCAAGAGGTCGCTCGACTCAAGGCGAACCCGAACTTGCAGGTGAAGCAGGACACGGATTTGCCGGGCAACTTCCTTCTCTTTTTCAACGTCGACCGAAAGCCAATCAACGACAAACGCGTGCGGCACGCTCTGGCCATGGGCCTGAACCGCCGGCAGATCGTCGAACAGGCAGTTTTCGGTCTGGGTGCCCCAGGAAAGAGCGCGATCCACGTTGGGCTCAAGTGGGCCTACAATCCCGATGTGGATTACGATAAACTCTTCCCATACGATCCCACTAGAGCCAACGCCGCGCTTGACGCCCTTGGCCTGAGGCGCGGCGCGGATGGCACGCGCTTCAGGTTGAACCTGGTCTATCACGTGGCGGGTCCAGGCTTCAATGCCATGGCGGATATCATCCGGAACAACTGGGGGGAGCTTGGGGTTGAGGTGAAGCTCGACCCGGTTGAGCAGCAGCTGGTGGGCGACAAGGTTTTCACGAAGCGTGACTTTGACACCTCGATTCAGGCTTACACGACGGCGGGTGACCCCAGCATCGGGATTACGCGCGCATATGTCACAACCCCGGCGCCACCGCCACCGTTCTCCAACGGATCTGGCTACTCGAACCCGAAGCTTGATGAGCTGTTCGCGCGAGCCGCGGCTACCCCCTTCCAAGAGGAGCGCCGCAAGGCGTATTTCGAGGCCCAGCGGATCATCGCTGAAGACCTGCCAGTCCTCAATCTCGTCGACCGGACCGAGGTCGATGTGGCAAGCGCGAAGTTCAGGGGGCTGTGGAACTCGATGGAACCGTACGACGAATGGGACCGGGTGTGGTGGGTGGGCGGGAGGCCGTCGCGATGAAGCACGACAGTCTGCCACCTAGGACCAAGGTCGGGTTAAGTCTCGTAGGCGCGACTACGTGCCTCAGCGCATCACGTCCTTCAAAGTGAGAACCCGGGGAGACCGGTGAGCATCGCGCGGCTCGGCTGGGGAGGTGTGTTGAGAGGTCGCTTCCGTTGTGCCCGATGAACTTGCTCTCAAGTGGTCAGTCTCGACAGGATGAGCAAGCACCTTAACGGTCAGGCCACACCCCTGGGGGTCCCGCTGGCGGCGAATGGCTGGGCAAGCGGGTTACAAGGGATATTCGGATGGCGTAAGCCTTTGCGGGTCGTGTGGAAGAGGCACTACTGACGTGTAGCGGGTTGGGTGGATGCATACGTTTGCGGCGACATTCTAGGTGCGTGTGACGCGCCCGCGTTCCGAACCTATCTGCGTGTGACGACTTCTGGTGTCGTTCGGCAGGTGCTGTTGGAAAGTGGGTTGTTGCACCAAACGTCCGGTTTCAACCATCCACGGTCGGAGGCCGCCAGAGACCGACCTACAGGTTCACTATGCTTAAGTACGTTCTCGGCCGCCTTGTCCGTGCTGTGCCCGCGTTGCTCGGGATCATCACGCTCATTTTCATCCTGATCCACGCAACCCCGGGCGACCCGGTCCTCGCACTCGTGGGTGACTTCCCAGCACCCGAGGAGTACGTCCGCGCGATGCGTGCGGAGTTCGGCTTGGACCGGCCACTCATCGAGCAGTACTTCACTTATCTCACAGCCGTTGCGCGGGGCGATCTCGGTTACTCCTTTTTTCATCGCCGTTCTGTCCTCCAGGTGATCGGTGAACGGATGGGGGCTACGGCGCTGCTAACAGGGACGGCGCTCCTCGTTGCGACGCTGGCGGGTGTGGGCCTCGGAGCGCTTGCTGCGCGGCGCCCATTCTCGCCGATCGACTGGGGCATCAGCGGCAACGCGCTGGTCGGCTTCTCCATCCCGGTCTTCTGGCTCGGCCAGCTCCTGATCCTCGTGATTGCGGTGAGGCTCGGCTGGCTCCCCGCGCAGGGGATGGTGTCATTGCGTCTAGAGTTAGCCGGATGGGATCGGGTCCGCGACGTGGCGAGCCACCTGGTGTTACCGGCCAGCGCGTTGGCACTACGCCTGATTGCCATGACGACGCGTCTCACCCGCGCGGCCCTTCTGGAGGTCCTGGGACGCGATTTCATCCGGACCGCTTTGGCGAAGGGCGCGAGCGGCCGCCGGGTCCTCTTCCGCCACGCGCTCCCGAACGCGCTCCTCCCCGTGGTGACCTTCGTGGGTTACAACCTCGGCTCTATCCTCGCGGGCTCAGCCCTAATCGAGACTGTGTTCGGCTGGCCCGGCCTTGGACGACTGCTGTACGATTCGGTATTCACGCGCGATTACCCGGTTCTCCTGGGGATTTTCCTAACAGTGAGCGTGTCGGTCGTCGTGGCTAACCTCCTCACCGATCTCGCCTATGGCTACCTCGACCCCCGAATCCGGATTAAGTCATGAAAGAGCTATTGCCCCGCTTCGTCCGGAGTCGCCCCGGCCTCCTGGGGCTTGCTATCGTGTTCCTCTTGATCGCGGCTGCCGTTTCCGCACCCCTTCTCGCCCCTCGCGACCCGTTGCAAACATCCGCCGCCGCATTCCGAGCGCCGGCTGTGGGTAGGCTCCTCGGCACCGACAACCTCGGTCGCGACATCTGGAGTGGCGTGGTCTACGGCGCGCGCGTCTCGCTCCTCGTCGGGGTCTTGGCCGCGCTGACCTCGGCCGCCGTCGGGATCGCCGTCGGCGCGCTCGCCGGTTATGCGGGCGGGTGGGTCGACAACTGGCTGATGCGCGTGGCCGAGATGTTCCAAACCATCCCCCAGTTCTTCCTCGCGCTGGTGGCCGTCGCGCTGATCGGTCGCGGGCTTGGGAAGATCATCATCGTGCTGGGGGTCTTGGGCTGGCCACTCACCGCACGGCTTATCCGTGCGGAGTTCCTCAGTCTCAAGGAGCGGGAGTTCGTGGAGGCGGCGCGCGCCATAGGGATGCCCGCATGGCGGATCGCCCTGCGAGGCATTCTCCCCAACGCGCTCTCTCCGGCCATCGTCGCAGCGAGCCTTGGCGTGGCCGAGGCAATCCTCCTCGAGGCAGGGCTCTCCTTCTTTGGCCTCGGCGACCCCAATTTCATGTCATGGGGTCTCATGCTCCAGAACGCGCAGGGCTACCTCCGACGGGCATGGTGGATGGCCGTTTTCCCCGGGCTGGGAATCTTCCTGGCGGTGTTCGGTTTCAATTTGCTGGGCGACGGGCTGAATGATGCGCTGAACCCCCGCCTGCGCGAGCGCATGTGATTGCGCGTCTTAGTCTAGCCGGGCCGCCAGGAGCGGCTCTAGGACAAGCTGAGGCAACGGGCCGCTTACCGGACCCTTGAATTGTTCGTTTCCTGGGGATGCAATCTGTCGCCGGAACGACGTGCAGGAGGGTCCAAATGACGACGGGTCAGTCGCCGAACCTTGCATTCTCCCGAGAGGAATTCGCCGACCGTCTTCGACGGACTCGCGAAGGACTTGTGTCGCGCGGTCTGGATGCTGGGATCTTCTTCGCCGCGGAGAGTATTTACTACCTCAGCGGGTATGACGCTCCAAGCCACTACGCCTTCCAGCTCCTAGTGGTTCCGGTTGACCAGGTCCCTTTCATGGTTATGCGGCAGCACATGGCGTCGGGCTTCTGGGCCACATCCTGGCTGGACAAGTGCATCACGTATGCGGACGGATCTGATACAATCGAAGTGACCCGTGCGGCGTTAATTGACCGCAAGCTGGCGGGTGCTCGGCTCGGGCTCGAAGAGATTGCTCCGCCGCTCACCGTTCAGACCTTGAGGACCCTGGTGGCCGCCCTGCCCAACGCCCGGTTCAGCGACTGTTCGGGGATCGTCGAGGCCCTCCGCCTTGTCAAGACTCCACGTGAAATCGACTACCTTCGGAAAGGGGCGCAGGTGTGTGATGTTGGCGTGGTGGCTGCGACAGAGGCGGTGGCCGCCGGAGTATCCGAGGAGGAGATAGCTGCTGAGGTAACCCGGCGGATGATCCTAGGGGGAGGGGAATATCAAGTAATGCCCGTACTCGTGGGAATCGAGGAGCGAAGCCGGCTAGCAATTCCTGGGCCGCAAGCAGGATCATTTTCGCCCGGACAACCTGGAAATATGGCGACGTATACTTTGCGGCCCGCGCCCGCAATTCCGTTGCCTCTCTCTGGGACAACAAAATCCGGTACGGGCTATGGCGTGGCATCGGCGACTCCTCCTTGGATCGCACGATGCCATAGAACAGCGGATTTGGCAAGACAATATACGTTATCGTAATTGCGAATTAATGCATAAGTGCGAGTACGTCGTGTGGACCGTGGATGTTGACGCCCAACGGCTCTGGGTCATGGCCGGCCCCGACTCCATTGCTGAGGTGCCCCCGACGGTGCTCCTGCTGGCTGGGGCAGCGCCCTTGGGGGCCCCGATGACTGACCCTGCTCCCCCGGTCTGACTGCTGCCTTCCGGCGAGCCCGGGCGTTCGGTCGACTCTTCTCCGAAGCAGAGCATCGGAGCGGCACGGCTCTCGGACGCTTCAGTCAGTGATTCTATCACAGGCTCTGATTTCCCGGACGTTCACTCTGTATTGGCACAAGATGCTTTTTCCGATGTGATGGCACTTGTCGAGAAGCCTATGGGCCTAATACAAACGCATTTATTGACGATACATCTTCTGGCTTAGCGTTCGTCTCTCCGGCGTGCCGTGTGGAGTCGGGAAGGCCCCTGTCGGGCAACGGGCCGGGGCCACGCAACAGGAATTCATGTATTTCTATTAGATGCTTCTGAGGTCGATGACCTCGGACAACTCAGGTCTTAAATAATAGCGATAGCGTTGAATGATGGTGAATGGCCCGGATCGTATGAGTTCTATACGTTCGAACAGAGTCTCGCGGGAGAGATGTGGGAGCTGTAACTGGAAGCGTTGCAAGGTTTCAGCGGAGGGGCATGCTGCAGCCTCTGCAGAACGCGTTTGACTATTCCGTTCATCAAATCACCTGCCAATCCCTGCGAGGTATACCATGATCACCGAAGAGAAACTGAAGACTACTGGATTATCCTTGCCTGACCTTGAGGATCTCTATCGAACCAATCGCTCAGGAGCGCACTTCATTTCACACTTCTCCGTTCAGAACCTGCTCTATCTGTCAGGAACTACGCCCATAAGGGACGGGAAGCCGTACAGGACCGGAGTGGTCGGTAGAGATCTCACCATCGAGCAGGGGTATGAGGCCGCTCGATACGCCGCCGTGACGAGCCTCGCCGCCATAAAGTATGCTTTGGGTGATCTTGATCGCGTCGAGCAAGCGGTCCAGCTGATCGGCTTTGTCAATTCTGCGCCTGGCTTTTCTGAACAGCCAAAGGTAATCAACGGCGCGACGGACCTCCTCGTCGAGTTGTACGGCGATCGAGGGAAACCCACGCGGGCGGCGATCGGATGCCAAGGTCTTGCATCAAACCACTCGGTTGAGATCGTTTTGACAGTCGTTTTTTCAGGGGCCGAGGTCCATGCGCCGCTGGCTCGAGATCGCTACGTCAAGTAGAGTCTCCAGCTAGCCCACCCTCACTGTCTACCGGTGGATTTCGTTTGACGGTACGTGCGTGAATGGGCACATGTACCCACATTGAGCCCCCTGGGGGGGCGTGATCCCCGTGTGGATCGCGGACCGGGGGAATACTCAGGAGCGCCTCCTCCGTCCGTCGTCACCGGGAGGGACAACGGATCGGAGGTTACGCCTGGCCGCCTTGGCCTGTCAAGAGGACCGGAAGACAGCCTGCCAGACAGCCTGTGGACGCGCCAGCTTCGATGTCGCCACATTTCGGCGTGATGGGCGTCGCCAGCACCACGGTCGATGTAGCCAGAGAGCGCTGACGGGCAGGCCGGCGCGGAGGCGCGGAGGATCGTGAGCGC
>Ga0181527_1005266_pt1 | contig 10792 bp, 5 predicted proteins | sample PEATcosm2014_Bin_30_FD_119762 | JGI IMG/M metagenome (GOLD analysis project Ga0181527, IMG submission 119762) | Peatland microbial communities from MTU Mesocosm Facility, Houghton, MI, USA - PEATcosm2014_Bin06_60_metaG | ecosystem: Environmental > Terrestrial > Soil > Wetlands > Peat | place...
CGCCGACGTCACCACCTGTGAGGATCACCACCCGCACCGGAATGCCCGCCTCGATAGCGGCCCTGATCAATCCGGCATAGGAGTACTCGTCGTCTTCGTGCGGGCAAACAACCAGCACGGATGCCGGCAACGTATTGACACCGATTTCAGTACCAGTTTCGGCCAGCAGTCTGCCACCCGCGCCGATTAACTCCAGCCTCACCCGATAAGTGCCCGGCGCCTGATCGGCCGGGATCGCCCACGCATCCGCCGCCGCGACCTGCGTTTGGCCGGCGACAAGATTGATCCCAGAGAGGAGCGTTGTGTTCTGGACGGCTTGCCCTGCAGGATTCAAGATGGTGGCCCGAAGTTCCGCGCCGTTCCAAGCTTCGCCCCCTGAATTCTTCAGAGCGCCCACGATTCTGAGCCGATCTCCCGGACGGTAGAGCGTTCGCGAGTGATCGAGGGTGATAACCGGAGAGACTTCCCCAGGCGCGTAAAAGTTCCGATATTTCACGAAGTCAATATCGGAGTTGTAGGGGTGCGTGAAGTCTACGCTGTAAGGTTTAGGGAGATCGCGTCCCGGGGGCCGCACAATGGCGGGCCGGGTAAATTGCATATCGTAGAGAATCGTGCGCTCAGCGTTCCACACGGCCACTGTGTAGGCATCCACTTCCGGTGGAGGGACTTTCTCGTGGCGCTCAGGACTGCCGATGCCCATGACCTCTTTTTGCTTCCCTTGGAGAGAAGAGGCAATCCCCGCGCTCATCATGGGAATTGTTGCTGACCCTCGGGCCGCTAAGCTCAAGTGGTCCCGCAAGACTTTCAGCGCAAGGTCGGGATTCGCGCTGGCTTCTCCTGAGTAAAGGGAGATCCAGGGATAGTTGGCGTTTGAGAACTCGACGCGCAGGTTCTTGATCTCAGTGTCGGTCAGGTTTTCCAACGTGACCTCGCAGTGAATAGGTTCGCCGAGGTTGTAAAACGTCTTGTCCAAGGTCAAGTGAGAGATTTGAATCAGCTTCTTGTAGGCCGCGAAGCCGCGCAATGGCTGGAGTGCAATAGTGCGATGGGATGTGCGGTCTTGCACTTGGACGGCAACGGTGTAGAGTCCAGTGGGGGCTTCAGCAGGAATAGGCCATCCGATTTCGTATTGAGTCTCTCCCTGCCGGGGTCCCCCGACTCGATCCATTTGAACGTTGGTTGTAGAGGTAGTGCCGGCATACTGAATCTGCGCAAACACAGCGTAACGGCCCACGTCGCCCGCTAGTCCTTTCACCGTGGCTCGAATGGTAGCTACGGAGCCAACGTTGAAACCGCTATCAGCCGGGGCGCCTTCGACGGAGATATCTTCTCCGAGCGCCGTACCGCAGGGCGAAAGAAATGCTGCCAGCAACAACAGCAAGAAAAGATTTCGTGAGCGCATAGTTTGTCGATCCTCCGCAAGATTCCCGTTCATCAGTCTCGTCAGGACGTCATTTTTGGTCAAACGGGGACATTGTCCTCTTCTGTCCATACCAAGTCTACCCGAATTCGCAAGTTGAAAGGCTCGGTTTTTCCCAGCGTGAAGCCGTGAAGGCGTCTAATGAGTCGGCAGACCAGCCCAAAACACGCGCCTCTCCAGATCGGCTCATGTTAATCCCCTTCGGGGTCAGAATGTCTGACATTAGCTCGCTCTGTTACGTTTCCTAAGAAATTGCATTTGTGAAGGTGAGGCGAGCGAAATGCAGCACGACGAACGGATTCAGCAAAGGTGAATGAGGTGAACTATGATCGAAGGAAAACTGCGATTAGCAACGGTCGATGGCGAGGGAAGGCAGTTCGTTGCGGAGTCAGGTAGTGGCCACGCCATCGTTATGGACGACGCGAACGGCCACACAGGACCCAAGCCCATTGAGTTGGCCTTGCTGGCCCTCGGTGGCTGTACCGGTTTTGACGTTATCAGCATTCTCCGCAAGAAGCGCCAGACGGTGACCGGGTATGAAATCGAAGTCCGTGCCGAGCAGAACCCAGAGCCGCCCACTTACTTCACCCGCGTTGAAATCAAGCACCGGCTTCGGGGTTGTATCGATCCTGAGGCCGTTCAAAGAGCCATTCATCTTTCCGAGACGAAGTACTGCGCCGTGGGGGCGATGATCTCGAAGACGGCGAAGATTGAAACTACTTTTGAAATCCTCCCGGACATCACAACTGATATCTCGACTGAGGCATCCTGATGAAGAAATATCTCTCAATTCTGGGCATTTTTCTCCTGGCCGTGGACGCGCCCGCCCAAACCCCGTCTCTCGCAACAAGGTCCATTCAGCCTCTCACTCTCCAGGAAGCCGTATGGATCGCACTTAAGAAGAATCCCGGAATCCAGGCTGCTGACGCATACGCGCAGGCCGTCCAGGAAGGCATCATCGCAGCGAAGTCGTTCCGTTACCCGTGAATCGCCTCGAAATGAGGAAATTGGAAGAGGAGATCCAAAAGCTGTCTCACGAAAAGGCGTTGATAGTCCGTGCCACACAAGAGGAGCTCTAACGATTGGTTATTGAGCCATTCGCTAGGGCTCTGTCTAGGACAGCCGGTCGCTTCTTAGCGTCTGCGATCTTCTGAAGGGACTCTCTTTCGGCAAGGGTTTGGCGCGGGCATACCCTCCGGCAGCGTTCCCTTCCGCAAGCCGACTAAGGTGAGCCGTCGATTCCCACAAGTCCATTTGGGAAATCGCGGACCCCAAAGAACAGGGGTCTGGCCAGCCGGCGGAATTCGCGTGGAACTGAGTGTGCCTACTTGTGCCCGCCGCCTGGGTCAGCACCTGTCCGGCCAGGAGAAACTTTGTCTTGCTGGCGATCTCACTAATTCGTAATATAGCGTCGGTGGTTTCCTATGTCCCTGAAAAAGTTCTTGGCCGAAAGCGCCACCGGCACTCTGAGCGAGATCGGTTTCTACACCCCACTGGCGACACACATCTTTGGCGCGTTGCTGGGCTATCCGCCCGCGCAACGAGTCATCAACAAATCGGGAAAACACGGAATCCCAGACATCCGTCTCAACTCTAGGGAGGATGGGTCCGAATGGGCCGTCGTCGAGGCGAAGATCGATGATCGGGCGATTCGGGATAACGGCGAGAGGGCGAAAATATGGCGGGACCAAATCCTCGAGCACGGCTATATCGGCCCTGAAACATATTACGTCGTTCTATGTGCGCCGCGCACTTTCTATGTCTGCGACCTGGATGGCCTGCTTCTTGAGGCTCTTCACATTGAACCGGATCATTTAACCGACCCCAGGTCCGGGGACCGATCCCCGCTTACGGATGCGGCATTCCGCGAGCGGATGCACATCATTAGTTACGCAGCCTCGAAAGAGCGACCGCAGTTTGAAGCGTTTCGTGAAGGCAAGCTGAAGAGCGGTCACATCCCGCTGACGGCTGGAACCCTTGACCAACTGCAAACGGTTTTCTCGTCCGCAATTGAGAAACTGCGGCCGTATTGCCTTTCGCATTTTCGTCAGCTCCGTGAGAAGTATGAGCAGGCCAATTCACAGGTCGCCGATGTTGACCGACGGCTCGACATCATCGGTTCAGTGGACGTAAAAATCCGCCAAAAGCTTCTGTATCAGCGCTTAGCAGTCCGCGCCAAACACCGCTTGGCCATTCAGTTGTTTGAGGACGACTACAACCGCTTCAAGCACGATCAGACCTACGCCGGCACTCAGCAGGAGGAGCACTTTGAGGACATCTTTTGCACGAATACGGCCTACGTGGCGCTCAGCCGGCTGATCTTCGTTCGGATTTGTGAAGATGTCGGGCTTACCACGCGGAAAATCTCGAATTCCGGCATTGCCGTTTGGCGCGAATTTGTTCAGAACATCAAAGGAAACTATCAGGACCTCCTCGATGTAGCCTTCAAGGACGTTGCCAGCGTCTATTCCAGCCTGTTTGAATCCTCGGTTTTCGATTGGTTCGGGCAGGGAAATGGGTTGTTGCACGACATCCTCGAAAGAATTCTCTTCCGCCTGAACGCCTTCAGCTTCGGCGCGATGAACCGTGATCTGCTGGGCTCGATGTATCAGTACTTCCGGCCGCGCATCGAGCGGCGCCGCCTGGGTGAATACTACACGGCCGTCACGTTGGTGGATTACATCCTGGCCAGAACCGGGTTGGCAGCCGACCCTGAGGTCATGCAGAAGCGCATCCTGGACCCCGCTTGCGGCTCCTTTACGTTTGGAGTCCGGGCTACGCTGCCCTTACTCAAGGCGGGCGCGCATCTTTCCCCCGAAAATAAGATTGATTTGGTGAGGAAGTGCCTCCGCGGCCAGGATATCAACCCCTTCTCTGTTTTTCTTTCGCACCTGAGTCTCCTTTTTGGGCTGTTGGATGTCTACATGAAGGCCAAGGAGTCGGACCCATCTTTTGTTATCAAGCCCATGGATGTGGCGCTCCAAAATTCACTCATCGTGGGTGCCTCGGCGGCACGCGAAATCGGTGAGAACGAGGATGCGGCGAACTCCGAGGAGGTGGAGAAAACGGAGGCGTTTGATTATGTCGTTGGTAATCCCCCTTTCGTGCGCAACGAAAGACTCCCGCAGCAGGATCGAGAGGTACTAAACGAACAGTTCCCCACCCTCGCCGTTCGGAACACCGACCTCTCCGTATACTTTCTGTATGCCGCTTTGAAGTACTTCACGAAAGAAGACGGCGTAATCGGAATGGTTGCCCCCATCGGGATCGCCAACAGCCAGTGGGCAGCGTACTTGCGCAACACTCTCAGGGACTACGAAATCATTGAACTCGTTTCTCTGGAGTGGTGCGCCAAACAGGTGTTCCCTGGCGCGGACATCGTTCCTATGCTCATCTTCGTTCGTAACCGCAAGCGGCGCGAGGGTCACAAAATCAGGTTAGTTCAAGGCCTGATGAACGTGGAAGAGGTCGTGAGGTGCACACATGACGAGACCTTTCTGGCCCAAAAAACATCAGAGCTACCTTGCGAAACCTGGGCACAATTAAGCTCCCTGGGGGACTGGTGCCTGGAGGTTGCTAGTCGAGATCTGCCCATCCTCGAGAAACTGAATTCGGGGAGAAGTTTTGAGCAAGCGGATGTCGCCCGCGTGACTTTTGCAGTTAAAGCTGGCAATAACCAAAAGTTCTTGCGACAGGCTGGTGGTTCCGAAGCCAAGCACGGCGAGGTCCCGTTCCTCAAAGGCCAACATGTGGCAACTTTTCAGGTTGCCCAAGCCACCGATGAATTCGCAGATCTCTCCAGGATTCAGACCGCGGACGACAGTTCGATTTGGGACGACCTTGATTTCTACAAAGAGAATTCGGGCCTTGCAGACAGTACAGGAATGGGCCGGTACGACTACAAGACCTCGCAGAAACTAGATACGGGGTCGCCAAGCGACACCCTCTGCTGCCTGATCCCGGAGATTTATGTGACTCTCGCAGCCGCGGTTATCGATCCCCTGCAAGTTGCCGCAAACAACAGCACGATCGTCGCTGTCCCAAAAAAGTGCAGTGCTTTTTGCCTTGCTGCGATTATTAACTCGCGGGTGTCCCGATACTATGCTTTCCTGACCCTCCGGTCCGCAATTCTGTTGAGGAGAAGAACGCGCTGGTTTCCCCGCGCCATCAACGCGCTGCGCTTGCCTGACCTAACGCCCAAGACCGCGCAGGCGCTTCACGACCTTGCCTTCGAGGCAACCGAACTGTCGTGCTCCGTGAAGGAGAATGAGACCGAGACCTATTTGGAGACCATTGCTGAAGTTGCCAAATTTGAAAAGGGCGGGTTCTTGGGTTTACAGGTCTCAGACAAGTCTGGAGGCCTCGACCGGGAAGAGTTGGCTGCTGCGCAGATTTCCGGCCAGTCTTTGAGCGCAGGGCCCATCAGTTTGTCTGCACCATCGCGCGACGTGTTGACGCTGGCCCGTGTCGCGCTGCTCGCCACCGATAAGGATGAATTCGAAGTTGAGGACATCGAGAATATCCCGCTGCCTGCTGAAGCGAGTGCGCGCGCCGCCATCGCCACCAAGGTTCGCGGCTTCGCCGATGATCTGAAGAAGACCCAGCAGCGGGTGTTCGCAATCCTGGAGGAAATCGACGAGATTGTTGCCGACGGGCTCGGTCTGACACCCGCTGAGCATGATACCATCCGCAAACGTTGCCAGGAGTTCCCCCTCTCCGTTACCGTCGAACGCCCGCGATTTGCCTGGAGCGCAGACCGCAAGACACAAGCCCGCCGCACCTACCTTCCCGGCAGACGCTTCAAAACCTGAGCGCAAGAGCGGGCGGACACTGGTGGGTTTCCTGACCGTGGGCATTTGCATCGGCATTTACGAATTGGTGCCCGATGATGATGTTTTTGCGCAAGCTGGGTGTGAAGTCGTGAAAACCATCGGACAATCGGGTTACAATGCTGAGTTACCCTCGTGACCGCACTTCACACGGGCGGAGTCGTGGCACCGAGGTTTTGAGGCTCGACAACCCCAACAGAAGAAGGAGGAAGACGCATTGGAAAAGGAAATTCTGAATCTAGTTGACAACCGAACCCGGACGTCCTATGAAGTACCGTTTTTTAAGGGCACCATTCGGGCCATGGACTTGCGAAAGATCAAGACCAGTCCGGAAGATTTTGGACTAATGACTTACGATCCGGCATTCATGAACACCGCGTCCTGCCAGAGTGCCATAACCTTCATTGACGGTGATGTGGGCATTCTGCGGTATCGCGGCTATCCCATCGAGCAACTTGCCGAAAAGTGCACATTTCTTGAGGTTGCCTATCTCATCCTGTTTGGTGAGCTTCCTACGGCTGCGCAATTGACCGCATGGACAAACGAGATCACTTATCACACCATGCTGCATGAGACAACCAAGAAATTCCTCGAGGGCTTCCTTTACGGCGCCCATCCGATGGGCATGTTCATCAGCACCCTCGCGGCCCTTTCAACGGTTTACCCCGAGGCGCGCAAAGTGCACGATCCTGAGCTGCGCGCCTTGCAGATCCATCGGCTAATCGGAAAAGTCCCAACCATTGCGGCCTACACTTACCGCCACAGCCTCGGTTTCCCCTACGTTTACCCGGACAATGACCTTAGCTATACGGAAAACTTTATGAACATGCTGTGGAAGATGGCCGAGCCTAAGTACGAAGCGAATCCTGTCTTATCCAAGGCCTTGGATATTCTCTTTATTCTTCACGCCGATCACGAACAGAATTGCAGTACCAACGTTATGCGCGCGGTGGGCAGTTCCCTGGCGGATCCATTTGTCTGCGTTTCCGCCGCCGCTGCCGCCCTTTCCGGACCCCTGCACGGTGGCGCCAATGAAGAGGTGCTGAAGATGCTGGATGAGATTGGGTCGAAGGACAAAGTTCCTGCCTATATCGAAGGCGTCAAAGCTGGACGCGGAAGACTCATGGGCTTCGGGCACCGCGTCTACAAGAACTACGACCCGCGCGCCAAAATCATCAAATGGGCTGCCGATCGAGTCTTTGAGGTCACGGGGAGAAATCCCAAGATTGAGATTGCGCTGGAGTTGGAGCGGATCGCGTTGCAGGACGAATACTTTGTGAAGCGCAAGCTCTATCCCAACGTGGACTTCTATTCTGGGATCATCTACCAGGCTTTGGGCTTCAAGCCGGAGATGTTCACCGTTCTTTTTGCCATCCCGCGCACGGTAGGTTGGCTTGCCCAATGGGAAGAGATGCTCCAGGACTCCGAGCAGAAGATTGCGCGCCCGCGGCAGATTTATACAGGCTACGAATCGCGGGATTGGGTTCCCATAGAAAAACGTCCCACCCAAACGGCCCCACCGGCGGCGTGAGGGACGCTTCCTCCGGGCAGGAGCCCTTCGGGGCGGCAATACAAGGAGAGGCGACTTCCATCAAGGCAGGAGGCGACCAGTCCGAAAGTCGATTAGGAGAAGACCCAGCGAGGTTGAATTGAGTTGTGAGATGACATAATGAACCGACGGAGTTTTCTATATAGTTGCGCGACGGTGGGCCTCTTAGACAGCAAATGGAGTCGGGGCGCGTTTGGAGTTGGTGACCCAATTCAGAACCGGGGTGCGGGGCTCGACCACGCACTCGTGGGTAAGCCATCCAATCTGGCCATGTTCGGCGAAATGCAATCATGGCTCAGTCCGGAGGCTACGCCTTTGTTGCAGAAGCAGGTTTCCCAAATTGCCGTTGGGCCGGTGAAGCTGGCCGAATTGCCTTGGAAGGATTCGAAGCTTGATATCGGGGTGGAATGGCCCGAATTTCGGACCGTGAACCAAATGGTTATCCGATTCTCCTCAGTGGATAGCTCTCCCCGTCGAGGGAGGCAGTTTGTGGAATTTTGGGACGGCATAACCACTCGCCAGGGCCGGTGGAGAACTTTGGAAGATGACACCATCCTCGGAATTCCTCTGGAAATAGACGGGCGGACCTGGACATTCACTTTTCCGCAGCGAAGAACCTGCAAGCTGCGGCTCTGCTTTCAAGGCCAGAAGCAAGTCGAGATTGAAGGTTTTGAAGTCTATGGCCCCTCGAAGTGGAAGGCTGGCGAAGCATACATCGAGTGGGGACACACGCCACAGGAGAGATCCTACGACGGCTCCCTGAGCATGTATAACGGTGAGGTGTTGGAAGTTCGACCTTTCGGAGGCACGCAAGCACGGGGGCCATTGGCCTGGACTTCGACGGCGGGGAAGGGAAGGACCGCAGGAATTGTTGCCCGGTTGCTTTACACTTCGGGCATGGACGTTGATCGGACCATTGCTACGGTATGCACAAAGGCTTTCGATTTCTCATTCTTGCCCGGGGAGGTCGTGGAGTATCAGCCTATCGATATACCGGACTTTGGGGTTTACATTCGCAATAATTCTCTTAATCTGGACCGAACCGCTTACCGGCAGAAGAACGCGAAAACGTCCCGGATCATTGACGCAGTGACCAAACATCCCGAGCAGACGCTTGAAAACGCCTATCAGGCGATACGCGCGAAGCGGGTTACGCTCTCCTTCGTTGGGGTGGACTCCAATAGCCTGAAATTTGGCGTGGCTCCCGACGGCCACTTGGTTGTTGGAAATAACGACCCAAGCTACGGCCGCGAGATCGTTCCAAAGTTCGGCATGTACTTTGCCAGCACCGAAGCCACGAGGATGTTTCAGGAACCGGCGAGCGCAGGCGACTTCTTCGCCACAGAGGGCGAGAAGTCGCAGAATCTGGAAGAGGGCTGGCTGCCCATCGTGGCAACGAAATGGAGCAGGAATGAGGTCCGTTTTGAGCGTCTTGACTATGCCACGCTCGACCATCCGCCCCAGCCTCTCGACGAGTCCAAGCTGATGGGCAACGAACTAGCCTTAATGATCTCCCGGCTTACGATTGGGAATGATTCACCTCTCCCGAAAACTGTGTCCTATTACATCAAGCCTTGGAAGCCCACGAGCGGGCAGCTCGACTACGGAGCGATGCCCACCAACGTGAAGAACGCTTGGGAAACCTTGTTGCGAGCAAATTGTGTCTTCGTCACGGACGGCAACAGCGAGTACGCGGTTTGCTCTGTGGACTCACACGGTCGAGGCTCTCTATCGCTGGAGACGGTAGCAAGCGCCGTGAGGTACTCCCTGGTGCTGAACCCCGGAGAACAGCACTCCATTTACACCGTGGTTCCTGGGCGGCCACTCCCTGATACGGAACAGGACAAGCTCCGTGATCTTCCTTACGAAGAACTGCATGCTTCTACCGTAAAGTACTGGAAGGACCGCCTGGCGGAAGGCATGCAGGTCGAGATTCCTGACCGGCATATGCAGAACCTCTACAACGCCACTCTTCAGCATTTTCTGCTAGCAATGACCAAGGATGGAAAACGGCAGGAGCATTACCCCAACACGGCAATGCTCTATTATGGAAGTATTGGAAGCGAGAGCAGCCCGATTATCCAGAGTCTGGATATGCGGGGTCTGCACGCGCGCGCCGAGAGCTGCCTGAATGCCTGGCTGTCCACTCAGGGCGACTCCATGCCGGCAGGAGACTACGCTTCCAAGGAAGGAGGTTTCTACCATTACTGGCCCAACTACACGAGCTGTCAGGGAGGAGTTCTATGGGCCTTGGCGGAGCATTACCTCTATACGCGCGACCAGGACTGGCTCCGCAAAGTTGCTCCGCAAATCGTGGCAGGGTGCGACTTCATCATTCGGGAACGGAAGCGCACCATGAAGGAGCTTCCGGGTGGGCGAAGGCCTCTTTGGTACGGGCTGGCTCCAGCGGGCTGTGTGGCCGACATGCGGGATTGGGAATACAGTTTCATGCTCAATGCGTACTTCTACTTAGGCCTAAAGAAGTCAGCCCAAGTGCTCCAGGATGTGGACACGGAGAATGCCAGGCGGATCGAGGCCGAGGCGCGAGACTACCTCCAAACGATTCGCCGAGCTCTGAAGGAAAGCGTGGTCCTTTCTCCCGTGACTCGCCTTCGCGACGGGACGTCCGTACCCTCGGTTCCCTCCTATGTGGGTTTGCGCGGGCTCAGCACAGACGTCAAGGATTCGGTGGACCCTGATCTCCGCCATGGGTACGCGTACGATTCGACAGGGGGGCCTTTCCATATTCTTAAGGGAGAGGTCGTTGCGCCCGGCGAATCAGAAGTGACATGGATGTTGAATTATCTCGAAGACAGGTTTTTCATGTTCTCGCCACTGCCCTCCAGGGTGGATCTGGACGAGCTGAGCAGCGACTGGTTCAATCTCGGCGGCTTCGAGAAACTTCAGCCTTACTATGTCCACTACCAGGACGCCTACTTGCAGCGCGACCAGATCCCGAGTTTTTTGCGTGGCTTCTTCAACACCCTGGCAACG
>Ga0181527_1005267_pt1 | contig 10791 bp, 4 predicted proteins | sample PEATcosm2014_Bin_30_FD_119762 | JGI IMG/M metagenome (GOLD analysis project Ga0181527, IMG submission 119762) | Peatland microbial communities from MTU Mesocosm Facility, Houghton, MI, USA - PEATcosm2014_Bin06_60_metaG | ecosystem: Environmental > Terrestrial > Soil > Wetlands > Peat | place...
ACCAGCCAGTTTACTCCAACCTGTTTAAGCTTGCGAATGGTGGAACAATATTTGTCCGCCACATAAAAATTGCCTCCGCTGTCCACCGCAATGCCGTAAGGCTCATTGAAGCGCGCACTGCTGTTGGTGCCATCGGTGCTGCCGGAACTTCCGACCAGCCCGGCCAGGGTGCTCGTCACCCAGTTCGTTCCCGACAGCGTGAGCTCGCGAATGGTGTTGTTGCCCTCGTCCGTCACATAGAGATTGCCGCCAGCCACCGCAATGCCGATGGGATAACGAAAGCGGCTGTAGCTGTTGGTGCCATCGGTGCTGCCGGAACTCCCGGCCAGCCCGGCTAGGGTGCTTACCACCCAGTTCGTTCCCGATGGCGTGAGCTCGCGAATGGTATTGTTGCCCGTGTCCGCCACATAGAGATTGCCGCCAGCCACCGCAATGCCATAGGGGCCGTTAAACCGTGCGTTGCTGTTGGTCCCATCGGCGCTGCCGGAACTTCCGGCCAGACCGGCGATGGTGCTTACCACCCAGTTCGCTCCTGACGGCGTCAGCTTGCGAATGGTATGATTATACAGGTCCGTCACATAAACGTTGGTATTATTGTCCACGGCAATGCCCCGGGGATTGTTAAACAATGCGGTGTTGTTCGTGCCATCGGTACTGCCATTGATGCCCGCTGACCCGGCCAATGTGGCGATTGTGAGAAACGGAGCAACACTTACGCTGAGAACTGCCGGCGGAGAACTCGTCGCGCTGCCAAATGCATTGGTGACAACACACTGAAATGGTGCTCCATTCATGTTGATGCCTGGTTGGATTATCGTCAGAGTTTCCGTCCCGGAACCGCTGTAACTGCCACCGTCGCTCAAATTAGTCCAGGTCGTGCTGCCGCTTGCGTAGGATTGCCACTGGTAGATCAATGGCAACTGACCTGTGGCGGTGATGTTGAAGGTTGCGGTTCCACCCACAGTTGCAAACTGGTTTGCCGGTTGCACCGTGATCACCGGCGGGCCTTGCGCCGGAACCAGCGTGAAATCGGCTCCCCAAATGTTGCCACTGTTTGTCCCGTCGTCGAATGACGTGGCCGTGCTGTAGTTGCTGCTGGCCGGATAATAGCCTGTGTTCGTTACTATCAGCGTGTAAGTGGAAGCGGAAGGCACGCCCGCCAGGGCGTAGATGCCATTGGGGTCCGTGACCGTCTGGTAGGTGCCGCCGCCGATGCGGGTGGCGGTGACGCTGGCATTGGCGATGGGCACTCCGTTGGTCAGCACCCGGCCGCTGATGATTTCCCCGCTGCCGTTTGTGAAGACGTTATAAACACATGCGTCAATGTTGATATAAGATTCAGTATCGGCCAAATCAATAATGGGCAGATCATACCAGGCATTGTCATCTCCTCCCCAACCCATGTTGAGATGGTAATACATTGTCGAGAAGGCATCATATCCATAGCCATCACACACAATGCAATGGCCTCCTGCAGAGTTGTCAATTCCGAATACAACCGGCAACCGCGCATCCAAATTGGGATTAATCATGCCGATCAAACCAACCCCAACATTGAGTGATGTTCCTTCATCTATGACTGCATTGTTGTATTTGAACGTGGTGACGAGCGCGGTCTTGGCGTCGGACATATATGATGAAGATTCGGCGGGTGCATACTGCATCTGGACCGCAACACCTGCATCGTAAGTGAGGGCGCCAATGGCTGCGCGTTGGACAAGCGTAGCGCTGCCGCTGGGATCCGGCGGCATATTAGTCCACACATAAGGACCGCCTTTGCCGTCACCACCGCGCAAAGGGCGAATTACTTGCACGGGGCCATCAGGGGGTATCGTAAGTGTGATTGTAAAAGACGGAGTCCCCACACCAACCGACGGATATTGAAAATAATACATCAACTGGGCCAGGGCGGTTGCCACGCACCCGCAAACATAATTGCTTGACGTTCCCGCGGCAAAAGGCGGGGTGAAAAAGTTATAACAAGCCGGGCCGTTGGTGGTGTTGTCGGCTGTCCACTGATTCCAGAGCGTTTGAATAAACGGGGCAACCCGGAGATCCGAAACTGATCCGGTGGTAATCCCCTTCGGTTGCGGCCCCCCCGCTGCGCTTTGCAGCAACTTCTGCCATTTGTTGCCGGTAATTTTCAACGCCGGCTGGAAACCGCCGCGGGCGCGCGCGTGCGCCACCCGCACAGGCACATCCCTGCTGACCAAAGCGCCCAAAGGATTGTTTAGGGATGGATCGAAGCGGCCCTGTTTGACAAACGCGATGATGGGTTCCACCTGGTTGTCCGCCGATACAATCACAAAGCCCGACGGTTCCAGATAAACCACATAATACATGGGGATACCGTTGTCGTTTTTGAATGTTTCCACGCTGTTGACCTTGCCGCCCAACGGTTCCCCAAAGGGTTTCTGGTCAAGCTGGAGCCAGCCCGTGACGACGGAAGCGGCCGTTTCGGCATCAACCTGTGCCCCGAACGCCCCGGTAGCAAGCCAGAGAAGACAGGCCGGCAACAAAAGAGTTTTGATGAGTTTCATATGTTTATTTTGGTTGCTTTGAATAATAAAAGCAGAAGCGGGTTACTGCACCTGCACCCGGTAGAAGCGGAGGCCGCCGCCGGATGAGTCCTGGTATTCCATGATGGTCCCGTTGCCGCTATTGGTGGAAACCGGAATCCAGATCGGCGTGCTCAAGCTCGGTGAACGCTCGATGACATATTGTTTGCCACTCACGCTGGGCCAACTGATGACGCAATCGGACGGTTGCTGGGCCGCCGACGGGTCGGTGCCGATGTTCTTGAAGAAGGACGTGGGATCCGTCGGGTCGGTGCCGGCCAGATATTCCTGCAGGTTATTCTCGCCATCGCCATCGGCGTCGGCATTCGTCGCCGAAAGCAAATTATTCAGAGTGAGGAAATAGCGCAGGCGCCATGAATCCGGGATGGCGTCGCCCCACGAAGAGCCGGAGCGGTTGGAAAGGGTGATCAACCCGGTCCGGGCCTGTTTGGGGAAGGACGCGATGCCGTTGGGCGAAGCCGAGACGTGGTCAAAATGAACCGCATAGGCGGACGAACTGGTGGCGTTGGCCGGGATGGTGACAGTCAAGGTGCCAATAGAGACATTGTTCGAGAGTCCCGAGATGCCACTGTTGAGCCAGACATTGGCGTAATTGCCTTCTCCAGTAGAATAAGGCGTTACAAAGTAGGGATTGCCCAAGACTGGATTTTGAGTGAATTGAAACGGAGTCGTCAACGCTGGCGAACCATCCAGCGGAATAACACTGAGGTTAATCATCAGCACGCGCAATGGATAATTACCAAAAATATTGGCCGTGATGGGAATCTGGATGGTCGAACCGGCATTGGTCTGGCAATCACCAGCGGTAAAATTGACCTTTGGTTGGTTGGTGACACTGGTGTTGCCCGCCTGTTGCGCTATTTTACTGACACCAGACGATGACTTGGAGACCGCGCTGGAGACTATGTTGGGGACGATTTGTGCGACACGAACGCCATTGGTCCAAAAGCGTTGGAAACACACATGATTTGAAAATTCCGAACGAATGAATGTGACATACACGTCGCACACGTCCAGTTGGCCGTCGCCGAAGGCGATTTGATCAATCATCGTGTCGTTGCCATCAAACAAGGGGTTCAACGCGCCGGCACCGGAGACAAGCGTGTTAAATTCCAGATATCCGTGGCCAAGATCCACATAAGTGCCGCAGCAGGAGTCCATGGCATCAAAGAAATCGCTGCCCGGCGCCTGCCAAGCCGGTGAATTAAGCTCGTAAATGGCTGCCTCGAATACTTGTTCAACATCAGCATTTCCATATGTTACCAGGTTACCCGATCCGAAGTCGCCAGCGTTAAACCAGCGGAAGGGATACACGTCACCGACGATGTATTTGCGCTGACCAATCGTCACATTTTTAATCGCGTTGATAGCTCCATTGGTAAATGAACCGTTGGTCGGAGCGTAAATAAACACGGCAGAACCCGGTGCGCCAATGCCGTCTGATGTTGCGGACGGCCGTCCGATTTGTATTTGATACGTTTGATACGGCGCCGCATTGGTGGGAACAAAAAATGAATAGCCACCCACCTCAATTTGTCCAGGATATTGCGCCGATGGATACATGGTATCATGAGCCTGGGAGTAAGTAATCAGGTCTTGAGAAAGGGTGTTGTAGAGATTGGTTTTTCCGAAGCGTTCCAACCATCCTACAGCAAGGAGATTAAGGCCAAGATTGGTGGTTTCCAGGTTGACGAACGGTAGTCCGTCAAGATACGTAATGGCTGATGGTGGCGGTGGATTGGTGGCATAGGCGGCAAACATGAGTGGTGGAATGTGTTCATATACCACCGGCGAGACGCCCGGAATGGGCTTCTCCAACAAGGACTGAAAACCGAACGCACCGGGCGTGACTGCGGGGCCGGGATTCGGTCCGCCGCTGTTGACCGTCATATTGAACTGAAGGCTGTATATTTGCGTGTTGGGCAAGACACTCAAGGTCACGGGTGCATAGAAGGTTTGGCCGGGTGAGGCGATGAAGTCGCTGGAAGCTTCGCCGGAGGAGAAACCGAAGCTGATGCTGTTGGGCACAAAATTGTCCGGCGAGAAAGATTGCACGGCAATTCCGCTTGGTTGATAACCACTGCGGAAGGCGCGGGCTTGGAAAAGAAGGTTGGTGCTCGCATTAAGGGAAAGCGTGACCGGATTGCCGTTGGTGATCGCAATCGGCCCGATGCTGGGCGGGGCGTTGGTTGGATTGGTACCGTCAATGGTGTACCAGAGCGTCACGTTGGTCGTAATGTCGCTGACGGTGAAATACGCGGCATTTTCTCCGGTAATGATTGGATTGGCAACTTGAAACAGGAACTCGGCTGTGACAATCGGGCTGCTTCCTCCAGGACCGACATTCACCGCTTTGATCACCAAGTCCGGCACGGTCGTTACGGGCAAAGGCTGCGCGAAAAACAGACCATCTTGATAAAACGGCGGAGTGCTTCCGTTCGTCGGACTGGGAACAGCTAAAACTGGCTGCGGCCCGTTGGTGGTGATGTAATAGGTCGCGACGCCGTTTGTGGTCGGATCAATGGCTATGAGCAGGTCATTGTGGGCTATGAATATGCTGACAGGGTGGAGCACGGTAAGGAAGTCGTTTAGATAGTTCGGTTCGTAATCAAACCAGCCGATTCTCGGCGGCGGCGGCGGCGGGAACGGCGGCTGGTAGGGCACTTCCAAAGAGTTTGCACTCTCGCCGCCGCCATTCACGGCTGAAACAACATAGTAATACATCGTCCCGACGAGCGCGCTCGTATCGGTATAACTCGTGCTGGCCGGGCTGCCAATGGTTGTGAAAGGTCCGTTGGCGGATGTGGAGCGTTTTACGTTGTAGCTGGTTGCGCCAGCAGACATTGACCAGGTCAAAATTACCGGCCCGAAGTTAAAATTGGTAACGGTCAAGTTGCCTGGTACAGGAGAAAACATCGGCGTGGCGTTCGCTTCCAAAGAGTTTGGACCCTCGCCGACGGTGCTGCTCACGGCCGAAACAACATAGTAATAAGTCGTGCCGTCGGCGACGTTTGTGTCGGTATAAGTGGTGGCGGAGGTGCTGCCAACGATATTATTTGTGTAAGGGCCGCCGCTGGATGTGGAGCGTTTTATGTTGTAATTCGTCACACTAGGACTAGCACTCGCCTTCCACGTCAAAATTACTTGTCCATAGCCCGCCGTCGCGGTCAGGTCCTCCGGCGCGAGAGGTGGGTATAGCGGCGGCTTGAGACCGGCTCCTGTAACATGGCGGATGATGTGATAATAATCTTCCGTCACATAAACAGAGCCGTCAGGCGCAATGGTCACGCCAAAGGGCTGGCGTGCCGCCACACCGCCCGGTTTGTCGGGAACCACCACAGTCCCATCCACAAAACCAGGCCAGAAATACATAGGGTTGGTGCTGTTGTAGACCCAATCATTGGAAGTGACGCCATAGAGATTGGTCACGCTGGTGCTGGTCACAACTTTGACGCGATGATTGCCGAAGTCAGTAACAATCAAACTTCCATCGCCCGTTTCGGCCACGCCGGTAGGCTGAAAAAATTTGGCAATCGAGATGGGATCGCGATTGTTCACGGTGTTGATGAAGTCGCCGGCGCCATTGAAACCGGCGTTGGTGGTGACGGCGCCGCTGGTGGGATTAATGAGATAGATGCCGTTGCGCCCGGAATCGCAAACAGCCAGCAAGCCGTTGTATTTTACCACGATGCCTTGCAGGGAAGCGCCGGCATTGGTGACGGTGGCCACGACATTGCTGACGCCGGGCGAGGTGATTTTAAGCACCTTGTTGCTCTTGATGGTGACATAAATGTTATCGCTGAAATCCAACGCAATACCGGCGGCGTTGGTCAAGTTTGCCGCATTGGTGGCAACCAATGTGGCAAACAAATCTTCGTCAATGGCGAATTCCAAGACGTTGCCATTGATTCCGTTGCCGCGGTTGAGGACAAAAAGGTTATAGGAACTGTCAATTGCGACGCCAATCGGATGATGGAAGAGATTGGTTACCGAGTTTAGACCATTAAGAGTGAAGAGCGTACTGGTCCAATTAATATCGAACTCAAGCAGGCGAATCGCGTTATTGGTATAGTCGGCCACGAACAGATAATTGCCGCTGAGATCCGCCGCAATACCGCAAGGCGTGTTATATGCCGCTTCAAGGGTAATGTCGCCATCCACATAACCGGCGCCTAAAGGGCCGACTCCGGATTCGTCGGGATTGGGGCCGCCGCTCACCCAATTTACGGTGGTTGCGGCAAAAAGATTGGTGGCGGCCAGCAGCAACGCGACCATCACGATGGCACCCCGCGACTGCGGGACAAAAAGCGCCTGGCCGAAGGCCCGCCACGCGCGCTTAAGAATTGTGGTTCTCATAAAACAGGTTTGGTTGTTATTCACCGTTCACAAGGAGTTTTGGTTTGCCGATTGGATGAACATTGGTTTAAGGCGGCTATTCCGCCCTCGACGGGGTTTTATCAAATTCGCCCGGTGTCGGGACAGGGTTGCTCCAATCGCCACGCGGTTTGGGGCCGTCCCAGATTGTGTTCGGGTTCATGGGGGATTTCACTGTGTTCGGTCGAGACTTGAGGAAATCGGTTGAGGTCGGCCGGAAATCGGTCTCCTGGACGATTGTGGGCGTGATGAAAATCAGAAGGTTGCGCTTGTCCAGTGATTTGTTTTCGCTTCGGAAGGCCCAACCCAGGCCGGGGATGTCGCCGAGAACCGGCACTTTGGTATATTGAGCGGTTGGGTTGTCCGTTACCAGGCCACCCATGACGAGCGTATGGGCATTGGGAATCAGAACCTGGGTTTCGATGTGGCGGGCGTCAAATATGTCCGCCGTGTAAACCTGGCCGGCGATGGTTTGCTGGGCCGGGCCAAAATAGTCGGACACGTCCGGGATGACTTTGAGCCAGATATAATCGTTGGCGGAAATGCGCGGAGTGACTTGCAGAGTGGTGCCGATGTTGGAGTACGTGATGGAGGAGCTGCCAGAGGACACTCCTGCCACGGATTGTACGACGTTGATGATAGGGTAGCCGCGAGTGACAGAAATTATGGCGGTTTGATTGTCCAGCGTCACAACCTGGGGAGTGGAGACGACCTGTGCGTCGGAAGATGCATTCAAGAAGGAGAGCACGGCATGTGCGCCGTCGGCATTGAGGAACCCGACACCCGGGGCAAAGCCGCCGACTGTATTGAGCAACATACCGCCAGCTTGGCTGGCGGGTTGGGGCACGGTAGCCAGAATGGTGCTGCTGCTTGAGCTGGGCGTGGTGGTTTTGCTGGTGCTAGGAACGGTGGTGCCAGGATACGTGGTGGTGGTGGTGGTGCCAGGATGACCCCCGAAGGGTGGAGTCGTAGTCGTTGTACTGTAGCCTGGAGTCGTATAGCCTGGAGTCGTAGTCGTTACGGGCGTGCCCGGAAATAGTGTTTGTGATAGTGACCTCGACGGATCGGTCACCCCGTTTCCGAAACTGATGTTTTGTGCGGCAAGCGTGCCGGTCCAGTCAATGCCCTTCTTCGTGGTGGGGTTGCTTGAAATTTCGACCAGTTTTGTTTCAATCAGCACCTGTCGTGTGGGTTTGTCGAGTTCGTTGATGAGATCGACCACGGCTTCCTGTTCTTTTTCGGTGGCAACCACAATTATTTGGCTGGTGCGCGTGTCCGGTATAACGCGGCTGCGCTTGTCGGTGAGCGTGGCTTGAACCGAGTCCACCATGTTCGACGTGCTGGCGTATTTGAGTTGAACGACGCGGGTAGAGAGCGGCGGTGGCGCCGTAGGGTCTTTGGCGGTGATGCGGGCAATCTGGGTCTTGCGATCTTCACTGAGTTGCAAACCGTAGTTGTCGAGCAGCGCCATGAGGGCTTGCCCGGCGGTGACATTTTCCCAACGGATGGAAAGGGTGGGTTCGGCTTTGATTTGTCCATTTTGGTCAGGCTGGCCATAACCGATTTTCGGATCGATCAGGTAATTGATTCCCGCCTGCCGGGCCAGATTTTCAATGGCGGTGGTAATCGGAACGTCCTGGAATTGGATCAACGGAATGCTCGGAGGCTCTGGAGGCTGAGGTTTGGCGGCGCTTGCGGCTTCATTGGTGGTGGTCACACTGGAAGATTCAGGAGCAGGAGCGCTGACCACGGGTGCCGCCGGCGGAGTGGCGGCGCTGGCCCCGGTGGTTGCATTGCTGGTGGTCACAGTACTGGTGGTTACACTGCTGGTGGTCGTACTCGTACTGGGAGACTCAGGAGCGCTGACCACGGGTGCCGCCGGCGGAGTGACGGCGCTGGTGTCGGCGGGCTCGTTGGTGGCGGTCACACTGGGAGATTCATTTGCGGTGACCGCGGGTGCCGCTGGCGGATTGGCGGTACTCGTGCCGATGCTTTGATTGGTGTCGGCGGCGATGGCGGGCTGATTCGCGGGCGCAACCTCGTCTGTGGCGGCCGGGTTCGTAGCGATGGTGTCAGTTTGGGACAGTGCTCCCTGCTGCCAAATAAGGCATCCCAGCAGTGTGGCAATTAGCATTTTTGATTTCATACCTTTACCTCCGGTCTGGCTCTGATTCATTCTAATTATGTTAAACATGGGTTATAAAATATGTGGAAGCGCCAGGACATTTTTGGCAGTCGCTCCTTTTGCCACGTCCGATGAGAAAAGAAAGTTTCGTGCCAGCAAGCGGCTTATTTTGAAAAAGATTTGTCCGGGCCGGCTGGTTGGGAACGAATGTTGTCGCATATATATTTTTGGTTTCAGCGGTTGTTCGCATAGCTCAGCTCGTGACGCTGTCCGCCAGATTCAATCACCACGGAACGGGCCTTGATTTCAACGCAGCGGATGTGAATCGGGCCTTGGGGAGTGACAAGGTTTTCTTCGTCGCCGACGCCAAAGGTATGATTATTGATAATGACCAGCCGATGATTTGGCGGGCCGGAAATGCCTTTTAAGACGAGCGATGACACGTCACCGGCATGGGGTCGAGCTGCCGATACGGTTTCATACGACCGGGTGGAATTGGGGAAAAATGGATCGCGCCCGTCTTTCGGATTCGTGGGAACGACGAAGACCGAACGTGACACCACCTCCGGCGCGGCGGGTTGGGCAACGGGGGCTGCCGCCACCGGCAACACCATTACAAACCCGGCTGAGAGCCACGCCGCCACCGCGCTTTTGCTGGAATTAACGCACCAGTTCATTTGATTATGAGGGGTTGGGTTTCACCAATGTGATGATTTCCATTCTAAATGAAAGTTTCTCGCTATTGCTGTCCGGACTGGGAGCGGGTTCGACTACAAGATGGACCATCCGGGAGTGTGGAAAGCTATTTTCGAAGTCGGCAATGAATTTGCCCAAGTCGTGATAATAAACCGTGCCATTAATGGCAAATTGGATTTGTTTGTAGGGAAAAGACGGCAGCAAATCCGACTCGCCAATCGTCGGATGGCCGACTTCCGGGATTTCCACTTTATACGATTGTTTGAAGCGGCGGATGGTGTCATAAGTCCAGGAATAAAGATCGCCTGAAGCCATATCCTCTTCGGCATGTGCAAGCGCAGAGGCTGTTTCGTTCCACTCATTCGCTATCGCTTCGGAATTTGTAATAGCATGCTTGATGCTTTGAAGTTTGTTGGCCGCGACTTTTCTGTCCTTCGCGATTTTGGAAAGGGAGTAATACTGGGGCCGGATCAAACCGAAACCAATCAGTGCCAGTATCGCCAGCGTGACGAGGATGACAATGACGAATTGATTGCGTTTTTCTCTGGATAACTTTTTCATCGGGCGTACTCCGGGAAATTGCATTTCAAAGTGAACAACACACACGGTTTGCCATCAACTGCCTGCGGCGCCGACAAATTGATCAATTGAACCCCATTTGTTTTGTTCAACGTCGCTTTGAAATAAGATTGATCGGCCACGGCTTCCTTGAATTTATTGACCTGGTCTCCGGGGTTTGCGCTGGAATCCCGCGCGTCAAACCATACAACGATTTTTTCCGTCACCGAGCTGGGGCGTCCCAAGATGACACCATTCTTATTGGTCTGCGACGGCGTTCCTGCCGCGTAAAAATAATCCTGGTCCACCTTTAGCCGCGTCAGTCGCACGCCGTCCACGGTGACCTGTTGCAGCGCATTGAGCAGATTGCCCTCCAGAAACCGGCTGTTGGTCATTTTTTTCAACGCATTCAGCTTTTCTTTCGCGGCGACGGTTTTTTTCTGGTCTGTCAGCACGCGT
>Ga0181527_1005270_pt1 | contig 10787 bp, 8 predicted proteins | sample PEATcosm2014_Bin_30_FD_119762 | JGI IMG/M metagenome (GOLD analysis project Ga0181527, IMG submission 119762) | Peatland microbial communities from MTU Mesocosm Facility, Houghton, MI, USA - PEATcosm2014_Bin06_60_metaG | ecosystem: Environmental > Terrestrial > Soil > Wetlands > Peat | place...
AGGCCCAGGTGGCCCAGCATGTTGATGGCGAACTGGGCGTCCAGGTCGATCATCGGGTCGCCGGCCTGCGGCCTGGTCGTCCAGTGGCTGCACACCGCGGGGGGCATGAGATACGTGGCCCCGAAGGCCATCATGAGGTTCGGCCGGTTGTCGATGTTGTCCGACACCCAATGCGTATCCGTGTGGGCGGCCGAGGTCAGCTCCTGGCGGAGCGATCCGCTAGAGCAGTTCTCGATGATCAGCGCCGGGTATTTCGTCCGCAGGTAGGTCCATAGCTCGGCCAGGCCGCGGTAGTGGCGGTAGAGGGGATCGGCGGCCTGGGTGAGCTTCTCGTTGTCCACCGCCGGGTCGGTGTTGAAATCCATCTTGATGTAGTCCAGGCGGTACTTCGCCATGAATTCGTCGAAAACCGCCTTGGCATGCGCGAGCACCTCCGGGTTGCCGAAGTCCAGCACGTCGCGCGGCCCGATCCGCCGCCCGCGGCCATCCACCAGGAACCAGCCGGGATGTTTTTGGGCCAGCCGTGATTTGGGGCTGGCACACTCGATCTCGAACCACAGGCCGAACTTCATCCCCAGCCGCCGGACCTGGCCGGCCACGGCTTCCAGGCCGCCGGGCAACCGGGCACGGTTCACCTGCCAGTCGCCCAGCGATCCGCTCCAATCGGCGGTCAGGCCCTCGCCGTACCAGCCCGCATCGAGGGTGAACAGCTCGCAGCCCACCCCCGCGGCCGCCCGGGCCGCGGCCGCCAGTTGTTCCTCGGTCAGCTTTCCCTCGCCGTCGTACCAGTTGTTGTATTGCACCAGCGGCCAGTTTGGGCCCAAGTCGCGGAGCAGCTTCTCGCGGATGAAACGCACGATGGGCTGCGCCCCGTAATCCCAGTGCCCGCTGAACTCCGCCACCAGCGCCCCGGGGATGGGCAGCCCGGCGACCGTCTCAAACGGCGCCAGGTCGGGCGGCGCGGTGGCCAAGCGGACGACGATCTGATCGTTCTTAGGAATTACCTCGAACGTCCAGTTGCCCATGTAGGCCAGCATCATCGCCAGGCCCTGGCCGGTCCGCCGGTTGGAGAGCATCCACCAGGCCTTCACGCCGCCGACCGAGGAGTTGCAGGCCCGCCCATTGCGGGCCGCCAGCCGCAGCCCCGCGCCGCCCAACGGCTGTACCCGCAGGTTGTACTCCTTTCCCCAAGTGCCCTCGGCGGTCATGAGCGACCAGTCAGTGATCGGCCCCGGCAGAATCCGCTCCAGCGGCAGGCGGACCGGCGCAGCCAGGCGGCTGCCGGAGCTGCCGGTTTGCGCCGCCTCGGCGGCGGAAACGGACTTCATTTGCTCGGGCTCCTTGCCGATCAACGTCGCGGCGAGGGGCACGCCGAGCAGCACAGCGATCCAGCCAATGGTCGCCGTTTGGAAAGAGACGAACGATTTCATGGGAATGACCTCCGGAGGTATTGGATGTCCGCGCGACCTGATCGCACGGGGCACGAAGCACATACTACACCTCTTTGCCTCGCGTCGCCATCGATTATTTCGGGAAGAGGAACACGTGGCAGGTCCCCGGCGCCTTCCGTTGCCTCTCACTTCACTTTGAAGCGTCGAGCATTGACTTGACTGTCTCGGAGACGGCTGGACCAAACCTATTCGCTAGTCCCGAGAGGAGAGGGATTACGATGAGAAGGAGGTACTTGCGCAAGGTTGATACATCAAAAGGCCACACAGGCATCGACTTGACTGCCGCGTGCAGGTGTTCTAGCTTTGCCATCATGTCGAGTCTCGCGGTAAGCCTTTCGTTCTCAACCACCGGCACCGGGCAGTTGGTTAATTCCGCTGTCGCTGGAAGAAGCTCGTACTCCCGCCGGAACGAGAGGCCGACCCGTTTAAGCTCAGCCTGTTTCGCGCGCCGCATTGCGTCATGCGTTGACCATAGCGGCCAAAAGAAGGCCGTGGTCACAAGTATGATCCAGCCTCCACCGCCTACGAATGCCGCGAGATTGAACCCGAACACAAAGATCCAGACGGCGACAAGAACCACCGCGCTGCCAAGCACAGAGGTCATGCCAAAGGCGACGGCCCCAAGTGGCGAAAGGCCACCCTGGCCGTCCGGGGCATTTGGCACAATCCATAATTGGTCCCGGTCGGCGTACCGCTTGACGATAGGAAAGGTGGTGAAACCGATTGCAAGCACGTACCACAAGCAGTTAACAATTAACGAGTTCAAGAACACTGCCCAAATCGTCGCAAAGACGAAAAGACGAGGATGGCTGAAAGGTCGGGTGGCCCAGCCGAGATCGCCTATTCCACACAAGGGGAGAACGTCCTGAAACAACAGTACGCATACTATCATCCAAGATATCCACAACCACCGCCACAATGTCCGCCCAGTACGGTTCCGGAGTGCGATGGTGTCGCGCAGGTTTGCAAGGCTTTGAACAAGTTTAGGCATATCATCGCCTCTGTTGGGACTCTTGGGCTTCAACATTTCCGGGAACAGGGCGAAGAAATCGTCAACCTTCTGAATCACCCGTCGTAGCGCAATTGCGGACCAGATAAAGGTCGGAATTATCGCGAACATGAAAAGGTCCTCAAAGAGTCCGACCGGCGCCTTGCCAATTTTACCACTTATGCTGAGCGCGTTATCCCAATAGCAGAATAGCCATACCAGCGGATACCAGGCGAGCAGGATCAGGGAGAATCTGAGGATCGGCCATTTGCCCGTCCCCATGAGCGTCGAGGCGAACCAGTTCACCTCGAAGTAGTAATTGATCCTTTCCCTCTGCTCTTGGCGCACGGTTTTAGGCTCACCCGCTGATCCACTGGCAACGCGTTTGAGGGGCATCAGGGCCACGCTTTCAATGTCTTCTGGGGACGTAAAGGGGACGGGCGCGTATAACAGGATGTATGGGCTGATTGGAAGAAGAAGTACGAGTCGGCGAAAATCCGCGTCATCGCTTGGGCGCTCCGTGCAAATAATGATCGTGCTGGTCAGCCATGTCGGGCGGGAGGTCGGGCACCGTCCCAATAACGTCGGCAAACTGCTCGGCCAGCGTCGGTCTCCCAGCCGGAGGCTCTTCGGCCGGCGGAGCGGGCTGGATGAGAACCTCCGTCCCCTCCGGCAACCCTGCTCCCTTATCGAACACCACGACTCCCCCTTTGACGTGTCCACGATAGACCATAGGACTTTCCCCCTTCATTTTGGATTTTGGATCTGCGATTTTGGATTGCGGGCGCGGAGGGTCTTGATCGAGGCAACGGTCATGCGAAGGACTTCGCCCATTAGCGGTCGCAGCCGAGTTTCGGGAAGTGCCTTCGCCCCGGCGAAGTCCCGCAGCCGGTTGTCCTGCGGTCCATAGCCGATCTTCAAGGCGATGTCGCGCAGGCTGGGCATAGGCGGCAGGCTCCGTTTCAGCACGATGGGCGGTTGACGCGGATTAGCTGACCTCTTGGCCATGGGCTATGCCTCCTCGTTCTCGCGGATCTGCCGGTCGATCTCCTCGCGGTGGGCGCGGACGTAAGCCCAGACGTTTGCCAGGTCCTCGGCGCGCAACGTCGGGTAGCTCCGCAGAAGCTCGGCCTCGGAAATCCCCTGCCGCCGGCCCTGTTCCAGGACCCACGCCGGAATCCGCGTGCGTACGGTGCACGGCTCCCCGCCGCAGACCCCCGGCGTGGTCTCGATCCCCGGGAAGGAGTCCCCGATGTCACGTGCCACCCACTGGAGAAGTTGCGCTTTTTCCCCGCGGGTGAGCGACTCCAACTGCTTTTCCAGGTCGTGAAGCGAACTCATGTCTGCGCTCTCCGGTTTCACTGTTCGTCACAAATTGAGACCTAATCGGTGGAGTAACCGGCGTCCGGGCAAGAAGAACGGTGCCGCGCTCGGCGGGAGCACGGCGAACCGCCATGCGTCTCCGGCCCTCCCGGATTCACGCACGTTCATTTTACCGCCCCGTCCCGGATCGCCATAGCATGGCGATACCGTCTTTGGCTTCCAAAACCAGCTCTCCGTCGGGGCCGGTGGTCAGGTCCGCGCCGGACCAGAAGTCATGGTAGGCGGACCGGGCGGCCTGGAGCCGCAATGGGCGGTTTTGGCGGTCGGAGAGGCCCTCGGCGAGCACCACGGTCAGATCACCGCGATCTACGTCTACGGGAATGGCGTAGACGCAATCGCTCACGGGCAGGGGGCGGACCGTGCCGGCGAGCCCCTCGCCCGCCCTTTGCAGGACGTAGCGGACGGCCGGCAGCGTGTCGGGATCGTAGAGATACGAGGCGCCCAAATAGCCGCGGACCAGGATGATGCGGCCCTTGCCGTAAGAGCGTTGCCAGACCAGCGGCTCGCCGTCGTCCTGGAATCGCGGTTGGTCCCAGGCGGACCAGGCGGCGGTATCGTCGAAGACGGCCTGTAAGCGGGCCAGCAGGAACTTGCCCGCCGGGCGGCCGGCAAGCTCGATCTTGTGCCCCTCGGCGTTGCTCTCCAACTCGCGGGCGCGGAGGCCGATCTGCGGGGCAAGACCGCCGGGCCAGGGGTAGTGCATCCGCGCCGCGGAATCCCTGCGGCCGGAAGCGGCGTCCAGGAGCAGCCGCCCACCCTGCTCGGCGAATCGCAGCAGCCGCCGGCCGTCCGCCTCATCCCAGGCGACCACGTGCGAGGCGACCACCAGATCAGGCCGGAAAAAGGGGACAGTCCCCATTTGTGCGAAGCACCCTCCGGGCCGTTCCGGCAAATGGGGCCTGTCCCCTTTTTCCTCCCCCAGCCGGTCGAGGTAGGCGGGGGCGGCGGGGATGCCGCACTGCAACAGGATCGTGGTCAAGAGGGCCTGGCTGCGGGCACCGTCGGCGGCCAGGCGGCCATTGACGTTTCCGCCGAAGCGGGCTTCGATCGCCTCCAGGGCCTGGGATTTCGGGTGCCCGACCACCAGCGCCCGGTTCGCGGCGGGCCGCCAGCGGCCGGTCTTGGCAAAGGCCGCGTCCAGGGTGTCGTGCAGGCGGCGGATCATGCGGCTCCGCGGGCTGGGCTCGTCGAGGTTGTCCAGTAGGGCCCAATCCCCGGCCTCGTTCTGCTCCCGCCGCTGATTGAAACACCAGCCGGTCACCGAGTTGGCCCCGCAAGCCAGGGCCGCAAGATGGAAGCGGGCCAGCTCGTCCGGCTGCACGGCGTTGGGGCGGGTGCTGGAATTCACTGTGTTGCCGGCCTGCACCTCCGTCACTTCGACCGGCTTGCCGTCGCCGGCGCTGGCCAGGTACTTCACGCCCGCGGCGATCAGGCCCGGGAACTGCGGCCGAGCGGCGAAGGTGAAATGCCAGGCCGGATGATAACTGGCCCCCAGCACGTCCACCACCTCGGCCATGCGGGTGAAGTCGTAGCCGACGGCGGCGTGGTTCGCGAAGACGGAGGAGGGATTCACGCAGGTTTCGGTCTTGCCGTCGATGCGGCGGACTTCCGCCCGGACCCATTTCAATTCGTCCAGCAGCCAATCGCGGCGGGCCTGGTAGTCGGCCAGCCACGGCCCGTACTGGTTCCAGGCGTGCCCGCGCTGTAACGAATTGGGGACCTCGTTGGGAAAGGGGACCTCGCGGAACTCGCGGTAGCCGGTCAGCCACTCGTGATTGAGGGTCTCGATGTTGCCGGCGAACTTCTGCTGCAGCCATGCCTGCCAGAATGCCAGCCGCTCGGCGGTGGGATCGGCCGAATCGCCGGGCTCGTTCCAGAGGATCCACTGCCCGAGGGCCGGATGCCGATAATACCGCTCGACGCACCGTCGGACGTAGCGTCGCATGGGCTCCCGCTGCTCGGGCGCGAGGAAGCCGGTGTGCGAATGGAGCATGGACGGGGTGCCGACGTGCCACGGACCGGAATTGCAGGTCAGCGTGGCTTTGATCCTGAGGCCGTGCCTGGCGGCGGCGTCGAAGGCCCAGTCGAACCGCTGGAAGTCCCACTGGCCGGGGCTGGCCTCGATCCATGGCCACATGAGGAAGATCCGCACCCAGCCGTGGCCGGCCGCCGCGGCGGAGGCAAACAGCCGGTCGATCCGCTCCTGGGTGTCGTCGCGCTCGATCCAGATTTGGGTGCCGAGGCAGTCGCTCGCCCTGACGGGGCCTTCGGCCGCAAGGCGCGCGGGCGGTTGCCCTGCCACCAGCCTCGCTCCCACCTGGCCGCAAGCGGCGGCCGGCACGAGCGCGGCCACGACGAGCAGCGCGGCACGCAGGAAATCAGGCTTCATTGGAGCAATCCCGACTTTCCGCAACGGAAACCGGCTACCGCTTGGGCTTGGCTTCCTTCAGCTTCCGCTCGGCCTGATCGAGGGCTTCCTGCGCCTCGCGGCGGAAGCCCTCGTTCTTGGAGACCTCCAGCACTTTCTGCATGGCCGCCTTGACGGCTTCGGGGTGGTTGGGCCAGATGTCGTGGCCGATGCGGGCGGCGGCGCAGGCGGCCTCCTCGGTCAAGGCGGGGTCGCTCAGGCACGGCACGACTGCCTGCAGGGCGATGATGTCGCGGACTTCATTGAACGCGCTGAGGGCCAGCTTCTTCTCGTCGGGCCGCTTGGCGGCCGCCAGGCCCGCGGCCAACAGCTTGGCCGTTTCCGCCGCCGGGCGCTCGCTGCGGATTGCGCACACGCGGAGGTAGGCCCGCAGGGCCTGCAACTGGCGGTCCTCGCCGGCGGCGGACTTGGCGAGCTGGAGCAGGTCCGCTGCCGCGGCGGCGTCGGGCCACTCGCTGAGCGCCCGGCACGCCGCATCGCGGACTTTTTCATCCTGGTCTTTCAGTGCGGCGCGGACCGCTTCCAGCGACTTCTGCCCGCCGATCCGCCCCAGCACGCCCAGCAGGGCGAACTTCGCCGGGCCGTCCGATCGGGCCAATGCATCAAGAACGGCCTTGCAGCGGCCCTCGATATCGGGGTCGCGATTAGCGATGCTCACCATGGCCGTGGCAGCCTCGGCGCGGAACGCGGCGTCCTCGGTCTTCAGCAGCAGGGCGGCCAGGCCGGGGAGGGCGGCGGTTGGCCCCACGAGGCCGAGTGCCTTGAGCGACTCGTTGCAGACGCCCGCGTCGGCGTCCTCGGCCGTCTTGAGCAGGGCCGACGTGGCCGAGCGACACGGCGTGCGGGCCGCCAGTGCGCGGACGGCCTCGACGCGGATCTTCGCGTCCTTATCGCCCAACGCGCCCAGCAGGGCCCCCCCCATATCCGGACCGGAAAGCGATTGGAGGCTTTGCCGGGCGGCCTCCTGCGGCGGGCCGCTGCCGGTGGCGGCCTTGAGCAACAGCGGCACCGCCCTGGCATTGCCGAGCGTGCCCAGGCCGGCGAGGGCAGCGACCTGGACGGCCTCGTCGGCGTCGCCGGCCGCGGACGTGAAAACCGTGGCGGTGCCCTTCTCCCCGCGTCCCATCAAGGCCCGCAGCAGCGACACTTTCATTTCCGGCTCGGCCGTGGCGACCTTGGCGACGATGGCCGCCGTCACGCCGGGGCCCTCCAGCAGGCGGAGCGCCTCGACGGCCGCGCCGCGAACCTTGGCGTCCGGGTCGGCGGCGGCGGCCAGCAACGTGTCGAGATCGCTTGGGCTGCCGGCCCGGCCGATACCGATCACCGCCGCGCACTTCAGGTGGCCCTGGGCGGCGAGCATCTTCCTATAGACGCCCAGAGCGGCGGCCTTGGCGGCGGGGTCGGGAGACCCGCGCCGAACATCGCCCTTACCGGCCAGTGCATCGGCCAGGCGGAAGTAGCAGTCGGTGGCGGCGGCCTTGGCCCGCGGGGTGCCCCTCGTCATGGCGGCCGCGATGGGCGCCAGCCCCGCTGCGTCGCCGAGCTTCGCCAGGCCGATGACCGCGGCGGTGCGAACGTCGTCGTTTTCCGCTGCGGCCTCGCCCACGAGAACGGCGAGGTTGGCCGGCTCGCGGCGTTCGGCCAGGGCGTTGATCAGGGCCACCCGCCAGGCGCGCGCGGGGGCCGAGCCGATCGCCTGCCGCAGGGCCGCGTCGGCTTCCGGGGCAGAGTTCTTCTGCAGAGCCCGGCGGGCCGATTCACGCGCCAGGGCGTCGGGGTCGGTCAGCAGCTTGGCCAGTTGCGGCACGCATTCGCCGCGGCCGATCCGCTCCAGTTGGCGGATGAGCCAGGCGCGGCCGAGCGGCCCGGCCGCAGGGCCCAGGCGGGCGGCGATGGCCTGCGCGCAGGCGGCCCGTTGGGCCTCCGCACCGGGCCGGCTGGCCTGGAATGCAATCCTTTCAATCCGGTTCTGCGCGTTGTCGCGCTTGCCCGCATCGTTGCTGCCCAGGTCCGGCATCAGCGAGTCGAGCACCAGGAGGTAGACCGCCTCAAGTTGCTCGGGCGTCCGCTGGACGGCGGGCCTCTCCCCGGCCAACTCCTGCGCGAGCTCGCCGACGTTAGGTTTCTCGGCCGCCCACAGCAGGGCGCTCGCAAGAACGACTCCGACGGCGAACAGCCCAATCTGGTTAAGTCTCATGAGTGCAACCTTTCTTGTGGAATAATCAATGTAGTCCGCACATGCCGTGTGCGGCATGCGGCACACGGCGTGTGCCGTTTACATTCTTACAGCGTCCAGGGGGCACGCCGCGGGCGGTCGATCCAGCGGTTTGCCGCCTCGTCGCCGACGAATTCTTCTTTGACCGGGTCGAAGTGCAGCGTGCGGCCCATCCAAAAACAGATGTTCGCCAAGTGGCAGGTGGCCACAGTGCGGTGGGCGATTTCGATGTCGCGGAACGGCCGCTGGCGGGTCTTGACGCAGTGCAGGAAGTCGCCGAAGATGCCGCCGCGGCCTTTGTAGTTGGGAATGTTGATGGCCGGCGGCGCCGTCCTGGGCCCGCGGCGGCTGGGAACCTCGCCCAGGGTGCCCTTGAACGCCAACGGGCCGTCGCCCCAGGTGCCGCCCAGGTGCATGCGGACGCCGTTGGCATAGACGTAGGTCAGCTCCGGGTTGTCCTTGCCGGGCGGGATGATCTCGACCGGCAGGGGCTTGTCGTACAACTGCGCGGCGAACAGCGCCCCACCGATGTGGTGTGCGCCCCAATCGGTCATACCGCCGCCGGAGAAGTCGCGGCAGCCGCGCCAATTGAACGGGTGATAGGCCTTGTTGTACGGCCGCCACGGGGCCGGGCCAAGCCACATGTCCCAGTCCATGCCCGCGGGCACGGGCTCGGCCGGGCACACCATCTCTCCCGATGGCCCGCCGATGCCCACAAAAACCTCCTCGAGTTGGCCCGCCGTGCCGGCCCACATCATGCGGTGATACCAGTTGTAGTCCTCCCACACCCGCTGGCTGCCGCCGGAGAAGACGCGGCCGTAGCGGCGGGCCGTCTCGACCATCACGCGGCCCTCGCGAATCGTCAGTGTTTCCGGCTTCTCGCAGTAAACGTCCTTGCCGTTGCGCATCGCCTCGCAGGTGACCAGGGCGTGCCAGTGGTCGGGCGTGGCGCAGAAGACGGCGTCGATGTCCGGCCGGGCGCAGAGGTCGCGGAAGTCGTTGTAGTCGGCGCAGCCTTTGTAGGTGCCGGCGGCCTTCTGTTGGGCATAGCGCTGTTCGACACCCTCCTTGGCGTGCAGACGGAAGCGGGAGTCGACGTCGCAGACGGCAAGCCCCTGGACTTCCGGGAACCCCAGGAAGCCGCCCATGTCGCCGGAGCCCTGGCCGCCCACGCCGACGAAGCCCATGGTAATACGGTTGCTGGGCGCCGGCCGGCCGGCACCGCCCAGGGCCGAAGAGGGAATGAAGTACGGGGCCGCCGTGGCCGCCGCCAGCCCTTTCAGGAACGCACGCCGAGTTGCCCGCCACTGCTTGGTTATCATGAAAACTACTCCCTTGAGGACGCTGCGATCGGTATGGGGTCCAGGGTAAACAGCCGCTGCGGCCGTGTCAACCATGCCGGGCCAAAATCCGGCCGGGGGTTGACTTTCCGCGCGTTTCCGGCCAAGATGATGGTTCCTGCCGCGACCGCACGCCGTAAGGGCACGCCAAGCGCTGCCGCCCAACTTTCTATTCAACCGTGGAGGTGTTGCCATGCTTTCGTCCATGCCAGTGCGAAGCGATCTCTTGTCCCGCGGTGCCGGCATCGGGCTGGCGCTGCTGGCGGGGCTGCTCTTTCCGGGAGCTGCCCCCGCGGCCGATCCGGCCGGCGACGCCCCCGGCTTGGTGAAGCAGATCAAGGTCTTGCCCGACAAGGCGCCCGACTGCTCCAGCCTCAAGTCGATCGCCGAGACGGTGACGCGGGGCTGCAAGACGAACGACGAAAAGGCGATCGCCATCTACAACTTCATGCAGCTCTCGCACTACCATCGCGCGTATCCCGGCGAGCCGGGCGGCCTGAGCGTCTTGAAGGAAATCAACGTCTACGGCTGGAGCCTGTGCGGCGGCCTGCACTCCGAGGAGTCGGCCCTGTGGCGGGCCCTGGGTTGGGAGTGGCGGTTCGTGGGTTGGAACGGGCACACCACGGTCGAGGCCGGCTACGACGGCAAGTGGCACTACCTCGACTCGTTCCTGAAGTTCTACGCCTGGATGCCCGACCCCTCCGCCCCCGGCGGCAGGACCATCGCCGGCGAAGACGATCTCACGCGGAACTCCGACGCCCTGATCAAGCAGGTCTTCTTCCTCGACCCCGAGCGGAAATGCGTCTATACCAGGGACAACCAGTTCGCCTGGTACGGCGACAAAGTGAACTGGCAGGCCCCCTCCTTCCTCTCCTGCGGCGACGGGATCGACGACGTCATCGGCGGCCTCAAGACGCACCACCGCGCCGGGTCGCCCGAAGGCTGGGCGGGCATCGACCACGCTTCCCACGGCTACTCGGCC
>Ga0181527_1005271_pt1 | contig 10785 bp, 9 predicted proteins | sample PEATcosm2014_Bin_30_FD_119762 | JGI IMG/M metagenome (GOLD analysis project Ga0181527, IMG submission 119762) | Peatland microbial communities from MTU Mesocosm Facility, Houghton, MI, USA - PEATcosm2014_Bin06_60_metaG | ecosystem: Environmental > Terrestrial > Soil > Wetlands > Peat | place...
CGAATCGCCCGGAATGTGGGCGCGGGGCTGTGCCCGCCGGCCTCATCCATGCAACTTCTTGAGCAGCCACGCCATGTTTCGTCCGAGCACCTTCATGGTCTGGATGCCTTCCTCGTCGTGGGCCACGTCGCCAGGCTCGTGGCCTATGCCAATGTTCCAATAGCGGGAGCCCGGTATGATCATTTCGGTGATCAGGAAGAAGTGATTTAGGCTGTCGAAGGCATGCACGGCTCCGCCTCGGCGCACGGCCACCACGGCGGCGCCGGCCTTACGCCGGAACATGCCGCCGTTGGCTCCGGAAACCAGGCAAGCCCGGTCGATGAGGGCCTTGATTTCCGGCGAGATGTCGGCGACGTAAGTCGGCGAGCCCAGGAGAATACCGTCGGCTGCCGCCATCTTCTCGATATACACGTTCCCCATGTCGTCTTCCTGCGAGCAGCGGCCATCCTTCCTCGCGGAGCACTTGCGGCATGCCAGGCAGCCATGGATATGGGCGCCGCTGAGTTCCACCAGTTCAGTCTCAATACCTTCTTTTTCCAGCTCGCCGAGCACGTGGCCGAGCAGAATCGCAGTGTTCCCGCCTCTTCGGGCGCTGCCGTTGAATGCAACGACTCTCATATCCGTTCCACCGATAAGGGTAAATTAGCTCCGATAGTCTTATTGTCTCGCATGGGCGATCCGATTGCTGAATGGGAAGCGTGCGACGGGTGCTTAACAGTTTTGGGGAAACCGCTCCCTTACGGTCGCGGCTCGGTAACAGCGGCGTTGATTTCGCAAGGCTTACTGAGCCGCGACCGTCAGGGAGCGGTCTTTGTCAGTCAGGAATCCCCAAAATGGTCAAGCACCCGCGTGCGACCACGGCTCCAGTAGAGATTTCATCATCCCTCCAGGCATTCGGGGCCAGTCCGCGGCCTTTTGCTTAGGCGCCAATGCGCTTGAAGCGCCGGTCGTCGGGGCCTGCCAGCAGCTTCAAGGTCGTCTTGCTCCGGCTCGCCTCTGCATGCCGTGCCCGCTCCGTCGGCTCATCCTTCGCTGAGCGTTGCGCATCCTCTTGCCGCCGGCCCGTTCCGGCGTCCGCGGCGCGTTGTGCGTCGCCGCGAGCGCCGGCTTGCGGATGAGGATGCGCGCCGGGGGGAAGGCGCCCGCGTCCGTGATTTGCAGGGTGGCGGCTGGCGAATGGCTTACCATTCTTCGCGCAGCCCGATGCCGGCGGCCAATTCCGGCGCCCGCCGCCCGTAGTCCGCCGCCGCGACCGCCAGCGCGCGGATGGGGATGCACGCCGCGCGGAAGGGCCGCATTTTCCCGCCATCGTTCTGGCGTGCACGCCGCTGGAAGCGATGACCACACTCCTGCGCGTGGCGTTACCGGCTTGCGAGCAGAACCGGCAGCAGTTAAGGGTCGTCCGATTCCGGGGGGGCGACTTCGGTGCTCCAATCCGACTCGCTGAAATCGTATTCCGCGTTGAATTGCCTCAACACGGCAACCTGCCGCTCGGTCGGGGTCGCGTTCCTGCCCGACAGACTAGTGATGGTTTTGCGCTTCCAATCCTGAACAGGATCGAATTCAACTTCCCAATGGCGGGTAACCCAGAAGAGTCTAACAACGCGGATTTTGGGCAATTCGAGCGGCATGTCATTATCTTATTGCTGGGAGCTTGGTGCCAGGTTCATGACTCGGCCCCTGTGGTGCTGCTCTGGCAAATCGCGAGTGTCCGGGCGAATGTGCGCGCCGTAGGCCGCGCGCCATACGCCGCCCGCGCCGCCGGCCGTGCCCCTTCCACGAGGCGCCACCGGCCATCCACCACTCGACGTGGCCATCGCGAGCGCCGCGCGTGGCCCGTCGCCGCGACCGCCAGCGGGCGTGCTCGGCCTAGTTGTTCCGAATCTTCGGTAGCATTAAGAATGGGAGTACGACAAGCAGATGACACGGAAACTCGAATACCGCAACAGCGTCCTTAAGGCATACCCCGAGGTCCACACCCCGGCGGCGCTTGGGGCGCTAGAGGTCCTGGTGCCGCTCAACCGTGACCTCGAACTGATAGCAAGGCGCATCGCGCGGGGCGTCAAGCCCCCCTGGTACATCGACCTATTGAACCTCAGCCTCAATAACTACGACCTGGCCACCGCCAAGTCCCGCATCCGGAGCTACATCGAGGCCTTCGAGCGGGACGGAACGCGAATCACCGAGAACCTCGACTTTGGTGGACTGAAGCAAGGAGCGCTATCATGAGACCGTTCGAGAAGGAAGTCGCCGCGACCCAGCAGTGGTTCGACAGCCCCAGATTCGCGGGGATCGTTCGCCTCTACACCGCGCGTCAGGTAGTCGAGCAGCGCGGCACTATCGCCTCCGACCACACGGTGGCGCGCGAAGCCGCGGCGGCATTCCATGACCGCCTCCGACAGCTCTTCGCAGAGCGCAAGTGCATCACGACGTTTGGTCCGTACTCGCCAGGGCAGGCGGTGGCGATGAAGCGGATGGGGATCGAGGGGATCTACCTGGGTGGGTGGGCGACCTCCGCCAAGGGCGGCACCAGCGAGGACCCGGGGCCCGATCTGGCTAGCTATCCGCTCAGCCAGGTACCCGACGAAGCGGCGACGCTCGTGCGCGCCCTGCTTACGGCGGATCGCAACCAGCACTATGTGCGTTTGCGGATGACCGAGGCGCAACGCGCCGCGACGCCCGCTCACGACTTTCGGCCGTTCATCATCGCGGACGCCGACACGGGCCACGGCGGCGACCCGCACGTCCGCAACCTGATCCGCCGCTTCGTAGAGGTTGGCGTGGCGGGCTACCACATCGAGGATCAGCGCCCGGGCACCAAGAAGTGCGGCCATCAGGGTGGCAAAGTGCTTGTGGCACAGGACGAGCAGAACAAGAGATTGAACGCGGCCCGCTTCCAGCTCGACGTCATGGGCGTTCCGGGCCTTATCGTCGCCCGCACCGACGCCGAAGCTGCCAATCTGATCGACGGCCGTGGCGACGAGCGCGATCAACCCTTTCTTGTTGGGGCGACGAACCCCGACGTGCCGGCCTACAAGCCGTGCTTCCTGGCGCTGATCCAGCATTTCCACGATCTGGGAGTCCCCGAACTCAACGGCCATCGCTTGTACGCCGTCCCGGCCGGAGAGCACGCCGTCGCCCAGGAGTGGCTGGAGCGCCGCGGCATTTTGGCACAGGTCGCCGAAGCCGTGGCCTCCTTGCGGGAAGGGAAGGAGACATCGATCGACGCCATGTTTGACCGGATCGCCGCCCGGTTCCTCGAGGCGTGGGAGGACGAGGCCGGCCTCCGGACCTTCGGAGAGGCCGTTGCCGAGGTGATCGAGTTCCGCAAGAGCGAAGGCGAGCAGCTCGAGACGAGCGTCGACGAGTGGCAGCGCTTCGCCGCGCGCGCCTCGCACTACGCCGCCCGCCAGAAGGCACGAGAGCTCGGCACCGACGTCGAGTGGGACTGCGAGGCGGCTAAGACGCCCGAAGGGTACTACCAGGTGCGCGGCGGCATTCCGTACGCCATTGCCAAGTCGCTTGCGGCAGCGCCCTTCGCCGACGTGCTCTGGATGGAGACCAAGACCGCCGACCTCGCCGACGCCCGCCAGTTCGCCGAGGCGATCCACACCGAATTCCCCGATAAGATGCTCGCCTACAACCTCTCGCCGTCATTCAGTTGGGACACCACCGGCATGAGCGACGAGGATATGCGACGCTTCCCCGGAGAACTCGGCAAGCTGGGCTTCGTCTTCAACTTCGTCACTTATGGCGGGCACCAGATCGACGGCCTCGCCGCCGAGGAGTTCGCCACCGCCCTCAAGCAGGACGGCATGCTCGCCCTTGCCCGTCTGCAACGAAAACTGCGCATGGTCGAGTCTCCCTACCGCACGCCACAAACCCTCGTCGGCGGACCGCGCGCGGACGCCGCATTGGTGGCTACGTCGGGGCGCACGGCGACGACCATGGCGATGGGCAGGGGCTCGACCCAACACCAGCACCTGGTACAGACCGAGGTGCCCAAGAAGCTGCTTGAGGACTGGCTGGCGATGTGGACGCGGCACAACGAGCTCCCCGGCGGGCTCCGCGTCCAGTTGCGGCCCCACCGCGCCGGCTCTGAATTACTCGAGATCGGAGTCTACGACAAGGGGGAGGAGAAGCTCGCCAACGTGGTCTTCGCCCCCATCCACGACCGGCGTGGCCGCAGCATCCTCTCGATGCGCGACCAGAACACCTTTGCGGAGTCGCTGCGCAGGAAGCGCCTGATGACCCTCGTCCACCTCTTCCTGGTGCACCGCTTCAAGGCCGAATCGGTGCACTACGTCACTCCCAACGAGGACAACCAGTATCAGGTAGCAAAGATGAAGTCTCACGGCATCTTCCGCGAGGTCAACACCGAGGTCGGCCAAATCATCGTCGCCGACGTCGACCACCAGCGGATCTCCGAGCTCTTGGCGCCGGATCAGACGGCGTTGGGGAAGCTGATTTGCAGGGAGAGATAGGGGTCGGAGACTACCTGCGGTAAGTCAGCGCGCTCGACCAATGAACTACTCAGGCACACTACGCGGCAGCCGCCCGACAGCCGGACAACTGCGCCCCAGGATCCTGCGTCTGATTCGGGCAGACGCCCTGGCTGCCCGGGGCAGAATCCACCCCGGTTTACTAGGCAAGGAACCTTCCTCCACGAAATATAATCCGGCCCCAAGTCTTCGAGCCCTAGTGTTCGATGTGCCTCGCTCGGTTCCGAGCGGATCGTCGCTACTCGGACATTGGCCGGATAAACGGCGTTGTGGGAAGCGTCTGGCTCGCTCCGGTGGTGTCGTCGATCCCGCACCTGATGCCGGCCCGTTCCAGCGCCCGCCGCCCGTTGTCCGTCGCCTCTTTCGGCTGACGTGGCCGCGCTTCTTGGCCCGACGCCGCGTCATGGCACCGCACGGGCAGCGCGGGTGTTTGCGCCAGCCGCGCGGGCGGCCGGGGCCGGCGCCGTGCGTTTTGCGCTGCGCGGCCATCTCGCGCGTCGCGCACCCCGCCCGAACCCCTCAAGCCCCAAGCGCCGCGAACTATGAGACAATGCCGCGGTATGCTTGCCCTTTCCAGAAGAGCATTTTTCAAAACTGTCGCGGCGGACACGGTCGCAGCCGGGTTGCTGTCCGCGAGCGCCCGCGAGCTTTGCGCCAATCCGCTGGGCATGCCCATCGGATGCCAGACGTACCCGGTCCGGGCGATGATCGCCAAGGACTTTCCCGGCACCCTCAAGCAGCTTGCCGACGCCGGATTTCAGGCCATCGAGTTGTGCTCGCCGGTGGGTTACGCCGGTTCCGGTTTCGGCGGTCTCGCCAAATATAAAGGCGCCGAACTGCGGAAAATCATCGGCGATGCGGGCCTCCAATGCGAGAGCTCGCATTTCGATATCAAGGAGCTACGGGAGAATCAGGCCGGTAGAATCGCCTGGGCGAAAGACCTCGGCCTGACTCAGATGTTGGTGCCCAGCCTCGATGGCCCGCGAAACCCGACTATGGACGACGTGAAGCGGGCGGCTGGCGAATACAACAAAATAGGCGAAAAGGCGGCCCAAGCGGGCATCCAACAGGGCCTTCACAATGAAGGATTCGAGCTCTCGATGGTGGATGGCAAGCGGACCTACGACCTGTTGCTGGAACTGCTTGATCCGAAACTGGTCATGTTCCAGTTTCAGTGCTCGACCATCAGCCGCGGCTACGATGCCGCCGAGTACTTCACAAAGTACCCCGGCCGCTTCGTTTCGATGCACGTGCAAGACTGGTCGCCGGCCACCCGAAAGCAGATGGCAGTGGGACAGGGCACCCTGGACTGGACGAGAATCTTCACCGCGGCGAAGACCGGTGGGCTAAAGAACTACTTCGTCGAAATGAACCTGGATTTGATGAGGGCCAGCGTCCCTTATTTACGCAATCTGCAGGTGTGAACGTGTACTACATCACCTCAAAGGTGATCGCCGCGGCTTCGGACGGTGTAGCCCGGAGCCCAGGAGCACGGCTGGCGCTTCCCGCAGCCCGATGCCGGCGGCCCGTTCCGGCGCCCGCCGCGCGTGGTCCGTCGCCGCGACCGCCGGCGTGCGGATGGGCATGCTCGCGACTATTTCGGGACTTTCGCCCCGGCTTGGCGCGCGTCGGGGTCGGCGCGCCAGCAGCCGCGAGACGCGATGCGGCCGAGGAGTAGCGCCGCGCACGGTGCGGAAGAAACCAACCTCCGCGGCGGCATCCGCACTCCTCAAGGTTTCGCGGTTTTCAAGCCGTCGTCGAAAGCTGGGGTTGCGATTCCTGAGCCTGGCGCCGGCGGCGGCCGCTTAACAAGTAAACCGCGGCACGCAACTCCAGCAGAGGGTCATCTGACGGCTCGATACCGTCCACGCGCGGAATCGGGTCGAAGACGATGTGCTTCTGCTGCGGTTCGTTATCCGGAACCTGCGCGTTTAGCGTGACGGCGCCAAAGGGGATCAAGGGCCGATCCTCAGGCCAGTGGACGGTTGCGTCATCCACTATGTCACGCTCCCCGGCGATCTGGACACCGATTTGAACCCGGATTGGGCCGGCTGCCAAGCGACGTGCAAGCTCGTCGAACAGGTAGTTCGCGTCCTTGCCCTTGGCCGCCGCTTCGTCAAGATGTTCGATGCCCGCTTCCGGCGTGATGCGGTAGCGTCCGTGCCGGGCGACCCCAGCCCGGTTGATGAAACGGAGCGCCGTCACGCCGAAATAGGCCTCCTTGGCGAAGCTGGCCGGACTGGGCTTGGGCACCTGCACGAAGGCCAGGGCGGCCGGATGTGTGCCGAGGAACACCTCGATTGGCGATGGTGCGGGCTGGGACGGATCGCTCGCGGCGGCGGCACGCAGGAATTCGAGGAACTCCTGGCCGGTTCGCGTGGGGAAGCCGTCCGTCGAATGCGCAATGATGTCGGTGTGGACGCGTTCGGCCAGATGGAAGCGGATCGCCAGTCCGCGAGGATTGGCGTTGGGGTCGTTATCGGGGATCGTCGGAAGTCCGGTGGAGTCGGAGAACCGCACCGTTACGGGAGTGGACTCACGACTGGCGTGCGGCGCTCGCGTCAGAGAGGCGGCTTCGGGAGACGGACTGAACGCGCCCGTGAGTAGAACGCCTTTTGCGTGAGCTGGGCGAAGGCCGGGATGCAGACCGAAAATGGTGTCGAATTGTTGGAGCAGGTCGTTGGCGAGCTGGACGAGCTTTTCGTCGGATGGAAGTGGCATGTTGCCTCCTCTGGGTCCTGCTAAAGATACATAATACAGATGCGGATCGTCGAAAATGGTTGCTTCTGATTTTGCCCCTTCCACGATGCCCGCAGGCCATCCCGACACCTGGCCCATCGTGAGCCGCTCCCCGGACCGGCGGCAGCCCGCAGCCCAGGAGCATGGCTGGCGCTTCGCGTAGCCCCGATGCCGGCGGCCCGTTCCGGGCGCCCGCCGCGCGTTGTCCGTCGCCGCGACCGCCAGCGGGCGGATGGGGCGATCTCAACGCAGTATGCCGGTAGCGGTAACGGCCGCCTTGTGTCACACTCTGGCTGTGCATCTAAACATGCCGGAGGTACTCCTATCCTGCGAATACAGCTCGCCGCTCTGATTGCTTTTGCAGTCCTGACGCCCGCTTCGGCGTCGCAACCCTCGTCTGGAGTACGTCGACGGCCTACTATCCGGTACTTCATCGCCACGGCCTATTCGGTAGAGGGCACGGGAGCTTCCGGCAAGTGGTCGCATCCAGGCACCGTGGCCGCCGACCGGAAGGTATTGCCGCTAAACAGCCGCATCCGGATTTATGGCGCTGGCCGGTATTCCGGCGACTATACCGTGGAAGACACTGGTGGGAAGGTGGACGGCTACCACATCGACGTCTACATGCCCAGCCAGGCAGAAGCAAAGAAGTTCGGCCATCAGCGGGTGAAGGTAGTCGTCCTCAAGTACGGCGATGATGAGGCAAGCCCACCCGATCCGCAGCAAAAGGCTGAGGCGAAGGTCGAAAACCGAAACGTACGCGCTAAAGCGACTGCTGCGCCGAAAAAATGATTGCGGCGATCCGAGTGATTCAGAACTCGCCGCGGAAAAAGAGTCGCCAGCGTCCCGTTGATTTCCGGTCTCCAAGGTCAACCCATGTAGTCGGGCCCCAGAGAAGCTGCGACGTCAGCGCCCGCCAGATACCTGTATGGAACAGCCCTACCCACCATCAGTCCGCGCGGCTGACCCCGAAAGGAATGAGTCCGCACGCGCAGTCGACGAGGGATTGTGTCGCTTTTTGGCGGTCAGCCCTCAGCGGTCATTTGCCGCGTGCGCGTGATCCACGAACGTCGACGAGCGGCCATTGCACCGGAATGTCGACGAGCAGCCTGCACGCCCGTGGCGCAGGTGCGGCGGGCGATACATTCCGGATACTGGGTTGGCCATAACGCGCTTCGCGCAGCCCGATGCCGGCGGCCCGTTCTGGCGCCCGCCGCGCGTGGTTCGTCCCCGCGACCGCAAGGCGTGCGGATGGCGAGGCGCGCCGCGGAAGGCGCCCGCATCCATGATTTGCACGAGGCCGGTCGGCGGAGGGTGTCGCAGTTTTCCCATTGAGCCGTGATTCGGGAACGCCGGCAAGCGGCAACTTCACCGGGATGCCGACGTGCCAACCGCTTGTCGATTCACTGTCAGTGGTGCGCCCGAGACGCTGTGCAGGGCCAGGGCCTTCATGCGCCGCGAGCCCGCCAGTTGGGTGCGCGGCAATGCGCTTAAAGGGCACGGTTGCCGGGCCGGTCGGCGGACCCTCCAATAAACGCTAGGACCCAATCGGAAGTGCCCCGGCGCATTATATGGTGCCGGGCGGATAGGTTTTTGGGCCGGGGCACTTTCGATTGGGGCGTTTGAACGAAGGCGCTGGCGTTTGCGGCGGACGCGGCGGGCTATGGGTATTGAATCGATTTTGGAAGTCTGCGGACGGGCGGTTTGTCGCTGCTCCGGGTGTGGAATCGGTTATGGTGGGGCCAGAACGGCCGTGGGCTGAGGACTGGGCGGTTGAATGGTACGCATTTTGCTGCGCATGGGAGGTGGCGACGCCTGTGGACACACACCTGGAGCGCGTGTGCCGCAGCACGCGGCTGCTTCGAGACTGAGTACCGATTACGAACTGTCAACGAGATTCTTCCGGTCAACAGACCTCCGGCGGATCTGTAGCGCGGTTAGCTTCTCGACGAGCACCATGGTGCCCCCGCAGCGAGGGCAAAGCCAAGTGGTAGGCGACTTTGTCTGGCCACCTCCATGCATCGGGGAACATTGCCGGGGACTGCCCTGCAGCAATTCCTGACAGAGAGGCAGAAGTTGTTTCCGGCGCCGGTTCGCCAAGACGCCGGAAAAGCGAATCCGGACGAACCCGCGCGGTAGGACATGCAGCATGAACCGACGCAGAAACTCTTCGGCGGTGAGGGTCATCTTGCGTTGTTTGCCGCCGTGGGCGTAGTCTTTCCAGCGGAAGGTGACCTTGCCGTCGGCAACATCCAGAATCCGATGGTTGGAAATGGCGACGCGGTGCGTATAGCGGGCCAGGTACTAAAGCACATGCTCCGGCCCGCCGAACGGACGTTTGGCATAGACCACCCAGTCCTGACGAAAGAACGGTCGGAGGAAGGCGTAAAAGGCGCTCTCTCTGGCCAGACGCTGGAGGCTGCCGGGGAACGCGAGTTTGCCTTGTTGAAAGGCGAGCTTCAGGCCGGCGACAAATTTGCCGCGAAAGACACGGCTCAGTACCTTCACTGGCAAGAAGAAAGGGTAGCGCGGATGAATCCAGCGCTGGTGGTCGGGCGACAAACCACCAGCCGGGATCACACAATGAATGTGCGGATGATGGAGCAAGTTCTGGCCCCAGGTGTGGAGCACACTCAGAAAGCCGATTTCGGCTCCGAGATGTCTGGGGTCGGCCGCGACCTCCAGCAGCGTCGCGGCACAGGTGCGGAACAAGAGATCGTAAACGACCTTCTTGTTCTGTAAAGCCAGCCATGAGAGCTGGTGCGGCAGGGTGAAAACAACATGGACGTAATTGACCGGCAGCAGTTCTTTGCTGCGTTCAGTCAGCCACTTGTCGCGCGCGTTGGTCTGGCACTTCGGACAGTGCCGGTTGCGGCAGGAGTTGAACGAGATGACCTCATGGCCACATCGGGAACATCGATCCAGGTGGCCGCCGAGCGTGGCCGTGCGGCAAAACTCGATGGCGTATAGCACGCGCAGATGGAGCCACGTCAACCAGGACCGGTTCTTGGCGATGAAGCTGTTGCCGTATTGTCGGATGATGTCGGCCACCTCGAAGGGTGGCTGGTTCATGGCTTTTGCAGCTTCCGCGAACGCTTGATGTTGTCGGTGTTGGAGACGCTGATCGCATCCAACGGATTGGTCACGGAGGTCAGGTGCTTCCGTGACAGATGCAGGTACCAGGCGGTGTCTTCGAGTTTGGCATGGCCCAGGAACATCTGGATCGCGCGCAGATCGGTGCCGGCTTCGAGCAGGTGGGTGGCATAGCAGTGCCGCATGGTGTGGGGCGAGACGTGCTTGGTGATACCCGCCCTCTGGGCAGCTTGCCGGCAGGCTTCCCACGGCACCTTCGTGTTGATGGGGACATCGGCCCGCCAGTTCTTCACCGTACCGGGGAACAGATAGGTCTTGGGTTTCATCCAGCGGTAGTTTACAAGATAGCGGGTCGATTCGAAGGCAAGCTCTGGCTGGTCAGATGTTTAGAGGAAGCCAGTGTGTATGACCTAACGTGAGGGAGAGGCGTAGCGCTTCAGGTCCAGCAGAG
>Ga0181527_1005272_pt1 | contig 10784 bp, 9 predicted proteins | sample PEATcosm2014_Bin_30_FD_119762 | JGI IMG/M metagenome (GOLD analysis project Ga0181527, IMG submission 119762) | Peatland microbial communities from MTU Mesocosm Facility, Houghton, MI, USA - PEATcosm2014_Bin06_60_metaG | ecosystem: Environmental > Terrestrial > Soil > Wetlands > Peat | place...
ATGGACGGCTGCATCTTCGCCGGCGTGACCTGGGGGACCGCCTGGTGGTTCCTGGCGCGCGAACCGGGCGCCCGGCAGTCTCGACCCTACGCCTCGGGCTGGATCATCCTCGCCCTGACGGTGGGCATTGGTGTCTCGGGCAACCGCGGCTGGATGCAGTGGCCCAGTTTCTTCGACGGCCATCTCCAAACCAACGCCGCCCTCGGGCGGAGTGTGCCGATACCCAGGGCCTACGGTTTCCTCTGGCTCTTCATTGCGGGCGTCCCCTGGGCCGGGCTGGGGGCCTGCCTGTTGGCTTGGTGCGGTTCGCATCGGAGGGTCCGCCCTGGGCAGTGGTGCCTTCGGCTGGCTTGCGGCATTGGCGCGGCCTGCCTGGCCAGGGTCCTCTTCGACAGTATGCCCGAGGTCTTTCTTCCGCTCTACAAAACCATGAGCGTCCAGTACCACGACCTCCAGGCAAATCCAAATCTCGGCAGGCTCCTCAACGACAATCGGGCCGCGATCACCCACCTGGGGTTGTATCTGGGCTTGCTGGCTTACGAAATGGGACGCCGGGACTGGAGAAACGCCACGCTCATCCTGACCGTTGGCCTGGTGAACGGAACGGGCTGGGCTCTATGCCAAAACTGGCGCTGGGCGCCGCGAATCTGGCCCGGAGCCGGCTTCAACTGGTGGCGATGCTGGGAATCCTGCGGCGGCATCAGCATCGGCCTCGCCTACGGCCTCGCCTATTACCTGGCCAACCGCAGATTGTCCGCATCGGACCGGGCGCAGGAGGCAACGGGCCCGGCCGGTTCGCACCCCAACCTCGAGCGGTTCGGCGCCTATCTTGGCCTGCTGCTGGGCCTGGGCCTTTCAGTCCGAAACGGATTGAAGGGGTGGGCCAACATCTATCTCGGAAACGAGAACTACTGGGACCGCGTCCTCTGGCGGGTCATCGGTCCGTTGCTCCTTCTGGCGCTGGTGGCGCTGCCCGTTTGGATTCGGCTCCGGCCTGTCCCGGGGACTTATCAATCGAAACTGCCATCCAGTTCCGGCACTGGCCCTGCAGGACCGGGAGTCCCCCACGGCGACGTTTTCCCCCATGCCTATCGGCTTGCCTGGCTTGTTCTGCTTGTGCAGAACGCCATCGCCCAACTCATCACAGGACCGCACACATCATGGAATGAAACCGCCTTCAGTCTCTATTACGTGCTCCTGTTTCTTCTCTCAGCCGTCATCCTCCATCATTTCTCTCAGCTTAGGAGGCGGTAATGAATAAAGGTGGCAAGGTCCTTCCGGGGTTTTGCCGACCAGCGAGGCGCGAGCGACGAGCACATCCGCATGGACCTGTAAGGAGCGCGCAAAGAAGCTGGACGGCAAAAGACCAAAGTATTTTCTTCTATTCTCCGTATGCCGGAACGACAGGTGTAAGTAGCTGCATCGAAATGAGTTGCATTATGATGAGGCGTCGTCCGTGCCGGGATGACGGCAGGTCACACCCCGAGGGAAAGCCAATTTCAGCTTTCGGATCGTATGGCGTTTGGATGTTGCTCGGGAGGCGGGGCAAGAGAATGGGCATATCCCGGGTGGGTTCCGTGAGCGGCCAGGGATCGCGGCTGGCTGCTTTGGCCGGGGATTTCCAAGGGGGCACGGCCGCGAGTTGGGTCTGGTGAGGGGGTGGCCATCGCGTTCGACGGGCATCAAACCGTCACTGCTCGTGAACGGAATCCGGGGCGCAGAGCATTTTGAGAAATCGCCTGGCCCGTCACGGCGGCGCAGACGGACGTTGCCCAGCCGGAGGGGGTGAATATCGGCAGGCACCGGCACGTGATCGGCTGCCGAAAAAGGAACGCGCCTGAACCGGCCTGGTGTTGTCGTCTCCGGCTCCAGAACCGCTCGGAACTCCCCGATTTCGAAGGCACCAGCTGTGCCGACGCCTAGCTACCTGTGCTTCTACGGCAGCAGCGAGGTCAAGCGCATAACGGCGAAGCGGCATGCTTCTTCACGAACTCCGAGTGCGCAGGCGCGGCCGGCATGAGGGAGTTCCCTCCGCCAAACTCGACGATGAGCGAGCCTGCGCAACAGGCGTTTTGTTCCCGGCCGCGCGCGAAAATAGGATTCAAGTGTTTTGGCTGGGTCTTGGGCACACTTCGGGCGCAGTTCTCCGAAAGTTGGGTGCAGACAATTCTGATGGTTGCGGAGTGCTTGCGCACCGCTGCCAAAACAGCCGGATCCGGGTGTTTGGGCTCCCCTCGGGCGACTGAAAACACAACCGCCTGCGCACCGGTTACGGCCAACAGCACCTTCACAAAGGAATCCATGTCGCGACAGGCCCTACCACCGTGGTGGGGAAATACTAGCACGGCCGCTTTCGCATCTCCTCCCGCTTGGACCATATTCATCAATCCAACCTCGTCGATGTCTCCGGGCAGGAGTACGACCGGGTTCCCCTTATGGACGAGTCGAACGACAGCGCTCATCGAATTGCTCGTCAGCTTGCGGTCGCTCCGGTCTTTGCTGCCGGCCCCCTTCGCCGCCAAGTAGGTTCCTGGGGCGAGGATCTCGATCCGGACCTCCCCTTGATCGAACTTGCCGGTTTTTTCCTCCACCAGCGAAACCTCGACCGCCACCGCCGCGGCCTTATCGGCGAGTGAAAGCTCGTAGACCAAGTCGTCCCAGAGCTTCGAGCCTTTCAGCGAATCCGTATTCAGGTAGACACGGTCGATTTTGACTCTTTTGGCCGCGAGGAGGCCAAGCAGGCCGGCGACATGGTCTTTGTCGGCATGGGAGAGAAACAGGACATTAATGCGGTCGATGCTCTGTTCCGTCAGGAACTCAAGCAGGGCGCTGCCGGGACCGGCGTCGAAAACCGCCACGCCTCTCGTATCGATCAGGACAGCGCAGTTGCCGTGCCCAACGTCGAGGATCGCCAATTTGGTAGCCTTGGTCACTGGGCCTCCCAGCCGGTGAAGTAAAGCTCCTCGGTTCTGGCAACCCCGAGGTTGACCTGGGCATGAAAGCGGGCACCCTCCACCAACTGCGCGCGCAAATCGTTAGGGATGTCCTTGGACAATAGGCGAATCTTCTCGTCCGTTCTCCAAGCCGGAACAACAACGTAGCAGTAATCGACCTCCATCGGAATCTCCTCGATTCGGACCAGCGTGCGCCAGGGCTTGCGGCTCGGGTCGAACTGACCGTCATTCTCAAGGATGCACCGGGTGAATGCCTTGATGATGCTCTCCGGGCCGAACTCGTCTGATTTGACTAGGTTAGGGATGAACCGCCGCGTTGTGCGCATGAGCGTTATCTCGAAATCGCTGTAAGACGTGCATAACAGCCCTGGCACCCTCGCCTGGTAGGACCGGGCGACAAAAAGGTCCCCGTTGAACGCTGAGTAGTTACGCTTTCTGAGGTGATAATCGCAGATCAGCGAATCGGCCTTCTGGCTCAGACTCCGCAGCGCCGCATCCACATCCGGTAGCGGCCCCTCCTCAAAAACTGGCGTCAGCTTTAAATCCTCGATGGCGTATTGATAAGTTCCCCTCGCATCAGGGTCGTCATCTACCACCAGTACGGTGTTTAGCGTGTGTCCATTGATTTGCATGGCTAGGTTCCGATGATTGGCAGTTCGACGAGAATTTCCGCGCCTCCCAAGGCACCGTGTGCGACAGCGTGGGCGTCACCAGACAGGTCCAGCACTGTATCCTTCACGATGGTCAGGCCGAGGCCTGTCCCATTCTTGCGGGTAGTTACGCCAGCAATCCATATGTCCTCCGGGGAGACGCCGACGATTCCGGGACCGTTATCGAGCACACGGAGTTGAAACTTCCCATCCTGAACCAGGGTATGGAGTTCAACGGCTCGTTGCCTCACGTTGGCCTCCTCGAAGGCGGCCAGACTGTTGTTGAGCAGGTTCGTAACGATCGATTCAACTGCCGCTTCACTGCCCTGCAAGTAAGGGGCGCCGGGACAGAGGCACAGGGTTACTTTGACGTCTCGCCCGTCAGTGAACGGCTCGAACGTCTCGATCACCCGCTTGATAACTTGGTGCAGGTCCACGCTCGAGCTTCTGCGTTTTTCATGGTCAATGAGCTTTAACGTAGCGCTACCCAGGACGGCCAAGCTGCTCATTGCGCGGATTATGCTAGTCACGGGCTTCTCGAGCAGTTGCGTGTACTTCGGTCCGAGAGCCTCTTTCGCCCTCCGCTCCACAGCCCTGATAGACTGTGTGATGACCTTAATGGGGTTGCCGCTGGACTCATGAGCGAACGTTGCGGCCGTTATGCCTGCCGTGCTCAAGGTGCGGTACAACTGGACTTCCTTTTGCAGTCGCCTTATGTCCTGCTGGACAGCGCGTTCATGGGCATCAGCGGCTTTTTTTATCTCGACTCGGACGCTGGGCGGGGCAGCCTCGATCGCCTGATCCAGGCTCCTTTTCGAAGGCTTCTGCTCCTCCAGGGCCGACTGCCGCGCCTGGGCCCGTCTCTTCTGCGCACGTTCGAGGCGTCGATGCGCCATCCATTCGAGGGCACCTTGCGCGAAACTCCGCACCTCCTGGAAGGACTCGGTTTCGATGAACCCAGAGCGGTCGGTTTTCTGGACCATCAGATCAAGCTCGTCCGAGAGCATCAGCCGGCCGATAACCGTGTTTGTCGACGGACGTTCTTCGGGGCTCCGAGCGCGGCTTAAGTTCATATCGAGCCAGTCATTTCCGGGATCTCCGTAGGGTGTGACCCGAAGTCCATTGCTGTAAACATGCACGCCGCCAAAAACATTCAACCAATTCCTGACCTCTCCGACGCTCGACTTCCGAGTGGAGAAAGTGTCGGCGTCCAGGATGAAAACCCAGAGGTTGAACTCCAGCTTGGGACAGCGGTACGGCTGGTTGCTCCTGGCCACCGTCAGGTCGCCATGCTTGGCCTCGAAGAGCCTCTGGCCCTTCCAATCCAGGACTGCTGCGCTCGCGAACCCGTCGGCATCCACCGACGCACGCAGATGGTATTCGGCGTCGGTAAAGTATCGGTTTTTCACCAGCACTTCCAGGTCGGCGAACTCCGGCGCGACCAGCGCTGGTTTGAACCCCTCGGGCGCATCCCCAAACGGATCGGCAAGAAGAATCAATTCCCGGGCTAGCCGTTTAACGTCAGCCCTTGTGACGTGCGCGCTGAGCTTTTCCAGGCTGACCTCCGTGCCAGGTTGCAGCGCTTTGGCCCTCTTGCTCGATTCTATCATGAGATCGACGTCCTCGACGACCGCGACGTCCTCGAAAGCCTTCCACTCGATCAGCAGGTCATATTGTATGTTGGGTTCAGCAAGGGGCCGAGTCGAGAGCCGGGCTCTCCTGCCCAGCCGCAACGCTGCCAGGCGCCCCAAGCCCTTGCTGCCCGCGGGCGTTCGGCCAAGTCGGGTTTGAGCCTTTAGCGATTTGCCGGAGCGTCCGAGCACGAGCCAGCCGTTTCTAATTTCTTCCTCTCCCATCCCATCTCCGTCGTCCTTGATCATGATGGAGCCGCCCGGCCGCTCGGTGTTTACCAGAGTCACTGTGCATTCCTTGGCATTTGCGTCGTAGGCGTTCTTTACCAGCTCCAGAATACCCTTGTCAGGGCTTGGGTTGAGCTCCTCTCCCAGGCGCCTTAGGATTTCAGGGGAAAAGCGAATCTGCGCACTGTTGCTCATATTAGGAGGCCACCGGCCATGGGATTTCCCGCATCGCTGAAACCGTGATGTGCCGACAGCGGATGCGACGATCTAGAAACCTGCTCGTCTGAGGGTGCTGCAGCCGTTTCAGTAGTTCTCGGCAATCTCGGATGAGCCCGGACTTGGGCATGCAAATGATTAGATGATTTTCAACAGCCACTTGACCAGGAGCGGTAACGAGCGTAGCCACCGCACGCTGGGCGTCTCCAGGGCGCGAGGTGCGCCTGACCACCACGAACGGGGGTTGATACAGGGTGCCAGTGAAATGGCACGTTTCGTCGATTTGGTCGATCTGAGCCCACCTCGGTAGGGCTTTGGCGTGAATGAAGGCAGTCGCCTGCCCCCGGCCAGTGAGGCGAAAGGGCACGACTGGGCCCACATGCACGTCAAAGAGGTCCCCCAGCTTCTTGCGGCTTTTCGGCGTAGTGGGCACCCAGGAGAACCTGCTGCTGCCGCCCACTTGCTTAGTGATGGTCAATAGGAAAACGTCAACGTCGGCCGCTGCGTCAAACAAACCCCATGGACGGAGTGAAACCTTCCTGGTCTGGGCACTGACGATTCTCCGCCACTTGCTGTAGCGCGTGCCGGTCCGAAGAACATCGGGCAAGATGGCGGTGATCCTGGCCCGCGGCCCACAACGCAAGATCGCTTGCTCCACAAATAGCGCTGCCGAGCTGACCTTACCGCGGCACCACTCGCAAGTCTCGGGTGCTTCCATGGCCACGTAGGGCGGATTCAAAAGGATCCAGTTGGCGCTGGCGTATTGTTGCCGCACAGTCAAAGCATTGGCAACCTCGATGAACGGGAACACCTTCCTCAAGTCCGCACGTTGGCCGTTGGAGGGCACGCCCATCTGCTTCGCGAGCAGGACCAACCTTGCCTTCGTGGCCCGCACAAACTCTGGGTGGATATCGCATCCAGTGAGGCACTGACCCCAGAGGTTCAACGTCTCGTTAAGGGACGCACGGACGGGCAAGAGCCTGGCGGCAGCCAGCAGCAAATCGCCGGCCCCGCACGCAGGATCGAAAAAGACCCTGCCCCGCCCGGCCGGTACGCCCGACACGGCCTTGCGGGCAAGAATGGAGCTGGTAAAGAAAGCGCCATTCCTCCTGCGCTGCGCCAAGCTGATCACCCTCCTGAGTTCTCTGCTTGGCTCCCCATCAAGAGCCGCAGCATGTCGAATGTTCGAGCCGTCGAGCGCAGCGGCGGAGCGTTCGAGCTGCAGCACGTAATCGGAAAATCGCTTCATGCCAACAGCCGATAGTTTATCAGGCACGGCCGCGCTTGTCGATGCAATCTGTTCCTCAACCGCCGCGGCCGCTCCCGCCCGCCGCACGACGAGAAGTCATGGCCACCAGCCATGAGGCGGCGCTGCGCAAGCGCCGCGCCCGACTGCATTTCCTGCGCCGTTGATGCGGCAATAAACAGCCAGGCGCATGGGTGCCGGTGCCTCGGTGTCGAGGGCCTAGTCGCGGTCCGGCGAGCCGCGGGCGTTGAGGCAGGCAGGCGGGCGGCCTCTGGCAGGTGCAGCCATAACTTTTCGCTCCGTGCGAGCGTCCTCACCCCTTAAACGGGTTGCAAGCGCAGGCCTTTCCTGTGGCCCTCGCTCATGCCTCGCCAGACGTGCCGCCAATCCGGGTCACCAACAGATCACCTGGGCCTCCGTCCCAAGGGCCTGGCGAGCACACGCCGGGCTATCGGCGTTGGGGCGGGCCGGTGCTCGCCACGAGGGCGACCGGGCTGGGCCTGGGCCCTGCGGCGATTCTGCCGGGCCACCGCGGTTCCGGATTGGCTGTCGTTGACTGAAATTTGCTTTGAAAACCGCAACGCCTCTCCAGAAGCAATATACAGCTTCTCGGCAGGTCGGATATGCCTTCAGCCGGGATGACCCCGAGTTCTTCAGACAACGGCAGGACGACCCAATCGCCAGAATGACCATCCAGCGTAACGAGTGAACAACGAAGCTGGACGGCAAAAGACCAAAGTATTTTCTTCTATTCTCCCCATGGCGGGAGATCGGGTATAAGTAATTACATTACAATGACTTAGACACTATTGAATCGTCGCCCGGTACCGAAATGGTGGCGGGTCACACCGCAGGGACAGCCAACTCGACCCCCCGACCGTGCGGCGCTTGGATACGTCCCGGCAGGCGAGCAGGGAAAGAAGAGGGGGATATCCTGGGCGCGGTCTGTGGTTGGCCCGCGCCCCCCACTGGTTTGGAAGGCGGCACCTCCACGTTTACAAAGCTGTAAAGAGTGAGGACCGACACCCGCAAGCCCGCCATTTTCGGAGGAGAGGGTTCAGCCGTTTCAGGTATGCGGCGGCTCGGCAGGACTGACCGCAACGAGCTCGTACCGCACCCGCTGCGCGCCGTCCCGGGTGGTGATCGTCGTTTCTTTGAAGTCGGCGCGGCAAGGGTGGTTCGTGAGGGCGAGCATTCTCTCGACTTCGGCATCGTCGACTTCGTCCGCTATCCGTCCGCTGATGGTCTCGCCGTCGGCCGTGCGGAAGTCGAATCGCCAGGAGTCAAGGGTTGCGCCGCGGAACGTGCCCTGGATGGTGAGGGGCTTATCTGAGGTCGTGGCAGCGCCAACGCGCTCGCGCGCCTGAGCCACGCGCTCCGCATCGAGTTCGATGTTGAGGTCGCCGCTCTGGACCCGGAGATAGGCGTTTTGGCTGGCTACAACCTCGAGGAACTCCTTTAGGCGCGGCAGAACCCGGGGCTCAATCTTGTCGAGCGCCACGGCAAAATTCTCATCCGTGTTGGCGGCCGAGGCGATCACCTCAGTCAAGCGCACGAGGGCGTCGGAGAGTTGCTCGGCTGCCAAAAAGTCCGTGGGTTGCGGCTGAGACAACTCAAGGCCAAAGGAACTGCGCGGCAGCCCAGTGAGAAGGAGGCGGGCCTCAGCCTCGTCACGTCGCGGACCCCGGGTTCCCACTCGACCGTGCTTTTGGGCCGAGTACTGGGTTTTGACCATCTCGAGGAAGGGGTGCAACGCGGCAGCGGCGAATTGTGCATCGATGCCCTGAGTGCCCAGGACGGGGGGCCCTGCAAAGAACAGGATAGTCCTGGGTTTCGCTGGACCTGGTGGCGTTGCCTTCATCTCCTCCTCCAGGCTCCGCTTCCGTGCCATCAGGGCGGTTTCCATGATGGCGTCCCCTCTGGACAGCTCCAAGAGCCTGTCCATTTCCAGCACGTCCCTTTGGAGGAAGTGGCGTTGAGTGTAAGCGCTCATGCGATGGTTGCCAAAAATGCCGCCGCCTGAATATCGTGCTGATTCGTGTTCAGTTCAACCCACAGCATGCCTTTCCAGAGGCCGTCTCGTCGATGAGAAAAAAGGCCGGTCCAATAGCGGGTCTGTTCCACGATGGCGACCGGATTGCCAGCCAGGTTCACCGGAAAGTGGTCGAGGTGGTAGGTAGCCTTACTCGCGTCGCGGTCGATGAACTCACGGAAGTTCGCAAAAAGGTTAGCGATGAAGTTCGGATCGTTAGGCGGAGTGAAAAAGGTCACGAGATCCAGGTCGCGAGGCTGGCGGGACTCGAGGACTTCAATGTTCTCGAGGAAGCTGCCATCCAGCCACTGGAATCCGGAGACGATCCCGAACTGCGTTAGCCGGACTCGGAAGTCCAGCCAACCCTGCAGAATGGTCCGTCGGTCCGGCGAGGTGGTGAACTTGCGGCAAACCTCCTCGCTGGTTGCGGGATACGGTGAGAGCTGGTCGCGCCTTCTGGGGTCGCCCATGTGCGGCGGCATTACCTGGTTGTGATCGAAATCCGGGACTGCCATGCGGGCGAGAGGCTATAAGCGTAGGGAATGGACTGCAAGCGCATTCACATGGCGCACCGGCCTGGACTTACGGCGCGCGTGCGGGTGTCAGTCCTCAACTAATGGCGCTTTTGCGGGCCGGGAGCGGGCAACGAAGCTGGGCGGCAAAAGAACAAGATATTCTCTTCTATTCTCCGTATCCCCGGACGACTAATGTAACCGGTTTCATTGAAATGACTTACACTTCGATCACCCCGGTTCACCTGCCCCGGCTGATTCAGGGCCGCATCAGACGGCAGCCAGACGCAGGCCGGGCACGCGGCTGAAGTGCTCGCGGTTAAAGGTAAGGAGCGCCGCGTTGTCCTCCAGAGCAGTTGCAGCGACCTGGCAATCGGAAAAGCCGATGGGTGAGTCTTTGAGTTCGGCGGCGATGCGCGCAGCCCGGTCGGCTTGGCGCTCGGCATACGTCCGCACAGAAACCCCAAGCAACCTCAGGAAACGCACCCGCTTTTGAGCGCGGGCCGGCTCCCAGGCATAGGCGCCGTACATGAGTTCCTGCCAAGCAGCGGCCGAGAATCTCAGTTCATCGTTGGGATGGTTTTGCACGATCCAGGTCGGCAGATCAAACCGGCCACGCTCCCACTCAATGACTGCGTTGGCGTCAAGGTGGAGGTTCACGGCTGGAGCGGGCGTTCCAGGCGGCGCATTAGCCTAATGCCGCGCGCGATATCTTCGGCAAATTCCCGGTGCTCTTTCTCAGTCATGAGCTTCCGGGCCTCGCGCATCCGCTTGGCGACCTCCGCGCCCTTGAGCGCGGGCGGTTCTTCGGCCTCACGTTCCAACACGGTCAATACCTCCTTGCTGAGGGAGCGGCGCTTCGCACGGGCTCTGGCCTTAAGCGCCTGATGCACCTCGTCAGGGCATCCAAGGATCGTGAGCGGCGTCGTTTTCATCCCAACCAATGTAAATGCGGGCAGGAGCGAAAGCAATTCGAAAGCACGTGGGTCCTCGGTCGGCGAACTCGGCCACAACCATCTTGCCGAGAACAGGCGGAATAAACGAGGTCTGCCTTGGCCATGAGGGGCCGGGAATCGGCAGGGCGCGTGGGTGCCTGGGCCTCGGCATCGAGGGCTTAGCCGCCAGGCGGTGGGCCACGGGCCCTGGTTCGGCTAAGAATCCTGGAAGAAGCGGGTCCAGTCTTGGGCGGAGTGGAGGATGCGCAGCACTCTTATTCGTTCCGGTTCGATTTTATAAAGCACTACGTAACTCCGATAGCGAAGAACTGGCCAAAGGCGCACCCCAGCTTCCTCTCCGTCGTGGGGGTCCTTCAAGG
>Ga0181527_1005275_pt1 | contig 10779 bp, 8 predicted proteins | sample PEATcosm2014_Bin_30_FD_119762 | JGI IMG/M metagenome (GOLD analysis project Ga0181527, IMG submission 119762) | Peatland microbial communities from MTU Mesocosm Facility, Houghton, MI, USA - PEATcosm2014_Bin06_60_metaG | ecosystem: Environmental > Terrestrial > Soil > Wetlands > Peat | place...
GCGGTCATTCAAAGTCAGAAAGCCTTCCAGCTTGGTGATCCAGTCTCGCATCGTCATCGGCATCCGGCGTTCCGCCTGCGACTCGGCGAAGATGAGGTACTGCTCCACCAGATTGTTCAGTGCTCTCAATTCCTCGGCGTTGAGGTAGTTCTTGGCGATGGCCACATCCGATTTACGGACGCGCGCCCCATCCCAACTCGTCAACCCCATGTGCGGTTGGCTGCTGTCGGCGCGCGACAGGATGACCTCGGCCGCGGTCTGGCCGTGAATAGCGTAATGAACCTTGTTCTGTACCGTGGCATAGAACTGCTGGGTCAGCGGATCGTCTTTGCTGTAATCCACGCTTGTAGCGTAAATGTCGGTGATCTTTTGATAAAACCGCCGCTCGCTGGTGCGGATGTCCTGGATGCGCCGGGTCAGTTCATCGAAGTAGTCGTTTCCCCGGACCGGATCTTTCAGACGTTGGTCGTCCAGTACAAACCCCTTGATAATGAATTCCTTGAGTTTGTCGTTAGCCCACTGGCGAAAGCGCACCCCTACCTGGCTGCGCACCCTGAAGCCCAGCGCCAGCACCATATCGAGGTTGTAGTGGTCCACGTCGTAGTCTTTGCCGTCTGCGGCAGTTGTTCGGAATTTCCGAACAACTGAATCGGCCTCTAATTCTCCATCCTCGAAGATGTGTTTGATGTGCTCGCTGATCGTGCCTTTGGCCTTCCCAAAAAGCCCTGTGAGCTGCTTCTGGTTGAGCCACAGGGTCTTGTCCTCCAGCCGAACGTCCAGCTTGGTCTGCCCGTCCTCACTCTGGTAAATCAAAAACTGGTCGCTCATCACAGGCTCCGAACATTCTCCAGCCCGTGCTGCTGGAGAATGGCGGTGAGGTTGGTCTTGGCCACGTCGTCGGCAAAGGCGCTGTCGCGGAAGACGACCGCCGTCTCGCCGGCAGGAGCCAACTCCTTGTGCCAGGCGGCAATGCCCAGCGCCAGCGGCTCGACTTCGGCGGCAGCGATCTGCTCGGCAAGGCACACCAACAGTGTGCCCGCTCCAATGTTGTGGACGGCCTTGCCGGCGATGGACTTCTGTTCGATGGGGATGGTCAGGTCGAGGCCGAGCTTGAGCAGCAACTCGAAGAGGATGTCTTGCTCGGTGCGGTCGGTTTTCAGGTGCTCGATGGAATCGTGTAGCGTCGTGGGGAGGTCGTCTCGGTTAGGCTCCCAAGCCCTGATATTGCTGGAGGCCAACTTGAAGACACGGAAGCCAAGGTCGAGTTCTTGACTCTCTCCAAGTCGCATTTGCCCGCCGCCTTCATTTCTAAGCTTGGCGATCACTCGCCGAATCCGTTCTTTCGTGATTTCGGCAATTGTCCGCGGGCGTCCGATTTCATCACAAAACTGTGCACTTGCGAGCTGGTCCTTGGAGGAACCATCGATTGGCTCAGGCAGTTGCGACAAGATAAACCGGCAGGAAGCTTGACCAGCTTTTGCCAAATCCAGCGCGGCATGAGCTGTTGTTCCCGATCCCGCAAAGAAGTCCAGTACAATGTCGCCATCTGAACAAACTTGACCAATTAGCCTTGCGATAAGGGTTGTCGGCTTTGGATTGGGAAATATTGCCGTCTGCCCGAGGAGAGCCGCGACCTGCTTTTCCCCGTCTGTGAAGTCGAAAAAGAACGACTTTGCAACGTTATTCTCAACGTCGCACAGGAATCTCTTGAACCGTGGAATCGTAGTTTCATCTGGCCCCCACGCAATTCGATCACGGTCCGCAAACGACTCAAAATTATCCCTAGCTCCGTCGGACCAAGTCTTTGGCCATGCCCATCCTCGTTTGGGACATGAGCAGGGACGTCCAGTTCTAGGATGCAGTGGCCGATAGAATCGGAAATTTGGACTGTCGGGGTCCTTGGTGCTGGCAGACTGTTTCGATGAAGGAGCCGAAGCGTCAGCCCCCTGCCACAAGAAGATTTTGGCCTCTTTACTCCTCGCATTGGCCTCGTCAACTACGTTTCCATCCTTATCGCGATACTCTGCATGGCAATATGCGAATATCCCGCGCCAAGGGTCTTGCCTTTCTGTCTCATCATCAAGAACGAGCCCATTCTCTTGAAGCTCTTCTTCATACTGTTGACGATGCTGATCCATCAAATCCCGAACTGCTCTTTCAATGTCTTCAATCGATGGGAACTCAGAATTCAGCGCTGTTATTATCCCCTGAACTTCATCGAACCCAGGCTTAGGCTCACGAAATGCCGAACCGCGCCCCTCAATATAAGCACGATCCTTCGCGTAGACCACAACGAATTCGTGATTTGTGGAATATAGCGGAGATTGATTATGCGTCGTGTTTTGCGCCCAAATCAGGTCTTCGATATGATTCTCTTCTCCAAATACCTCGCCGCATAATTTGCGTAGATTGTCGAATTCGTGGTAATCCATGCTGATAAAAATCACACCGTCGGGTGTAAGGAGATTCCGTGCCAACTTTAACCGGGGGTACATCATGTTCAGCCAGTCGGTATGGAAGCGGCCCGAGGCTTCGGTGTTGGAGCTTCGCTTGCGGCCTTCGTCATCGGTCTGGCCAGTGAGCTCGAGGTAGTTCTTGATGTTGTCCCGGAAGTCATCTGGGTAAACGAAGTCGCCGCCGGTGTTATAAGGCGGGTCGATATAGATGAGCTTAACCTTGCCAGAATACGACTTTTGAAGCAGCTTCAAGACTTCGAGGTTGTCGCCCTCAATCATCAGGTTCTTGGTCGTATCCCAGTCCACGCTCTCTTCCGGGCATGGGCGCAGTGTTCCGGTGGACGGCGTGAGCGCAAGCTGGCGGGCACGGCGCTTGCCGTGCCAGTTGAGGCCATACTTCTCCTCCCGCTCCTCGACCACTCCGCCCAGGAGTTGCTTCAACACCTCGAAGTCCACCTTCTCCTCAGTGAACGCTTCGGGAAAGATCGTCTTCAACTGCTCGACATTTTCAGCGACCACATCCGGCGACCTGGTCTCAGCATCTTCAGCGGTGAGTTTCTTCATCTTCTGTTTCCTTCTTACAATTCCGTCTGTATCGCGGCCAGTTCGACCTGAAGCCGTTTGATCTCAAGATTCAGCTCGACGCGGCGGTTGATCTGCTTCTCTTTGGCTGCTTTGGCCCGGAGCATATCGAGGTCGCGTTGAAGCCGAGCATGTCGGTCGAGGCCCTCCCGCAAGGATGAAGCGTCTTCGGCGGATTTCGGCGCGGTAAACGTCCCGGTGATTCGTGACGTTTCGAGCGCGGCGAGCCGGGCCAATATCCCATCATAGAGGGTGAAGATGTTCTGGGACGGCAGGCGGCTGACGGCGATACTGGCCAGGAACGCATCCTCCTGATTAGATGGGGCATCCAGGCTGAGCGCAACCAGCCGCAAGTCCTCAATGACCACCTTGCCTGCCTCGCCCTGCGACCAGCGTTTGTGAGCCAGAGACAGGCTGACGGCCCCGTCTTGCCCGGTGGCCAGTACCAGGGGGTAGGGGATGGCCCGGTGAATCAGCTCGATGATGCGTGCAGATTTGGCTGCGGAGCGGAGTTCAACCGTGAGGACTGCGATCTCCAGATACTGGCGCACCGCGTCCTCAAAAGCCGGTACACCGATATTGGTTGGCTTGAGCGCGGCTACCCAGATGATCTCCTCGATGCCGTCCTGAATCTGGCGCTTGTCGGCAGCAGTGGGCGCACCGTGTTCCAAGAGGAGCTTCTTGGGCACTCGCTGCTCAACGAGGGCGCTGGGGGGAATCCCGAGTGCGTCGATCACGGGAGCGAAACTCATGCGCCAGCCGCCTCCGGGATGATGGAATTTTCCGGGAGTACCACGAGGAAAGCGACGACCTCGAAATCGTTGATGCCCTGGAACTCGCCCTTCATGGCATGAGTTCCGCCAGGGGTGAAGAGGCTGGCGATTGCCCGCTCTTCCTTTTTGCCAACGACCGAGGCGACCGCAGTGGCGAGCAGATCCTGGGCTGCGCTCATGTCTTTGCCGCTCCGGGTGGCCTTGTCGAAGCGATCACAGGCTCCGGCATCGGGCAGGTCGCGCCCGATGGTGAGGCGTTTTATGCGGTCGAGCAGCTGCTTGACTTGGGTGAACGGCAGTAACACCGTCCCGTCGTCGCCGACATGGACAACATAGTGAGGGGCCAAGGGGTAACCCGGCTCGATAGTTTTGAGCGCCGATTCACCCACCACGCGCAGGCAGAAGATGACGCCGGGTGGAATCACTGCCTCGCCGACGGTCTGCGTGGTTGTGACGGCAAAGGAACCGAACGGCAGACTCTCCAGCTTGCCGGGGTGCTCTTTCAAGTAGCCTGCAAGATCAATGCGAAAATCGTTCAAGGTCAGGTCGGCGATGGAGACGCCGCTGCTCAGGTCTTCGAGGTCGATGACGGCTTCTTGGAGCTTGAGCAGTTGGTTGCGGCGGTATTCCAGGTCGTTCATCTGGTCGCCGGACTGGTACTCAATGATGTTCTCCTCCCCGGTGGCGGAGATGTCGAGCAACACCATTTTGCCGCTCACGCGCTGTTCCAGGTTGATGTACTCCTCCAGCTCCAAATTGGGCCAGAAGTTGATGAGCTGGATGCGCTCGTTGGAAGAGCCGAGACGGTCGATGCGGCCGAACCGCTGGATGATACGGACAGGGTTCCAGTGGATGTCGTAGTTGACAACCGTGTCGCAGTCCTGGAGGTTCTGGCCCTCGCTCACGCAGTCCGTGGCGATTAGCAGGTCGATTTCGCCGTCGCTGGCGAGGTCTTCGGGACGTTCCTTCGAGCGGGGAGAGAACGCCGTGATGATGCTGACAAAGTCCTTGCGTAGGTTGGGCAGTGTCGTCTGGTTGTGGCCGGTACCGGTGACAAGGGCCGCGTGCAGGCCGAACTCCTTTAGCGCCCATTCGGCAAGCTCCTTGTAAAGGTACTGGGCGGTATCGGCGAAGGCGGTGAAGACGAGCAGCTTGCGGTTGCCGGGATTGAGTGGCGCACGGCATTTCTGCTCGATGACCTCGCGGAGGGCCTTGAGCTTGGCGTCTCGCGCTGAGTTCACCTGTCTTGCCGCCGAGAGCAGGGTAGCGAGCCGGTTGCGGTCTTCAATGAGGTCCTGCCGCCATTTGATGCGATCCACGTCTTGCAGCAACACCTTCACCTTGCGCCCGACCAGAAGGCTTTCAAAGGCCGGGTCTTCGGCGTCTACGTCCGCAATGTCGATTTCTTCAAGGGCCTCTGCCTGGGATTCGATTCGCGCCAAGGTAGCCTCAACGTCTGCGAGTTGCCGCTGCACGGTGAGCGAGAAAGAGGTGACCGAGCTTTCCATCCGCTTGAGGACATTCACGCGCAGCAAGTGAACCAGGCTCTCCTCACGGTCCACCTGCCGGAAGAAGCTTTCCCCACCGCGAATCTTCGTACTGTACTTGGCGTCATAGGCGGCCTGCTTGTGAGGCAACACGTATCGGAGTGGCGCATACGCCGCGAGTGTCAGGCGGCGAATCTCGTTATTGATCTCTCGGATAGAACGGAACTCGCCGGTGAGGTCCACTTCGCGCTTGATATTGATAGGCTTCAACCGCTCCGGGAAGCGGCCCGTCTCTTTGGTGCCGTAGTATTTCTCGATGTGCTTGCGGGAGCGGGCGATGGTCAACAGGTCCAGCAGCCTGAAGTAATCGAATCCGAGCATTTCAAGCAGGTGTGCCGGACGGCGCTCCCGATCTTCCAGAGTCATCCAGCGATTGAATTGAAGTTGCGCCTGCCGAACCGTCGCCTCGATGCTCGGAATTCCATGTTCGTTGAGTGCCGTGTCGTTCGCTTCGGTCACAAAGGCAATCTGGTTTTTGAGATCCGCCAGCCGATTGTTGACCGGCGTAGCCGAAAGCATGAGGACGCGGGTCTTCACTCCGGCTTTGATGATGCGTTGCATGAGGCGGTCGTACCGGGTCTCGCGGGAATTGTGGGGTGCCTTGTTGCGGAAGTTGTGGGATTCATCGATGACAACCAGATCATAGTTGCCCCAGTTCACGTGGGAGAGATCGATGTCGCCGGAAGTACCTCCATCGCGGGAGAGGTCGGTGTGGTTGAGAACGTCGTAGTTGAAACGGTCGGAGGCCAGGAAATTGCGGCGGTCGTTCGCTTTGTACAGGGTCCAGTTGTCGCGCAGGCGCTTCGGCACAAGCACCAGCACCCGGTCATTGCGCAGCTCGTAGTATTTGATGATGGCGAGCGCTTCGAACGTCTTGCCAAGTCCCACGGAATCGGCAATGATGCAGCCGCCAAGGCGTTCGAGCTTGTCGATGGCCCCAATCACGCCGTCACGCTGGAACCTGTACAGCTTCTTCCAGACCGTTGTATTCCGAATGCCGGTGGCGGACTTGACGATTCGCTCCTCGTCGAGTTCGTCCCCCATGTCCTTGAAGACCTGAAACAGCGTCAGATAATAGACCAGCGACGGTGCCTTCGAGTCTGCCAGTTCCTGAAGAAGTGAAAGGAAGGCCGTCTTTTGCTGCTCCGAAGTCGGCAACGAACTCCACAGGCTGGTGAACCATGAACCCAGGACAGCGGATTCCTCCGGCTTCTCCGAACATTGGATCAGTCCGAATTGATTGCCCGGAGTGATCCCCAGCCCCTCGGTTGTGAAGGCGCAGTTTCCCGTAATGACGCGCTGTTGCTCAGACGCGGGGACTCCACCGATCAGGATGGACTGCGGTAGCCGGCCCGGCGCAATGCGCAACTCGGCTTTCCTCCTAATCCAGGCGCCACACTCACGGGCCAGCCAGCGGAGCTGGAGGCGATTCCGGAATGCACGGTCTGCGTTCGATCCGGTTAGCACCAGTTCTTCTCCTCCGGAATTCGGAAGTACGATTCGGCAGGCATCGAGTTTATCCAGCAACTCGCGCAGTTCCGCGTAGGCGAACAGGGAAAATTCGGAAGAGGCTAAATCGAGGGAGGACGGGGGAAGCAACGACCGGCGCAATTCGTCGATCACACGGTCCGTGCCTGTGTTCTTAACCAGTCTCATTGCGCACAAAATCCTGATTCAAGCGTTACATGGAAGTATAGACCGTTCGGTTGTGCATGAGTGCGTGAGGTTCCTCGCCCTGGTGGGACTACTCCAGCCCAAACACCAGAACCTGTTCGCAGGTTGGTGGACCCAAACGGATGCACAAGCTTTTCCGAGCAGTTTGCGCATCGGCGATTTGCACAAAGCGACGATCTCTCCCGGTGACATCGACGTTTGCCGATACTGATCCGCTGGCCTTTCAGGAGCAGTGCTAGGTGTGATCTGTGCTTGGAACTGAAAGCTGGTACTAATGAGGTTTCACCTCCCGGCTTTGGCCTCAAACCTCGCTAGATGTGCGATGCTAGCTTGTTCTTCAGACTTGAGGGCCTGATTGATTCGGAAAGAGATTGTGCCCCACGATTCGTAAGGGGGAGGAATCAGCTCTTCCAGCTCGAATTTTTCGATGCAGATCAGGGCAAGCCTCAAACACTTCGATGCCTTATGCAGAAATACGTTGAAAAGGTTCACAGGTAACTGACCTTCGCGTCCCCACCAGTCGTTAACATCGTCGTTCAACGAATGGAGAGAATCATAGTAGGCACTCAAGGCTGCCGCATCTTCCTCTGCAAGATCCCGAACTTGTGGCGCATTGGGGTAGAGACTTGGCCAATAAGGAATGAAGTCCTGTTTTAGATCAGTTGGCTTTACGGTCATATCCACCGAGTGAGAGACGAAATTAGCGACAGCCCTACCGTGGATGTAGAGTACGCGATCAATCGAACGCTGTAGCTCTGGTGCCAGAACCCACCGCGCTTCTGAATGCCGGATTGCTGATTGCGTCTTTGCTGCGTGTACCTCGGAGGCCAAGTTCGAGGATTGGTCTACACTGTTTACGTTGTTCCGAGAGTTTGCTCCAATGGCGTTATTGGTAATAGAGATCGGAGTAGTCAGAAACCGGTTCTCGCGATGTCTGAGACTGACGATTCGCGCTTGAACCTGTTCCCACCAATTTGAGCCTGGCTCACCTTCATACAGTCGAGAATCCCAGTAATCCAAGTCAAGGCGAATCCCTTCCAGCGTTTCCGGCATTGGGTCACTTACATCGCGGTTCTGTTGGCGCACGATAAGTTCGTTTCCGGTTGTGATCCCTGATGCTGTGAGTGCAATGATCTCAGTCGATTCTGGAGTGAAGGAGATAAACGCGGAAGTGCGGAGGGATGTGACTGCCTCATTTCTCTGCGCATCGGTGAGGCCGAGTTCCTTCGTAATCCCAAACCACTCGGCTGGTTTGAAGCGGCGAGTTAGGGGCGCATCGCCTGCAAGCCGCCGTAACGCGCAGAGAAGTCTTTGGCCCGGTGATGGAGTCGATGAGTTCATGTCAGTGAAGCCGCCAAGTTATGCACCCAATGCCCCAGAACTGGCAGGTACGGTCCGATGAGTGCCATATGATGGTGTGCGGAAGCGATGAATGCCTGGTATCTCTTCGCCCCAGATTCTCTATCGGTCGCCATTTCAAGGTCCGTAAGTCTTTCAAGGATCGTCGCCCGCTCGACGCCGTCCGCAACGCCCGATTCGATTGCTTTTCGCAGTTCCGAAAAGTGGATGCCTTGGTTTACTATGTTCGTCGAGTTGTCAGTGCTGTCAATGTTGACCCTTGCATTGGGTCCATGAACGTTGAAGATTTGGTTCATTGAGGACTCCTTTTGTGGGGCGACCCGAGCGCCCTGCACTCGGGCTTTTTCAAGTCGAATTTGAATTGGATTTAGGATGTTGAATGTGGCGGCGGGAATCCGCCCCGCAAATACATCCTTAATACTTGTTGGCAACGTCGAGGCCCCAATCGAGGTGGAATGGTTTCGAAGTGCATGACGGAACTGCGTCTCAATGAAGCCCTTGATCTCGGTTTCGATGCAACTCGAGAGTTTCTGATCTAGCGGCATTTCGAAAAGGTCGCACACTTCAAGAGCAGCCTCCAGCAACCCCGTAGCCATCGCACCAATCAATGTCTCACTCAGTTGCCATTCGGCAAGGAGTTGTCCTCCCGAAAGAAGAGACCCGCGCGCAGCATTCTCACTGCGAAGCCCGATCAACCGTTCACGGTAAACCGCCATCGCCTCTTCGTGCTTCTGTGCCCTCACGCGTATATAGAACTGGCGTGACTGAGGCGGCAAACATTGTTCAATCATCTGACTTCCAAGCCTCAACAATGCCCCGAATACAAAATTTGGGGCATACGTCGCGCAAATGTCCCGGTCTCACCAAAAGTCGGAGGCTCGGCGGAAGCGTTGGCGAAGCTCATCCCTGAGCGTCGGGTGACAGCAGCACCAGTCCAGTCCAGCCGCAACTCAATATAGGTGGACCGGATGGAACAGCAGAACGAAGATGAGGCCCAGCACCGCCGCAGCTAGAGTCAAAACAACAAACTTGAAATGGTAGAAGACCCCCTGCGCTTTATAAGCGCACGACTCAGGATCGTAAAGAATGCCCTCTTCCTGGTTCGCATTCTCTGCTTTGTGGTACGTGGCCTCTGCCATGACGGTAGTGGCGACGTATTGAAGCGTATCGAGAATCAGAATTAGAACCGATAGAACCGCCAGAGTCAGGATTAACCACGATGGTACATGCCCCGCCATAGACTTGAGCGGGTCATCATGGACCGTGAGCAAGGCCCAGGCGAACGCCACAAAGCCTACGGCCAGCGTCCGCGTCTGTGTGCTGACCTGCGCACTGGCTTCTTTCTTGCGAGCCCAGACCTCCTCCAGCTTCAGTCCCTTCATTTGCCACCCTTGGGCGTGATACCGTAGCCACCATCACCTGTTCCGCCCTTGGCTCTGCTCTTCTTCGCCACGGCCCAGCGCTTTTTGGCGGCTTCAGCGATGCGGGCGCGGCCCTCCGGCGACAGATTGCGTTTCTTCTTGCGTTTTGGGGTCGCCGTATTGTCAGGCTGCACCTTTGGCGGTCTGCCGGCCTTCCGTTTCGCTACGGTGACCGCTAATCCGACCGCGAGGAGCGCGCGGGCTTCCTTCAGCGCCGCAATCTCCGCATCAATGAGTGCAATAACCTCTTTAAGAGCCATGCCGGAATTATATCTCTGAGGAGCCATGCCGCCCACGGCCAGCGCCTTTTCCCCCGCCCCCCGCACGGTTAGGCTTTACAAGCTACGAAACCGCGCACGGCGCGCCTCTCAATTTGAGTGGGGGCGTTGCGGGGTCTCCTTCCCGCTGGGGTGGGTAGCGGAGGACGCCGCGCGGCCGGAGCGAGGGAGGGAGCGCCCTCCCAACAAAGCCACAGCCTCAATCGATGTAGTACCTGACAAATTGATCTGGCAGAGCTGAAACAGCGCGAAGGGAAGGGCCAGATTCGAGGAATCTGTGAATTGATCGACGTTGTTTAACTGCTCAAGTCGCTGGACAAGATTCTGTGCGAAGAGAGGCGAAGGAACGGTATGGCTGCTCTGGTTGTCGTTCATATACGCACCTACATGAAGCTATTGAACATGGCCAAGGAGCGGATCATCATTCCCAAAAAGATCAGGATTCCCCCGGCAATGACCATGACAATTGGACAGAACAAAGCTGAATTGAACCATAGAATGGCAATGATCGTGGCGCTGGACGCCAGCAAGAAGAGGAAGCCCGGAAGATAGCGAGTTTGGGCGAAGTAAGCAATCAGGCCAATGACGATAAGAACGATGGCGGGTATTTCAGGCCGATCTCCGTGAATCAAGGGATGGTTGCTGTAGTGGACAGCGATCCCGATGCCGGTCGATGTGAGGATTAGAAA
>Ga0181527_1005276_pt1 | contig 10779 bp, 4 predicted proteins | sample PEATcosm2014_Bin_30_FD_119762 | JGI IMG/M metagenome (GOLD analysis project Ga0181527, IMG submission 119762) | Peatland microbial communities from MTU Mesocosm Facility, Houghton, MI, USA - PEATcosm2014_Bin06_60_metaG | ecosystem: Environmental > Terrestrial > Soil > Wetlands > Peat | place...
CTGAGAAAATAACGTCCCGGCAAGAGAATCCTTTCAACATTTTCTCGCCTGGCGCAAATAACAAGGTGGAGACCGCGGGGGCCTGGCTATGAGCTACGACCGCGCGAAAGACGAGGAATTGATGCAGCGGGTGGCCGCCGGCAGCCGCGAGGCAATGGGCCCCCTGCTGCGGCGGTATGCCAGTCCGCTGCTGACATTCATCCGTCGCATGACCGGCGACTGGCACCGTGCGGAAGAGTTGTTCCAGGACGCGTTTCTGGCCGTTTGGCAGCACCGCGGGCGGTATGAGTATCCGCGGCCGTTTCGTGCCTGGCTGTTCGGGATTGCCGTCAACAAGTGTCGCGCCGATTTTCGCAAGCTCTCCGGGGTGCCGGAGGTCCTGCAGGACTGGCTCGACGCACCGGCCAGCCCACGTGACCCCACGCCGGTCGAGGCCGCCATTGCTGCGGAGACGGCCACCCTGGTGTCCCAGGCCGTAGCGACCCTGCCGCCCAAGCAGCGGACCGTGCTGGTTCTGCGGGTGTGGAACGGAATGGAGTATGCCGAAATCGCGCAAGTTCTCGACCGCAGCGAAGGCACGATCCGGTCGCAGATGTTCCACGCCTTGGCCGGCATGCGGAGATACCTGGAGCCCCGCATGCGGAGACTTGGGGAGGACTGCCATGATCAATCCTGACGACCATGTCCTGGAATACGTCGACGCCTGCTTGCACGACGCCCTTTCCCGACAAGACAAGGAGCAGGTGCTGGCGCACTGCGCGGCATGTCCCATCTGCCGCGTTGCCCTGGACGAGGCGCGGGCGCGTCAGGGAGCCCTGCAATCGTTGCCCCCGGTCGAAGCCCCGGAGGCCCTGATCCGGCGGACGATGGAACGAATCGAGCGGTATCGCGTCGCGCGCTCGAAGTGGATTCGTGGCGGGCTGCTGGCCGCGGCCGCGGTGGTGGCCGTGCTCGCCGCGGCCAATCTGTATTACTACTGCCTCGCCCCCTCGCCGTACGACCTGCGCGTGATGGGGCAGGCCGATCTTCTGGCCGGGGCGGATGCCTCGCTGCGCGTGCTGCTGGTGGACCCGCGTGATGCGGCCCCCTGGCCCGGCGTGCCGGTGGAAATCGACCTGATCCGCCCGGACCCTCAAGCCGTAGTTCACCTGGCCAGTTTTACGACCGACCAGTTCGGCAGCGGTACGGTCCGCATGCAAATGCCCGACTGGGCTCCGGGCCGCTACCAACTCCGGGTGAGTGCCCGACCCGGCGGGCAGACGGAGGCGATCGAACAGGCGCTTACGCTCCGCCGCTCCTGGCAGTTGATGCTCAGCAGCGACAAGCCGGTGTACCAGCCGGGCCAGGTGATCCGCCTGCGGAGCCTCGCGCTGGCGCGGCCGCAAATGAAGCCCGTGGCTGGCGCGACGGCCGTGTTCTCCGTAACCGACCCCAAAGGCAACGTGATCTTCCGCAAGCGAGACGTCACGACTCGCTACGGCATCTGCTGGGCCGATTGCCCGTTGGCCGATGAGATCCTCGAAGGCCCTTACCAACTGCGTTGCGAGCTGGGCGATACCACGAGCACGATCACGGTCGAGGTCAAGAAGTACGTGCTGCCGAAGTTCAAGATCAGCGTGGAGCTTGATGAGCCGTACTACCAGCCGGGCCAGAAGGTCCGCGGCACGCTCGCGGCCCGGTATTTCTTCGGGAAGCCGCTGGAGAATGGGGAGGTCGAGATCGAGGTGACGGCCAGCGACGTCGCGGCCGGCACGATCGCCCGGGCCACCGCCCGGACCGACAGTTCGGGTGCGGCCCGCTTCGAGTTCGTGTTGCCGCAGTCGCTCGTGGGCCGGCCGCAGGAGGGGGGCGATGCCAGGTTCTCGCTGACTGCCGCCGTGCGCGACGCGGCCGGACAGCAACAATCGCTAACCGTCTCGCGGATCGTCACCGAGCAGCCGATCCGCATCGAGGTGATCCCCGAGGCCGGCACGCTCGTGCCCGGCCTGCCCAACACGGTTTACTTTCTCACGACTTACCCGGACGGCCGTCCGGCAGCGACTCGCATCGCCCTGGGCGGGATCGGGGAGGAAATCAAGACCAACGACATGGGGGCCGCATCGATCGAGCTCGCGCCACAATCGGACAGCGTGCATTGGGTCCTGCGAGCGACGGATTCGACAGGCCGGAGTGGCCGGCGGGAAGTGTCGTTGGAACCCGGCCGCAGCGGCCAGCCTTTTCTCGTTCGCACCGACAAGGCGGTCTATGAGGGCGGCCAAACCGTCAGCGTCCTGGCCCTGGGAAGCGGCAACGAGCCGCTGTTCGTCGACCTGGTCAAGGACGGCCAGACCATGCTCACCGATACGATCCCCATGGCCAAGGGTCGTGGCGAGTACCAGATCGACCTTCCGCCGGAGGTTTCCGGCACGCTTCAGCTCTGTGCTTACCGCTTTGGGCGCGAGGGCCTGCCGGTGGTCGAGACCCGAGTGATTTACGTCCGGCCCTCGGGCCACCTGAAGCTCAATGCCCGGCTCGACCGCCCCGAGTATCGGCCCGGCGAGCAGGCGAAGCTGATGCTGTCGCTGACCGATCCCCAGGGCAAGCCGGTCCCCGGCGCGGTGAGCCTGGCCGCCGTTGACGAGGCGGTCTATTCGGTGCTCGGCCCCGCGGCGGGCATGCAGCCGATTTTCTCGGGACTGGAGCAAGAGCTTCTCAAGCCCGTCTATGCCATCTATCCCTGGTCGCCGGACCTGGACCTCAAATTGCCGGCCGTGGAGCGGGATCGCTTCGAAAAAGCCCTCTTTGCCAGGGCCGGCCAAGGCGGCAACGACCGGGATGCGATCTTGAAGCAGGTCATCCGGCAGTTTGCCGACGGCGACGAGCGGCTCCTGCGCGTGCTGGAGCGACCGGACTGGGAGCAACTCGCCGAGCACATTGGCGGCCTGGAGAAGTTCATCCCTCTGCTCAAGGGAGAGCGGTCCCTCTACTCGCTCCGCGAGTCGACCTATCCCAAGAAGTCCTACGAGATCGAGCTGATTCGCAGGGAACGGCTGAGTCAGATCACGGCGATCTGGGTGGGGCTGGGAGCCCTCGCGGGGTTTGTTGTCTTCGTGCTGATCGTTCGAGCACTTGGAGGCAACCTTGTTACCGTGTTGGTGATTATCATGGCCGTCGGCATGCTTTTGGCCCTTCTAATGCCCGCCGTTCAATCGGCGCGCGAGGCGGGCCGCCGTGCCAGCGCCATGAACGATCTCAGACAACTGGGCCTGGCTCTGGAGAACCAAGAGCAGGCCGGCGGCAAGATTCGGCCCCCAGAGGCATCCGCGGCCGCTCCTGCCCGAGTGCGGGAGTGGTTCCCCGAAACGCTGCTCTGGCGGCCGGAGCTGATCACCGACGATCGCGGCCGGGCCAGCCTCACCATCGACTTGGCGGATTCGATCACCACCTGGCGGCTGTCGGCCAGCGCCATCTCGGCCGAGGGCAAGCTCGGCGGCGCCAATGCGTCGATCCGCGTGTTCCAGCCGTTCTTCGTGGACCTGAACCTGCCCGTCGCCCTGACTCGCGGCGATGAGGCGGCCGTGCCGGCCGTGGTCTATAACTACCTCGACAAACCGCTTGCCGTCGAGCTTCGCTTGGACGAGGCGGGGTGGTTCGAGCGGCTGGGCCCGCCGGCGCAAAAGGTGGACCTGGCCGCGGGCGAGGTGCGGTCGGTGAGCTACCGCCTGCGGGTCAAGCAGGTGGGGCGGCACGAGCTTACCGTACACGCCTCGGGCGGCGGCGTGGCAGACGCTGTCAAGCGGACGATCGAGGTCGTGCCCGACGGCCGCCGCGTGGAGCAGTCCGCCAGCGGCACTCTCCAGCAGCCGACCGAGATCGCCTGGTCCGTGCCGGCGGACGTAATCGAAGGCAGCGTCAAGGCCGAGATCAAGCTCTTCCCATCGACCTTCAGCCAGCTTGTCGACGGGCTGGAAGGCATCTTTCAACGGCCGTACGGTTGTTTCGAACAGACGTCCTCGACGACCTACCCGAACGTGCTGGCCCTGGATTACCTCCGCCGGACGAAGAAGAGCGTGCCGCGGGTAGAGGCGACGGCGCGACAGTATATCCACCTGGGTTACCAGCGGCTGTTGGGCTTTGAGACTGCCGGCGGCGGGTTCGACTGGTTCGGTTGCCCACCCGCCAGTCGCACCTTGACGGCCTACGGATTGATGGAGTTCACCGACATGGCCCGGGTGTATGATGTCGATTCGAGCGTGATCGAGCGGGCGCGGCTTTGGCTTTTGGGCCAGCAGGCAGGGGACGGCTCCTGGGCGCCCGAAGGGCACCGTGTGCACGAGGACCCCACCGCGAGCAAAGCGGACCTCCGGCAGTTGAGCACGACGGCCTACATCGCCTGGTCGGTCTTCGCCGGCGGGGCCGCCGAGGGCAACCAGGCGCGGGCGGCGCTGGACTACCTCCTGCGACACGAGCCGGCCGAGATCGACGATCCTTACGTGCTGGCCCTGGTAGGCAATGCCCTGCTGGCGATCCGGCCCGGCGGCCCGCAGGCCCGGCCTTACCTGGAGCGGCTGGAAGCGACCGCCCATCGCTCGGCGGACGGTGAGCTGGCGTGGTGGGAGTCGGGCGGCGACCGCCGCACGACGTTCTACGGCGCCGGGCGGAGCGGCAACATCGAGACCACTGCCCTGGCGACCTTGGCGATGATCGAGGGCCACGCCAGCCCGGCCACGGTCCGAGCCGCGCTGGCCTGGCTGATCGCCCAGAAGGATGCCCGCGGCACCTGGCACTCGACCCAGGCAACCGTGCTGGCCCTGAAGGCATTGCTGGCGGGCACCGAGCGGGTGTTGGGCGAGACTCGCCAACGGCAGATCGACGTTACCGTGGATGGCAAGCCGCTCAAGACACTTCTGATCCCGGCCGACCAGTGCGAAGTGCTGCAGCAGGTGAACTTGTCCGCACAACTCACCCACGGCAGCCACCGCCTCGAAATCACCGATCGCACGGGAACTGCTACCGGTTACCAGGCCACTTTGGCCTACCACGTGCCTGGTGCCGATCGTCCGGATGAGGCCGGGCCGCTTGCGATCCAGCTCACCTATGACAAGACCACGCTCGTGGTCGACGACCAGGTAGGGGCCACGGTCACGGTGACCAACCGCATGGCCGCTGCCGCCCCGATGGTGATTCTCGACCTCCCGATTCCGGCCGGCTTCGCCGTGGAAGTAGGGGATCTTGATGCACTTCGCTCCCTGGGCAAGATCACCAAGTACCAGGTGACTCCGCAGAGCACGATCGTTTACCTCCGCACCTTAGGCCCTTCCGAGCCGCTTGGGCTTACGTATCGCCTCCGCGCCACCATGCCGGTCAAAATCGTCGCCCCACCTGCCCGCGCATACGAATACTACAACCCCGACCACCACGCCACGACGGCCCCGACAGCGATGACTGTCGCCGCGGCGAAGTAGGGAACCGATGAGGGTTGCAGCTTCTCGCTTGTGGTGAGGCGTCTCGCCAACATTTTCCTAGGCAGGCGAGCCGCCTGCACCAAGAAAGTTGGCCATGTAGTTTCCGTGCGGCTCCTGGTCATCGCGACCGACTTCTTCGGCAAGGGGAATAATCGTCGCCCGGTTTCGAGAATAACATGGCCGGAACGAGGCAACGATCGTATCTTTCGCTGGCCGAGGGCGACGCGGCCCCGGCACTTCTCTGTCAGCCGGTAGAGCAGCCGCCCGAAATATGCGCATTTTGCGCAAGGAGGTAGCCATGAGGCGGTGGACCTGGGCAATCCTGTTGTCGTCGCTGGTGCTGGTGGGCTGTGGCCGGCAAACGCCGCATGGCGTGGCGAAGCATGAGGCCTCCTCAAACGGCGAGCCCATCCAACCCGTCATGGGACTCGGCCGCCAGGCCGCGGGGGAGGAGGCCAAGCCCTTCGAGCAGTTCGACATCGGCGAGATCGAGGAGGAGCAGCCGAAGGAGATGGCCGTGGACCCGAACCTGGCGAAGTCGGGCCCCGTCACGCAGACGGAGGAATACATCGACGACAGCCCCGTATTTGAGCGCAAAGGGGGCGGAGCGCCCGCGCGGAACAAGGATGCGGTGGACGCGCCGGGCGGTTTCAACGTCATGGGCTACGGGGCCGGCCCGAAGACCTCCGGTGCCGGCGGCATGGGCATCGGCTTGGGCACCGGCAAGAACTGGGGCAGCGGCGGCGACGACGTGGGCTTCGGCGGCCGCGGCAGCGGCCACCGCAAGGCCATGCTCGGCTCGGCCGGCGGCTTTCGCTACGAGCCTGGCGAGGCCGGTGCGACCGCCTTGGGCATCCTGCCGTTTCTCGCCGCCGGCCAACACTCCGCATGGGGTCGCGCGGCCCGGGCGCTCCCCGACCAGGTCGACACCTGGAAGCCTTCGCGGCTAGTGCCGAATACCTCGCGGCTGATGGTGGGTGACAAGGAAGAGCTGCCGCTGCGGGCCATGCAAGTCGACGTCCGCATCGACGGCTTCCGTGCCCGCGTATTGCTGGACCTCTACTATTTCAACGACCGCCCGCGGCAGCTCGAAGGCAGCTTCCAGTTGCGCTTGCCAGAGGAAGCGTCGCCCTATTTCTTCGCCTTTGGGCGGACGGTGTACCAGGCGTCCGCGATCGGGCCGGACGCGTCGCTGTTTTTCAAGCCGGAGAAGCTCCGCAAGGCCGACACGGCCCCCGACCGGCTCTTGGCCCTCCGCCACGAGAGCTGGGTCGAGCCGAAAGTGGCCCGCGTCGTGACCAAGGAGAAGGCCGCCCACGCCTACCGCGAGACGGTGCGGCGGCGGGTCGATCCGGCCCTGGTCGAGTGGGCGGGGGCGGGCGTGTTCCAGTGCCGCGTCTTTCCGCTGGCCCCGCACGCCTTGCACCGGGTGGTCATCGGCTATGACGTGGACCTGATCCAGGCCGGTGAGGACCTGGAGTTGCGTCTGGACCTGCCCGAGAAGGCGCCCACCTGCATCGTCGATCTCAGCGTTGCCGCGGAGTCCGAGAAACAAGTGAGCCTCGACGCCCCGGCCGAGAAGTCGGCCGACGGCCGGCTTGCCTATCGCCTGGTCGATCCCCGGGAGCGTCCGCTCAGTGTGCGGCTGCACAGGCCGGGGACTGTGATGCTCGCCGGGAGCGACACTCAGACGGGGGCTTATTTTGCCGCCCGGCTGCGGCCCGAGGTGCCGGACGCCCCGCCGGCGTCAGGCTGCAAGCAGGCCGTCTTTCTCGTCGATACGTCGCTCAGCGCCGGTCCGCAGTTTCCCGTGTGGCTGAAGCTGCTCCGCGCGGTGCTGGAGAACAACCGCGACCGGGTCGAGCAATTCGCCGTGCTCTTCTTCAACGTCGAGGCCTTCTGGTGGCAGGAGCAGTTCGTGCCGAATACGCCGGAGAACGTCGAGGCGCTGATGAAGTACGCCGACGGGCTTGTGCTGGAAGGTGCCACGGACCTTGGCCGCGCCCTGGCCGAGGCCGCCCCGCCGGCCTGGAACAAACCGGACAAGGCGGGCGGAGCCCGTCGCCCCGACCTCTTCCTGCTGAGCGACGGCGCGGCGACCTGGGGCGAAGACGGCGGACCCGCCCTGGCCGCCGCGCTGCGGTCGTCCGGGGCGGGACCGGTGTGGGCCTATCGCACCGGGTTTTCCGGCTCCGACCCGCACCTGCTGGCCCACTTGGCCGACGACACCGGAGGCGCCGTATTCTCCCTGGTCGGCGAAGCGGAGATTGCCCGGGCCTCGACGGCCCATCGCAGCCGGCCTTGGCGGCTTGCGGGCATCGAGGTGCCGGGCGGCCGCGACCTCCTGCTGGCCGGCCGTCCCGAGGTCCTCTTCCCCGGCCAGCAGCTCCTGCTGGTCGGTCGAGGCCGACCGGGCCCAAACGCCGCGGAAATCGTGCTGACGCTCCAGCAGGGCGACCAGACTCGCCGCGTGCGGACCAAAGTGGATCGCGTGCTTGGCTCCGACCTGGCCGCCCGCGCTTACGGCCAGGTGGCCGTCGGGCAGTTGGAAGACCTGGCGGAAGTGAGCCAGGACATTGCCGCGGCCTATGCCCGCCATTTCCGCGTGACCGGGCGGACTTGTTCGCTGCTGATGCTGGAATCCGAGCAGGATTACGCCCGCTTCCAAATCAAGCCCGAGGAGGACGAGTTCGTGGTGAAGGACCGGCCGGCATCGGCGATCGTGGCGGCAGCCTTTGCAGAAAGCGCCCGCGTGCTGGGCGATGCCAAGGCGGCCTTCTTGGCATGGTTCCGGAAGCTTGATCGCACGCCGGGGCTCCGCTTCGACCTGCCCGCGTCGCTGGACATCGCGCTGGAGGGGCTGCCGAAGGCGTCGTTTGCGGTGCCGGCCGAGCCGCTCCGCTGCAAAGTCCGCAGGCGGGAGCAACTTCCCGAGGCCGTCTGCGCAGACCTGGCCGCCGGGAAGCCCGACTACGACCGCACCGCCGCCGAGGCCCGCCGCCGCCATGCGCTACACGGCGCCGACGATGCGCTCAAGGTGCTCAGCTCGCTCGTCGAAGATCGGCCGGGCGACGCAGCCCTGGCCCGCGACGTGGCCTTCTCGGCCATCGAGTGGGGGCTGGGCGGCCAGGCCTATCACCTGCTCCGCCGCGCCGCTGCCGCCGGAACCTTCCAGCCGCAGACCTGCTACGCCACGGCACACTGCCTGGAACAGATGGGTCGCGCCGACCTGGCGATCGTCTACTACGAGCTGGCCTGCGGCTGCCGCTGGGAAGGGCGAGCGGAAGACCTCCGCGAGGTTGTCGTCCCCGATTACCGCCGGTTCCTCCGCCGCGTGGCCGAGGGACGGGTGAAGAGCACGCTGGGCAATTACGCCAGGGCACGGCTGGGTACCCTGCCCCCCGCCGGACCGTGCGATGCCGCCGACCTGGTCGCGATCATCCTCTGGAACACCGACGGCACCGACGTCGATCTCCACGTCACCGACCCCGGTGGCGAGGAATGCTACTTCCAGAATCAACGAACCCGAGGCGGTGGACATATCAGCCGCGACATCACCACCGGCTACGGCCCGGAAATGTTTGTCCAGCCGCACGCGGTGCCCGGCACCTACTACATCCGTGCCCACTATTTCGCCGCGGATGCCAACCGGGCCAGCACCCGCACGAAGGTTTTCGCCATGATCTACCAGGGCTGGGGAACCGCAGGCGAGAAGCTGGCTTGCAAGGCGCTGGTGCTCGGCAGCCGGAGCGAGATGCACGAATTGGGCCGCCTCACGATCCCGGACCGGCCCGGGGGCGACTTTCAGCCGCCCAAGGGTTTCTGAGAGCGCGTCGGCCTATCGCTTCGTGGTTCCCACCACTCGGCGAGTTGAGCCCCGGCTTGCATTTTCTGCCGGAATCCACTCTAATTCTCGATGATGCTTCAATGGCACACAAGCGACCCTGCATCCCTCGCCCTGGCCGTTTTGACGCTCCTTTGGCCGCCGTCGCCGGCATCGGCGGCCACGTTGGAGGTAGGGCCGGGTAGGGCCTTTGCGCGGATCGAGGAGGCCAACGCCAAGGCGCAACCCGGTGACGTGATCCTCGTTCATCCCCGCCGGGACAGCCAGCCCTACGAGGGAACGGCCGTCTACGTGCGGCAGAAGGAGCTCACTTTCCGCGCCGTACCCGCTCGTGGGGCCCGCTGGGTGACGATCTCCGGCAAGGGCTTCGATTACAGCGGGGTCGGGAGCACGCCGCGCGCAATCTTCCAGTTCAATCCCGGCGCCGACCGCTGCACCTTGGAAGGCTTCGAGCTGGCCGCCGCCCACAACGGCGCGCACAACGGGGCCGGCGTGCGGATCAACCAGGCGAATCAGGTCACGGTCCGCAACTGCGCGATCCACGACAACCAGATGGGCATCATGTCCAACGGCGACGGCAGCCTGTCGACGGCCGTCAACCAGCGGATCGAGCACTGCCGGATTTTCCACAACGGCGACCCGGCCGACCCCGGCTACAATCACAACCTCTACCTCGGCGGCACGAGCGTTACCCTGCGTTTCTGCGAGGTCTACTCCAGCCTCACCGGCACGAATGTCAAGAGCCGGGCGCATCACACCCGCGTCGAATACTGCTACATTCACCACTCGGCCAACCGCGAGTTCGACCTGGTGGACGCCGCCGAGACGGCCCGGCCGGAAAGCCACGCGGTGCTGCTGGGCAACATCATCGTCAAGGACCCGCAGTGCCCGGGCAACCGCGCGGTGATCCACTTCGGCCAGGACGGCGGTCAACAGCACGACGGCACGCTGTACCTGGCCTTCAACACCATCGTCAGCCCCTTCATCTCGCCGGTCGTGGACCTGTCCGCCCCCAAGGCGAAGGCGGTGCTGGTCGGGAATTTGGTGAGCGACGGCGGCGATAGGCAGAGCAATCAGGTCCTGGCAAACGCCCGCAAGGGCGCGGACCTGGGAGGCGTCAGCGGCCGCCACAACTGGCTGAGCGGCGGGTTCGGCCCCGTCGCCGGCACGAGACTTGACCCGGCCACGAACGTCTTCCGGCGCGCCGATTTCCCGCTCTTTGTCAGCCCCGCCAGGCACGACTACCAGTTGGCGCCGCAGGCCTTCCTCGCTGCCACGACCCCTTTGTCTGCCGAGGCAATCGACCTGCCCGAGGTGGCGGGCGTGCCGAAGACGGAAGTCGAGTCGCCGCTTGTATGGCAGTACCGTCACCCGGCGGCCAAGGAGCAGCGGCCGGCGGAGCGGGGTCTGACGCTGGGAGCCTATGCCCGACCTTTGGCCCCCCACTGAGCGGAGGGCATGACTGCGCGTCGGCCGAGTCCAGGAGACACA
>Ga0181527_1005279_pt1 | contig 10775 bp, 7 predicted proteins | sample PEATcosm2014_Bin_30_FD_119762 | JGI IMG/M metagenome (GOLD analysis project Ga0181527, IMG submission 119762) | Peatland microbial communities from MTU Mesocosm Facility, Houghton, MI, USA - PEATcosm2014_Bin06_60_metaG | ecosystem: Environmental > Terrestrial > Soil > Wetlands > Peat | place...
CGTGGGCCACGGACGCGCAGAGCGGTGACATTTTGACAGAAGCCGTCGTTGGCTGAAAGGCCTCCGGGCGGCAGGAGGTCAGGGCACCCCATCGTGACCAGGGGCAGACACAATGTCGCTTGGCCGCCTCTGTCCGGACATCTTGACCCTATGCCGCCCCTGAGCCAAATGCCCTTACCACCGCTTATCAGCGGGGATTTGTGGTTTATCCACAATCAAGCCGCCCAAAGGCCCCTATAAAGCCGTGCGGTGCTCAACGCCTCAGACCAGCTTCATTGCCTCAGCATCCCAACGGGCTGCCTTGCCGCTTTCGTAGCTCACGTTGCTGAGCAGAGCGGCGCCGGCAGCGCGGAAGCCGAAAACAGGATCCTCCACCACGGGTTGGCGAGTGCGGATGGCTTCGATCCAGTTCTTCAGGTGGTCGTAGTGGTCGCTGTAGCCACGAGGAGCGACGTATTTTTCTTCGCCCTGCAAGCCTGTCCCGGTGATGGGGTGCATGGGATATTTCTCGTGATAGACTTCGATCATGCGTCTCTGAATAGGCGCCGAATACAGCTCAACGCGATAACCCGGCTCCGTTTCTCGCGGCACGCGGGTAATGGTGACGCCGTCGCCAAGAATCGTCATCGAGCCTTCCGAGCCGGTAAACACGAACCCTTCGCTTTCCGTACCACCGTTGACGAAATTGGTGCGCACGCTGAGGTTGAAGCCCTTCTCGTAATCATAAAGGGCCATCATCACATCAGGCACATCGCGGCCGTCTTTCCAAAAGCGCAGCCCGCCCGTCGCCTGGGCGCGAGTGGGACCGTGCGTGTCGGTGATCATGTGCACGCCACTGAACAGGTGGACGAACAAATCACCCGCTACTCCGCTTCCGTAATCCTTATACCTGCGCCATTGGAAGAAGCGCTCTCCGTCAAAGGGAACCTTCGGCGCCGTGCCCAGCCAGCGCGGCCAATCGCAGGTGGTGGTGTCAGCATTGTAGGGGACCGTATATTCCCACGCGCCGAGCGCGGTATTGCGGTCGTACCACACCGTCACCATGTTGAGCGTGCCGATGGCACCCGCCGCCAGCAGTTCTTGCGCCTTCTTGTAAATGATCGAACTCACTCGCTGGCTGCCGATTTGCATAATCCGGTTGGTCTTGCGCCACGTGTCGATGATCTTGGGCCCATCGGAATAGAGGTGAATCATGGGCTTTTCGCAATAAACGTCTTTGCCCGCGTTCATGGCATCGATCGACGCCTGCATATGCCAATGATCGGGAGTGCCGATGATGACGGCGTCAATGTCCTTGCGCGCGAGGATTTCGTTGTAATCGCGCGTGGTCAATATATCGTTCCCCCACAATTCCTTGGCATGATCCAGACATCCATCGTAACAGTCCGCCGCGGCGACAACCTTGACGCCCGGAACCATCGCTGCCATCTTCGTATCACCCTGGCCTTGCCCGCCCGCTCCAATGAGTGCGATTTGAATATGGTCGTTCGCGGCGATGGGCTTGGCAGGCTCCGCCACTGGCGCCGCCATCAAATGCACCTTCTGCGATCCGGCAAAATAGGTTCCGACGGTTGCAATGCTTCCCGCTTTAAGAAAATCTCTGCGATCCATTTTGGCCACTCTGCCCTCCTATGACATTTAGAGTTCATCGCCCGGTTCTCCCCAATCGCCTTCCGCGCGACCGAGCAATCACATCCGGCAAATTACCGGGATGCGGGCATTGTATTCCAAATTCGCCGCACGGGACACGGGAATCGGGATACGGGATTCGGGACACGCGATGCGGGACACGCGATACGGGACACGGGATACGGGCGCCACCGCCTGTCCTCAGTCCCCGTGATCGAACAATCTAGTTCCGGAAATGGGAATTGCATCAGAACCCTAAACTCGAATCACGGGCCCCGTTCCCCGCATCCCGTGTCCCGTATCCCGAATGTCAGTCGCGGGCTTTCAACTCCCGGACCCAAATATTTCGATAGCGCACGAAGTCGCCATGATCCTGGAGACGGATGGGACCTTTCGGCCCGCGGTCCGTGTAATGCGGGAAAATGCGGTGTCCGGTTTCACCCATAATCGCGGTGTGGTTTTGGATCACCACGCCGTTCTGAAATACCGTGATATAGGCCGGGGTCTCCAGATTTCCGTCCTTGAACCGCGCGGGGTTGAAGATGATGTCGTATTCCTGCCACTCGCCAGGGTCGCAGGAAGGGTTCACGAGCGGCGGGTATTGACCGTAAATCGCACCCGCCTGCCCGTCAGCATAAATCAGATTGCGGCTGCTTTCGAAGACCTGGAGCTCGTAAACGCCAAAGAGGAAAACTCCGCTGTTGCCTTGCCACACGTTTCCCGGCTTGAGTGGTGCGGGGGTCCTCCACTCGACGTGGAGTTGAATGTCGCCAAAGTCCTCGCGCGTGTAGATGTCGCCGGTTTTGGGCGCCACCTCGAAGTAGCCGTCGCGCACCGTCCACTGGGCGAGTCCGCCGTGGGCATCTTTCCACTGGGAAAGATCCTTGCCGTCGAAGAGCACTTGCGCATCCGAAGGCGGTTGCACGGCGCGCCCTTCGGCCCGGCACGTCCCCGCCGTGACTTTTACCGGTTGCGGACGGTTGGCATCGTGGACGTGCCACTTGCCACCGGGTAGCATGGGCGTGTCCTCATAACCCATTCCGGATTCGTGCTGCGCGCCCATGGCCGGCTCCATCAGCAGAATGCCGCCAATAGTCAATACAAAGATAAGAAGAATGAGACCCTTCCAGGTTTTCATCGAATTGTTACCCTTTCGTATAACGTAGAATATTGCGTCGATCACCCGCCAATCCGAACTTTCAAACCGAGCGCCACTAATTTCTGCCGGAATAAATCCATTTGCGATGCAGGGGGGGTCTGTGCGTCAAGCAATGTGTAGGGCCGACCCAGGGCCACGTATTTTGCCACGCCGTACTTGTGATAGGGGAGCAGATGGAGTTCGGACAGGTTAAGGCCGCGCGCAAATTCCCCAATCGCGGAGATTTGATCCAAATCGTCGTTGAATCCCGGAACGACCGGGACGCGGATCACCATCATGATTCCGAGACTTGCCGCCAGGCGCGCGTTCCTGAGAATGGCGCTGTTACTCTCCCCGGTAGCGGCGCGATGCCGAGCCGGGTCCGTGTGCTTCATATCGTAGAGAATCAAATCCGCGCGGCTCAGCACGCCCCGAATGATGTCCTCGCTGGTGGAGCCGTTCGTCTCCACCGCTGTGTGAATACCAAGAGCACGCGCGCCCTCGAGCAGACCTAGGGCAAAATCCGGCTGGAACAACGGTTCGCCACCGGATAACGTCATGCCACCGCCCGAGTGTTGGTAAAAGACCGCATCGCGGGCCACTTCGCGAAGGACTTCCGCCACCGTCACGCGTTGCCCGACCACACGTAGCGCGCCGCTGGGACATACCTGGCTGCATTCGTCGCACACGCTGCACTTATCCCGATCGACAACCACTCCGTCCTCAGCAAGCGTCAGCGCTCCCTCCGGGCAGACCTGCACGCAGCGTCCGCACTTAAGACAAGATGCGCGCGAATAGAGCAGGTTGGCGGAGGAGTTTAGCGATTCCGGGTTGCTGCACCACGGACAGTGCAGCAGGCACCCCTTAAAAAAAACTGTAGTTCTGATGCCGGGGCCATCATGGATGCTGAAACGCTGCACGTCGAAGATGCTTCCGCAGATCGTTTCCGGGCTTGCCGGGGTGTGCCCAACGGACAGAGACTCGACAGGATTAAACGCCATGCTCGGTGCGACGGATGATTTCGTCTTGGACCTCCTTGTCGAGTTCCACAAAGTAAGCGCTGTAACCGGCAACGCGTACCACGAGGCCGCGGAATTGCTCGGGATGCTGTTGGGCCTCGCGCAGGGTCTCGGCTGAAACCACATTGAATTGAACGTGGCAGATTTTCAGATCCACAAAACCGCGCAGTAAGGCGGTGAACCAATCCAGCGCGTTCTCTTTTTGAAAGAAGGACGACAGGAATTTCAGATTCAGCAGCGCGCCGTTCGAGACGAGTTCCTGATTGATCTTGGCAACGGAGCGCAGCACCGCCGTGGGCCCCTTTCGGTCGCGCCCGGCCACCGGAGATAAGCCGCCGTCGGCGAGGGGCGCGTGCGCAAACCGCCCATCGGGTGTCGCGCCCACGTTGCGTCCCAGCGGCATATGCGCGGAAACCGTATAAAACCCGGGCTGAAAAGTCCCGCCGCGCGGTGTGGAGTATTGCGCAACCTCCTCGCAGAAAAACCTGGCCCATTGGCTGCCCAGACTATCCACATAATCTTCATCATTGCCGTACTTGGGCGCGCCGGTGAGCAAGCGTTGTCTCAGGATCTCATCTCCGGCGAAATTGCGCTCGAGCGCGATCATCAACTCCTGCGGTTTTATCTCCTTTTGCTCGTACACCAGATACTTGAGCGCCGCGAGAGAATCCGCCACGTTGGCGATTTGCACGCCCTGCGGCCCGCTGAAGTTGTAGTGGGCGCCACCTGCCGTCACATCCACTCCCACCTCCAGGCAATCGTCAATCACGGTCGAGAGGAAGGGTGTCTGGCACAGGCGAGCGTGCAAACGATCCACAATGCGGGCACCCTTAATCATCAGGCCGATGAAATGGCGCAGGTGTTTCGCAAAGGCCGCTTCGAGGTCGGCAAACGAACTCAACTCTTCCAGACGCGGGGTCGGCGGGCCTAGCAGCCTTCCCGTCTCCGGCTCGATCCCGCCGTAGAGCGTGAGTTCGAGCACGCGGACCAGATTGAACATCGCCGCGTCGCTCCAACCCAGAGCTTTACCCGGGACGGAGAGCTCGACGCAGCCGACCACAGCATAATTCATCGCGTCCGCGTGCGCCACGCCGCGATGCTCAAGGGCAGGGATAATGACCTCGTCGTCAAAGAGTTGAGGCATTCCCGTGCCAAGGCTGATGACGCGCGCCACGGCTCTCAGAAAATCATCGGGCGTGTTTTTGTGCAGCCGGACGGAAAAATTGGGTTGCGGCATTTGCACGTCGGCCTGGGCTTCAAGGCACATGAACGATACGGCGTTTGTCGCGTCCTGGCCATCCGCGTCCTGCCCGCCAACGATGAGGTTGAATCCAATCGGGAACCCCGCAAAGTAGCGTGCACTTGCGGCGCTCCGCAGCAAAACCATCTCGTTGAATTTCAGCCACAGACACTCCAGCAGCTCCTGGGCTTCTGGCAACGTTAATCTCTCGGCCTGCAAGTCACGGCGCAAATAGGGAATCGTGTATTGATCGAAGCGGCCTGGCGAGAGTGAGCTGGCATTGGACTCGATTTGCAGGAGCACAAAGAGGAAGGCCACCGATTGCAGGGCTTCCCAAAAGTCTCGCGGCGGGCCCGAGGCAAGCTGGCGGCTGTTGTCAGCAATTCGTTGCAACTCCCTGGCCCGCTCTGGCGACGATTCGCCGCGAGCCAGATCGGAGGCGAGTGCAGCATAACGCAGCATGAAGTCGCACGCGGCGGCAAGGCAGATTTCCGCGGCCTCATAGAATTCCGCCTTCTCTACGCTCAGTCCCCCCTTGTGCGCAGCCTCGGCGCGGGCCGCCTCCGCACACGTCAAAAGTCCCTTCGGCCCCTGGTGCAGCCATTCTTCCACGTTAGGCAAAATATGGCCCTGCGCATGGTCGGTTTGGTTGAGTTGGAAAACTTTGGCGTCCATCGCTTCTTTCACGTCTGGTGGGATCACGGCCGCAGCCTGGTCCTCAAGGGTATGCCCTCGCCAGTAAGGGAAAACCTCCTCGCGCAGCTCACGAATATCTTCCAGGTCAACGTCGAAGGGGTCTTGGGGACGTGTCGCGAGCGTGTCAAGTTCTTTATCAATCCAGGCGACCGCGGCGGAGGGAGTGACCACGCCCATACGGGGCAGAGGTGAACGGTTGCCGACGATGAGCTCTCCGGGATGAATGCTGATGGTCATCCCGCGCACAATGTCGCGAAACGCTTTGGCCCGGCGGACGATGGTCGGCTCGCCTTCGGTCCGCTTGGAACTCAGGGTCTCCAGTCGCGCCAGCTCAATGTACAACTTGCGCCGGGTGCCCAGGATGTATTCCTTAATGCCAGCGACTCGCTCGGTGGGTCGAGAGGGTTCGCCTCGATACACAGCCAACTGCTCGATCACCGACTGATCGGCGCGATCCGCCAATCCGATGGGCGCGCTAACGTATTCGGTCCTGTCCGTCATTTATGTCTCGATCTGGCGGGCCACCAGCGCCGCGCCCACGACTCCCGCATCGTCGCACAACTGACAAGCCTTGATTTGCACCCGCTTCGAAACGGATTTGTACGAGTATTTGGGGACGGCGGCACGCGCCGGCGCAAACAATAAGTCTCCGGCTTTGGCGACGCCCCCGAACAGGACAAAGGTATCGACATCCATCAACATTGCGACCGTGGCAATCGCCGCACCCAAGGCCCGGCCAGCCTCCTGGAACACGCGCTGGGCAATCGCATCGCCTCGCAACGCCGCCTCCGCGACCTCCGCCGCCGAATCTACCGGAATGCGTGTGGCATAGGTATAAGCGCGCATGATGGCTGGCCCGCCGGCATAACTTTCCACGCAGCCGTTCGAACCGCAGGTGCAGATCGGGCCATTGAGATCCACCGTGACATGTCCGACCTCACCGGCGGAATTCCTCTGACCGCGGTAGAGTTTTCCGTCCAGAACAATCGCCGCGCCAATGCCCGTGCCGACGATGATCAAAGCCATGCTGCGTGCGCCCCGGCCCGCCCCGAGGTGATATTCCGCCAGCGCCGTCGCCTTGGCATCGTGCTCCAATTGCACTGACAAGCCCAGTTGTTCGCTCAGCATGGCCGCAAACGGCACGTTGCGCCAGCCGGTCAGATTGGGGGGATCGTAGAGGATGCCACTTTCGTGATCGAGGGGCCCAGGGCTGCAAACGCCCACTCGCTCGATGTTAACGCCTGGCGGCGCCTGCGCCAGTAGCCCCCGCACAGCCTCGCCAATCCGTTGTGTCACCACCGCCGGGCCATCGCCGGCGCGCGTCTCCATACCTGCCCGCGCCACGAGATCATTTTGGGGTGAAACAAGCGCGCACGAAATCTTGCTGGCACCCAGGTCTATACCAATAACCCAATCATCGTTCATTATGCAGTTCCATCCCTTTGCCTGCCCCCGCCAGAGCATACACACCCTGTCGCCACGGGTTGACGCGCGTCGAGGCCCCCGGGCACTCATCCTACACCCAGCGGAGTGCCGGGGGAAGCATTGATGCATCTGAAACGTTCGGGTAGTGGTGCAGGTTGGACTTATCTGTTTGTCGTAGGCAATCGCCCAGGGCGGGTTCATCTACTTCGGTTCTGCGCGGTTGCGGCGCTTGTACGAATAATCCGTTGCGGGCGGACTGTCACGCGAGCGCCAGGTTCACATTCTCAATGGCCTCGTCGATCTCTGCCGTATTCTTGTACCCCACCGTCACGCAATCGACGCCCGCGGTCTTAAACGCGTACCTCATCGCCGCCTGGCGATCCTCACGGGTTGTAAACGCACCCTCGCCCACGAGTTTCATGCTGATCACGCCCATCCCATCTTTACGGACCTGTTTCACATGTGAGACGACCTCGCTCACATTTCCCAATCCGTCGGTGTTGTAATCCCCCGCGTCCATCTTCACGCCTTTTTGATTCATCCGGATCATCGCGACCTGGAGCCATTTGTTCCCCGGAAACTGGCGCAACGCCGGGAGGCCGTGCACCGACGCACCGTGACCTACCACCGCATGTTTTGCCTGGGCTTCCATTATGCCGTCTTGCCACCGGAGGCTGTCTCGCGGCCAGGTTGGCTCATGCTGCCAGTGCAGCAGCATCACGTCGAAGTAATCGGTATTAGCGAGTTTGCGCAGCTCGTCGATCTTCTGCGATGGATCCACGTCTCCATGCGTGGTTATCTTCGACATCAGCCGATAGCTATCTCGCGGAATGCCGGTCAGCGCCACGCCGAGCATCCTGTGCATTTCGCCGTACGACTCCGCGGTCTCAAAAAAGCGAATGCCGCGGTCATAGGCGTAGCGGACCAGCTTGGTAAACTGGTCCTGACCCAGCTCACGCTGCACGCGCCCGCCGATGGTGCCGGTGCCAAAGGCGAGCCGCGTCACCTTTACACCGGACTTTCCGAGCGTTATCCAATCCGTGGCCGTTTCGCGCGCCGCTTTTAGGGGAAAACTTCCAACCCCAGCAAGCGCCGCAGCGGCAAGTCCGGTCTTCAGGAAATCACGCCGGGAATAGTGAGCCATTTGTTTTCCTCCCATAGGCCTTGTGTTTCAACAGGGCATGACCCAATTAGACGGCTATTGAACCTGTCCGGTCAAGGACAAAAAGTCGCTCACGGCGCCTACTGTTTTTCCGCTTCGCAGAGTGCTGGCGAATAACGCCGGCCACCCAGGTGCCGGAGGGAATATACCGGTGGGGTAATCGATCCTTCCTTGGGGGCAGCCATACGCCTCCGAATTCTATACAGAGCGACATAAATTGTAGCGTCGATCTCCGATCGACGACGGCGGTCGGAGACCGCCGCTACAGCCGGATGCGCAAACACTTATGTCGCTCTGTATAGATCGTGTGACGAAGGAGTTGCTAAAGAGTCCAGATAATCACCTGTCCCGCGGAGGCGTTTATCTGGCAGAATCTCAGGGCGCAATCCCTGCTGCCCGCCCGGGTTCCGATATGGACTCAACAGGGGTGGAATCGCGATGGCTTCATGAATAATGATATCCGGGCAAGCACAACACGCGGACTAACTGCTGTCGGGATCTTCTTGTTCTTCGGGGCACTCATGGCCTCTTTTGCCGGGACTACTTTGATCTGGCGAGGGTCTGCCCTTGATAGAATTTGGGCTCTTAATCTGACAGCCTATAAGCAGCTCGCACCTCTTGGGAGAAATGTCGGGATTCTGTTTCTGCTGCTCAGCGCTGCGCTGGCAATTGCCGGGGTGGGGTGGTTCAAGCGCCGCCTTTGGGGATGGAGATTGGCCGTCGGGATAATTCTCACTCAGGCTCTGGCGGACTTGGTCAATCTTCTGATGGGTAATTTCGTGCGGGGCGGAATAGGCCTGACTCTTGCGGGTGCGTTGCTGTTTTACATTCTGCGTCCAGAAATCAGAACCCATTTCCTGCATAGCAGGGTGACGAGTAATCGTTGATCTACTATCCAGAAGCGCGGTAGATGAACCCGTCCTCGACGACCACCCGCGGGTTAGGCCGTAATGTAGACCATCACACCTGAGGTCCAAGAACGCCGAGTCCAGCCGAGCACAATGGTCGTATCGCTTCGTCTATTCCGCTGGCACCGCGTCGCCCTCGCCCGGCGCCAGGAACAGGTTCGCCTCAAGCCCGTGCTGCCGGGTGTAAAGGTCGTAATAGCGCCCGCCCAGTGCGAAAAGCTGCGCGTGGTTGCCCCGCTCCACAATACGTCCCTGCTCCACCACCAGAATCTGGTCAGCGCGGCGGATGGTCGAGAGCCGGTGGGCGATGACGAAGGTGGTGCGCCCCTGCATCAGTTGATTCAGTCCGGCCTGAATCATGGCCTCTGACTCGGAGTCCAACGAACTCGTGGCCTCGTCAAGGATGAGGATGCGCGGCTCCGCGAGCAGCGCGCGGGCAATGGAAAGCCGCTGCCGCTGCCCCCCCGACAGCTTCACGCCGCGCTCGCCCACAATCGTTTCGTAGGCCTCCGGGTAGCGCTCGGCAAACTCGTCCACGCGTGCGGTCCGGCAGGCGAACAGAAACTGCTCCTCGCTCGCATCCGGCCGTGAGAACAGAATGTTCTCCCGGATCGTGCCATCGAAGAGAAACGAATCCTGAAGCACTACCCCCAACTGCGAGCGATAGGTGTTCAGATCCGCTTGGGAAAGGTCCACATCGTCCACCAGCACGCGGCCCTTGGTTGGCGTATGGAAAGCGCACAGCAGGCTGATGATGGTGGACTTACCGGATCCCGAAGACCCCACGAGCGCCGTCACCATTCCCGGCTCTGCCAAAAAGCTGATGCCGTGCAGCACCGGCTTTCCCGGGTCATAGGCAAACTCCACATCTTCAAAGCGCACCGTGCCATGAACCGGCGGCATCTTTACGGTGCGCATTGGGCTCTGATTCTCTTCGAGTTCGGCCATGATCTCGCTGGTGCGGTCCAGGCCGGCAAACGCCTCCGTCAACTGCGTGCCGATGTTCACAATCTGGAACACCGGCGCAATCATGAACGCGAGAAACATGTTGTAACTGAAATAGTCGCCGACCGTCCAGGTGTTCCCCAGCACACGATGTCCGCCCAACCACATCACCAGCGATGAAACGAGGCCCAAAACCGTCGTGGCCGCGGCAGAAAGCGCACTAGTCATGGTCAGCGACTTCATTACATTTTGCAGCAGCCGCTCCACACCGGTAGAGAAGACCCCAGCCTCACGCTCTTCGGCGTGATAGCCCTTGATGACCCGCACTCCGCCCAGCGACTCGGTCAAGCGTCCAGTAACCTCCGCGTTGATTTTGCCGCGCTCGCGGAAGATCGGACGAATCACTTTGAAGCTATACTGTAAGAGAAAGACGAACGCGCCCATCACGGTGAAGACCGTCAGCGTGACAGTCACACTCAGATGCATTAGATAAAGAAACGCCAGCACCGCCGTCAGCAGGCCACCCACAAACTCCACCAGGCCAGTCCCCACCAGGTTGCGGACGCCCTCCACATCGGTCATGATGCGCGACACCAGCGTGCCGGTTCGGTTC
>Ga0181527_1005282_pt1 | contig 10773 bp, 14 predicted proteins | sample PEATcosm2014_Bin_30_FD_119762 | JGI IMG/M metagenome (GOLD analysis project Ga0181527, IMG submission 119762) | Peatland microbial communities from MTU Mesocosm Facility, Houghton, MI, USA - PEATcosm2014_Bin06_60_metaG | ecosystem: Environmental > Terrestrial > Soil > Wetlands > Peat | place...
AGCCCGCTTCTTTATGACTCTGCAACCCGTCACCTATCGCGCCGGCATCCCGTCCGATCTGGCTGGGTCACTTGATGGCCTGGACCCCAAACAGAATCCCAGGATTCATCCTGGGAGCATCAATGCCTTTTGCGAGACCCCCGGCTGCTCCAATCCGGCAGCCGTTCAGGACCACCGCTATTGGAGCGCCAGCGGGTCCCTGGTAGTCTATCGGAAGCGGTTGCGCCATTGCTGGCGCTGCCGGTCCGCCAAACTGCGCGAGCGCCATCCGGCCACCTACGTGCTCAACGCGATTCGCAACCGTGCCCGGAAACGGAAGTTGCCATTCTCGATCACGCTGTCCGAGTTCAAAGATTGGTGTCAGCGGACGGGCTATCTCGAACGCCGGGGCCGAAAAGGAGACAGCCTGAGCATAGGTCGAATTGATCACGACCTAGGTTATAGTATTGGCAACATCCAGACCGAGCCGTATCTCGAAAATTGCGTGAAGGGCCACGGTCCAAACGGCCAGAACGCCCGACGGGAGCCGGACCCGTTTTGAGAAAGCTGTTGACAGCAGGCCGGGGACTTGAGAGAATTGGACATTGGTTCGGATGAGCCGTCGCTCGGGTGAAGCTGAGCGTAAAACTTGACAAAGCGAACATGAAGCTTGAAACTTTTCTCGCGTTGCCGGTGCTGACCCTCAAAGCCCCGCCTGGGCTGCTTTGTCTATGCTTCACCGGCATCGGCAGCGCGAGAAAGCTTTTTGGTTTATGTCCCTCCTTTCGATCCCTCTAGACAGAATTAACGTGCGGGCCGGCACCCAGGTGCGGCTGCACATCTCCGATGACGACGTAGAAGATTACGCCGAAATTTACTCAACCTCACCGGGCAAGCTCCCGCCGCCTGTTGTTTTCGGGGACAATGGCGGTCCCTACATTTTGGCCGATGGCTTTCATCGCTACTACGGGGCAAAGAAAAGCCGAGCCAAGGCCATGCGTTGCGAGGCTCGACCGGGGTGCCTTGACGATGCCTTGGCTTGGGCATTGGGGGCAAACGAAACCAACGGCAGGCGTTTGACCAGAGAGGAGAAGCGCCACTCGGTTGAAATGGCGGTAAGGGCATGGCCCGAGGCAAGCGACCGGAAGATTTCAGAACTATGCAACGTCAGCCACCACATGGTTGCGGATGTTCGCAGGGTCTTGAAGGCCAACGCTGCGAACGAACCCGTGCCAGCAACAAAACCCAGACTCCAGGGTGGGAATTCTCCCACGGGACTTTGCAATAGCAAAACAATTTCTGCTAATACATCGTCAGAATCGCCAATAGAATCAGGGGTGTCAGAGAAAAACGGGTGTCAAGCGGCAAACCCAAAACAGGCCCAAAATACCCCAGAAAAAGTGAACCAGCCACAATCGAGTCCGATCAACAACAGCGCGGAAAAAACGAAGCCGCCGCGCCCTTTGGACCTGACCGGCTTCTATATTCCCGAGGAAGCCTTGGTCTTTTGGAACCGCCGCGAGGAGATTCAGGCGGTGCTCTCCCGCATCACGCAGTTGAAAAGCGACATCAAGGCGCAGCATGACGCGGGCGACCTGATGTACGCCCGCGTCGGAAATGCCACGATTGAATTTCTCGACCGGGCTTTCTCCTACTTTTCGGACGCCAAGCCGTTCGCCGTGTGTTCTCAGTGCGAAGGCTCGCCATCCTTTCAGCCGAAGGGCTGCAACATGTGCGGCAACACGGGCATGATTTCCAAGCACCGATGGGACAAGGCCACCCGCCCGGAGGTCAAGTCCCTCCGCGCCAAGCGCATGGAGGCCGAAAAGTGAGCTTTGTTCTACGCGATTATCAGCAGGCCGCGCATGATGCCGTTTTCGAGCATTGGAAGCAGCACCAGACGACGCTCGTAGTTATGCCTACAGGCACCGGCAAAACCTTGACTTTTGCCCAAATCATCAAAACCGCACATCCCAAGCGGGCGATGGTGCTGGCGCACCGAAACGAGTTGATCATCCAGGCCCGCGACAAAATCGAGTCAATGACTGGCCTCGGTGTCGAAATAGAAAAGGCCGATCTTGTTGCCTCCGCGAATCTCTTTTCGCGCTGTCCTGTGGTCGTTTCCTCCATTCAAACCCAGATTTCAGGGCCAACCGACCACCGGCGCTATCTGCGATTTAACCCCGACGATTTCGGCGTGTTGATCGTGGATGAGAGCCACCACGCAACGAGTCCGAGTTGGAGGGAGGTCGTCGCGCATTACCGAAAGAATCCCGAGTTGCGGGTTGCTGGTTTCACCGCCACGCCGGACCGGGGAGATCAAGAGGCGCTTGGCCAGGTCTTTGAAAGTGTGGCATTCAACTACGGCATTCTGGACGCGATTAAAGACGGCTGGCTGGTCGACATCACGCAGCAATTCGTCAACGTCTCCGGCTTGGACTTTTCGGAAGTGCGCACGACCGCGGGCGATTTGAACGAGGGCGACTTGTGCAAGGTTATGGAGACTGAGGAAAACATTCAGGGCATTTGCCAACCAACGCTTGAGGCAGTGTATGGGCTTGCGCCAAAGACGCTTAACGGCGTTCCAGTCCCCGAGTGGAGAACCTATCTGGAATTGCTTGGCAAGGTGCCTCGCCGCACGATTGTTTTTACCGTCTCGGTGGCGCAAGCGGAAATGTGCGCGAATGTTTTTGGACGGGCCATGAAGGGCGTCGAGTGGGTCTGCGGAAAGACGCCAGCGGAGGAGCGCAACAACATCGTGCATCGTTTCTGGACTGGCGAAACGGCGGTCGTTTCAAATTGTGGCATATTCCTCGAGGGCTTCGACAATCCGGCGGTTGAGTTGATCTCGATGGCCCGGCCAACCAAATCGCGGGCGCTGTATGCGCAATGCGTGGGCCGGTCCCTGCGCCCACTGCCTGGGATTGTCGATCCACTTCCATTGCCGGAGGCCCGCCGCAACGCGATAACTGCAAGCCCCAAACCCTTCGCCCGCATTCTGGACTTTGTTGGCAATAGCGGTCGCCACAAGCTCATTTCCTGCGCTGACATCCTGGGCGGCCATGTCAGCCAGGAAGCCGCGGAGCGCGCGAAGAAAAAAGCGATGGCGGAAGGCACGGCCAAAAAAATTCTCGTCACCATGACGAATGAGGAGCTTGAGATCGCGCGCGAGAAAAAAGAGCGCGAGGCCGCCGACGAACGCCGGAAGCGGGCGCACTTACTGGCCCGTTCAAAGTTCTCCGTCCAGGACCGATCTGCGTTCGACCCGTCCGACATTTCATCAGAGACCCGCCTGCCTCGATCAAAGGACGGGTACATGTTCAGCGAAGCTCAGGTAAACGTCTTGCGCCGCGCCGGCTACGATCCATCCCGCTTTGCCTACCGCCAGGGACAGGCCATCATCGGCAAGATTCTCGAAAAGCCAACAGAGGCCCAGATCAAAGTCATCGTTCGAGCCGGAGGCCAGGTCAATGGGATGAACCGGAAGCAGTGCTCGAAACTGATCGATGCCATCAAGGCGAACGGATGGAAGATGTCGCCGCCGGAAGGCACAAATCAACCGCAATGAACCCGGCATCGATCTTCTGTAAACCGTAATTCGCTGTCAAGCAAATTCGCTATGTCCGACTGGGTGAGAGTTTCAAAACGCGAGCCTTGCCGCGTCTGCGGCCACGATTCGTTCTGCAGTTGGAACGACCGCATCGGGCTCATTTTGTGCATGAGGATCGAGTCGCCGCGCCCGTCGAAAAACGCGATGGGCGGCTGGCTGCATCCGCTCGGCGAGAGGCGAGCGCCCGTCAGGGAGCGCAAGCCGGAGCCAGAACCACCGGCCATTGACGCCGCCGCCATCATGCGTCGCCTCTGGCATGAGACGACTAACGCTATGCGGGCCGAGCTTGCGAAGCGCCTCGGTGTCACCGCGCTTGCCCTGCACGATCTCGGGGCCTCGTGGTGCAAGGCTTCGCACGCTTGGGCCTTCCCCATGTTCAACGGGCTGCGGCAGGTAGTCGGCATCCGGCTCAGGAACGAGGCTGGCGACAAGTGGGCCGTCAAAGGCTCGCACCAGGGCATCTTCTGGCCGGCCAGGGAACCGAATTGCACGGTCTATCTCGTCGAGGGTCCGACCGACTGCGCCGCCGCGCTTTCGCTCGACCTGTTCGCCCTGGGCCGCCCGTGCTGCCAGGGCTGCGTGGTGCCAGTGCAGGTGGCGATCAACCGCCTGGGCGCAAAGCGTGCCGTGCTGATTGCCGACAACGATGGGCCAGGGATCAACGGAGCCGCCAAGCTGGCCGACGAACTGCAAGTGCCGTGCGCCCGCCTGCTGCTGCCCACCAAAGACCTGCGCCAGTTCTTGAACCTGGGCGGGACCGCCGCCTTCATCGAATCACAACTCCACCTTGCCGTCTGGCAGCAACCAAGACAATCCCATGACTGACGATCCCCGCCGTACTGAGTTCGCACTCACCTACTCCGAAATCGCGCCGGCCCACCTGGCCGCCGGCTTGACTTACGCCCAGATGGCCGCCATCGAGAAATTGGCCTGGGAAATGTGGAAGGCCGCCCGCCCGCTTCCCGCCTGCCCGCCCGAGCGGCAAGCGCATTGCCCCGCGTTGCACAACTCGATTCCGCCCGCGGGCTTCCCCCCGCGCGGCGAATCGCCATTCGTGCCGCCATAAAAAAACGCCCGGCAGTCTCCCGCCGGGCGTCGATACCTTGTGCGTCTCGCTATTCTCTTTCGACATCACCCCCTTTCGATGTCAGGCCCGCTTCCGCTTCCGCCAGTTCGAGGGCATCAGCGCCAAAGCCGGACGCGATCAGATAGCCGATCAGCGCCGAAGCCTCCAGGCGGTCAAACGCGAAGCCGGTGAGGCTGTCCGCCCGCTCAACCGCGCGGTTGAACCGCATGACCTCCGGCCAGACTTTCAAACCGGGGATTTTCACGCGCCCTCCTTCCCCGCCAAAGCTTGCTTGCAGAGCCGCCAAACGCTGCGCGTCAACGGTTCTGTCGTGCCAAACTCTATGACATAGCCAAGCGCCGCCCGTAGCCGCTCGTTCTCGGCCTGCAGGCGGTCGCGACTGTTCTCAATTTCTTCCATTTCGACTGACTTTTTTCTCATTTTTTCCTTTCCCCCGCTGTCGCGGGTTTTGTTTCCCGGCTGTTCGCCGCCGGGTCGCGCTTCAGTCTCTCACAACCAATTCCCTGATTTCAATCCCCGACGACCGCTCCATGCAGGTTAAACCGCACGCATTAAGGTCCCCGCTCAGCCCGGTGCAGTTCCCGGTCAGGCCGGTGCAGTCCCCGCGCAGGCCGGAGCAGTCACCGGTCAGCCCGGTGCAGTTCCCGCTCAGGTTGGTGCAGTCCCCGATCAGCCTGGTGCAGTTCCCGGTCAGATCGGAGCAGTTCCCGCTCAGCCAGGTGCAGTTCCCGGTCAGGCCGGTGCAGTCACCGATCAGCCAGGTGCAGTTCCCGCTCAGCCCGGTGCACTCCCCGCGCAGGTTGGTGCAGTCCCCGCGCAGATCGGTGCAGTCCCCGTTCAGCCTGGTGCAGTTCCCGATCAGGTTGGAGCATTCCCCGCGCAGGCCGGAGCAGTCCCCCCTCAGCGCGGTGCAGTCCCCGATCAGATCGGAGCAGTCCCCGGTCAGCGCGGTGCAGTCCCCGGTCAGGCCGGGGTGCTGACCTATCAACTGTCGCTTAATTCTCGCTAAATTTCTCTTCATTTTGACCTTTCCCCCGCTCGCGCGGGATTTTCCCGGCCGTCATGCGCCGCCGGGGTCGCGCAACTCACTTGCACTGTTGAAGGAGCATGTGGGGGGTAATTGCTTTCCCCTGCCGGACCGAGTAGAACTTACTCAGTTCATCCAAGTCCGCGTCTGACAGCCGACGCTCCTCGTTGTCTAAGAAAATCCGCCGGCCTGAGTAAACTTTTCTGTTCCACCGCCGGCCTTTCAGCCAGGGGGGACATAGTGCCGCCGCCTCGGCCATCCGTTTCTCGCGGGCTGCTTTCTCCTCAGCAGCCGCGGCCTCCGAGGCCAGCGCAGCGGCCAGCGCAGCGACCCGCGCACGGAACTGCTCACCGAGTCCCAGCGCGGTCGCGACCTCCTCCGTACAGTGGGGAGATTCCAACATCACATGCCGGAGGATTTCGGCCTCTGACGCGTTCGGTTGTCGTGCGTTCAGGATCGTAAACACCGGGTCCGTTACTTCCCGGCCTTTGAGGGTCCCGATGGTGTCGATCCACCACTTCGCATCGCTCTGGTCGCACAACCAGCCGATGGTGGCTTTCATGCTCCATTCGACCACCAGACTCGGTTCGGGAGCCTGTTTGATGCGGTCCAAAGTGGTTGTGAAGCTCACGAGTGTCTGTCGCCGGATGCTCTCGCCCCAGAGAATTTGCTTTTCGGTCCCCACGAGCGGGACCATGCCGGCCGCTTTGTTTGCTTCCGCAGCCTCGCGGTTTTGGGCTGCGCGACTCTCCTCCTCAGCCCTGCGTTTGCACTCCAAGCAGGGGATAGACCCCAGCCACTCGATCTTTGAGTCCCGCCCGCCGAACCCGGACTCCTTTCCCAAAAGCTGGTGTTCCACTTCGTGACCGCACGAGTGGGTTATGGTGTAATGTGCCATTTTTGCCTTTCCCCCGCTCTCGCGGGATTTTCCCGGCTGTCATGCGCCGCCGGGTCGCGCTGCCCCTGGACGTTCTGCCCAGGGGCCGGGTCCGCTCCCGGCTAAGGGAGCGGAACCGGAATCAGTAACCGAGCCTGCCCGGCTAGACCAGTCGGGCATACCGACGAAAGACGGACTCGTCTTCGTCGAGCCGTCTGCCGGCCGCACGATACTGCTTCGCCCCCTCCGCGTCCCCTGCCGCCTCCCGCCCCGCCGCGTACCGAAACTCGGCTTCTGCCGAGTCGCGGAGCTTGTCCGCGACGCGCCGCAGATTGTGGGCCAGAGGCCCATTCTCCGGCCTAAATATCGAATAAAACATTTTTTGCCTTTCCCCCGCTCGCGCGGGATTTTTTCCCCGGCTGTTCGCGCCGCCGGGTTCGCGCAACCCCTGGACTCGCCAGGGGCCGGGTCCGCTCCCGGCTAAGGGAGCGGAACCGGAAACTTCACGCAGTCACCGCGCTGGGGCTGGTGCTGGCCATCTCACGCAATGCAGCCTCAGCAAACAGAGACCGGGTGGCAATGTGCTGCAGCGCAAGATGCTGCCGCTGTGATACCCATTCGGCGTGCGCATTTGGGGACGCAGATGAAAAAATCTGCGTAAATTCCCCGTCACCAAAAACCCGAACGTAACCACGGTAAAAACCGTGAGACGCGATACCGCTGAACTCCACAGACCCCAACTCATTAGTCGGCGTGGTGTTAAGTTCGTGAGTCGACGGCCCGGCGGGAAGCTGTTCGTTTGGGTAAGAGGAATGTATCATAGGTTTTGTCGTCGTTCTTCTCTCAATCATACCTTACGAAAACTCGGCAACCACTTTGCCAAACTCGATTTTGATCGTCTCTCCGTCCACAAAGTTCTTGCCCTCGAAAACGGCAAACGGGAAACCCCCATCCGTTTTCCAGCGGCAGACTAGTACGGCTTCTTTTCGCGGCCGCCAGAAGAACCGATCTGCCGTGCAAACGGCAACACTCCCCGCGCCGGCCTCAACGGCGGAATATTCCCCAGTTGCGGATGCTATCGACCTTTCGCCAGACGCGGCGGCGCTCGAACTTTCGCCAGACGCGGCGGCGCTCGACCTGTAGCCAGACGTGGCGGCGCTCGAACTGTAGCCAGACGTGGCGGCGCTCGAACTGTAGCCAGACGTGGCGGCGCTCGAACTTCCGCCAGACGTGGCGGCGCTCGAACTGTAGCCAGACGTGGCGGCGCTCGACTTGTCGCCAGACGCGGCGGCGCTCGAACTGTTGCCGGACGTGGCGGCGCTCGACTTGTCGCCAGACGCGGCGGCGCTCGAACTGTTGCCGGACGTGGCGGCGCTCGACTTGTCGCCAGACGCGGCGGCGCTCGAACTGTAGCCAGACGTGGCGGCGCTCGAACTTCCGCCAGACGTGGCGGCGCTCGAACTGTAGCCAGACGTGGCGGCGCTCGAACTGTAGCCAGACGTGGCGGCGCTCGAACTGTAGCCAGACGTGGCGGCGCTCGAACTGTTGCCGGACGTGGCGGCGCTCGAACTGTTGCCCACAATCCACGCGATCCGGCCTTGCATCGTGTAATACATCGCCCCCGCCTGATTGCCGACGTACTCAATCCGAACACATTCATTCGCATTTTTTTCATCGGGAACAGCCTTGCATTTGCAGCCTTCGATGTTTGGGATCACGTTGCGGGGGAAGGCAGAGAAAACGATCCATGTATCCAGGGCATTTGGCTCTTTGCCGTCACCAACGGCCATGCCCCATGGCCAGCCGAATAATCCGCCACTCGCGCATTTTTGATCGCGCGCGAAGTTCAGCGGTCTAACGGTCATGCCAACCGTCAACGGCCATTGAAAACCACCGCGCGTTTTGCCGTCCGGCGGAACACACTTGACGATCATGACGCGGTCGCCGGTGTGGGTCCACTGGGCGATGTCGGGCACTCCCATTTGCAACCGCAACCGCTCGACCTCGGCCACCAGGCGGTCGCGACTGTTCTCAATTTCTTCCATTTCGACTGACTTTTTTCTCATTTTTTCCTTTCCCCCGCTTGCGCGGGATTTTTTCCCCGGCTGTTCGCGCCGCCGGGTCGCGCAACCCCTGGACTCGCCAGGGGCCGGGTCCGCTCCCGGCTAAGGGAGCGGAACCGGATTGTCAACCTCGGGGGAAGTGTTTCCGCGCCGACAACACCATCGAGCGGAGATACCCGCTCGTGATACCTAGCTGCTCCCGTGCAGCCAGAGTGTTTCCGCGCCGCGATACCAGTGTCGCCACTGCGTGTTTGACCGCCCCCCAGCCCTTCCCAGCTTGGGCAAGCCGGGTCAAGTTTATCCCGCTAATCATTTCACGTGTTCTCATATTTATTCTCCGGTCTGCACCGCAAACCACGCCTGTTCCATCGCCTCATCACCTGTCGCCGATGCGATGGTGAGCTTTGCGGCCTTCTTCGCGGCTTTCTGCTGCGAAGTCATTTCGGCCCAGTGATACCACTGACCGTTGAGACAAAAATTGTCATTGTCGTTTGGTTCAGGGAACATAACTTTCTCCCGGCTGTTCGCGCCGCCGGGTTCGCGCTAAACGTTTTCATTTTTTTTTCTCCAATTCGCTGCTGTCCGCCGGTCCCACCATAGGACCGCCCGCCCCCCGCGACGTGGACGCCGCAACGATGGGGGGCTACACCACTACTCCGCCGCTCGCCGGCTCCGCTGATCTTTCGACCATCCGTTGCGGTGCTGCGCACACGACGTTTCGCTGTCAGATGTCCGTTCGCCGGGCCGCCCGGCCTGGAACATGCCCAGGTCCGGCTGGCCAGGGGAGTGCAATTCCCCATCGGCTCAGGTAATGTGAGCTTTATCGGGTCCGCTCAGTCCCGCCCAGGCCGCGAGCCTGGGTGAGCATTCTGGCCGCTCAAGCCTCCCGTGATCCGGCACCGGGACTACGTGCCGCCGGCGGTGTCCTGCCCACCGGCCCCTGTCACCCACACTGTTCGCAACTCCCGTGCCAACCGACCACCCATTTCGCAGCCTCTTCCCCCAATTAAACCATGTGCAAATTCTGCACAAATCCACCCCAAAACAGCCACCCTGACCCCATTCCACCGAGCGAAATAACTCTGTCCCGTTTCGAGACACCCCAATTCCAAAAATTGGACAGTCCGCTGAACCCTAAAAAATCACGCACCATTCAACGCGCAGCGCGTCCAAATCCCCAAAATGGGTCAACATAGCCAACCGCACCCCCGACGCCACCCAGACCCCTTTCCGCTCCAAATTCCCCCTGCGCAAAATCAAGACACTTTTCGAGCAAAAACAGGACACACGCGCAATTTCGAGACTGTCTCATTCGTTCACACCAAAACACCTTGACTTTATCGTTCACGGGACACTTTTTCAGCCGATTGTCTTGTTTTGAGACTGCAATCTTTGCGCACTCGTTTTGATGCCCGGGCCCGCAACCGGGGCTTTTTTGTTGCCAGCCGGCCCCACGTCGAGCACATTACCAGCATGGATACCGCAGCCGTGCTCGAATCACCGCCCCAACTCCCACCACCGTTGCCCGGTGGGTTACTCTCCGTCGAGCGTGCCCGAGCTATCCGTGCCCTGCCGCGTCGTGCAAAAACTACCCCGTTACCAGAACTGTCACCACCCGTCCCAGCACTCGACCCCTGGATTACCCTCAAACTCGCGCAGGTGCGTGCGCGCGTTGATTCAGTGTCCGACGCTCTGGAGCGCGCCCTGGCCCCGCGCCAGCCGTGCGCAAACTGCGGTCAGGTCGCACACCCCGACGCCCTGGAAATCGAGCGATTCAGCCGTGCCCTGGCCAACCTGGCCGAGGTCGAGCAAACTCTCGCTGGTCGACCGAAGCCTGGGAGCTACCGCCCGGAGCCGACCCGCAAGCGGAGAGAGACGGGGCTGGAACTATAAGTTTGGGTAATTAAATATAACACACGATCTGCGAACCTGGGACATGATGTCCCTAAAGCTGGAGCCCGTCGTGTAAGCTGGACTCATGGTCGCCCAGGTCCAGGCCGGCGCCGGTCCCGACGGCCAGGGGGGGTGGGGGGGGGGGGTAAAGCATTCTTTTTTGCCGGGCCGAGCCCCAGGCCCCCCCCCACGGAGCCCCTTTTCGAGGCGTTTATCCGATAACGGGGTTTCTCACTA
>Ga0181527_1005284_pt1 | contig 10771 bp, 9 predicted proteins | sample PEATcosm2014_Bin_30_FD_119762 | JGI IMG/M metagenome (GOLD analysis project Ga0181527, IMG submission 119762) | Peatland microbial communities from MTU Mesocosm Facility, Houghton, MI, USA - PEATcosm2014_Bin06_60_metaG | ecosystem: Environmental > Terrestrial > Soil > Wetlands > Peat | place...
AGAAACATCCGGCAGCGCATTCTACGCCATGTGGCGCATGGCGATGAGGGGGTCGGGCCCGTGCGTGTATCTGGGCGTGATGGTCAGGCTTGGTCTCCACCGCCCCGAGCTACGGATGGACGAGGGCGAGCGTCCCACCCCCTCTGCCGCTGCAGGCGGAGCGGGAATCTCTAGCCCGGGAGTTAGGGCGGGAAGGTAAATCACGGATCCTGAGGGTTCGTGCCGGGGGAGGGAACCGAACCCTCACGGGCGAACCCCGCGGGATTTTGAGTTCCCCAGGTCAGCATCTGAATGGCTACACTTGATGACACATCACAGAATCAACAGCTTCTGCGAAGGAGGGGCATCGTCGATAACGGATTGCTACGGATGACGTCGGATGGTTTTGACACAGTTTTGGCACAGGGAGCACCGATGTCGCCCAATCCGACTGCCTCAGGTTCTCTCCTACCATTCGCAGTCTGAATGGTCCAAGGGGGAGGTGCCGAATACGGTGCCGTGACTCTTCCGCGACAATTTCCTTCGGAGCCGGGTATACATGCCCCTCTTCAGGGGAGTGTGAGGTGACAGGAAGTCCGGACGGATATTCTGCGCACCCCAGTTCAGCGATCGAGGAGCAGGGACTGGGGTCAGGCGCGAGCGAAGGGGGGTCATCGGTCGGAAGCTGGCACTGGAGGTGAATACTCTCTTCCACCTTGCTGGATTCCAGCTGCGGATCAGTCTCACGATTGACGCGCCTACACCCCCCTTACGAGCTCAGTGGGGGACAGCTGCCTCGCTCCTCTGCGTGCCCCGCCGCATGAGCAAGACCAGGGGAATCACCAACAAGAAGAGCAGGCCCATCAGTCGGAATACCTCGATGAAGCTCAGGAGCAATGCCTGTTGCTGAACTATGGCGTAGAGCTCGGCCTGTGCCTGCCGGGTGGCCGTGGTCCAATCGGCGCCGGCGTGCTGGAACAGCTGACGCGCCTGGTCCAGGAGCTGCTGGACCCGCGGCCGCTCGGGGGTCACGTGGGCGACGAGGATGTTCTGGTGGAACTGCGACCGGCGGGCCAGCCAGGTCGTCACAAATGAGACGCCCATGCTGGAGCCGATGTTGCGCATGACGCTGTACAGGCCGGTGGCGTAGCCGGTCTCGGCCTTCGGAATGGGAGCCATCGTCAAGGTGGTCAGGGGGACAAACACGAACGCCATGCCCATGCCCTGGTTGATCTGGTGCCCGAGGATGTCCCAAGTGCCGGAATCGAGGGTCAGGTGCGAGTAGCCGAAGAAGGCCAAGCTCGTCACGAAGAATCCCGCGGCCACCATCCACCGGCCGTCCCACCCCTTGCCCAGGAGGTAGCCAACCAGCGGTAAGCAGAGGGCGGTGCCGATGCCCCGCGGGCTCGTCCAGATGCCCGCGATGACTGACGGCCACCCCAGCAGCGTCTGCATGAAGAGGGGTAGCAGCACGAGGCTCCCGTACAGGACGAATCCCTGGACCGTGACCAACCCGATGCCGGCCGCGAACGTGCGGATCGTCAGCAGCCGGAAATGCACGATGGGTTCCGGGACGTAGAGCTCCCAGATCACGAAGGCCGGCAGCATGACCGCCGCAGTGATGGCCAGGGTCACAATGAAGTTCGACCCGAACCAGTCCTCCTCCTGGCCCTTGTCGAGCATGATCTGCAGGGCGCCGATCCCGATCGCGAGCATGCCTAGCCCCCAGAGATCCACGCGGGCGGCCGGGCGCTGGATGTAGGCAGGATCGGATAGGAAGAGGAAGATCATGATGAGACTGACGATCCCAGTGGGGAGGTTGATGTAGAACACCCAGCGCCAGGAATAGGTGTCGGTGATCCACCCCCCCAAGGTCGGGCCGAGGATGGGGGCGGCCATGATCCCGAAGGCCCAAAGGGCCATCGCCTTCCCCCGCTCCTCGACGGGGAATTCTTCCAGCATGACGGCCTGGGACAGCGGTTGCAGCCCGCCGCCCGTGGTCCCCTGTAATACGCGGAAGAAGATCAAAAGCGGCAGATTGGGGGCCATGCCGCAGAGCGCGCTGGAGACCGTGAACCCCGTAACCACAGTCATCAGGAGTCGCTTGCGCCCGAAGTAATTTGCCAGCCAGCCCGAGATGGGCAGGACGACCGCGTTGGCCACGAGGTACGAGGTCAACACCCACGTGGCCTCGTCCACCGAGGCGGAGAGGCTGCCGGCGATGTGCGGCAGGCTGACGTTCACCACGGTGGTGTCGAGCACCTCCATGGTGGCGCTGATCATGACGGCAATGGCGATGGGCCAGGGGTTCCTGCGCGGACGGCTCCTGGCAACGGAGTCCATGGGTTAGGGGCACCGTCTCGAGGATTTGCGGACGACAGGCAACGATTTGAACGATACTCCCGGCCTCCTCGGGCTGTCAAGAGGATCTACAGCCAGACAGCCTGCCCGCAGGGCTGCTCGGACGCACCTACTTCAGGCGGGAAAACACCCTGCGATCCTGGATTCAAACCCGTTGCAGGAGAGGATGCAGACCTGAACGGAGTTCTTGAGGACGACACCCGTTGCGCCTCGGCGTCCCCGCTCACTTCCGCTCAGCCCGAATTCCACGCAGCAGATTGCACGCGTCACAGAGAGTCACGGGTTGCCCTTCCAGCTCGCGGCAACGGCCCCCGTTACAGCCGCAGTCCTCGCAGGTGCGGGTCGAGAGGCGCTCGATCGCCTGGAGCTGGGCCTGGTACTCCGGCGGCGGCGGGGAGGTGCGGAAATGGAGGCCGCCGCCACGTCGCCCCACTCCCAGGATCCCGCAGGTCTCCGGCTTCTGGCGATAGAGGCGCTCGATCAAGAAGCGCCACCCGACCGGCACGGTGGCGATAGCCTCCTCTCGGGTCATCGCAGCCCTCCTCGCGCGAGGATCAGAACGGGGCAGCCCTCTGGGGCAGTATACGTCCGGTGACCGCCTGGTGCCAGGGGGACTGCCCGTCGGGGCCCTTTCTCCTGCTCCGGCTGGAGGAAAGGAACCATGTCTCCATTATGGGTCCGGGGGAGCGGTCCCCTAATGGAACAGTGGATCACCTCTCCCGCCGGCCGACGTTGGCGAATCACGGTCACCGCAGCCGTGTAGCTCATGGAGAGCGTGCATCAGCACCCGGGATCCGGGCTCGATGCCGGCCGGTATGCGAATTGGCGGAGAAGGGTCAGAGGAGCGACTCCCAGCGACGCGGATGCCGATGGAGCGCACCATCCGATCCGTCACCGGCAGGCATTGGAAGGTGATTGGCATTGGTTGAGGTGCCGGGGGATGGACCACCAATTGAGCAAAACGGCCACTTGGGGGCCATTCTTCAACGCGGGTTCGAATCCCCAGGGGGATTCGCCCACTGGTGGCAGCGGCTCTCGGCTTCCTGATCAGCGGGGAGGCGTGGCAAATCCGCAGGTGTCACTCGAACTAGCATAATCGTCTCCCCGCTGAAGTGCATGATGGTCCGATCTCGAAGTTCACAAGAACTCTCCTCTATCGTTACAGTCCTCCACCTTTCTCGCTGGCCTTGACGCCCCCAGTCCGCCCGTGTTAGGGTCCTCGCCAACGTCGGACTCCCGTTGGTGGTGAGCGTGCCGCGGAGCGCGGTGGTGTAATCCTCAATCGAACGCAATCCCAATCCCACGGAGGGCCCCATGCCGAAGAAGCCGACCCCGGCCGATGCCAACTTGATCCTCAAGCTCTACGATCTGCGCCGCGAGGCGGAAATCCGCAAAGCGCGCAACTGGTGGCTTGTCGATTTCTGGCCCGAAACCGCCGACGGTGTCCTGAAGGTCGCCCAGGCCATGGGCACACAGGAGAACGCCTGGCTCCGGCAGGTGGTGGGCTACTGGGAGCTGGCCGCCTCCCTGGTGATCCACGGCACCGTGAACGACACGCTCTTCCTGGAGCCGGCCTTCAGCGGCGAGATGTTCCTCATCTTCGCGAAGCTCCATCCCTTTTTGAAGGAGGTGCGCGAGAAGATGCAGAACCCGCGGCTGCTGGCGAACGTCGAGACCGTCATCATGAAGTCGAAGGCCAGCCAGGAGAGGCTGAAGCTTGTCGAACAGCGCCTAGCCGCCCGGCGCAAGCAAATGAAGGAAGGCGGCCCGCGGGCATAGCCGCCTGCCGCGGCCGAGCGCCTCTTTTTCTTGCCCCCTCTGGCTCGGCTCGCCGTTTCCGAGTACGGCTGGGCCAGGGGGGCCGCCTGCGATGCGGCGGTTCTCAAGGCACTCGACGCGCAACCGGGTGACTATGGAAGGCTGCGGCTGGCATGCGGCCTGACACGCATGCCTCAGCATCTTCTCCCAAGAGATCGACTGCATTATGACCCGGGCCCCCATTCCTTCGGACAGGAGTCGGTTTGAACTAACATGCGGGTGGACCAATCAATGGGGCAGGCTACCCCCTCCGACCGGATGTCAGCGGGAGAGCGCTTTCGTATCGATAAGTTAGCTTTCAAGAGACGAGGTTTTTGCGGACGACAACGCCAGACGCCAGCAGATCAGCGGAGATACCTTTCATACCAACGAAAAACTTGCTTCCATCCCTCCACGGCTGCCTCTTGACGGTAGCTCGGCCGATCTACCGAGAAGAAACCGTGCCCGGCCTTGTCATACATGTGGAACTCATAGGTCTTTCCCCATCGTTTGAGCTCCGCCTCGATTCTTGCCACATCCTCTGGTGACGGACGCCGGTCCTCCCTCCCAAAAAGCCCGAGCAAGGGACACCGCAGGTCCTTGCTGTATTCGAGGGGGGCTACGGGTTGACGCGGGGTAAGTTCCGCGGGTGGCGCCACCACCCCCCCACCGTAGCAATCGATGGCCGCGTCAATCCCAGATAGCGTACACGCTGCCAAATACGCTTGCCGCCCACCGGAACAGTAGCCGATGATACCAACTTTGCCGTTGAGATACGGCAGGGTACGGAGATGGCTAATGGCGCCCTGCACATCCCCCATGGTGCGGTCATCTGGCATGCCCCCGGCGGCACGGACGCTGGCGCTATTTTCCTCGGCCGTGGCTTTGCCCTCACGGTAGTGCAGGTTCGGGGAGATGGCGACATAGCCGTGGTGGGCAAACTTGCGGGCAATCTCCTTGGTTGCCTCGTCCCAGCCGGGCATGTGGTGGATGACTACCACCCCCGGATAGGGACCAGAACCGATGGGACGGGCCAGGTACGCATCGATCAGGTCGTGCTGGTGGCCGCGAATGTTGACAGTCTCTGCCACCTGGCCTTCGTACGGCATAGCCTGTGTCTCCTCTCTTACAGGGTCACGTGTCTGTGGAGACAGGTCCTAGCGGCATACTCCTGTAGGGTGCACGCTACCACTGCGCAGCGGCCGTGTCAAAATGAATGTGGTGCACCGACGTCACGGAGCGCTACCGTCTTCTCAGGCACGCAGGCAGCACTGCTTATACTTGCGGCCACTGCCACACAGGCACGGATCATTGCGCCCCACTTTGGGACGTGCTTTGACGTCTGCAGCCTGGGTGAGCTGCATCAGCCGCTTCGGCGGCTGCCCGGCACGTCGGAGCGCTGCCAACTGCGCGACATACGGGCGGCAGTGGGTGAAGAAACGTTTATAGCCGACGCACAGGTAATTCAGCCCCGCTTCGCCGTCTGGGGTCCGGATGATGCGATCTTTGGGGCATCCCCCATTACACATGGCCCTGACCTCGCAGTCCAGGCAATACCGCGGTAACGTCTCTTTTTTAGCCTGACCAAAGGCGCGCTGAGCCGGACTTTCGAGCAATGCGATGAGTGGAGTCTGGCGGATGTTCCCCAAACGATGGTCGGGGGTGACGAAGTGATCACACGCATAGAAGTCCCCGTTATGTTCGATGACCGGGACATCCCCGCAGGTGCTTCGAAAGACGCACAGCGAGTGGTCTTGGCCCTGGGCCGGGCGCGCCGCTTCCTCGAAGATTTGCACGGTGATCCGTCCGATGTCCTGCCGCACCCACTCATCAAAGATCGTGCACAGAAAGGTGCCAAACGCCTCAGCCGGTACGGTGCGCGGGCTCACCTCGCCTTCCGCGGCGGGTTGGTGCTCGACAAGCGGGAGAAAGCTGAGGTATTGGGCTCGAATGTCCTTGAAAAAGCGGTACACCTGAAGAGGATAGTGCACATTCTGGGCATGCACGACGCAGAGAATATCGACAGGGATCCTGTGCTGTCGTAAGAGGCGATAGCCCTGTATCGCTTGCTTGTGGGTCGGCTTTCGCCTCTTGGTCACACGGTACGCGTCGTGCAGCGCCTGCGGCCCGTCGAGGCTGAGCCCGACGGCAAAGTGTTCTTTCGCCAAAAAGCGGCACCAATCGTCATCGAGCAAGACGCCATTCGTCTGGATGCCGTTCATGAGGCGTCGGTCAGGGGGCAGGTGCTTGCGCTGGAGTTCGACAATCCTCTGAAAATAGTCCAATCCGAGGAGGGTCGGTTCGCCGCCCTGCCAAAAGAAATTGATCGCTTGCCCAGGGGTAATGTCGATCTGCTGAACAATGTACTCCTCGAGCAGGTCCTCGGGCATCCGAAACGACGTGGTCTGTGGATAAAGCAATTCCTTTTGCCGGTAGTAACAATAGTGGCAGTCTAAATTACAGATCGCCCCTACGGGTTTGGCAAAGATCTGAAATTCGCGTGAAGCCTTGACCATGGTCTGTTCCCACTGATTGGTCCACCCTGAGGTTAGTGCCGAGCGGCCAACGCGCCCGGCCGCCTCGGGGCCTTGCGGCCGGCCGGCCCTAACAAGGCGAACGAAAGTCCCTCCGCCCAGTGCCCGCAATTGGTCCCGCTGGGGAGCCAACCGGTACTCGACCCGATACGGAAGAGCGGTCAGCAAGGGTCATTGAGTGATGACCCTCCCCGCGCCTTCGGTTCCGCCCTCCTCACGCCTGGTACGCCCCTCGGCGTGGCGGCGCGGGTGCCCTTCACGACACGGGTGTTGGGTCTACCCCGACAACGAGAAACGTGCCTTCCCCTCTTCCCAGTTCCTTTTGATTCTTCCGGTCTGCTCCAGATGCATGAGATGCGAGAGGGCCTCCCCGGTAGCAAACCATTTCTGGGAAACCGGGAAATCCTCCCAGCGGGCATAGTTGATGTTCCAGGTCATCCGCGACGCGACCTGATACGCGGTTTGTTCTTCGCTGGCGAGGAGAGTGATGACTTCCTGCAGCCGGACCCGATGGTGCTCCTTGAGCTCCCCGATCCTCCGCAGAGGATCCGGGATAAGATTCCGATGTCCCGGCAGGATCGTCCGGACGTCGTAAGCTGCGATTTTGTCCAGGCTCTCGAGAAAGGCTCCCAGCGGGTCGGCTCCACCGTCCCATCCGGAGATGTTGGGGGTAATGGTGTCGAGGATGTGATCTCCCGCAAAGAGGATCCTGGCCTCGGGCTCATAGAGGCACATGTGGCCGGGGGTGTGCCCCGGCGTCTCGACGCACCGAAAGGCGTACTGCCCGATGGGAAGGGGGTCCCCCTCCCGGCGAGCGGCGAACGCGGGGTGTCCCCTGAACAGATACCTCCGCCCTGGGTGCTGCTCCACGGCGGTGTCGGGATCCGGAAAGCCGTGGGCGCGCGCCGCTCCCGCCAGCTCGCCCCAGAGGTTCGGATTGCGGATAAGGGCCGCATCCCGCGGGTTGAGGAAGACCTGTGACGCCTCCGTCTTGAGCGCGGACACCAGCCCGATGTGATCCGAATGGCAGTGGGTGATGAAGAAATCGGTGCGGTTGAGGTCAATCGCCAGCGCGTTCAGAGACGCCCGCATGACCTCGAGGCATTCGGACCGGTTCATGCCGGTATCGATCACGAGCCACCGGTCGCCGCCCCGGACCACATAGGAGTTGATGGCCCGGAGAGGGTTCCGGGGGAGCGGGATTTCCATCCGGTAGATGTCAGCGAAGACTTCTGTCACCATTCCTGAACCCCCTGCATTGTGGCACCCATGGCCACCCACCTCACTTTCGGATCCGATGGCAGAGAAGGCACCGGAGTTACCGCGCTCCCGCAGAGTCTACCAAGAGGGCCATGCGATCGCAAGGGCGGCCTATGCGGATGCCGAGGCAGACCCCAGGACGAACAGGTCGTCATCTCCGGTCACTGGGGACTCCGCCTGGCCCGCGAACCGTCAGGTTTTCGTCGGTGCCAGTCCGTGCAATCTTCTCGTGGGGTGCCCTGTCCCGCTCCGATCCTCACGATCCCCTCCCTGGCTCGGAGTCGGCAAGGACGCACTCGCCCCCGGCTCGGCGACCTCGCGGGTTGCCCCCAAAGGAGACCCGCCCCTTCCATGCGCCTAGGCCTGGCAGACCTCGCCCAGCCACTTGTCCCCCATCTGGCAGGAGGCCGGCGGGTTGCCTGCGACTGGACGGGAACCAGCAGCCCGCCGTGGTGCATCTCACCCCGACCGCGCTCGAACGGCATCTCCAAGGGATGACCGAGAAACTCCGCAGTGGGGTGAACGGGAAGGTGCGGGAGGCGATCCAGCAGTCGGTGACCAGGATTCTGGTGGGCGTGGATGGGAGCCTGACGATCGAGGCGAAGCCGGGTGGGCTTCTGGGGGTGAACGGCACTATCGGTCAATCGGAAAGCCAGGAGGGATGGGCTCTCATTGAGCCGCGCACGCTTTCTTCCGGCGGGAGGGTGTGGAAACTCGTCACGGCACAGTGGGTGTCACATCCAGCGGGCCGCGAAGGCTCAGGAGCGAGGTCAGCCTACCTTTTCCCCCACAGACAAAGCCACTCAAAGCCGAACCTTGGCCCACCCTAGGCCGCCCAGTGGCACGCCGCAACGGCTGCCCAACGCGCCTGCGAGCCTCCCGTGCTCCCCTGCGCGTGGTTTTGCCTCGTGCAAGACCAATCCGCGTGGCTATCCCCCATGGCCACTCCACGAATTTGCAGCGTGCTGGCCACCACCTGAGACCACTAGGGGACATTGGCACGTCGCTGCCGCTCTCGAGTGCCCGAGCTCGGCTGGGTAGGCCGCTCGTGTGGCAGCAAGCCGGCCGGATGGCACCACTATGATGGGGCGCAGGTGGCCAGACGGGAGTGGTCTTGGAGTATGACGGCAGAAGGCAGGTTGGAGATGCGTTCAGGAATCCGCTTCGTGTCCAAGCCCGAATACGTGTTCAAGAAAGAACCTCGTTTCCCCATGAAGCTCCAAGAGCTTCCTGTCGTTCGATAGAGGAACTGAGATGTCTGTCGTAGATGTGGACGCGCCAGCGGAGAGGTTGATCCTCCGGGAGCTGCGGCTCCTCCTCGAATCCCGTCTGCGCTACCACCTCCGCTGCCTGCGGGAGGACGCCACGGACCCGGAGATGACCAGCCTGGAGCGGTTAGCCTTAATCCGCGATCGCGCACGACGGATGAGAGAGATCCGAGGGACACTCAGGGTCCGGCTGGTATCAGGACGAAAGCTCCCGTAAACTCGCGGCCTGCACTTCCCCTGGAACGGGATCCGGCGAAGATCCTCAATGAGGACAAGCTCCGGACGGCGATCCCCCTCGGGAATGCTCTTCCAAACCCGCAACCTTGTGTACCAGCCATTGGGCACTTCCGAATGCCCCGCAGGGCCAACTCGCACCAGTTCGGCGCTTCCGTTGCGAGTCGGGAAGGGACCGTGGCCAGGGTGGGATCGTCACCAAAACTCGGGCTTTGGCGGCGGACCGCAAAGGGCGGCAGCCTCAATCCGGATCGTCAGGCTCCCCGGCGCCGCCCGGGAAAAGAGGGGAGCCGTTGCATACTGGGCGGAATTGCTCTAGTCTCCTGCCCATGGGGGCATGCGGGGTGGGCCCGAGGCAGCGGGCGTCTCCGCAGCCCCTCGGAGAAGTCCGACAGTCGAGTCGCAAGACGCCACCACCGCTGGGCGAAGCCGTCACGGCCCGCACAACCGAGGAAAGGGGCGACCGGTGAGGAAGGTCAAGGGACTTCGGATGACGAGGATCAGGGTAGGCGCGGCGGCCGCGGTGCTGTTCGCCTGGGGGGCCCTCGCCGCGCAGCCCGCCATCGCGGATGATGTCCAGGAGGCGCACCACCTCGTCGCGAAGGCCCGCCTCACCTTTGAGAGCTTCATCGCGGACCCGGACTTGGGCGGGAACCTGCGGATGCTCGTCAACAAGGCCCGGGGGGTGCTCATCTACCCGCAGGTCCTCCGGGGCGCCTTCATCATCGGCCTCTCAGGCGGGAGCGGGGTGCTTTTGGCCCGGGATGTGGCCAGCGGCCAGTGGGGCGGCCCGGCCTTCTACACCCTCGGGGAGGCGAGCTTCGGGCTCCAGGCGGGCGGGGACGCCTCGGAAGTCGTCCTCGTGGCCCTGAGCGAGCGGGGGGTCTCGGCCCTGCTATCCACCAGCGCCAAGCTCGGCGCCAACGTCAGCATTGCGCTCGGGCCGGTCGGGGCAGGCTTGGAGGGGGCGACGGCCAACATCAGCGCAGACATCGTCAGCTACTCGCGCAACCAGGGCCTGTACGCCGGGCTCTCGCTCGAGGGGGCGGTGGTGGCAGTGCGGGAGGGCCTGAACACGGCCTACTACGGGAAACCCGTCACGCCGACCCAGATCCTGATCCGGCGGGAGGTCTCGACCCCCCAGGCCGCCGGGTTGATCGGGGCGGTTGCCAAGGTGGCAGGCGGAAGCTGACCGGCAGCGTCCGTCAAGACCCCACGCAAGGCGTTCCCCCTGGCCATGCGGAGATCCCCTCCCAGGTCTTGACGAGCCTCCTCGCGACCTGGCCGGAGGGCACCCAGGATCGATCACGATTACGCCGAAGGACCCGCAATCCCGCG
>Ga0181527_1005286_pt1 | contig 10770 bp, 5 predicted proteins | sample PEATcosm2014_Bin_30_FD_119762 | JGI IMG/M metagenome (GOLD analysis project Ga0181527, IMG submission 119762) | Peatland microbial communities from MTU Mesocosm Facility, Houghton, MI, USA - PEATcosm2014_Bin06_60_metaG | ecosystem: Environmental > Terrestrial > Soil > Wetlands > Peat | place...
ATCGCCTACGCAAAGTCGCAGATGGCCGCCGGCTCACCGCTGCCGCTCGGCGGAAAAATTTTCATCAGTGTCAGCGACGCGCACAAAAACGAAGTGGCGGACGTCGCCAGACAATTTTCCGATCTGGGTTTTGAACTGGTGGCCACCAGCGGCACGGCGACCGTTTTGGAAAAGGCGGGCCTGAAGGTGCAGCGCATTTTCAAGCTCGCCGAAGGCCGGCCGAACGCGATTGACCTGCTCAAGAACAAGGAAATTCACCTCGTCATCAACACACCCTCCGGCGCCACCCCCCTGGCCGACGGAGTGAAAATCCGCACCACCGCCGTTTACACCGGCACGCCGATCATGACGACGCTCAGCGGCGCCAAAGCCGCCGCCCGGGGCATCGCCGCGTTAAAAAAGAGCGGTTACGGCGTGCAGACGCTGCAGGAGTATCACTGAGTTGGAGTTCAAGCTTCAGCTTGTTTCTTTTCATACCCTGACCGGAGACAGGTTGAAGCCAGAACTTCAACTTTTTGGTTCTGCAACGTTTTCAGCAGGATGAGTGTTTACGCTCGCCCTCACCCCGGCCCTCTCCGCCGGGAGAGGGAGCGCATCATCACGTGACTGGATAACGTGAATTTCTCGATCTTTGTTGCTGTCACCGATTCTGTGTCATCGGCGATGAGACGTACGACAACCCAGCCTGTCACACTGCTCAAAATACGGTGGACGATTCTCTCTCTCTCCACGGGGGAGAAGGCCGGGGCGAGGGCGGATGTCATCACTGATCCACCCCCAAAAACCCATCAAGGAACCAACTTTTTTATCCCCAATCCGTTCCGGCGATGATAAAAACCGGCCTGTGAATTCAAATGCGACACCCTTGCTCCCGCTGTTGAAGCAATACTTCGGTTTCATCTCGTTCCGCCCGTTGCAGGAGGAAATCATCCGCGATTCGCTGGCCGGGAAGGATGTCTTCGCGCTGCTGCCCACCGGCGGCGGCAAATCGCTCTGTTTTCAACTGCCCGCGATGGCGCGGCCCGGTTTGACAGTCGTGGTGTCGCCATTGATTGCATTGATGAAAGACCAGGTGGACGCGATGCAGGCCGGCGGCATTCCGGCGACATTTCTCAACTCCTCGCTCGCCCAGAACGAGTCGCGGGCGCGGCTGCGCGGCCTGCACAACAGCGAGTTCCGCCTGCTCTACGTTGCGCCGGAGCGGCTGATGTTGTCGGGATTTCTTTCGGATTTGCAACGGTGGAACGTGCGTTTGCTGGCCGTGGACGAGGCGCATTGCATCAGCGAATGGGGACACGATTTCCGCCCGGAATACCGCCAGCTCGCGGAGTTGCGGAAGCTTTTTCCCGAAACCCCGATGCTGGCGCTCACCGCCACCGCCACCGAACGCGTGCGCGCCGACATCATCAAACTGCTCATGCTGCGCGAGCCGCGCTGCTATGTCGCCAGCTTCAACCGTCCAAACCTCACCTACCGCGTGCTAGCCAAAAACAAACCGTATGATCAAGTGTTGGAATTTGTCCGCGCACGACCGAAGGAAAGCGGCATTATTTATTGCCAGTCGCGCAAATCCGCCGAGAGCGTGGCGTTGCGTTTGAACGAGGACGGAGTAAAAGCCAAACCGTATCACGCCGGGCTGACACCGAAGGAACGCACCGCGCATCAGGAACTTTTTCTGCGTGACGACGTGCGCGTGATTTGCGCCACGATTGCGTTCGGCATGGGCATCAACAAGCCGAACGTGCGCTTCGTCCTGCACTACGATCTGCCGAAAAACATCGAGGGTTATTACCAGGAAACCGGCCGCGCGGGCCGCGATGGTCTGCCGGGTGATTGCGTGCTGCTCTTCAGCGCGGGCGACGTGATCAAGCAAACGCGGTTCATTGACGAAAAGCCGGACCCGAAGGAACAACAGATTGCGCGCGAACAATTGCAGAAAATGGTGCATTATGCGGAGTGCGCCGGTTGTCGTCGGCGCGAATTGCTGGCGTATTTTGGCGAGGAGTTCGGTGTCCCGCCTTCAGGCGGTCCGGCGGCCGTCACTGCCAAACCGCCTGAAGGCGGGACACCAAACGAGGTGAATTGCGGTGCCTGCGACAACTGTCTTTCGCCGCGCGAAACGTTCGATGGCACAATGGCCGCGCAAAAATTTCTCTCCTGCGTTTATCGCATCCGCGAGAAAACCCGGTTCGGCGTCGGTTTGAACCACGTCATCGAGGTCCTGACCGGCGCGGACACGGAGAAGGTTCGCAAGTGGAATCACGAGCAACTCTCGACCTACGGCATCGGCCGGGAACACAACCGGCCGGAGTGGGCGGCTATTGGCCGGCAGTTGATCCGGCTTGGCCATTTGCGGCAAACGTCCGGGAAATTCAGCGTGCTGGAGTTGACAAATGACGGGCTGGCCGCGCTCAAGCAACGCCGGAAAGTGACCCTCACCAAACCCGTGACTGCGCCTGAATCGAAAGCGCATCGCGCAGGTGAAATCGCGTGCGACGAGGTGTTGTTTGACCGGCTGCGCAAACTTCGCAGGCAATTGGCTGACGAGCGCAACGTGCCGGCTTACATTGTTTTCTCCGACGTGGCGCTGCGGCAGATGGCCCGTGATTATCCGGCGAGCGAGCGCGAGTTTGCGCGCATCAGCGGTGTGGGCGAAAAGAAACTGCGCGAGTTTGGCGATGTGTTTCTCGCCGAAATCGCCAACTATTTGCAGACCAATCCGCGCCAGATTTTCGCCGACGATTCGTTCGCCGCGCCCGCCCCGCCTGTCCGAAACAGCCTTGGGGATTCGGTGCGGGACACCATGCGCCGCTTCCGTTTCGGACAATCTGTCGAGCAAATTGCCGAGGAACGGAATTTGACCCTGGGCACAATCCACGGACACCTGACAGAGGCAATTGAACGCGGCGAGCCGGTTGAATTGAAACGCTTCTTCACGGACACGGAGCAACAGAAGATTGCGGCGGCGTTTGAAAAAAATGGCTTCGGCAACCTCACCGCCGTATTTGAATCGCTGGGCGGCGCCTGCGATTATGGCCGGCTCAGAATTTTCCGCGCGGCAGCGAACGCCACCAAAGAGTAGGACCGGCTTCCAGCCTGTCTCCATATTCACAAGTCAGAGACAGGCAAGATGCCTGTCCTACTTTTTCTCTCCCGGACTCGGCGGCGGATTGGTTTTTTCAAAGTTCAACGATGCCGAGTTGATGCAATAGCGCAAACCGGTCGGTTTCGGGCCGTCGTCGAAAAGGTGGCCGAGGTGGCTGCCGCAGTGCGCGCAAATCACTTCCGTGCGGTGCACGCCCAGACTGTCATCGTCGCGCAGAATGACTTTTTTCTCCGCGGCCAGATCATAAAAACTCGGCCAGCCGCAGCCGGAGTCGAACTTGGTGTCCGAAGTAAAAATGATTTCCCCGCAAGCCGCGCAGCGGTAAATCCCCGGTTCCCTGGTGTTCCAATACTTTCCGGTGAACGGCCGCTCCGTGTCGGCTTGACGCAGCACACGATATTGTTCCGGCGTCAATTCCTGGCGCCATTCCGCGTCGGTTTTGGTGACTGGAAATTTCATGGTTTGATTCGTGGTTGAGTTGGCGGTTGCAGGCCTGGCAGCGATGTTGTTCGTCGGCGAGGCATTGCAGCCAGCCGCCAGCATCAGCGCGCCGAGCGCGAACAAGTTAAACCTCACTTTCATGATTTGAAAAAACAGTGCTTCGTGTCCGGCAAGCTGTCAAACGGCGGTGGTGATTATGTTTGCGAGGTGCGTCATCCCTCCTGCTATTTGTCGGGACTGACTTCTTTGCGGCGGCGAAGGTCAGCGCGCCGGAGATTGTGGGGCGGGGGAGGCGCAGCCGATGGGGCCGACTGATAGCAATATTCTGGATTCCACAATCGGCCGCGCAGTGCGTTCTCGAAGCCTTGTGGCCACAGAGGCGATGCGCTGCCGGATGCCCCGACCCCCAAAGCCTTCAGAGTCGCGGGATCGAACAGTTTCTCGAAGAGCGGGAAAATCGATTCCTCCTCCCGACGAAAATGCTCGCGGGAAGCCTTAAGCCCCGCCCGCAGGAACCGCACCGCCTCGACGAACTCCTCAGCCAACGTGGCGTGTTGAAGGCACGCATCAATCTCCTCATGGTCCTGGTATAGCTGGTTCATCTCGCCCTTTTCAGCCAAGGCGTGGTCCAGTGCCGCATAGGCCAGGTTCTGTTCCACATCGGCATGGCGGGAGAGCACCCCTTCGACCAGCCGGCCGAGCAGCCGCACCTCGGCCACCGTCCGCACATCAGGCAGGAGGCGGTCAATCTCATCAAACACCTCGCAAAACACGGCGTGCTCGGTGGTTAGAAAATTCGTAATGATATTATTTGTGTTGATGGTCTTCATGTGAATAGTTTATCTCCACCAAGTGGAAAGCGCAAGGGGTGAAGTTGCGACTGTCGTGTCATTTGGGCGGGCGGCGGAGTCGGGGCCTGTTGACCGGCGACGGCGGCGCCTTGTCCGCATTATGAAACGCATGAATTATCGAAAGCTTTCTCCGCTGACGGACGCAACACGCGATACCGGTGCGTCCACGGATCAATCCGGCACACGGCGCGGTAATCGCAAAAATCGCACGGCGTCTCATGGCCTTTGCGATACGGATCCACCTGCGCCGCACCGGAAAAAATCGCCCGCCCCATTTCCTTCAACTGTGCCCCAACGCGGTCGAGCAATGCTTCAAATTCCGCGCGTGGCAATGCTTCCACCGAATTCGACCGCACGCCGCCAGCCTTGTTCAACTTGTAATTAAATTGATCCGCCGCGTTTGTGCGGTCGAGTCTGGATAACGCGCTTGCGTCAAAGCGTCCGGTGTGACGATACGCGCGTTTGCGAGCGCCATCCGCGTCCGCCAACGCTTCGTCGCGTGTGCCGCCGCTTTCATATTGCCCGCGCAGGTTCACGTAAAAAACCCCGGCGGGAACGATTCCCCGAACGAATTCGCGCTTTGAACTCCTGACCCGGGGCGCAGTTCCTGGGAGCGCCGGCGTCTCGCCGGCGAGTTCCGGGTTTCGGCTCCCGACTGGCCGGCGGGACGCCGGCGCTCCCAGGAGGTTCATGGGTAGGGCTGGGGCGATGGGATTTGATTTTGATACTATTAGACTCCTCACCCCGGCCTTCTCTTCCTCCGGGAAGGAGAGGGAGAAAAAGGCGGGCAGATTTAATCCCGCCCAAACTTCCGGCGGCCAGCTTCGGACTACCGCCAGATATGCCAGCAATTGCAATTGCACGCCGTGCTCGACCAGAATTTTGTCGAGTTTTCGCTGGCCGGATTTGTAATCCATCACCACGCATAACGCGCGGTCGCCGGTTTCACGGCACAAATCAATGCGGTCAATCCGGCCCCGGAGCGCGAGCTTGTGTCCTGCGCCCAAATCAATTTCCCACGCGGGCGCGCCGCCGGCGCCGAAACCAAATTCGAGTTCGGCCACCGCCGGGTCGAATTCATATTGCCCGCGCATCCAGGTCACGAGCGTTTCGACAAAATCCTGCAACGATTCAGCGAGCACGCGCGCGGTGAACCGGCTTCGCTCGTCGGTGCGCAACAAGCCGTCGCGGTAATTCGACGCGAGAACAGTGGCGATTTTACCCACGCGTTCACGGGCGTCCGGCGGCGCGATGTCGCGCCAGCGTTTGCCTTCGGCGCTCAATTGCTCGTGGAACATTTTCAACACCTCATGCTGAAAACTGCCCTGCTCGCGCGCATCCAGCTCAAAAACTTTCCGCTCCTCGGCGCGCAGGCCGGAATGAACGAAAAACCGGAACGGACATGCGGCAAACTCCTCCAGCCGGCTCACCGAGGAATGCAGGGTCGGGCCGAAAAGCTTTTCCGCGAGCGCGGGCGATAAACTTTCCGCCGAATCCGGCTCGCGCAAAGCGCGCAGATTTTTCATCAATTCAGCCAGAGCTGGAAGCGCGAGCAATTCATCCCAGTGTTTAACGGTTTCAACCGCAGGGTTTGCGGCCATAAGCTGCGACGGAGCGCCGGCCTCCGGCACGGCATGTTGCTGGCAATCATCCGTATCACGCCGTGCCGGAGGCCGGCGCTCCTGTTCCGACGACCAAACCGCCATCAAAGAAGGTGCGATTTCACTGACGTGTTCTGCATCGGCCAATTTGATTTCACCGCTGGATTCTTCGATGTCGAGTCCGGGAAAAATCCGGCGCAAGTGTGCGATAAATGGCGATGGATTCAACGTTTTGCCGTCTGCGTCGTGACGCGAAAAAGTCACTACGAGTTTTTCGCTGGCGCGCGTGCAGGCGATGTAGCCGAGATAACGCTCGCGCGCCAGGCGTTCGCGCAAATCGGGACCGGGCGCGCCGGCGCGTTGACTCATTTCGTCGCGGTCGGCGTCCGTCAAAATCGTTGGCGCGGCCGGCGCGGCGGGAAAAATCGTCTCGTTCACGCCGAGCACGAGCGCCAGTTTCAAATCGGGATTGCGGGCGCGGTCAATCGCGCCGATGAGCACTTGATCGAGCGCGGGCGGAATCACGCCGACGGTCAGGTTCGCGAGGCCGGCTTCCAAAATCGGCAGCCATTCGCGCAACGGCAGCGCCTCGTCCGAAAACGCGAGGGCGACGTTGTCGAGCCACGCATTCATTTGTTCCCAAACGGTCTGGTGGATTGACGAGTGACGAGTGACGAGTGACGATTTTCCCGGGTCGGCGAGGCTCCAGCGTTCCAAGGTTTGTTCGACTTTCATCTCTGACCAAAACTTGCGCAAGGCGTTGGTCAGTTGCCCGCCGTTCGGCTTGTTTTTCCAACGCGCGAGTTGCATGGCAAAATTTTGAAAGGGCGGCAAAATTATTTCGCGCAGCCGTTCGAGGGACTTGGACAATTCGGAGTTTTCCGCGATTTGAAGGGGTTCCCGCCATTTTGCGCCGTGCCAGCCACGGGCGAGTGCTTCATTTTCAAGCCGGTCAACTCCGCACGCGCGGAGCGGTGTTTCCGCTTCGTCCGCGAACGAAAAACCGGCCTTGAGCGCGGCAAACCAGTCATCGTGCGGCCAGTCGAACGTGACCGTGCGGAGCGAGCTGCGGGTCAGTTCAGCCAGGGGGTGATGCGCCACAGATTCCCGCCGGTCGAGAAAGAACGGAATCCCGCAGCGACGAAACACGCGCGCCAACGGCTTGTGATAGCCGTCGAGATTCCGCACGAGCACGGCGGCAGCGCGAAAACGTCCACCGTTGCGGACGAAGCGCCGGATTTCGCGCGCGGCGCGTGCTGCTTCGACGTCGGGGTTTGAACAAACTGCGATGCGGATAGAATGTAGCGCCGACGTCTCGTCGGCGCGGGTCTTTGCCGGCGGGATGCCTGCGCCGCTTTGCCAGCGCGCTTCCAGGCGTTGCAAAACCGGAGTGTCGGTAAAACGATTTTGCTTTCGGTCGCGTTTGAGCAGTTCGGTTTCAATGTTGCAGTCCGGCAAATTTGCGAGGCGCTGGCGGCACTGTTGAAAAGTTTTGCCGACGGGCGACCAGATGGAGAGCCATGAAGTTTCGGCTTCGGGTTCGTTTTCCAGGCAAAACGCCAGTGTCGCGCGACCACAAAACGGAACGACGGCGGCGAGCAAATCCAGTTCCTGCGGCGTCATTTCCGCGAAGCCGTCAAGCCACAGGCTTTGAAAGTCGAGGGGCGAGGGGCGCGAGTCGAAAGCAGAGCGCAGTGTTTCGGTGGCCACGTCAAGCAGGCGATTCGTGTCCTGCAATTCGTGTTCGGCGAGCCAGTGCGTGTAGGTGTCGAGCAGCAGCGCAAGGTCGTGGAGCTTGTCCTGAAGTTCGTGGCGCAGGTCGGGGCGCCGGGACAGCGAACGCAGTTTGGCGGGTGTGAATTGATGCTGTTGCAGTTCGCCGAGCAACTGGCTGAGTTGTTGGGCAAAACCAGGGCGGCGTGCGCTTTGGCGAAACAATTTCAATTCGCTTTCGTGCCGCATCAACAGCGCGCGCAAGACCATCACCCGGCCTTCCTCGGCGAGCAATCCCGATGGCATCGGGACGCCGCGCGCGTCCAGGACAAACCGCGCGAGCCGCTCGAACGAAAAAATGTTCAAGCGCGTGTAACCTGGCGGAGCGCCATCGGCGAGCAACTGGCGTTCGAGTTGAAACGTCGCCTGCTTGGGCGCGAGCAGAACCAGCGGCGGGCCTTCCGGCGATGCCGCCAAGGCGGCACGGATTTCCGCGAGACAGCGAAACGTCTTGCCGCTGCCGGCCGGACCGAGGAGAAAGCACACTTGCACGGACTTCTTTTCGCGCAAAGACGCCTAATCGCAAAGCAATTTATTGTCAAAAATTGGCAAAGGTTGGTTGGTCGGTGGCTGTATTTTTTGTTTCTTTTTGGAAAAGTCGTTTTATTATTCCTTCCCGTCGGGAAAATCCCGGTTGGTTGATAACGAGATAAAATCGAAAACCTATGCCACTGACACATACCAAAGAGCTGTTTGCAAAGGCGTTGAAGGGCAAATACGCGCTCGGCGCGTTCAACGTCAACAATATGGAGCTCATCCAGGCCATCGTTGAGGCCTGCGAAGAGGAAAAAGCACCGTTGATCCTCCAAATCTCCAAAGGCGCCCGCCAATATGCCAACCCGGTCTATCTCAAAAAACTCATCGAGGCGGCGGTCAGCCTGTCCAACGTCCCCATCGCCGTCCACTTGGATCACGGCGACACCTTCGAACTGTGCAAACAGTGCATTGATGAAGGTTTCACCAGCGTGATGATTGACGCCAGCCACGAGCCGTTCGACAAGAACGCCGAGATTTGCAAAAAAGTCGTGGATTATGCGCACAAATACAACTGTTCCGTTGAAGGCGAACTCGGCCACCTGGTCGGCGCGCAATTTGACGAAGGCGAGGAAGGCGGCGGCCATTCCACAAGCGGCCACTACACCAACCCGGAAGAGGCCGTCAAATTCGTCAAGGAATCCGGCGTGGACTCGCTCGCCGTCGCCATCGGCAACTCCCATGGCGCCTATAAATTCAAAGGCGAACAACACCTCGATCTCGAACGCCTCAAGGCCATTAAAAAGGCGCTCATGGACGCCAAGCTCGGCGACTACCCGCTGGTGCTCCACGGCGCTTCCAGCGTGCCGCAATATCTCGTGGCCGAGATCAACAAATACGGCGGCAAGATGCCCGATGCCCAGGGCGTGCCGGAAGCCGACATCGAAGTCGCGCGGCGCGTGGGTTGCACGAAGGTCAACATTGACACCGACCTGCGTCTGGCCATGACCGCCGGCATCCGCAAGGTATTCTCAGAAAATCCGAAGGAATTCGATCCGCGCAAATACCTCGGCCCGGCACGCGCCTGTGTCAAGGATTTGGTCCGGCACAAAGTCAAAGATGTTCTGTGCTGCGCCGGTCATGCCTTTGACTAAAACTCAGATTCGCCACGCCACCCCAAGCCGGCCGGCTTGGGGCTTTTTTGTTTTCAAAACCAGAAGCAACTCGAACGTAATTATGCCGCAAAGCCGCGCAAGATCACCGTCAGTGATTAACCGGCTGGTTTTTCAGAACAGCTTCCATGGCCAACCGGCCGTGGGATTTTTATTTTGTCATGACGACCGGCGGGCGGATTTGAACCCTCCGCCCGAAGGTGGGTCAAAAAAGCGGGCGGGTGCGGCGATCACACACGATTTAATATCACCCACACCCGCCACGCGCCCAGTTCTCATCGGGCAGGGCAAACCTAACCCATCGCGGCGGTCTGGCAAGTGATTTTGGGAAAATAATTTCCATCTTCAGTATTGGGTTCGTATCTTTTTTCAAACATCCTTACAACCGGTTCGGATCGCCCGAACCATCAACGATGCTGAAGAAACACAGGAAGCTGGAATTCGCATGGCTGTTGCTGTGCGTTGGTTCATTCATTTTTCCCGCGCGGGCGGGCGCGGCCGACCAGTCCGGGCTGCCGTTCATTGTGGATGTTTGGAGCACCAAGGAAGGGCTTCCGGAAAACGCCGTCATTTCCGTGATTCAAACCAGGGATGGTTATCTCTGGCTCGGCACGCTCAACGGCCTGGTGCGTTTTGATGGAAACCGTTTCACCGTTTTCAATCAAAACAACACGCCGGGTTTGAACAGCGACCGGATCGTTTATCTGTTTGAAGACAGTCACACGAATCTTTGGATCGGAACGGACACGGCGGGTGTGGCGTTGGTACGGGATGGGAAAGTCAAAAGTTTTGACATCGGGCGCGCCGGCCATGAAGGAAGAATTGTATATGCGTACGAAGATTCGACAGGTTGCGTCTGGTTCTACACGGCGGACGGACGCACCAGCCGGTATCAAGATGGTAAGATGAGTACCGATCCATCCCTGATTTCCACGGAACTGGTGTTTCGCGCCACAAAAATATTAGTACCCGGCCCATCAGGCAGTTTTTGGAACATGCAAAATGGCCGCGTGCAAAAGTGGGAGGGCAATCAAAGGGAACGCGACCTCGGAGTTTGTCCGTGGGGAATAAATACGATAGTTACCTCCGCTTGCGAGGACAGCAACGGCAACTTGATTGTCGGCACGCTGGGCGAGGGCGTTTTCTGGCTGGGCGCGGATGGAAACTGGCAGCACATCTCGACGGAGCAGGGGCTATCGTCGGCCTTTGTGCTTTCACTCTGCATGGACCGTGAAGGGAATCTGTGGGTGGGAACCGACGGCGAGGGTCTGGATCGAATCAAAAGGAAAATTTTCAACACGCCATCCGAACATCGTTCGTGGGTTGTCCAATCGATATCCGGGGACGAATCC